>Ga0066652_100001602_pt1 | contig 11875 bp, 4 predicted proteins | sample GraSoiAngelo_101_FD_71413 | JGI IMG/M metagenome (GOLD analysis project Ga0066652, IMG submission 71413) | Grasslands soil microbial communities from the Angelo Coastal Reserve, California, USA - 14_0903_02_30cm | ecosystem: Environmental > Terrestrial > Soil > Grasslands | place: USA...
ACCTCGATCGCCAGCGTCGCGGTCCGGCCGGACACGTCCGGTTCGTACATCTCCTCCGCGCGCGCCGGGGCCGCCTGGAATGCTCCGGCTGTCGTCGCCCGCACGATGTACGAAAACTCGTGGTGTCCTTCGCTCAGCCGCGTCGCGAACAGCAGGACGCGGTCGTCATGCCGCTCGACGTGGTCGAATGTGCCCCGGCGCCAGATGTCGTCCCATCTGGGACGTTCCCCCTCATCCTGCTGATCGGTCGCCCTGGCCAGATCCGATGCCGTCGTGGCGAACCAGGATTCGACCGGCTCGAACCCCGCGGGCACCGGATCGGTGACGGCGACGAACCGTCGCTCCTTCGGCAAATCGAACGACAGCGTGACGCGAACCAGATCGCCGGCGCCGAAGCTGGTGGCGGCCGGACCGACGCGGCCGGCGCTCATCGGGGCGTACTGGCGTTGAATGTGGAACCCGTTGTCGCGCGCTGTCAGGATGGCGGTGTCGGGCGCGTAAGTCAGCCGCGCGACGTAGAAGGCGGTCCCCTCACCATCGCGGCGGACGGTCAGGTCGCTGGCCGTCGACGCGCGCCGCGCGAGCTCGGCCATCGGCACATCCTTCGTCGCCGCGTCCGTCGACCGGCCCTTGAAGGTCTCGCGAAGCAGATCCTGTGTCCCCAGCTTGATCGTCGCCGTGAAGTTCGGCGCCAGGCTCTCGTACTTGCGGTAGTAGTTCACGAGCGCCTGCATGGCGATGGCGTTCTCCTGGGTGTTGCCCCAGCGACCGTTCTTGCGCGCCGCCATCAGCCACCGCACCAGCCCGGTGACAACGGTCTGGGGCTCGCCTGCGCGCACCAGCGTGTTCAGCGCAATGGCCGTCGAGCGCACGTTGGAATTCCAGAAGTACAGGAGGTACGGATCCGCGAGCTCCTCGACATGAATCGAGCCCGCTTCCGGCAGCATCGAATTGTCCATGCGCCGCCGAAGCTCCGCCGGCCGCGCGCCGGACTCGCCTTTCCCGTCCATGGCGTCGCGCAGGTACGCGATCGCGAAGACAGGCATGCGATCGAGATAGCCGTACAGACGGGTGATGTTGGAGTCCTGATTCCGCCCGCCCTCGACGAGCACCTTCACCGCGAATGCCTCCCACGCGGTGTAAGCGGGCCACCAGCCTTCGTTGACCGGTTGCTCGTCTGCGAGCTCTCGCCGCAGGTACTCGTACCCGCGCTCCATCATGGCGGGGTCGACGTTGTACTTCAGCGACGCCGCCGTCTGATACACGTGCAGGACGTAGCTGGTGAGATAGGGCGACACGAACCGGCATTCGCCCGGCCAGAAAGCGAATCCGCCGGACGGGCACTGGAATTTTTCCAGCTCGCGCAGCGACGTCTGCACCCGCGGCCGGAGATCCTTGACGTCGATCCCCGGCAGATGGAACGCGTCGCCAAGATCGGACGCGACAGCCAGGACGAACGCGCGCGAGGCGCGCTGCTCTGCGCAGCCATACGGGTATTCGACGACGTAGCGTGCGCCTTCGCCGAGGCCGACGAGGGCGGTCGACGCGACCTCGAGATGCAGGCCGCCGACGCCCGGCACGATGCCGGCCGGCATCACGAACGGCTGCCTGGAATCCGGGGACGCCTCGCCGTAGGCGGCCACCGTCTCGGGCGCAACGGTGACGTCGACCGGAATGGTCTCCTCGAACGCGTCGCTCTGGTCGCCGAGCCGCACGGTCGTCTGCACGCGAGCTCGACCGACTGCGGCAGCGACGACATCGAACCGGACTTCGCTCGACGCGCCCGCGCCGATCTGGACGACGCGACGGGTCTCGCCAGTGATTCGCAGGACCTCCGGATCGAGGCTGCGCATCGTGACGACGGCGGCGCCCGGCACCTTCAACTGGCTCGTCACGACGGACCCGAAGAACGCTGTGTCGCCGCGCGACATGAAGCGCGGAAACGCCGCCTTCAGCACCACCGGCTTGTTGATCCGGACTTCGCTTTCGCCCGAGCCGAATCGCGAGGTCTTGTCGCCGCCGACCGCCATGATGCGGTACGTCGTCAGCGATTCGGGCAGCTTGACGTCAACCGCGGCGTGGCCACGCACGTCGGTCGTCACCGATCCCAGCCAGAACGCCAGCACGCGGAAGTCCTTGCGCAACTGGCCGACCCCGCTCTCGGCGCCGCCTCCGCCGCCATTTGTGCTGCCTTTGGGCGTGAGCACGCGACGGCTGATGATCCGCTGGCGGTTGTCGGTGTTCATCACCTGCAGGGCCTTCGGCACGTACACCGAGCCGAGCACGTCCGGCGTACGGTAACCGGTCAGCGAGAGCACGCCGTAGTCGACGGCCCACAGCGTCACTTCGCTCGACGCCGGCAGTCCCTGCGCGTCCCGCACCTGCACGTCGACCTTGGCCGATCCCGCCGGGCGGTACTCGTTCCTGTCCGCTTTCACGGTGACCGAGAGCCGCTTCGAGACATCTTCAACAGCGAGCTTCGCGTAGCCCACGCGAAACGCCGGCTTGCCTGGATCGCTCGTATCGCTGTCGGTGCCGTCCGCCCTGGTACGTCCCTTGACGAGGACGACGGAGACGAAGAGGTTGGGGATGTCGGCGGCCGTGATCGGCACCGAGACGGTCTGCTGCGTCGAGGTCAACGCAAAGGTGGAATGCGACCGGATGCCCTCGCGCTCGACGGTCAGCAACGCCGTGGCGCCCTCCCACGGGGACTGGATCATCAGCCGCGCCGTCTCGCCCGGCTTGTACGTCTCGCGCTCGGGTACCAGATCCACGCGGTTGTGGTCGTACCGCGCCCAGGCGGTGTAACCCGATCCGATCGCGTAAAACGGCAGGCGCGTCGACGACGTGTACGCGCCGTCCCGCGCCGTTGCGCGAACGGTGAACGAGCCGCCGGTCGGGAGCGGGACAGCGAGCGGCACCGGGTCGGTGCCCGTGGTCACCGTGAAATGGCCTCGCTCGACCTCCTTCCGCTCGGTGTCCCAGGTGTAGAACCCGTTGCCTTCGGCGCGGCGCACGCTGTGCCACTGCACCTCCACCAGCGCGACGTCCACCTTCACGCCGGAGACCGGCGCGCCGTCTGGTGTGACCGCCACCACCGCCGTGCTCAGCCCATCCTTCTGATCCACGAACATCGGCGGCCGCTGCAGCCCGATGTACCAGGGCGCCGGATGCACGACGAAGGTCGCGTTGCCGGCGATGTGCTGGCGCGAGACATCCTCGACGTCGCCTTCGAACGTGTACCGATAGGGCACGCCGTCGCTGGGCCGCGTGTCGAGATCGAGCGCGAGCTGCCCGCGCGCGTCGAGCGTGGCCGTCTGCGACGCGATCTGACCGGACTCGTTTCGGTAGCCGTCTTCGCAGCAGCCGACGAACACGAACCGATCGCCCGGGAACCTGCTCACCACCGCGAGCGGCGCCTGAAACACCGGCGACCTCGAATAACTCCACGCGACCGGCCGGTTGCCCATCGTCGCCCCGAACAGATAGCGCGCGGAGACGAGGCCCTTGAGAGGAGAGCCGGCGAGCGCGGAATCGCCGGCCAGGCTCGCGTCGACACGGAACTCGGGCCGCCGATACGCGGCGACGAGGAAACTGCCCCGGACGATCTTCGTCGACGGCGGCTCATCCTGGCCGTCGGCGTCCTCGGGCCGCGGCGTCTCGGGATCGAGCGCCTTTTTGTCGAGGCTGACAGCGACCTGGTAATCGCCGAGTGCCCCATCGGCCGGCAGCCGCGTCACCCATTCGGTCGCGCTCCACGGCGTCATCGTGACGGCTCGTTGTTCGATGATCTTGTCGCGGCTGTCGCGAACGACGATGTAGAGCGGAGACCCGCTTGCAATCAACTGGATCCCCGCCGGTAGGTCGCGGCGCAGGATCGCCTTGAAATGCACCTCCTCCCCCAGCTTGTAGACGCCGCGATCGCTGAAGACCGTGCCCCGGAGCAGCGGACGCGACTCGTTCAGGTCAAAGCGAGCGCCAAACGCGAAGGGTTCGATGCCCTCGTTCCAATCGCTGCCGACGTACGCCAGGTCGCCATCCTTCGCGGCCGTGACGATGAAGGCGAGTTTCCACCAGTGCCGGTCGTCGCGAAGCCGAAGCGCCGGCGCCAGCGCGACGCCTTGATCGTTTGTGCGGCCCGACCACGCCACGCTGTTGTCCAGCCGGATGATCGACACGTCGGCGCCGCCGACCGGCGCACCCGTGTCGAGGCGCGTCACGAACGCCAGGGTGTTCTGCGGGCTGTCCTTGACGGTGATGCCCAGGTTCGTCACCTGCACAACCGAGGCGACCGGCGTGGTTTCTTCCCCATAGGTATGCGCGCGCGCGATCGGCTGGCCGGGTTGGACGGCGGCCCACACGAGGCCCGTGCCTGACGGCTCGACGACGCTCGCCAGATTCAAACCGTGCGACTGGATCTGGTCGGCCGTGACGCCGAGCGGCCGGCGCGTTCCGGCTCCGGGCGGCGACGCCCGGAAGCGGAGATCGGTGAGCTGCCGAATCGTGGGCATCAGCTGGTCGGGGGCCAGCGCTTGCGTCCACTGACGGACCTCCGTGAAATTGCGCGCGTGGAACGGCAGCGCGCCTCCGCCGGTTTCCCACACGCCGTGCCCGTCGCCGAAGCTCGCGAACGCCCGGTCGTGCCAGTTCTCGACGACGCCCGTCCAGGCGTAGCCGAGCGTCTGGCCGTCGATCGCCGACAGGCCTCCGTCAATCGTGACGGCCCAGGTCCGCGCGGGCGCCTGCCGATCGAAGCCGAGATCCTCGAACGTGAACGACCTCACCGTTTCCTGCCGGCTGCGGAACGTTTCGCGCGGGGTCGCGAGCGGGCGCACCGCCGATTCCTGCACCCGGTTCGTGATGTCGCGCACCGTGGCCGCGCGGCGCAGCGCGTCCAGCCGAACCTCGGTTGCCAGCCTCGCCGTGTTGTAGCCGTCCGCGTCGCACTCGTTGTGGCAGTAGAACCCGTGCACGAAGAACGTGCGATCGAGGTAGACGACGTGGCTCTGCTCGCCGGGCGGCGTGGCGCGGCCCTCGACCGCCGGCAGGCGCGCGTCGAGCGCGAGCCTCAGCCATCCGTCGGTCGCCGGCGCGGACACGGTCTGAAGCACCACGAGATTCGGCGCCGGGACGAAGCGTCGTTTGTCCCAGTCCGCCGCGAGCAGAAGCGGTATCGGCGCCTGAGACGCCGCGACCGCGGCCGTCGCAAGAACTTTCGCGTCGAAGCGCGCGGCATCGGCCGCGCCCATGCGCGCCCGCTCGGTGGCCGTCAGGCCGGGCCGCTCCCACTCGTGGCGTTCGTAACGCGCGGCCGCGTGCGCCAGCACATCGGCCGGGCGCACCGCCTGGTTGAAGCGGAGCGCGAGGATCGCGGGTTGATCGTACCGGCCGTTCGCGCGATACCACTGCGTTTGCAGCAGGCGGACCGTCGGCGTGGTGAAGGTGAACGTGTAGCCGCGCGACAGCTTCCGTCCGCTGACCGCCGTCGCGCTCGCGTCGATCGTCACGTCGTAGCGCGTGGCGTTGGGCAGCGGTGTTTTCGCGTCCGGCGTGAACACCAGAATCGTCGGTCCGGCCCATCGGAACGACCCCGCGACCGCGGGCCTGATCGAGAAAAACGGCGCGGTCACCTCGTCAGGGATGCGCCCGATGGGCACCATGGCCTCGGAAAAGCGCACGCGGATTTCGGCCGCCTGAGCCAGAGCGGCAATCTCGCCGGCTGGCTGCGCGTTGACGATGCTCAAAGGCGCCTGTTGAGCCCGGGAGGTCGACGCCGTCACGACACACACCAGGATCCAGATCCATCGAAGCGTTGTCTGCATGCTGCTTCCTCAGAACGGCTGTGGGGTCCGCCTTCAGCTGGACCGTGGTCCGGCTCTAGCCGGATGTCTCATGTTTTGAAACAGGTGTAGCAAGCGTTGCACCAGAGCGGTACCTCACCAGGAACTCGAATGAAAAGTCGAGTGGGGAAAACTCTTGAGGAGTCGGAGCGTCTACCCGGCGACACGGGTGCGTGTCTCTTCTTCCTCAGCCGCCACGACAATCCTTATCGGCAGGGCACCGCTCGACGTCTGACTGGTGGCTGGGGACTGCCCGCCTTCGCGCCTGAGGCGCTTCGGACGGGCCCGCTGTAGCTCGATGAAATTGCGACGAGCGAAGGCGGGGGGACTGGGGACTTAGGGGCTGGGGCTCAGAGACTGGAGACGCTTGTCGAACCGGTCGGCGATGCTGTCGTAATCCGTGATGCGCGCGTCCGAAGCGCTCACGCTTGTTTCGCCGGGATATCGAGCACGTCGCGCGCCGCCTGCGTATCCTCCGCACGGACGATCACTTCGACGCCAGCGCCTGCCCAACTGAGCGCTGGCTGCATCCCACCACCGTTGTCCCTGCGGACCATGGCGTCAATACCCGCGGCCTCGAGCGCGCTCTTCGCGAGCTCCGCTTCCTCGCTGGTGTTGAATCTGTGGACGACGACGAGATCGGGGTCGTTCATCGCTCTGCCTTTTACTTTTTGGCTTTATACGCCTAACACCCCAACCAGCTCCTTGACCGCTGCCGCCGATTTCTTGAACGCCGCGTCCTCGTCCGGCGTCAGCTTGATCTCGATGATCTCGTCGAGCCCGCGTGCGCCGAGCTTGCAAGGCACGCCGACGAACAGGTCCCGGACACCGTACTCTCCCTGCAGGAACGCAGAGCACGGCAGGATCTTTTTCTTGTCGAGCAGGATCGCCTCCACCATCTCGACCGCCGACGCGCCCGGTGCGTACCAGGCGCTGGTGCCGACCATCTCGGTGATCTCGAGGCCGCCGCGCGCCGTCCGCGCGCAGATCCGCTCGATCGTCGCCTTGTCCATGAGATCCGTGATCGGAATGCCGGCGACTGTCGAGTAGCGGGGCAGCGGCACCATCGTGTCGCCGTGGCCGCCGAGCACGAACGCGTGAACGTTCTCCACCGAAACGTTGAGCTCCCTGGCGATGAACGAGCGCATGCGGGCCGAATCGAGCACGCCCGCCATGCCGATGACGCGTTCCCGCGGGAACTTCGACAGCTTGTAGATCGCCTGCGCCATTGCGTCGAGCGGGTTGGCGACCGGAATAATGATGCAGTTCGGTGAGTGCTTCACGACCTGCTCGGTCACCGCCTGCATGATTTTGTAGTTCACGTTGAGCAGGTCGTCGCGGCTCATGCCCGGCTTTCGCGGCACGCCGGACGTAATCACGACGATGTCGGAGCTGGCGCTTTCAGCGTAGTCGCCGGTCCCCATCACCCGGGCGTCCGATCCGTAGACCGGGCACGCCTCGAAGATATCGAGCGCCACGCCCGCCGCCTTCTGGTCGGCGATGTCGACGACGACGACGTCGGCAAGCTGCTTGTCCGCGACGCCCCGGGCCACTGTGGCCCCGACATTGCCGGCCCCACCGACGACGGTCACTTTACGGTTCATACAAATCGAAGCTCCCCAGGATGCCAGCGTGTTGGCTTCCTTTGTGTCCTTGGTTTCCTTTGTGTCCTTGATGTCTACATATTCCCGATGATCGCATCCGCGAACTCGGACGTCTTCAACTCGGTCGCGCCCGTCATCTGCCGCGCGAGGTCGTAGGTCACCTTTTTCTGACTGATCGTCTTCGCGAGCCCCTGTTCGATCAGCGCGCCCGCTTCCTTCCAGCCCAGGTAGTTCAGCATCATCACGCCTGACAGGACCACCGAGCTTGGGTTGATGACGTCCTGGTCCGCATATTTCGGCGCGGTGCCGTGCGTCGCCTCGAAGAACGCAATCTCGTCCCCGACGTTCGCACCCGGCGCCATCCCGAGGCCGCCGACCTGCGCCGCGCAGGCGTCGGAGAGGTAGTCGCCGTTCAGGTTGGGCGTCGCGAAGACGTCGTAATCCGACGTCCTGGTGAGGATCTGCTGAAAAACGCTGTCGGCAATCCGATCGTTGATGAGGAGCTTGCCCTCCCGCGGCGCCCCCTGCCCCACTTCCTCTTCCGTCACGATCTGATCGCGGAATTCCGCCTTGGCGATCTCGTAGCCCCAGTCACGAAACGCGCCCTCCGTGAACTTCATGATGTTGCCCTTGTGCACAATCGTGACGGTCTTCCGGTTGTTGGCAAGCGCGTATTGAATCGCCATCCGGACGAGCCGTTTCGTTCCCGTTTCGGACATCGGTTTGATGCCAATGCCGGAATCGGGCGCGATCCGCTTTCCCATCTCCTTGGCCAGGAATTCGATGAGCCGCTCGGCCTGCGGCGTGCCCCTGGCAAACTCGATGCCCGCGTACACGTCTTCCGTGTTTTCGCGGAAGATGACGACGTCCATCCGTTCGGGATGCGTGACCGGCGCCGGTGTACCGTCGAAGTAGCGGACCGGACGGATACACGCAAACAGGTCGAGCACTTGACGCATCGTCACGTTCAGACTGCGGATGCCCCCGCCCACCGGCGTCGTCAACGGACCTTTGATGGCGACTTTGTAGGCCCTGACCGCCTCAACAGTATCGATGGGCAGCCACTCGCCGGTCATGTTCTTGGCTTTCTCGCCCGCGAGGACCTCGAACCACGCAAGACGGCGCTTCCCGCCGAACGCCTGCGACACGGCGGCGTCGAACACGCGGGCGCTCGCGCGCCAGATGTCCGGACCGGTGCCGTCGCCTTCGATGAACGGAATGATCGGATCGGCGGGCACGACGAGTTGCCCGTTCTTGCGCGAGATCGGCGTACCGCTTGTCGGAGGTTTCAGCGTAGTGAAGTTCGGCATAATCTTCTGGAGCTTTCGGTCAGATCACCTGCCGGTCGCGGAAGATTTCCGCGAACGCTGTGGAAAAGTCTGTGGAAAAGGCATCGCGTTTACGCCGTTGTGATGCGGAGTTCCGAACGTTCTAGCGGTTTGCACCACAGTAGGGCGAGTCGACACGTTCGGCCGCCACCAGCGACCAAAACTCACGGATTATACTTACAGGACCGCGGGAGAGTCGAACGATACGTTTTGCAATCCGCGACGCGCGACTCGCTATCGTGCAGAAGTCGAAGCCGTCCTGCCTGACCGACGTCGACTGGAGGACGGTTCGACGGACGGCGAAATGTTCGCGGTCATCCGAGCCGGCGTCAAAGGCACCGGGATGAGAGCGTTCCGGAAGATGACGGCCCGTCAAATGCGACGTTGGTGAACCAACCCCACTTCGGTCGCGTGGGTCTGGTGGGTTGGGTGGGCCAGGTAGGTCACGTGGGTCAGGTCAGTGGGTTTGCGCGCTTCCCCACCTGGCCTGCATGATCCACCATACCTACCAGACCTACGTGACCTAGCTGACCTACCAGGCCTCATGCGAATTGTTGTCGCCGACGACCTGCCAGCCTCGGCGCTGGAGCTGATCCGAGCGGAGCCGGGCTGGGTGGTGGACGCGCGCCCAGGGCGTACGCCGGCGGCCCTCGCCGCCGATCTCGCGGATGCTGACGGGCTGCTCGTCCGCAGCGCGACGACAGTCGACGCGCGGCTGATGGACGCGGCGCCAAAGCTGCGCGTCATCGCGCGCGCCGGGACCGGCGTGGACAACGTCGATGTGGCCGCCGCCAGTGAGCGAGGCATCCTCGTCGTCAACGCGCCCGGCGCGAACAGCATCAGCGTGGCCGAGCATGCGTGCGCCCTTATGCTCGGGCTGGCTCGCTCGGTTCCGGCTGCGGATCGCGCGATGAAAGAGGGGCGCTGGGAGAAGAAGCGTTTTCTCGGCACCGAGTTGCGCGGCAAGACGCTGGGTATCGCCGGGTTGGGGCGCATCGGCCAGGAAGTCGCGCTGCGCGCGCGGCCATTCGGCATGCGCCTCGTCGCGCACGATCCGTACATCTCGAAGGAGATCGCGGCCGGGCTCGGCGTCGAGCTGATGTCGATCGACGATGTGTGCGCGAGGGCGGATTACATTACCTTGCATGTGCCGTCCACGCCGGAAACCAGGCACTTGTTCAACGACGCGCGTTTTTCCCGGTGCAAGCCCGGCATCCGACTGATCAATACGGCGCGGGGCGAGTTGATCGACGAAGCGGCGCTTCGCCGCGCCATTGACAGGGGTGTCGTCGCCGCCGCCGCGCTCGACGTATTCGAAACTGAACCGCCGGCCGATTGGTCGCTCGCCCAACTGCCTCAGGTGATCGCGACGCCGCACATCGCGGCGTCGACGGAGGAAGCGCAGGAGCTGGTCGGCATCGAAACGGCCGCGACGGTCCGCGACTTCCTTCGCGACGGCATGGTACGCAACGCTGTGAATTTCCCGTCGATTCCTCACGATGAGCTGCAGCAGCTCCAGCCCTGGATTCGCCTGGCGGATCAGCTGGGGGCACTCGCGGCGCAGATGGGGGCGGCGCGCATCGAGGAGCTCGGTGTCCGGTACTACGGCGCGCTCGTCGACGTTCGCGGCGTCGACGTCCTCGCGGCGAGCGCCGCCGCCGGCGTCCTGCGGCCGATTCTTTCGAGCGGCGTCTCCATCGTGAACGCGCGCGCCGTTGCCCGCCAGCGCGGCATCGAGATCGTCGAGTCGCGAAGCTCGCGGCCGCGGCACTTCACGAGCCTGGTCTCGATCAAGCTGCGCACCGACTCCGGCGACCGCTGGGTGGAGGGCACGGTGTTCGAACCGAACAGCCCGCGGCTCGTCTCCGTCCGGAGCGTAGACGTGGAAGCACCACTCGGCGGTACGATGTTGCTCATCTCGAACGACGATCAGCCGGGCGTCATCGGCGAGGTGGGGACAATCCTCGGCCGCCACAACGTGAACATCGCCAGCTTCGCGCTGGGGCGCGGCGAGAAGGGGGCGATCGGTGTCGTGAACGTCGACGAGGACTTGACCGCGCCGGAGACCCTCGATCGGGCCGTGGACGAACTGCGCAGGGTTCCGGCGATCCGCGAGGCGTGGGTGGTACGACTCTCGAATTAGGAATTTGGAATTTGGAATTTGGAATGCTGCGGAATGCTGCGGAATGCTGTGGAATGCGTGCACGAATTCCAAATTCCTAATTCCTAATTCCAAATTACTTGACGGCCACCCGCAGCGCGCCCGGGTGAACGCGGGCGCGCACGCGCGTTCCCCCCTGCACCGGCTCCCCGTCGACGTGGAACGTCATCGGCTGGCCGGCCTCGATGGTGGCCTCGCGAATCCGCCGAAGCGTACAGCCGGGAATTCGCTGAACGGTCCCATTGAACAACCGGGGCAGGTGGCAGAGCGTCGCGATGCGGGATCGCTCCTCGATCACGACGAGATCGAGCACGCCATCGTCCACGAGCGCACCGGGCGCGATGCGCGCGCCATTCCCGAACTGCGCCGAGTTGGCGATCGAGATCAGGACGGCGCGGACCTCTCTCTGCGCGCCGCCGCTCGTGATCCGATAGTGGGAGGGGACGTAGGTCGCGAGCGCACGCGCCGTCAGGCCCGCGTAGCCCACGAACCCGCGGCGGCGAGCGCCACTGAATCGGGACGCGACGTGCGCGTCGAGGCCGATGCCGGCGACGTTCACGAAGAACCGGCCGTCGATTTCGCCCACGTCCATCGGACGCGGCTCGGCTGCGAGCGCATCGGCGATGGCGCGCTCGGGCCGTGAATGGACCCCGAGCTCGCGCGCAAGGCCATTCCCGGAGCCGGCGGGGATAATGCCCAGCGGCACCTCGCCGAAGATGAGCGCGGATGCGACCTCGTTGATCGTGCCGTCTCCGCCCCACGCCATCACGAGACGGGCGCCCCGCCGGACAGCCGCCTTCGTCAGCTCGCGGGCGTGACCCACGCCTTCGGTCACGAAGACTTCGGCCGGATCGCCGTGCGCGTGGACCACGGCGAGCGCGACCTGCGCCCTCGCACGTGCGACATCAGGACGCGCGCCTCCCGAAATCGGATTGATGATGA
>Ga0066652_100001604_pt1 | contig 11862 bp, 13 predicted proteins | sample GraSoiAngelo_101_FD_71413 | JGI IMG/M metagenome (GOLD analysis project Ga0066652, IMG submission 71413) | Grasslands soil microbial communities from the Angelo Coastal Reserve, California, USA - 14_0903_02_30cm | ecosystem: Environmental > Terrestrial > Soil > Grasslands | place: USA...
GACCAGCTGGGCGTGCGGCCCGAGGATATCACCGTCGTCAGCGGCGATACCTCGACCGTTCCGCTCGGCCTCGGAGGCTTCGCCAGCCGACAGACGGTGACGGCCGGCAACTCCACCTATCTCGCCGCAAAGGCCGTCCGCGAAAAGGCGATCGCTGCCGCTGCTGCGCTGCTCGACGTCCCTCCCGACAATTTACGGATCGAAGACGGCGTCGTGCGCGAACCGGGAAAGAACCTCTCCATCAGCCTGCTCGAGATCGCCGACTCCTTGGCCGGCGCCCCGGGCTACAAACTTGCCGCCGGCGTTTCGCCCGGCTTGGAAGCGGCGATCAACTTCGAGACCTCGGCCCTGACGTACGGTCTTGGTGTCCATGCGGTCGAGCTCGAGGTCGAGCCAAACACCGGCGGCGTCAAACTTCTCAACTACGTCATCGTCAACGACTGCGGCAAAGTGATCAATCCGCAGACCGCTGAAGGCCAGATCCACGGCGGCGTCGTTCATGGCATCGGCAACGCATTGTTCGAGTGGATGGGATACGACGAAAACGCGCAGCCTTTCACTATGACATTATCCGAATATCTTCTGCCGACGGCGCCCGAGATACCGCCCATCGACGTTCAGCTTGTCGAATATCCGAGCCCTAAAAATCCGCTCGGGGTGAAAGGCATTGGCGAGTCGGGAACGGTGCCGGCAGCGGCTGCCATTGTCTCCGGCGTCGAAGATGCGCTGCGCGACTACAAGGTCACGATCGAGGAGATTCCCGTCAATCCCGCAAAACTCTTTGAACTAATCAGGAGGCCATCGGCGACCGCCCGCTGACTGGGGATTGTTCACCGCGCCTTTGGCCCGTCCGGGCCCTCGCGCGTGAAGAGTCCGTTTGATGGCAGCCCACAAGGCGCGAACGATAAGAGCAAAGCCGGAAATCGGCACCGCGTTCGGCTGTGGCGTGCCGTCCTGCCCGATAGGTCCGCCCGTCGACCCGCTCGATCGACGGCGAAACTACTGTCTTGTCGTTGATCCCCGCACTAAAGTACCAACCAGTCAGTAAACTAGCGGGGGGACACTTCCTTGAAAGCGGGCAGAAGCAAGAAAGGCGCAAACTCCCGCGATCGCATCCTGCAGGCGGCACTGCAGGAATTTGCGCACAAGGGAATCGACGGCGCTCGCGTGGACGAGATCGCGCGGGTATCTGGCGCCAACAAGAACATGATCTACCACTACTTCAGGAGCAAGGAGAACCTGTTCGTCGCGGTCCTCGAGAGCGTCTACGAGAACGTGCGGTCGCGACAGCAGGATCTCTCGCTGCGCGATCTCGACCCTGTTGCCGCCATGCGTCGTCTGATCGAGCACACGGCGGACATCTGGATCGAGGTGCCGGAGTTCAATCGCCTGCTCGCCAGCGAGAACCTTCATCAAGCCAAGCACGTCCGCCGCTCGAAGAAAATTCAAAGCATGTATTCGCCGCTCATCGACACCCTGAAGGGCATTCTCGAGCGTGGCGTGAAAGACGGCGTCTTCAGAGACGGAGTCGACCCGGTCGACCTGTACATCTCCGTGACATCTCTTTCGGCGCATTACGTAGCCCACCACTTCACTTTCGACGCCATCTTCAAGACCAATCTGATGAGTCCGAAGAAGATCGCGCAGCGCAAGTCGACGATCAGCGCCATGATTCTGCGTTACCTGCAGCCCTAGTGCCCCCTTCTCGAAGTTGGTGATACCGGGCGACACATTCGTGTACGAATGTCGGAAAACAAAGGGCGCTGGCAAGGTTAGTGTTTCTAGCGCGAAGGCCTTCGCCCGCCGCAGTTCGATGCGCGACGGGGAGTCGCGCACCGAACTGCCATGCGGCCCAGCGATATCGGAAGCAAGAAGCGTCAGCGTCTTCTTCGCTTCGAACGAAGCTTGTTGAACGGTCTTTTCAATCAGCTCTTTCGCGGGACGACGGCCCACGCCTCGATTTCCACCAGCATCTCCTTGAGGTCGATGCCGACGCCGCGCAGCAAGGTCGCCGGGCGCGGATGAGCGCGAAGATCCGGCTCAAACTCCTCGAAGAAGCGATACATCTCGTCGCGCATGTCAAACACGTCCTCGCGCCGCGGGAGATAATAGCGGAACATCACGATGTTCTTGAGCGACGCGTCCATCATCTCGAGCTTGTTCTTGATGTATTCGAGAGACTGGCGGGTCTGCTCTTTGACGTCCATCGAGACCACCTTGCCTTTGCCATCCCGTTCGTCCTGCGGGGTCCTGCAGGGGGCGTCTTCAAACGGATGGCGGCCGGTCTCGCCGGACAGGAAGAGGATATCGACGTCCCCTTTTGTCTTGAAGCCGCCGCCCCAATTCATCTTTTCCTTGTGATAGTGGGGCCACAGCGTTCCCCAGTCGTATTCAACCTTGCCCTTCTTCGCGAGCTCTACCGCCTTTGGATTGGTCGCCATCTTGGATGCTCCTTACTATCGGCTCGATTTTCGGACCGTGTCAGCCGGCGCAGGCTTGCATTAATTGACCATCTAGTCAACTATACTTGACCGACCAGTCAGTTAACAATGTGTTGGCCAGGTTGCGCAATTTTGCGGCACTGAACGGAGCTCGGGAAGACTTGTGAGGAACCCTCGTTGTCGCCGCGTGCGCCGCTCTACCCCGCGGCAAGCGGCGCGTTCGACGGCCCCTGCCTTGCGCGTAAAGGCGGGATTTCGCGTCCAAGCGGCGCCAGGTGATCTATTAATAGACTTCGGATACGAGACCTCTCAATCGGCCTCCGGGGAAACTCGATGAGACGAGTCGCTGCAGACGCCAAAAACACCCGTCAGCGCATTCTGCGGTATTCGACCGTCGAATTCGCCGCCAAGGGCTACGACGGCGCGCGCGTCGACAGTATCGCTCGTCGCTGCCGATTGAGCAAAAACATGCTCTACCACTACTTCCACAGCAAAGAGGGGCTGTTCATCGCTGTACTGGAAAGCGCCTACGAAACGTTTCGCATGCACCAGCGCGACTTTGTCGTTCGCCACGCCGATCCCATCGATGCCATGCGTCAGCTCGTCGACTACACCTTCGAGGCGTTGCTTGAAAATCAGCACATCATTGCATTGCTCAACACGGCCAATCTGCACAAGGGACGGCACATGCGGCGTTCGCGGGTCATGCGTTCGCTCTACGATCCCTTGCTCGACACGATCCGCGAAATCCTGCAGCGGGGGGCCGCGACCGGCGCCTTCCGACCCAACATCGATCCGTTGAATCTCTACCTTTCTTTGTCCGCGCTGGCCTATAACTACATTTCCAATCAGCATACGCTGAAGTTCGCGTTCGGCATCAACTTCATGACGAAGCCGCGCCGCGACGCTTGGCTGGCGCATATCACGGATCTCATTCTGACGTATTGTTGTGCCAATACGCGGCATTAGTGGCGGATCCGAAGCGTGTCTCTGCCAGGCGCGCCTGTGCGGTCAAAAGGTGCATATCGCTTGGGCAGTTTGCGAAAAATTCCGGCAGAGAAACATTGGCCGCGCGCCGATCTTAAGACGGCAAGTTCTCCGATCCTCGTGCTCTGCGTCACCATGCCCAGAACAAGGTCAAGGTATGCGCGACGCAGCGCGCCGATCGCGCACCGGAAAGCATTTGCGACGTCACACCCCACGTGGTGCTGTTATCCGTTATTGACTAACTGGTCTGTATAAGACACAGTTCCAATTGCCACGGGGTTAAGGCGCGACATTGCTGTCGGACTCTGACTTGTCAAACGCTTGATACTTGTCAAACGCTTGATACCGTGAACCGTCAAACAACAGCCGTTGGTTCGGAGGAAGCTCACATGCGAAAGGGGAAATTATCGCGCGGAGTGAGGCTCGTCGTTTTGCTCGTTCTCACTGCTGCGGGTTTCGTCGTCAGCCACTCAACGAAAGTCACGGCGCAGTCGAGTTTGACGATCGTGACCGACTGGGCTCCCTACGGCGTCCACGGTCCGCTGTTTCTCGCGGCGCAGAGGGGTTGGTTCAAGGATGCTGGCCTCGATGTGACGATCCTGGACGGCAAGGGATCGGCGTCCAGCCTTCAGCTTCTGGGCGCGGAGAAGGCCGACGTCGCGTTCGTACAGCTTTCGACGATGGCGGCCGCCATCGACAAGGGACTGCCGGTCATCTCCGTCGCCGGCTTCGTGCGCTCGGGAGACAACGGCGTCATCGTGCCGCAGAACAGCGCGGTCAAGTCGGCGAAGGATTTCGCGGGCAAGCGGATCGTTTACCCCTCAGGATCGTCTTCCGCGTCGTTGATGGAGGCGTTCTTCCGGGTGTCCGGGGTGCCCCGCGACTCCATCAACCTCATCGGCGTCGATCCGAGCGCCCTCGCCAGCACTTATGTCGCCGGCGATGTCGATGGCGCCGTTACGACGGTTGCTTATCTTGAGCCGATGATCTCCGATAAAAGACCATCTCGCGGCATCTTCTTTGCCGATGGAGGTCTTGCGGTGCCGAGCTTCGGACTGGTCGTGCGCAAGGTCGACGAGACAGGCAAGGAGGCGGCCCTGAAAAAATTCGTCACCGCAAACGTACGCGCTTGGCAATACGTAAAGGAGGGCCATGTCGCCGAGGCCATCGATGCCATCGTGGCTCAGCGGCCGATGGAAAGACTCGATCGCAACGTCATCACGTCGCAGCTGAATTTATACCTCAAGCTCCTCGACACGCCCGCGACGGCGGGGACCGCTCCCGGCTGGCAGGATGAGGGGGACTGGTCGCGCGCCATCGCAGCCTTGGAGAACGCCGGGATCGTCAAGCCCGGCTCTGGTCCGAGCACGTACTACACGAATCGATTTGTCTCAAAACAATGAGATCGCTGTAGTCGCCGCGGGATCAACCGAATGAGCGAGTCCGCTCAGATCGCCGCGTTCGAAAACGTGCCGGGAGCCGGCGACGTCCGCATCCACGCTGTCGATAAGACCTATCCGGGGCGAAGCGGGAGCGTGACGGCTCTCAAGGATGTCAACGTCTCGGTCAAAGGCGGGGAATTCGTCAGCATTCTTGGTCCGAGTGGTTGCGGCAAGAGCACGTTGCTTCGTTGCGTCGCCGGATTGGATCACCCAAGCCAAGGCTCGATTACGCTGGGGGGGCAGCCCATCGACGCCCCCCCGCTCGACATGGGATTCGTTTTCCAGCGCGACGTCCTGCTCGATTGGCTGAACGTCATCAACAACGTTCTGCTTCCCTGCAAACTCAAGAAGCTGCCGATTCACCAGTGGAAACCCAAGGCCCTGGCCCTGCTCAAACTGATCGGTTTGGCTGGATTTGAGCATCGGCGCCCGTGGGAATTGTCGGGCGGCATGCGGCAGCGCGTGGCGATCTGCCGCGCACTGCTGCTCAATCCGACACTTCTGCTCATGGACGAACCCTTCGGTGCGCTTGATGCCATGACGCGCGACGAACTGAACCTCGAGCTCCAAGACGTATGGCTGAGCAACGCGAAAACAGTTCTGTTCGTGACGCACAGCATTAGTGAAGCCGTATTTCTCGCCGACCGCGTTCTCGTGATGTCGCGTTCGCCGGGCCGAATCGTCGACGTCATTCCCGTCGACCTGCCGCGACCGCGCACGTTGTCAGTGCGGGAGACGCCCGCCTTCACCAAATACGTCGCGCACATCCGCCAGTTGTTCGAAAGCTTCGGTATCTTGCGGGGTACCAATGTACGATAACAGCACGATGGAAACTGGAAAGCGCACGTTGAGCGTGCTGCTGGTCCTGGTGGCGTTTCTGGCCTTCTGGCAGCTGGCGGTGATGCTGCTTCGGCCTCCTGAATATCTTCTTCCCTCGCCTGTGGCGGTCGCGAAAGAGCTGGGCACCGCTCCCGAATGGTACCTGTCACACGCCGTGCGCACGATTGGCGCGACGCTGCTTGGCTTTGCGGCTGCGCTGGGACTGGGCTTCATCGCCGCCGTCGGGATCGTCTACTCCCGCATCCTCGAGAACACGTTGTACACTTTGCTCGTTGCGCTCAACAGCATTCCCAAAATCGCGTTGGCGCCGCTGTTCATCATCTGGATGGGCACGGGATTGACATCGAAGGTGGCCGTGTCCTTCACCATCGCCGTGTTTGCTATCGTCGTCGATACGGTGCTGGGGCTGCGGTCCATCGATCCCGATGCGCTTGATCTCTTCAAATCGGTCCGTGCCACGCCTCTGCAAATTCTCATCAGATTGCGATTTCCAAACTCGCTGCCGTACCTTTTTGCCGGCATGAAAGTGGCGATATCGCTGGCCCTCGTCGGCGCGATCGCCGGTGAGTTCGTCGCCTCGCAAGCCGGCCTCGGCTACGTCATCCTGGCCGCGCAAGGCAGTTTCCAGACGACCCGGGTGTTTGCCGCAATCGTCCTGTTGGGTGTCCTGGGCACCATTCTGTTCTTCATCGTCGAGGTGCTCGAATGGGTCGTGTGTCCGTGGCACGTCTCGCACCGCGAGCGATCGTGAGGCCGTTCAGCAGCAGACAGCCGAGAACATCGGAAAGCGTCCGCAAAATGTCCGCGCAATCGCGTGACGTTTTCGGCGCGTTCCACGCCGTGAGGCATCAAAGAACCGCATAAATGGCGGCCCCGACGCGCAAACCACAATCCTCCGAAGGCAGAGGTGGTGAGTTCGAGTCTCGCCGGGCGCGCCAGTTACGCCAGCGCACGCTAGCACTCGAGGGACCGTGCCCTTCTGCGCCGGCGTTCGGGCAAACCCCGCCGTCTCGCTAGACCGCGTGGCGTCCTTGCTTGGCGGGCGCGACCTCCTCGTAGGTCGCCCCCGCGGACGCCATCGTCTCGAACACGCCGTCGCGCCGCACGAGGGCGTGAAACAGCGCCGCCGCGGCGTGCAACAGGACCAGCGCGAAGAACGCGAAAGCAAGATAGAAGTGCGCGTCCCAAAGCAGCGTATGCAGGCTGTCGCTCTGCGGCAGGATCGCCGGGAGATGCCAGCCGCCAAACAACACGACGGGATAGGCGCCCGCCGACAGCATGCCCCAGCCGAGCAGCGGCATGGCGATCATGAGCGCCTACAAAGCGTAATGCGACGCCACCGCGGCGAGCTTCATCGGCTCGGGCAGGTCGGCAGGCAGCGGCGGCGCACCATAACGCAGACGCACAGCCAAGCGGATCAGCGCCAGCGCCAGGATGGCGATGCCGAGCGGCTTATGGATTGCGACGAGCGTCAGATATTTCGGCATCACCGTGGACACCATGCCCACGCCGATGAACAGCACGGCCAGGATGCAGGCGGCCATGAGCCAGTGCAGCAGACGCTGCACCGGGGTGAAGCGCCGGTGAGCGACGATCATGGCCTGGCTCCCGTCGCCGTCCGGGGATAGTCCTTGGCCTCCGCCGTGCGCAGGTCGTACGACTTTGCGTAGGCGGCCGAGCGCGCGGCAGGAAACGGATCGTCCGACGTGCGCATGCCGGAGGGCAGCACGGTGGGATCGAAGTTGATGTCGCGGCAGGGGCCGTCCGGCTCGGCCTGGACTTGCTGCGCCGCGAGCGTGCCTACCTCGATCGTGCGGCGATCGGCCGGCCATGGCTTGGTGGGGTCCGCGGTCGGATCGCCGCCAGCAGCCACCGTCACCACCATGGCCCACCGTTGCGGCGCGCCGGCGACACGCTGAGCAATCTCCTGTTCGAGGAAATCCGCGCCACGCTTGGTGAGCTCATCGGTCGAGACAGCGACCGTTTGCGCCGCCGGCAGCAACGACCAGCGCACGACGTGCTCTGCGCCGGAACCGTCGACGAAGATGAAGCTGTTGAGGCTGTTGTAGCGCTCTTCCGCGTAGCTGCCGGTCCAGGTCCCGTTCTTGGCCCAGTCGGCAAACGGCGCGAACTCCGGATGTGCCGCGGCGAAAGTCGCGATCGCGTTCGGGTCCTTGCTCCCTTCCGCGCGCAGCAGTTCGTAGAACGTCTGCGGTGTCGAGACCGGGAAGACCGGGGCATTGATCATGGCGGTGCGCCATTCCTGGCCGCCGGGCGTCGTGATCCGCAGCCCCAGGCCACGCACCCGGACGGTCGCATCCGGCGCGTTCGGATTCGCGGTGCCGAGGTTGAAGCGCCCGAGCACCGGATAGCGCCCGCGCGACAAAACCGGAGCCTGCGAGAGCGCGGATCCCGCCCCGTTTGCTTCGAAGACGCCGGTAAAGCAGATCCCCTTCGCATGGTTGCGGCGATGACCGAGCGCCGCGCCGGTCGGCGGCGCAAACGCGTCGACCAGCTTGCCGGGCGTGAGGCGTTGAGGCGAAAGCCACCCCGCCGTAAAGGCAAAGGCCCCGGCAACCGCGATAACGAAGATGACAATCAACGCCAGGGACCCGATCGCGGGCGATTGGTGGGGCGGCGTCATTGAGGACTCGCTATATGGCCGAGGGCCCTTCCACTCCCCGAAAATCTCTGTTCGGCAACGCGTGCATTGCCGGTGTTTTCCCAACGGTATGGCGAGAAACAGTGATCGCTTGATTGCATGATTGCATCTTATTCAAAGCAAGAATGTGCGAAAATTGCTGCGCATGGTTCGAGCTTGCGCTCCAGTTTCAACCGCCACCCAAGCCGGCGAATCGCCGCTAAGTGCTCTCGCCAGACGGCGCGTCGATGTTTTGCCCGATGCGCCAGAGGACGCCGGTGGGATCAACGATCACAAAATCCCGGATACCCCATGATCTGTCCGCCGGCGGCTCCGCCCACACGCCGTATTTGTCGATCAATCCTTGGCCTTGAACGTGGCCCCACCAAGCCTCGACGTCCTCAACGAGCAAATGCATCATGAAGCTTTCGGCGTGCTCCTTGTTGTAGAATCTTTGCAGGAGGAAACTTGAACGTCCCTTGCGGACATAAGCTAGATCGTCTGATGACCAAACGACCTCAAAGCTTAGGTCCTGGTAGAATTGCTTGGACAAAGTGAAATCTTTGGCCGGCACGTACGCTTTGGCTTCGATCGTCGCCAACTCGCCCATGGGTGCTCAATCCCGATTGTGCATGCGCCTGCCTGGCAGCCGGCAAATCGGCGTAGCATGTCCTCCGATTGCTGTCGAAGCAGACATGCCGATCTCGTTTCGTCCGGCACGGCCACGATCCAAGTGGGGCCGCCATCAAGGTGCGTCAGCGATTGCAATGACCAAATTGGCTCACCCGTTATGCCGTCGGGGAATGTCGCGCGCAGCACCGCCATGCCATAACATCGCGGCAGCGGCGTTGCTCGACAGAGCGCCGGCGAAAAACCTGCGCGAAGGCGAGGCGCGGCCAACTTGATGCGATCCGCTGCCGGCAAAGAGCCGCCGCCGACGAGCGAACCGACCGGCGTGATCGTGCCGGCGAAATCCGCGCGGCGGGAGCATGTCCCGCTCGGCATTCTCTACATGGTCGCCGCCACCTTCGTGTTCGCGGTTTCGAGCGCCGTCTCGAAGTGGCTGGTGGCGAGTTATTCGATCGGCGAGGTGCTGTTCACCCGCACCGCCATCGCGCTCCTCACTTGCGCGCTGTTCATCATCCCGCAGACCGGGCTCGCCGTCTTTCGCACGCAACGCCTGCGCCATCACGTGCTGCGCTCGGTGTCGCAAGGTTGCTCGCAGACGTTCCTGCTCATCGCTTTCAGCCTGATGCCGCTCGCCGGCGCCATTGCCATCAACTTCTCTTCCCCGTTGTTTGCGACGCTGATCTCGGCGTTGGTGCTCAAGGAGGCGGTGGGACTGGCGCGCTGGCTCGCGCTGCTGGTGGGCTTCTGCGGCGTGCTCATCGTCGCCAATCCCGACGCCGGCACGTTCCAGATCGGCGCGCTGTTCGCGCTGGCGAACGCCGTGCTCTACGGCTCGGTCACCGTCGGCGTGCGGGGAATGACCGCAACCGAATCGGCGGAAACGCTGATCCTCTATCAACTGGCGCTGCTCACGGCGTTCTTCGCGCTGCTGTTGCCCTTGGGCTGGGCCTGGCCTACGCCGGTGGATACAGCATTGATCGTGTTCAACGGCGTGTCCAATGCCGTGGGGCAATATTGGTGGACGCGCGCACTGCACCTGGCGCCGGCCTCGGCGGTGGCGCCGTTTTTCTATCTCTCGCTCGTGTGGGCGAGCATGCTTGGCTTTGTGTTCTGGGGGGACGTGCCGACCATCTCGCTGGTGATCGGGTCTGCCGTCGTGGTCGCGTCCGGTCTGTTCCTGCTGTGGCGCGAGAGCAACGCCCGGCAGACAAAGCTGGCCGCGACCGAGTGAGCACCGCTTACGCCTGACCTGGATTTTTTACATTGCACTCACGCTCGGCCCTGGTCGCGCATTTGGCCGCGCGCTTTGTCCGATGCATGAGCAACGGCGCGACGCACCGCAGCAGCGGTAAAATAATGCGACTATTTGCCACCTATCCTTACCCATTTTGCCGCCTCACGTTTGCGCTTCGACGACGGCGACGTCTGAAAAACGGAAATTGTCGTCGACGGACGGGAACATCTCAAGCTAAGCGGGCGGCAGCAGATAACAACGGTCCGCGCGCGTGTCGGGGCGAAGCACGTGACCTACCAGTGGGTGGATTGCGAACCCGCGTTCATCGCACAGCGTTACGATCGAATTGCCGGCCTGATCGGCCTGTTCGACCGCCTGTTGTTCCTCCCGCCGCAACTGCGCCGACGCGCCGCGGCGGGTCTGAGGCTCAACCCAGGCGACCGTGTGCTCGAAATCGGATGCGGCACCGGGCGCAATCTTCCGTTCCTGCGCGCGGCGGTCGGAGCCACCGGCAAAGTCTACGGCGTCGACCTATCGAGCGGGATGCTGCGCCGGGCGCGAGCGCTGTGCCGGCGCGAGCAGTGGGAGAACGTCGAGCTGACCCAGTGCGACGCCCTCGAATACATCCCCTGCGAGCCGCTGGACGGCATCATGTTCGGCCTCTGCTACAACACGATGCCGCACCACCTCGACGTCCTGCGCCATGCGTGGAAGCACCTGCGTCCGGGCGGCCGCATCGTCATCATGGACGGCAAGCTCCCGCGCGGCCGCGGCGCCAACCTCGCGCTGCCGTTCGGGCTCTGGCTGATGAAGCACACCCTGCTCGGCAATCCGTTGATCAAGCCGTGGAACGACCTCGCCGCAATCGCCGACGAGTTCGAGATGGAGGAGTTCCTGTTCGGCTCGTGGTACGCCTGCTGGGGAACGAAATCCGCCGCCGCGCAGGGCTACGATCTGCTGCGCGCGGAGCAGCTCCTCGCAGCGGAATAAGAATCTCCCACGCGCGGCCTGGCACGCGGCGAGGGCCGTCAGCTCGCCTTATTGTCACGCTCCGGCGCGCTGGCGCCGCGGCAAACGTGCGTCTTTCGCACTAGTGCCCGGTTTTCGAAGTTCGTGATACAGCGCGGCACACTCGAGTAGGAACTTCGAAAACCAAAGGGCACTAGCAACTCTATGATTCTAGTGCCGCTTTTCGATTTGAAATTCCTGAGGCGGACTCGCGGCACACGGTGCAGGAATTTCAAATCGGCGGCACTAGCTTGACTGGGTTCCGACAGTCGACCGAAGATGGGGGCGCGTGGGCGGACGGCCATGCGCATTGCGCCGCATGCCCGGCGGGAGACGAGCATTGGCATTCAAGCGCGTCGTTGCGTCGCTTTGCATCTGCTGGGCCGCCTTCTGCGGAACCCAATCCAATACGGCGCCGCTCGCCTTCGGCATGACCCCCGAGCAGGTTTCGGTCGCGCTCGGCGTGCCGCTCGTCTACTACTCGGGGCGGCCAGGCTCGGAGATCTTTCTCGCCTATGGATCGCCGGGCATACCCGGTTTCTATCCAACCGATTCCGCCCTTGCGCTGCAGTTTCGCAACGGGCAGCTCACGGGATGGAAAAAGGATTGGCGCTTGCGTCGCCCGTGGCCGTTCTGACC
>Ga0066652_100001606_pt1 | contig 11841 bp, 11 predicted proteins | sample GraSoiAngelo_101_FD_71413 | JGI IMG/M metagenome (GOLD analysis project Ga0066652, IMG submission 71413) | Grasslands soil microbial communities from the Angelo Coastal Reserve, California, USA - 14_0903_02_30cm | ecosystem: Environmental > Terrestrial > Soil > Grasslands | place: USA...
GGTTTGTCAGACGCCCGCCTCTCCCTTTCTCAGAGGGAGAGGATTGAGGTGAGGGATTGCTGCGCGGCTCGAGATGACACCTCAAGGTGTCGGCCAACTACAGATCCGTGAACGGATCGCGTTTCACAATCGTGCCGCGGGTTCCCTGCTGCTGAATGAGTTTTGCCACGAGCCCGGTCCAGCCCGTTTGATGGCTGGCGCCCAGTCCGGCACCAGTGTCACCGTGGAAGTACTCGTGGAACCAATAGAGGTCGCGATCGTGTTCCGCCTCGAGCGCATCCCCGGAAGCGCGGCTGAACGGACGCCCGCCGTCCCCGTTTCGCAACCAGAGCTGGATCAGGCGATTCGATAACTCGTTCGCGATCTCGTTCAGGGTCAGGTAGCTCCCCGACCCGGTCGGACACTCGACCTTGAAATCGCTGCCGTAATAATGATGAAACTTTTGGAGTGATTCGATCAGGAGGTAATTGATCGGCAGCCAGACCGGGCCGCGCCAGTTCGAATTGCCGCCGAAAATATTTGTTTGGGACTCGGCCGGGTCGTAGTTCACCACGCGCTCGGTGCCGTCAGCCTGCCGAAGCACGTACGGATGAGTCGCGTGATATTTGCTGAGCGACCGCACGCCGTAATCGCTGAGAAATTCATTCGGATCCAGCATCCTGCGCAGGAGACACTTCATGCGATGCCCGCGGGTGAGCGAGATGAGCCGGCGCTCGCCCGTGCCGGGTTCGTGCCAGCGCGAAATCAGGTTCGCGAGATCGGGGCGGCGGTGCAAATACCATTCGAGTCGTTCTTTGAAGCCGGGCATTGCGTCCAGCAGTTCGGGCTCGATCGTTTCCACGGCGAGCAGCGGCATCAATCCTACGAGCGATCGCACGCGCAAGGGCAGGTAACGGCCGTCCGGCAGGTGCAGCACATCATAATAAAATTCGTCCGGTTCGTCCCAAAGGCCGATACCTTTTCCGCCGAGATTGTTCATAGCGTCGGCGATCCCCAGAAAGTGCTCGAAAAATTTGGTCGCGATATTTTCGTAGACCGGATTCTCGCGGGCCAGTTCGAGCGCCATTCGCATCATGTTGAGGCAAAACATTCCCATCCAGCTGGTGCCGTCGCTTTGTTCGAGGTGGCCGCCGTCCGGGAGCGGCGCGCTCCGGTCGAAGACGCCGATATTATCGAGACCGAGAAAACCGCCTTCGAAAATGTTTTTGCCCTCGGAATCTTTCCGATTCACCCACCAGGTGAAGGAGATGAGCAATTTGTGGAAAACCGTCTCGAGAAAATCGCGATCGCCTTTTCCGGATTGTTTCTGCTCGATCTTATAGACGCGCCAGGCGGCCCAGCCGATCACGGGCGGGTTGACGTCGCTGAAATTCCATTCGTAGGCGGGGATCTGGCCGTTGGGATGCTGGTACCATTCGCGCAGGATGATCTCGAGCTGGCCCTTGGCGAAATGCGGATCGACCAGGGCGAGCGGGATGCAGTGGAACGCGAGATCCCAGGCGGCGTACCAGGGATACTCCCATTTATCCGGCATCGACATCACCCGTTCGTTGTAAAGGTGGCGCCATCGGGCGTTGCGGCCTTCCTTTCGCTCCGGCGGGGGAGGGGGGTGCCCCGGGTCGCCTTCCAGCCAATCCTCGATGACGTAGTGATAGAACTGCTTCGTCCAAAGCATTCCCGCCAGCGCCTGGCGGTGGATCGACTTGTGTTCGTCGCTCAGGCACGACGGCTCCAGTTCGGCGTAAAAGTCGTCCGCCTCGCGTCGCCGTTTGCGCATGACAGGTTCGAATTGCTCGAAGGCTTCCTGGTCCAGAACAGGAAGGCAAGCCGGCCGGGGCATTTTTCCCGGCTCACCAGAGGGCTCTTCTTCGATTGCCTCTCCCACGCGGCCGAACCAGAGACGAACCACCTGGCTCGCGCCGGGCGCGATCCTGAACGCGTAATGCGCCGCGGCCTTCGTTCCCACCTGGTCCGGATTCACGGCTTCTCGCCGGCCGTGGACGATGAAATCGTTGATCCCATCTTTGACGAACGGTGTCCTGTTCGGCGAAGCGAAAAGTCGCTCCGAGTTCGTTTCGTTTTCGGTAAAGAGAAGTGCGCGCGCCCCTTCGCAGTGGAGTTTGTATTCACCGAGCCCGCGATGGTGAGCCTGGATCGTGAGGCAATGCCCCGCCAAATCCGAGCTGGCGCCCAGGGCCGGGCGCCGATCGTCCCGTCCCCACGACCAGGTGTTCCGGAACCAAAGGGTCGGCAGGATGTGCAAATCGGCGGCATCCGGGCCCCGATTGGTCGCGGTCACGGTGATAAAGAAATCGTCCGGATCGACCTTGGCGTATTCGAGGGTGATGTCGAAGTAGCGCTTCTCGCGCAGAATCCCGGTGTCCCAGAGTTCGAATTCAGACGCGGTCTTGGGCCGGCCGTGATTTACCGTAACCAATTCGTCGTAGGGAAAGCGCGCGTGCGGATAACGGTAGAGCATCCGCATGTAACTGTGGGTCGGCGTGCAGTCGGTGTAGAAATAGACCTCCTTCACGTCCTCGCCATGGGAGCCTTGCGGCCCGGTCACACCGAACAGGCGCTCCTTCAAAAATGGGTCACGACCGTTCCAAAAGGCGAACGCCAGGCAAAGCCGCTGTTTGAAATCGCAGATCCCGCCGATTCCATCCTCGCTCCAGCGGAAGGCGCGCGATCGGGCGTGATCGTGTGGAAGATAATTCCAGGCATCGCCGTTCGCGCTATAATCCTCGCGCACGGTCCCCCAGGCGCGCTCGGCCAGATACGGGCCCCACAAATGCCATCGCTCGTCGATCCCGTTTTCCGCGAGGCGCTCTTGCTCGGCGTTCATCGGCGACCATCCTACGCTGTCATCCCGAGCGAAGTCGAGGGACCCCGTTGAATGTCGAGCGGCTCCGTTTTGGGTCGAGCGACGATCCTCGGGGTTCTTCGGTCGCCCCCATAGTTGTCATCTCTTGGGAAGTTGAGGGACCTTTAGCGGCGGTTACCAATCGGCAATCGGCAATCGAAATTCGAAAATTACCTCACTCCCACTCGATCGTGCTCGGCGGTTTGCTTGAGATATCGTAGCAGACGCGATTGACGCCCTTCACTTCATTGATGATGCGGGTGGAAATTCGTGCCAGCAATTCGTAGGGCAACCGCACCCAATCCGCCGTCATGCCGTCCTGGCTTTCGACCACGCGAATCGCGATCGTGTTTTCATACGTGCGCTGATCACCCATGACGCCCACCGTTCGGACGGGCAACAGCACGGCGAACGATTGCCAGACCCGGTAATACCACTCCGACGCTTCCATCTCACTCACGACAATGGTGTCGGCATCGCGCAGGATGCGCAGCCGTTCCGCCGTTACTTCGCCCAGGATTCGCACCGCCAGGCCGGGCCCCGGGAACGGCTGGCGATACACGATCTCTTTCGGCAGCCCGAGCTGCAGCCCCGCCTGCCGGACCTCGTCCTTGAATAATTGGCGGACGGGTTCCACCAGCTCGAAGTTCATTTTTTCCGGCAGCCCACCCACGTTGTGATGGCTCTTGATCACATGCGCCGGATTGCCCCCAATCGCGACGCTTTCGATTACGTCGGGATAGAGCGTGCCCTGCGCGAGAAAATGATAACCGCTGTGTTCGCCCGTTCCATTCGCCTTGTCTTCGGCGAGGAGTTCTTCGGTCGCGTGTTCGAACACCTTCACGAATTCATTGCCAATAATCTTTCGCTTCGTCTCGGGATCGGTCACGCCTTCGAGCAATTTGAGGAATCGATCGCTCGCCTCCACATACTTCAGGCGAACGTGGAAGTTTTCTCCGAAAACCCGCTGGACCACTTCTTCTTCATGCGAGCGGAGGAGGCCGTTGTTGACGAAAATGCACGTGAGCTGATCGCCGATTGCCTTGTGCAGAAGGGCCGCCGTGACGGAGGAATCGACTCCGCCGCTGAGCCCGAGGACAACTTTCTGGTCACCCACCTGTTTCCGGACTCGATCGCAGGCCTCGTCGATGAAGGAACCCATCGTCCAATCCATCGAACACCCGCAGATGTGAAAAACAAAATTCTGCAGGATCTCCTTGCCGCGGGGGGTATGCGCTACTTCGGGATGGAACTGCAATCCGTAGAGTTTTCGTTTGGGATCCTCGATTGCGGCAAAAGGCGAATTCTCGGTGTGCGCCGCGGCGCGAAATCCCGCCGGCATCGTCGTGATCTTATCGCCGTGGCTGCTCCAGATGTCGATCTGCTCGCCGATCCCATCGAGGAGCTGCGAACCGTTGGAGACGTGCAGCATGCCCGGGCCGTATTCGCGGCGGGCACTGAACTCCACCTGACCTCCCAGGTGATGCGCCATCAGTTGCAGACCGTAACAAATTCCCAGCACCGGAAGGCCGAGCTCGAAAATTTTTGGATCGAGATGCGGAGCGCCCTTTTCATTGACGCTGGCCGGTCCGCCGGAAAGGATGATTCCCTTCGGCCTCAGCGATACGACCTCGTCCGCGGGAATATCGAAGCGGACGATCTCCGAATAAACCTGGCACTCGCGAATCCGGCGCGCGATGACCTGGGTGTACTGCGAACCGAAATCAAGGATGAGAACCTTGGAATGGGCGGGTGGCGAGGCGGTCTTCACGGCTATGGATGCAGGTCCGAGTCCGACGGTTTGACGGTCGGGTCATTTGAACGATCCATCGGAGCGAGCGTACCCTCTCCTCTGATGCCGCGCTTGAATTTGTCGCCTGCCTCTTGCCCAAGCGGTTTTTCGAGGGGATCGGCACAACCGGCGAGCAGGATCGCGCTTAAGAGGCAAAAAGCGGTCGAGAGGGCTTTCAAGTTTTGAGAGTAAATGAAAAAGTGATCAGTGACAAGTGACCGGTGATCAGTTCCAGATCGGCGGATCATCCCCATTCTTTACTTGTCACTGATCACTGATGACTGATCACTTTCCTCAATGATTGACTCCGAAGTTCTGCTCCAAGGATACCGGCTCGGCGTCTTTCCCATGGCAATGGACGACGGCGAGATCGAATGGTTTTCGCCCGATCCGCGAGCGATTCTGCCGCTCGATGAATTTCATGTGCCGCACACCCTCGAGCGGGCCGTGCGCAAACAGAGCTTCGAAATCCGGATCGACACATCCTTCACCGAAGTGATGCGCCAGTGTGCCCAGCGGCGCGAGACCTGGATCAATGACGAGATCATCGAAAGTTACACGCGGCTCCACCAGTTCGGCCATGCCCATTCCGTCGAATCCTGGCAGAACGGTGAGCTCGCTGGCGGCCTTTACGGCGTCGCCATCGGCGGAGCCTTTTTCGGTGAATCGATGTTTCATCACGTGCGGGACGCGTCCAAGATCGCCCTGCTCGCTCTGGTGGAACACCTGCGCAGCCGGCACTTCACGCTTCTTGACACCCAATGGGTCACTCCGCACCTGGCCCAGTTCGGTGCCATCGAGATTCCCCGGCCGGAGTATCTCTACCGGCTGAACAAAGCGGTGAACTTGGGGCGAACCTTCGTGGAGTAGGGGGAAATTTCGGATTGCGGAGGAGGCCGCGCCTCGATTTCTTTGAGCCGTGGGTGTAATGCCTCTTTCTTTCCGCCATCCGGTATCCGAAATCCACAATCCCGCCTTGCTCCCCCAGCGGAATTTTGCATAGTGACGCCTCGTTTGCGTGCGGGCGTGCAAACACGTTTTCCGGCTGGGTAGCTCAGTTGGTAGAGCAGAGGACTGAAAATCCTCGTGTCGGGGGTTCAATTCCCTCCCCAGCCACCACCTCAGCGCGAACGACTTACACAAGGATGTAGCATCCAGTGTAACAAATAGAGAGGGTCTTTCTGCTCCTCTTGCCCGCTTTTTAGAGGCTGGAAAAGGGCCGGATGCCGGCGCGTCAGCGCCGGCGCCGGCCTTTCTTCATCTAGGAAAGGATAAGTGCAACAGCAGCAACAAATCCAAGTTCGTTGCTGAGGAGAATATCCGTCTGTTCATTCAGTTTACAGGAGAGAACAATGTCGGCGTTTTCCTGCTCACGCTTCCCGACGGTTTATCGATTAAAGAGTTCCAAAAGAAATGGCACAGTTTCCTGACGGGAGTGCTCCGGAAGATCTTTCCAGCGGGGATGTGGACGCGGGAGCGCCAGCCGCGGTCCGGTTGCTGGCATTGTCATGCGGTCGTCGACATGCGGCGAGACATTCGGACGGGGTTCCCCTTTGACGAGGTATCGCGAAAAGATTATCGGAACGTAGAGCGCGAATTGCGAGCTTTATGGCGGCTGCTGCGAATCAAAGCGAAGGCGTACGGATTTGGGTGGAATACCTTAGAACCGATCAAGTCGAACGGGAGGGTTGCGGCGAAATACTTGGCGAAGTATTTGAGCAAAGCTCAATCGTCGGACTTCCGTGTGGGCGAGGAGCGAGCGCGGTTGTTCGGGGTATGGGGACGTAAGCGATTCGTGTCCCACCGGTTTTCTTGGGTAAGCAGCAGGCTTTGGCGGCGACGACTGTCTTGGTATGCAGAGGACTTCGGAATTGGTGACGTGACGGAGACCGCTCGGCTGCTTGGACGAGATGGGTGGAGGGCAATCGTTCCCGCGTTGTTAAAAGTGGTTCTGCCGGAAACGTCTTACCAGTCGTGGGACTGGGTCGGGCAGTGCTACCGATGGGACGAACGAGGCTGGCGGGCATACTGCGAGGATTTGGAATATTATTCGCGGGTGCGGTCGGACGAACGGAAAGTGCGTCTCTCGCGATTTCGATTCTACGTCGCAGTCGGGTTGTCCTGGGGAATGAAAGGCGCACGAGCGAGAAGGTTCGCAGCACGGAAGCTCGATGAGGCCTGCAGGCCAAAGCAGCGTTATTTGGATTTCATGAGCTAAACGGGCCAACGGTTCGCGTGCCAGCAAGCTGGATGAACTAACTACCCGAAAGTTACGCATCGGAGCGGGCGCGGTTCGCTGCATCGCATGGTTAGGTGTTTTTGGCGATCGCGGAGCCGGTGAAGGATAGCTCTCAATGGATGGCGCATAGTTTATGTGCACCACAAGCGGTTTGCTCTCTGCGGCGACAATCCTTTCGAGATCCGCTTTTGCGGAGGCTGGCAGGTCGGCAGGGGCGGAAATGACGACCCGAGGGTGAGTAGTAACGAGAACGGCCACGTCGGCAAATCGCGCATCTTTGCGAATACTCTGCTCGAGTCGCGATCCGACCTCGACACAAAGCGCCGCCTCCCGGCGCTGCGACCGCACCTCACGTATTGCCCAAAGCGCGGCAGTCGCGACCAGCAACGCGAGAATAGCCAGTGTCCAACGCTGAATCATGCGAAGATGCGAAACACCTAACGAGAATAAGATGAGCGACGACGGACGAGGGCGCGCGTCACTCGGAGTGAAAGTCTGGATGTCATCTCAAAGAGTCGAGCGTACGGCGGTCCGACGTTCGCTCCATCGCATGGTTAGACGGTTGGCGTGATTCGTAGTGGACATCGTCAGAGGAGTCCTTTGGATCACGGCCCAGGGAGAAAACGTCGAAGCCAAGCGGCCGCTCTGGTGCAAGTCGATACTGGTATGGGTGGGACCATGGGTCGAGCGGTATCTCCACAAGTGTCTGTCTCCACGCGGCAACGTTGGGCGGGCGCTCAATAAGAGCCTTGAGGCCTTCTTCGTTTGTGGGCAATCGCCCGCAGACAAATTGGAACTCCCTAACCCCAATCGCGATGACACGAATGTCTTCGTGAACATCTACCCTGGTCTCAGCAAAGAGATTGGCGGCTCCAAGCACGAGCAGACCCGCTGAGATGTAAGCTGCGATTCGTCGATTTGGCATGCGCGTGAAACGTCTAACATATGATTATGCCGACAAAACTGTCGGCATATCCAGCGTATTAGCCAATAAAAGCCGCAGCGGCAGGGGGGAGGTCACGACACGGACGGCTGCGAGCGTCGCCTTGGAATGTTCCCCTCTAGCCCTGCGGCAATGAGCAGTTGACGATCCGCAAACCGGAATTAGTTTGCAAAATGCAAACCGAATTTCCGTTCGTGCAGATTCCGGAGGGGCTGTATCCGATTATCGGTACGCCAGACCCTGGCAAGCGAATGTACCGGCGAGATGGGTCGCAGGAAGAAAGTGCGGTTTGGTTCGACGCCCTGACCGCGATCATTGGTCCATCCGTGTCACCAGGTGGCGTTGGGATGTATTGCCCAGTGTCTCGGGCGGCCGTCTACAAACGGATTAAGGAGGGAAAACTTTCGATTTTCTTGTTTCACGTCAGGTATCGGAAAACAACGCTGTTCGGAAAGAACAAGATTCTGAGGGATAACCCTTACGGCTACATCCCTGTTAGTGAAGCGCGAGCGTGGCGGATGGAGCTGGAAGCGCGGGCGTTGCGGCAAGGGTTGATCAGCGAGGAGGAGCTCGAAGGTGCAAGGCCGGATTGGATCGGCGACTTCTTAGCTTGGAAGAATAAGGAAGAGCGGGTTGGCATGTTCGATGTCTTCACTCCTTGGGAAGTCGTACAGGGATTGGCGAAGGCGCTCACGTCGAATGACCCCATAACCGGCAACGCGAAACGAAAGCAGCGGAAGAAATGAAGCGGAGCGGGATTCTGAAAAATATGACAGTGCTCGCGGAGGCACTCGGCACTTCAACGACGTTTATCAAGCGGATGAAATATGCGGGCTTCGCGATGCCGGGGGGGGTATCCACCGAGGCCTGGGCGTTGAAATGGTTGAAGGAGCATCCCGATTTCCGACAGAAAGACTATTTGAGGCCGCCAGCTAAGCCGCCGCGAGCGCCGCACCTAAATGGCGAACGTCCGTCGGCGAAAGACGCTGATAAATCGCATGAATAGTGTCACTGCCGTGGCCGACGTACGCTTTGGTTAGGTAGATCGGGTGATGAGCGCGTGCGAGGCGAGTAACAACGGTGACGCGAGTGCTGTGAAAGCAAAGGTGCTTGAGTTTGATCTGGCGGAAAAAGCGAAACCAAGCCTTTGCGGCGTACTTGGGAAGGAGAACGAGAGTGGCTCGTTTCTGTTTGATAGCGCGCCTTACCAGCGGTCGGAGGTCGGCATGAAGCGGCGCACAGTGTTGTCGGTTCCCTTTGCCGCGAAATGTGATGGTCCCCGCCTTAAGGTCGATCTCGCGAAGTGGGACGGCGGTTTCCGTCAGTCGGCATCCTTGGAGCATTGCAACCAACCAGCAATCGCGCATCCACTCGTCGCGGGATTTAAGCGCCTTTTCGATCGTTGCTTGTTCGGCTGCGGTGATTTCGGGTTTTTGCTTCGGCGCGTGCCGTCGCAATCCGAGTCGGATCGCGGGATTGGCAGGAATATAGCCGCGGCGGACGGCTTCCTGCATAATCGCGGAGAATACTTTCAATTCCGTCAGGGCGGTGTTGTGCGATCGCGCTTTCATCAGTTCTTTCGGTGGGTTTGTGCGAAAGGCCGGATACTCGGTGCAAAGCTGATACGTGACCTGGGCCGGAGCGATCACGGCACGATGCGTCAAAAAGGTGCTAATGGCGGACCATCCAGCCTGATAACGAATCAAGGTTTTTTCGTTCGCGTATTTCCGGGAGAGGAATTTCGGTACCCATGCGTCGAAACGATTGCTCTGCGTCTGCTCCGAGAACGTGTGTTCGCGCATTGTCTCCTGGGCGACGGCTTGCTTCACTTTTCGCAGGGATCCGTCAGCGGCACGCCTCACTCCAGAAGACTTGCCTCCCCAGGTTCCGTCAGGCTTTTGGAATCGAATCCAGTAAAAGGGACTGCCAGGACGAGGGTAATACGAAGCCATGAATGTAGCATAGTGTAGCAAAGCAAAGAAAGTCAATGATCGACATACGAGGGAAATGACCAATTATGACCAATGAAAATAGGCCTGAATCGGCTCGGGGGTTCAATTCCCTCCCCAGCCACCTTTTCTTCGCTCTCGGCGAAAGGGGCCAACGTTTTCCTAAAGGCTGGCTTCTGGCTCGACCAGTTGTCACGCGTATGGCAGATTATTAGACCAGACGAATGAAGCCCCCGGTTATGTCTCTTGAGCCCGAAGCTGTCGGAATCTCCATCCGAATAGCAGCTCCGAGGAAGCGCGGCGTGTCACCCTTTTTCCGCAGAGCCGTTTTAGGCGCGCTCTGTGGTATGGGAGTGATGCTGGGCGGGGTGGCGCGGGGGCAATCGTATTATGAATCCTACTACTTCTCCACCCGGGCGGGGTTGGCTGGCTCGAGCGGCAGCGCGGATGGAGTCGGGAGCGCCGCTCGATTTGATCTTCCCGTTAGTGTGGCGGCGGACGGCGCGGGGACCCTTTACGTAACGGACACGCTGAATCACACGATCCGCAAAATAAGCAGCGGGGGAGTAGTGACTACGGTAGCGGGGGTGGCCGGTTCTCCCGGCAGCGAGGATGGGACCGGGAACGCGGCTCGATTTTATAGCCCCAATGGTGTGGCGGTGGACAGTTCGGGAAATCTTTACGTAGCGGACACGGGGAATCACACAATCCGCAAGATCACCAGCGGAGGAGTGGTGACGACCGTGGCGGGCCTGGCCGGTGTTGAGGGAAGTGACGATGGAATCGGAAGCGCGGCTCGATTTCGCAGTCCACAGGGTGTGGCGGTGGACAGTGCGGGAAACCTTTACATAACGGACAGGCGGAACTGCACCATCCGCAAGATTGATAGCAGTGGGGCGGTAACGACCCCGGTGGGCTCGATCAACCAGTGTGGTTTGAGCGTGGATGGGACCGGGAACGCGGCCCGATTTTACAGTCCCTTCGGAGTGGCGGTGGATAGTGCGGGGAATCTTTACGTGTCGGATAGTGGCTCGGACAGCAGCACGATTCGCAAGGTTAGTAGCGGCGCTGTCGTGACAACTTTCGCTGGCTTGGCCTATACCCGCGGAAACGGCAGCTGTAACTGCGCGGATGGGACCGGGAGTGCGGCCCGATTCAATGCGGCAAGCCATCTCGCGCTGGATAGCGCAGGCAACCTCTACGTAGCGGATGCCGGCGCGAACGTCGGCCATCTACCGTATGGCAACCACACGATTCGCAAGGTGACGAGTGGGGGAACGGTCACGACCGTGGCTGGCTTAGCCGGTTCCATCGGAAGCGCCGACGGCACTGGGAGCACAGCTCGATTTAATGTTCCATATGGTATGGCGGTGGGCAGCTTGGGGGATCTTTATGTGGCGGATAGTGGCAACAATACCATCCGAGTCGGTTCGGTAGTGCCCCGCGCCCAGACCCAAAACCTGTCGACGCGCCTAAGGGCGCTTGCAGGCGACAACGCCTTGATCGGCGGTTTCATCATTACTGGGGGAGTGCCTAAAAGGGTAATGATCCGGGCGATTGGCCCTTCAATTCCATTGAGCGGAGCCATGGCTGACCCGGTGCTGCAGCTCCATCAACCGGGTGGCAGCATTGTTTCCAATGACAACTGGAAGATCGATGACCAGACCGGTCAATCGCAGGAAGCGGTTATCCGCGGTACCGGGATTCCGCCATCCGATGACTTGGAATCGGCGTTGGTGGCGACGCTTCCGCCCGGGGCTTACACTGCGATCGTGAGCGGCAGAGGGGGTGGACAAGGCGTGGCCCTGGTGGAGGTGTATGATCTGGAAGGGACAGCGCCGTCAAAGTTGGCGAATATCAGTACCCGTGGATTTGTTGACCAAGGCGACAATGTGATGATTGGCGGCTTCATCATTGGGCCAGCGGAAACGGGAAGCAACCGCGTAGTGATCCGGGGGATTGGGCCTACGTTGCCATTCAGCTCAGCATTACAGGATCCGGCGCTTGGACTGTATGACGGAAACGGGACCCTCGTGGTGAGTAATGATAATTGGG
>Ga0066652_100001608_pt1 | contig 11833 bp, 8 predicted proteins | sample GraSoiAngelo_101_FD_71413 | JGI IMG/M metagenome (GOLD analysis project Ga0066652, IMG submission 71413) | Grasslands soil microbial communities from the Angelo Coastal Reserve, California, USA - 14_0903_02_30cm | ecosystem: Environmental > Terrestrial > Soil > Grasslands | place: USA...
CATGATACATACGATGATTATTGGCGTTCACGCAACATACGTCAGCATTTAAAAAATATTACCATTCCTACCTTGGTCGTTGGCGGGTGGTTTGATGCTGAAGATCTTTTTGGCGCATTACAAACGTATGGAGCAATAGAAAAGCAAAGCCCATCTAATAAAAATTTTTTGGTAATGGGGCCATGGACACATGGTGCATGGGGTGCAGCTGAATGGAAAGAATTCGGAACTCATCAATTCGGCGCTAACGTCAATCAATATTTCCAGGATTCGATCGAAGCTGCATTCTTCAAATATTATCTCAAAGACAAAGGAAATTTTAATGCATCAGAAGCTACAATGTTTGAAACAGGCACCAATCAATGGAGACATTTTGATCAATGGCCTCCTGCGGACACAAAAGCAACGAATTTTTATTTGGGACCAAATAATAAACTCTTACATAATAAACCAATAGCAGCAAAAAACTATTCTGAATATGTTAGTGATCCAGCCAAACCTGTACCTTATACAAATGGCATCTATAGCGATCGGAATAATGAATACATGATAGAGGATCAGCGTTTCGCTGCAACAAGACCGGATGTTCTCGTATTCCAGAGCGATACGCTTACAGAAGATATGACAATTGCAGGACCTATCATTGCAGATCTCTTTGTGAGCATTACAGGTACAGATGCAGATTTTATTGTTAAACTTATTGATGTATTGCCAGAATATGAAAAAGACATCAACAAACAACAAGGCACAACTATGGCTGGGATGCAGAGATTAGTAAGAGCAGAAGTAATTCGGGGAAAATTCAGGAGTGATCTTTCTAAACCGATAGCATTTGTACCCGGTAAAGTTGCGGAAGTAAAATTTACATTGAATGATGCATTACATACATTTAAAAAAGGACACAGGATCATGATCCAGGTTCAAAGCAGTTGGTTCCCATTGGTAGACCGTAACCCGCAAAAATTTCTACGGATCCCGGAAGCAAACGAAACTGATTACCAGAAAGCTACTATAAAGATCTATCATGATGCAACAAATAGCAGCAATATTATACTACCTGTAATGAAGTAAAATGTTTGCATAAAATTATCGTCCCGCCTAAGGGCAGGACTTTTTGTATCATTGCAAAAATATTTGAAATGAGAACGTTTGCTCTGATCATTAGTTTTGCATTTAGCACAATTATTTACTCACAGGTAAGTATTATCCCGCAACCTGAATCGATCAATATGGGAAACGGAACATTCACGCTTCCAATAAATGCGAGTATAACTTCAACGACAGGCGATAACACTAATTTTAAAAGATCCATTGATTTTCTTACATCATATCTTGAAACATATTACAAATCATGGGCAGGGGGCAAACAAAAACTTCCTCCTTCTCCCCATCCAGTTACTTTGGGAATTGATATAGCACAAAATCCCTTACCGAGTTCTTATACATTAGAGGTAACTAAAAATGGTATTGACATCAAAGCCCATGATGAAGAAGGAGTTTTTTACGGCATACAAACTTTTATCCAGTTATTACCACCACATGTTTCTAATAATAAGATCGAAATTCCATTTCTTACAATTAAAGATCATCCCCGCTTTGGTTATCGTGGCATGCATCTCGATTGCGGTCGCAATTTTATGACAGTAGATTTTATCAAAAAATATATTGACTATCTCGCTTTGCATAAAATGAATTATTTCCATTGGCATTTAACAGAAGACCAGGGCTGGCGCATTGTGATAAAAAAATATCCGCGACTTACTGAAGTTGGTGCATGGAGAAATGGTACTATCATTGGTCGCCACCCGGGCACGGGAAATGACAATAAAAAAACTGGTGGTTTTTATACACAGGAACAAATAAAAGAGATCGTAAAATATGCGTCTGATCGTTATATCACCGTTATTCCTGAAATAGAAATGCCGGGACATGGAAGCGCTGCTATTGCTGCTTATCCTTCTTTAAGTTGCTTTCCTGATGAGCCTACTAAAAATTATTTTCCTAAAAATGGAAAATGGGCAGGCGATTCAACAGGCAAACAAGTGCAGCAGGCATGGGGAGTTTATAGTGATGTTTTTTGTGCAGGCAAAGAAGAAACATTTAAGTTTTTACAGGATGTGATCGATGAAGTTGTCCAGTTATTCCCTGCAAAATATATTCATGTGGGTGCAGATGAATGTCCAAAAGACAACTGGAAACGTTGTCCCAATTGTCAACAAAGAATTAAGAATAATAATCTGAAAGATGAACATGAGTTGCAAAGCTATTTTATACAACGAATGGAAAAATATATCAACAGTAAAGGAAAAACATTGATAGGTTGGGATGAAATACTGGAAGGTGGTCTTGCACCAAATGCTGTTGTAATGAGCTGGCGTGGCGAAAAAGGCGGTATTGAAGCTGCTAAACAAAATCACCAGGTGATCATGACACCGACAACTTATGTTTACTTAGATTATTCGCAAAGCGATAACGAAGACAGTTTGGTTATTGGGGGCTACCTTCCGGTTGAAAAAGTTTATAGTTATGATCCTGTTCCGGCAGAATTAAATGAAGAACAGGCAAAATATATATTGGGAGCACAGGCAAATGTGTGGAGTGAATACATGAATAATCCACGCAAGGTTGAATATATGATCTTTCCCCGTCTTAGTGCAGCAAGCGAAGTTTTTTGGAGTCCAAAAGAAAAAAAGAACTGGAATGATTTTGAGAAAAGGTTGCAAGTGCAATTCAAACGTTATGACCTGTGGAAAGCCAACTATAGCAGGGCTTATTATGATCTGAAAGCAACAGTGATCCCAACTGAAAATTTTGACGGCGTATTGTGGAAACTCGAAACAAAGAATCCATCTGCACAGATCAAAACCGTTACACATTTTGCTGGCAGACCTTATGAATTAAAATTTAATGAAGGAACAAATTATACAGCTCCCATCCCTGTTAAAACAACTCAATTAATTGCAGCCATTGCCATGGTGGATGGAAAAGCGATCAGTAATCCGATCTCTCAAAATATTTTATTTAATAAAGCGACGGGTAAAAAAATTACACTTACTACACAACCATCACTAACTTATAAAGGCGACGGCGCATTTACATTGGTGAATGGTATACAAAATGAAAACGGACTTGCAAAGAGCAAACAATTTCTCGGCTTCTCCGGCACAGATTGCGAAGCGATCATTGATCTTGGTAAAGAAGAAAAGATATCCAATGTCATTGTTCATTGCTTAAGAGAAGCGGGAAGCTGGATCTATCGTCCATTAACTGTAGAAGTTTTTATTTCTTCAAATGGAACTGATTTTACTTCTACAGGTCTCACTGATGATTTCAAAATTAAAACGAAAGGGCTTGAAACAGGTACTATGAAAGTTGAATTCGCTGAAAAGAATTGCCGCTATGTAAAAGTTGTTGTAAAGAACTGGGGTGTAATTCCATCGGGTAATCCTGGCGAAGGAAATAAAGCATGGTTATTTGTTGATGAAATAGAAGTTAATTAAACCCCTAAAGGAGGCTTTAATAGCCTCAAACATTTTTTTGCTATAAGATATTAATAGATGACTATTCCACTCTAAGTCTCCCCTTTAGGGGGACAGGGGGTTTTTCTTTATTTTCGCCTAAACTCTCTCCAATATGACAATGGTTGATTCATTTGAAAAGATCCCTGTAAAAATTTATCCTGATCTTAGGGCCGGCTCAAAAGCAGTCGCAAAACAAATTGCCGATTTCATTCGCGAAAAACAAAAGAATAAAGAAAAATGCGTGTTGGGTCTTTCAACAGGATCTACCCCTAAAACTTTATATGCAGAGTTAGTAAGAATGCATAAAGAAGAAAAGCTGAGTTTTAAAAATGTCATCACTTTTAATCTAGATCAATATTATCCTATCAGCAATGATGCGTTGCAAAGTTATCAGCGTTTTATGAAGGTGAATCTTTTCAACCACATCGATATTGATCCAAAGAATACACATATCCCAAATGGGGAAATAAAAAAAGAAGATATCAAAGAACATTGCAGGCAATATGAAAAAATGGTAGAAGATGCCGGCGGTATCGATCTGCAAATTCTTGGTATTGGAATTAACGGTCACATTGGTTTTAATGAACCCGGTTCCAGTATTCATTCCAAAACAAGATTGATCAGTCTTGACAACTCAACACGAATCGCAAATGCATATGAATTTGCCAATATTTCCGAAGTGCCTCGTCTCGCTATCACTATGGGTATTGGCGAAATACTGAAAGCAAAAAAGATCATACTGATGGCCTGGGGACCTTCAAAAGCTCCTGTAATAAAAGAAGCAGTGGAAGAAGATCATACTGATCATGTGCCTGCTTCGCTGTTGCAAAATCATGATGATGTAACTTTTGTTGTTGACGAAGCAGCTGCGTCCGAACTTACAAGATTCAAGTCACCATGGCTTACCGGTGATTGCGATTGGACACCAAAGATGATCAAAAAAGCAGTGGTGAACATGGCCCTGAAATTGAAAAAACCAGTTCTAAGTTTAACGAATACTGATTACAATGAATATGGTTTAAGCGATTTGCTGGTTGAAGAAGGTGATGCGTATGAAATAAATCTCAAGGTTTATTATATGTTGCGTGATTCGATCACAGGTTGGCCCGGTGGTAAACCAAATGTGAATTTGCCTACACACCCTGAACGCAGTGAACCTTATCCAAAACGTATCATTATTTTCTCTCCTCATCCTGACGATGATATCATAAGCATGGGTGGTACCTTTCAACGATTACATGACCAGGGCCATGATGTACATGTAGCTTATCAAACTTCCGGAAACATTGCTGTCACTGATGAATTCGTTACAAGATTTCTTGATTTCGCAGTGGGTTTTGAAGAGATCGCCGGCATTGATACAAAGAAATCTGGAAAGATATTAGAAGATGCAAGGAAATTTATTGCACGAAAAAAAGCAAATCAGACTGATACACCTGCTATTCGTGCCATCAAAGGTTTGATAAGAAGATGCGAAGCAAAAGCAACATGCCGTTATGTTGGCATCAAAGACGAGAACATACATTTTCAAAACCTTCCTTTTTATGAAACTGGTTCCATTGAGAAAAAACCGATGAGTGAAAAAGATGTAAAGATCACAATGGAATTGTTGAGGGAAATAAAACCACAGCAAGTGTATTGCGCCGGTGATTTTGCTGACCCGCATGGAACACATATCGTTTGCTTTAATGTTGTATCGGAATCACTCAAAAGAATAAAAGCTGCCGGCGATGCATGGCTCAATGATTGCTGGCTTTGGTTATACAAAGGCGCATGGCAGGAATGGAACATTGAAGAAATTGAAATGGCCATCCCCATGAGCCCCGACCAGGTTATGAAAAAACGCTTTGGTATTTTTATCCATCAATCACAAAAAGATATGGTGCCCTTCCAGGGAAGTGATTCAAGAGAATTCTGGCAACGAGCCGAAGCAAGAAATGAAGCCACTGCAAATCTCTACGCCGATCTTGGCCTTACTCATTATGCAGCAATGGAAGCATTTGTGAGATGGCATTATTGAGATTTTAGATTTACGATTTCGGATTTTATGCACCTGGCTGAAGTAATTCTATTAAACTTTTGTTGCGTCGCACACTTGTACGTTCAGTAATTCTATTCAGCAATTTGGGGATCAATTCAATCACTCATGTTCGTCATCTATAGTTTGCTTCGGCTTGCTGTCAATAATCAATAAAATTTTTAGAATCCTATCAGCAAGCCTCGCAATGACGAAGACCCTGCGGAGCTAGCAAATGTTCTCATAATTACGGGAGCCTCGTCATTGCGAGGCCGGCATTGAAAAAAATCGCTTCTTTAGTTCAATATGGCCGAAGCAATCTATTGTAAGACTAACTCAAACAAACTATTTATAAATCGAAACCTCCCTCTTTCCATCACTCGAATAAAAACCTCTATACATTCCTTTAGAATTAAAAACAAGCGCAGCATTTCCTTTTGCATCCACACCGATCATCCCCCCCTCCCCATCGATCTTAAGTAATTTTTTCATCACCACTTTATTCATTCCTTTCTCGAGTGAAAATCCTTTATACTCCATTAAACAACTTACATCATAAGCAGCTACAGCTTTAATAAAAGGCTCGCCATGCCCGGTGCAACTGATAGCACAGGTTTTATTATTGGCATATGTACCTGCACCAATAATGGAACTGTCACCGACACGACCAAATTGTTTATTCGTCATACCACCGGTGCTTGTAGCAGCAGCCAAATTCCCATTTACATCACAAGCAACAGCTCCTACTGTTCCAAATTTTTTATCATCAGGATCAACGCTATGATCCAAAGCTATCTCGTTACTCTTTTTTGTCTTAAGCAATTGTTTATGCCTGAATTCAGAATAAAAATATTCATCCGGTTCAAATGCAATTCCATTTTGCTTTGCAAATTCTTCAGCGCCGTTTCCAATCAAAAAAACATGTTCGCTTTTTTTCATTACAGTATAAGCAAGTTCAACTGGGTTACGGATATTTTTTACTGCCGCAACTGAACCTGCAGACAGATCTTTCCCATCCATTATGGATGCATCCATCTCATGTGTGCCTGTATTTGTAAACACAGATCCTTTCCCGGCATTGAATAAAATATTATTCTCTAATTCTATCACTGCTGCTTTAACAGCATCCAATGCATCACCTTTTTTTTCCAGTATCCTGTATCCAGCATCAAGAGCATCATTTAATGCTTTGAAATAAGCAGCTTCCTTCTCGGGAGTCATGCTTTTTTTCGAGATCGTTCCTGCCCCGCCATGAATTGCTATTGTGAATTTTGACATAGGGCCGAAATTAGCTATTTTACCTTTTGATATGGCCACCACCTGGAAAGACATCACCAAAAAGAAACTCACACAAAGCGATTGGTCGCTGCTTGTCGCTAACCTATTACCTGTGGTTGGCGTTTGGTTTTTCAACTGGAGTCCACAGGAAGTTTTTCTTGTTTACTGTCTTGAAACGATCATCATTGGTGGATTTACACTGATAAAGATGCTGATCACCGGTCTTATTGTAAAAAAAGATGAATGGCAAACAACCGGAGGCTCATCTACAAAGCAGCCATTCTGGTTTTTTATGCTTTTCTTTTTGTTGCATTATGGATTTTTTGTTGCCGTTCAGATGGGAATGTTCTTTGCAGTTTCGGGCATCGGCGATCAATATGGAATAACTCTTTCTAATTTCTTTTCTAAATGGCCCTCCATGCTGACCAACGATGCCTATATAATGCTGGGAGTTTTTATTCTGAGTTACGGTTTTCGACTTACATCAGATTTTATTTTAAGCGGAGAATATAAAACTTCATCGTTAGGTTATCTTATGTTTCAACCTTACGGAAGAATTTTTGTTCAACAGGTAACAGTAATTCTTGGTAGCATGCTCCTTTCTTTCGGTGCTGGGAAAATATTCATCCTGGTATTTGCGCTAATAAAAATTTTCTTCGAAGTATTTATTGACTTTGACCTGTTAATCAAAAAAGCGGCAAAAGGTGAACTGAAATCTTCAGATGAAGGACAGGGTAGTTAAATAAGTTAAATTGTGTGTTGGCAAACCCCTTTAGGGGTTTAGGATTTCAGGAAAGAAGTAATTCACATTCTCTTAAAAGTTTTTCCCTGTCAACAGTAGCTGTTCCTACTTCTTCACATACCAAACCACCCGCAATATTGGCGATCTCTGCCATCAGGTGTGCATTTTTAGTAGCTGCATATACCATTGCCGCAACAGCTATCACAGTATCACCTGCACCGGACACATCAGATACATTTCGCAAATGACTTGGAATGATGGCTGCGTTTTGCAATTGCTGGTAAAAAATTCCTTTTTCAGATAAGGTGATCAAAGAAACTTTATGCTGTAATTGTTTATGAAGTTGCTCGTGAATATTCCTAAGCTGATAAATATCGCTGGTTTCAAACATCAGGTTCAATCCTTCCTGTACCTCTTTCATGTTTGGCTTAAAGATGTCAACATTCTGATAGCTGAAAAAATTCTTCCTTTTTGGATCAACGGCGGTAATAACACCCGATGCTCTGCACAAAGCAATGGCTTGTTCTATTACTTTTTCTGTCAACACCCCTTTATTATAATCCTCGAAGATCAAAATATTCGGATCCTCATGTTCAATAAAATTGGAGATTTGTTTTAATAATGCTGCTTCCTCTTCATTATTAAGATCATCAGTTACTTCAGCATCAAATCTGAGCATTTGCTGATTACGGCTGATGATCCTTGTTTTATTTGTAGTTTTTCGTTTAACACTTTTTATCAAACCCGTCGTATCGATCAGGCTTTCTTTCAGTAGTTGTTCTAATTGTGCTGCTTCATCATCATCACCTATAACACCAAGCATAAAAACTTTTGCGCCAAGACTACTACAATTAATGGCAACATTCCCTGCGCCTCCTATTCGCTGTTCTTTATGATGCAATGAAACGATCGGCACAGGAGCTTCCGGGGATATCCTGTCCACTTTACCCCATATATAAGTGTCGAGCATCACATCACCGATCACTCCAATTTTCAGTGAATTAAAATCATTAAATAATTCTTCGCACTCTGTCATTTTCTTATTTATTTATTAAATATCCTGCTTTTATCTCTATCCATAAAATTACGGGTTAAACCAATATTATTTCCTTGCCAGAGCCAGCAAATAATTATTTATACATTTGTTTACAAAGCATAGATATATTATGGCTACTGCATCAATTTCAGAAAAGATCTATTCGCTAACTGGCATTATTGAAAAAGCAAAGCAATGGAAAAAAGAAGGAAAGAAAATTGCTTTTACCAATGGGGTTTTTGACCTTCTGCATAAAGGACATATTTTTTCGCTTACGCAAGCTGCTAAAGAAGGAGATGTTTTAGTTATAGGATTGAACTCTGATGGTTCTGTAAAACAATTAAAGGGAAACAGCCGCCCGATCAATGACCAGGATTCACGGGCATTGCTACTTGCCGCTTTATCCATGGTTGATGCAGTTGTGATCTTTGAAGAGGACACACCACTCCAACTCATTACTTCAATTTTACCGGGAGTTTTAGTAAAAGGCGGCGATTATACAATTGATGAAATTGCCGGCGCAAAAGAAGTAATTGCCAATGGAGGAAAAGTAGTCATCAATCCCATCCTTGATGGATTTTCAACTACAGCAATAATCAAAGCGATAAAATAACTACACCGGGATCGCCTTCTTCCTTGTTGCTACAGCTATGTAATAAAGCGGGATGCCTGCCAATGTAATTGCTAACCCAATTACAGCATAGGCGGGTTTATAAATAATTAATAACACACAAAAAGCAGTGCCTGCAATAATATAAATGATCGGTAATATTGGATATCCAAATGCTTTGTAAGGTCTTTCAGCATTTGGATATTTTTTCCGCAATATGAATATGCCGAGGATAGTCAACACATAAAATAAAACTGCAACAAATGAGATCATATCAAGTAGCTGTCCATATTTACCGCTTACACTCCATGCACAGGCAATAAGGCATTGAAACCATAAAGCCCACTGTGGAACTGCGAATCCATTGAGCGTACCTGCAGGCTTAAAAAACAATCCATCTTTTGCCATTGTGTAATAAACTCTTGCACCGGCTAAGATCAAACCATTGTTACATCCAAATGTTGAGATCATGATCATTAAAGCGATCACAACAGTGCCAAGGTTTCCAAAAATAACTTGTGACGCTGCCACTGCTACCCTATCCTTTTCAGCGGATGCAATTTCATTCATTGGAAGAACAGCGGTGTACATAACATTCGTAGTGATATAAATTACACTTACGATCAACGTGCCGAAAAAAAGAGCCAGGCCAATATTTCGTTTTGGGTTCTTGATCTCTGCCGCAATAAAAGTTACGTTGTTCCATGCATCACTGCTAAAAATGGAACCAACCATTGCAGCTGCAACGGCACTAAGTGCCGCTATCATTGTGTAGTCAGTGGTACTATTTAACGCATGAAGATGCCAGGCATCCTTCGACCAGTTTGCAGCCCATACATCTCCTTTCATCATGATCAATCCAAATATGATAAGACCAAACAAGCTTAGCAATTTTGTAACTGTAAATGTTGTTTGAATGAGCTTACCAGCTTTTACACCACGGGTATTTACAAATGTGAGGAAAACGATCAATCCAATTGATAACAATTGTGCCGGTGAAATTTTTAAGCCGCCGATGCTAAATGCAACAAGGTCCTCACTAACCTGGGGCACGAGGTATGCAAGGAATTTTGAAAATGCTACACCAACTGCTGCAATGGTGGCTGTTTGTATCACTGCAAAAAAACTCCAGCCATATAAAAATCCCGCTAATGGATTATATGCTTCTTTTAAATAAACATATTGACCGCCGGCTTTAGGATACATGCCACTTAACTCACCATAACTTACCGCCGCTGTAATGGTCATAAAGCCTGTTATCAGCCATACTGCTATCAGCCAACCAGCCGAGCCTACATTGCGTGTAATATCTGCACTAACAATAAAAATTCCCGAGCCGATCATAGAACCGGCAACGATCATTGTTGAATCTAAAAGACCAAGTGATTGTTTAAAGGAAGGTTGTTGTTCTGACATAGCGTTGGTTTGGTTTTCAAGATAAGTATTTCAATCTATAGAAAGAAAAACTCCTTTCAGTGATGAAAGGAGTTCAATAATCAGTTAATAATTCAAGCCTGTTTTATTTCTTTTTACCATAAAACGCATTCAGCCCTTTCAATAAATCAGATGTTACGTTGTACGCTGTATCAGTATAATAAAACAAACCGGGTTCTCTTGCAATAATGTAAGAGTACTTTTTATCCTTATTAAATTCTTTGCAATAGCTTTTTATTTTAGATACGATCTCCTGCTGCCTGCTCATAAAGTAGGTCTGGTATTTCTGATTAAGTTCGGTTGTTGTATTCTTGATCTGTGCATCCATCTGTGCTAATTCATTGCCAAGTGAATCTTTTTGACGGGGAGATAAATTGGCGCTTTGTGACTGCAACTTCTGATAATAATTTTGAAAGCCCATTTTCATTTGATTGATAGTATCGTTAATGCCTGCTTCTCTTTTTACCACTTCAGCCTGCACTTGTTTCCACAAAACGAAATTGGCTTCTATAGAATCCATATCAAAATAGGCAACGGGTGTATGTTGCCACTGAGAGGCTGTATCAGGACCAGTTCGGATGGGTTTAACAGAAGTTGTATCATTCTTCATATTAAAAAAAAGAAAAAACAAAATTGCTACACCGATCAATAAGACAATGTTGAGAGCTAGTAAACCTTTATTCATGCAAGTTTTTTGGCAAGTTAATCAAAGCCTTCAGGGCAAATATACCCATTCGGGTCACTTTAGGAAACAGTTAACAGGCTTAGGAGTCGAAAGTCAATAGCTCGGAGTTCATAGTCTATTACAATAAAAAAGGAGCAAATTTTCACCTGCTCCTTAATATTTTCAGATTCCTGATTCCGAACTATTGACTAAGAACTAAAGACCCGATTATTCTTCTTCATCAAATGTCATCGCTTCTCTCGTCGTTTGCAGCAATTCATATTCTTCTTTGCTACCAACGATCATGTTCTCAAATTCACGCAAACCTGTACCAGCAGGGATCGGGTGACCAGTGATAACATTCTCTTTCAATCCAAGCATATCATCGGTTTTACCATGAATAGCTGCAGATGAAAGAACCTTAGTTGTTTCCTGGAATGATGCTGCCGATATCCAGCTCTGTACGCCAAGTGATGCTTTAGTGATACCTAGCAATGTCGGAGCCGATGTAGCAGGACTTGCATCACGGAA
>Ga0066652_100001609_pt1 | contig 11826 bp, 13 predicted proteins | sample GraSoiAngelo_101_FD_71413 | JGI IMG/M metagenome (GOLD analysis project Ga0066652, IMG submission 71413) | Grasslands soil microbial communities from the Angelo Coastal Reserve, California, USA - 14_0903_02_30cm | ecosystem: Environmental > Terrestrial > Soil > Grasslands | place: USA...
GTCGAGTTCGCGAAGCTCAACATCGACGAGAACCCGATGACGGCGGCACGCTACGGCGTCCTGTCGATCCCGACGGCAATCGTGTTCGACAGGGGCGAGGCGAAGGAGACGCTGATCGGCGCGCGGCCGCGCAAGCACTACGAGCGCGCGCTCGAGCCGTGGCTGGCGTGAAAGTGCTCCCAGCCGGTGAGCTCGTACGGTGATCCACCGAGCGTGAATCCGACCCCCTCGCCCGGGACGCACCGGCCCACGACGGCGAACGGTCCCGGCTGCTCGACCGCCGCGAGCAACTCGTAGTCCTCGCCGAAACCGACGTCGTCGATCGTCGCCCCCTCGGCGAGCGGAACACGTTCGAGCTCGATCTCGACGCGACAGCCCGACCGACGCGCGACGTGGCCGGCGTCGACCGCAAGGCCGTCCGAGATGTCGATCATCGCGCGCGCGTGCGCGGCGAGCTGTCGACCCTCGGTCAGACGGAGGGGCGGGCGGATCAGGGTGTTGCGCCGGAACGCGGCGCCCGCCCCGCCGAGCGCTCCGGTGACGACGAGCAGGTCGCCGGGACGCGCCCCGGCCCGACCCGGCACGCGTTCCGCGCGGCCGAGCGCGGTCACGCTCAGCACGACCGATTCGGCCTTCGTCGTGTCGCCGCCGACCACGGCCACGTCCGTCTCGGCGATGCCCTCGTAGAGCTCGAGGACGTCCTCCACTCGCGTCTCGCCCGGCGCGCCGAGGGTCACGACGAGCCCGAGCGGGTCGGCACCCGAGGCGGCGAGGTCGCTGAGGTTCACGGCCGCTGCGCGCCAGCCGAGGTCGCGCCACGAGAGCCAGTCCAGCCGGAAATGCACGTTCTCGACCAGCGCGTCCTGCGTGACGACGAGGCCGTCCACCTGCGCGGCGTCGTGCTCGATCGCCTGCGCGAGACCGCGCCGCTCGAGCTCCGCGAGCAGCCCGAGCTCGCCCAGCTCAGAAAGCTTCATCGATCGCCCGCCGTAAGGCGGCTGCGTCGCGCGCCGCGCGGATGACCGCGACGCCGCTCGCGCCCGAGCGGATGCAGTCGGCCGCGTTGGAGGCGTCGATACCGCCGATCGCAACGACCGGCACCGGCAGATCTCGCAGCCGCTCGAGCCCCTCCAGCCCGATCGGCTCGGCGGCGTCGGCCTTCGACGGCGTCGCCCAGACGGGGCCGGCGCCGAGGTAGTTCGCCCCGACCGCCACCGCCTCCCGCGCCTCGTGCTCCGTGCGCACCGAGATCCCGAGTATGAGCCCCGACTCGCCGGCACGCTCTCGCCCCGTGTCGTTCTGCCCGAGGTGAACTCCGTCGGCGCCGAGGAGCAGCGCTGCCTCGATGTCGTCGTTGACGACGAACGGGACGGCGTGCCGGGCGCAAAGGCCGCGGGTGGCACGGCCGCGCTCGACGACCATCTCGGTCGACGCATCCTTGAGGCGCCACTGCACGACGGTCGCCCCGCCGTCGATCGCGACACGCGCCGTGTCGAGGTCGTCGACGAGAACGTGCAGCTTCACAGCCTCGAAACTCGCGCGCGTGCATCGAGGTCGTCAGGCTCGAGCGCGGCGAGCGCGTCGTAGAGATTGACGTGGAACGTGCCGGGGCCCTTCGCGTCTCGTGCAGCGTCCTCGCCCGCCACACCGAACGCGACCAGTGCCTCCGCTGCTGCCGCCAGCGGATCGTCCCGCTTCACGGCGACAAAGCAGCCCGTGACCGCGCTCGCCATGCAGCCTGTGCCCGTGACGGCGGCGAGCAGCGGATGGCCGTTCGCGACCGAGACCGTCTGACGGCCGTCGGAGACGTGATCGACGGCCCCGGTTACGGAGGCGATCAGGCCGAGATTCGCAGCCGCCGCGCGCGCGAGGTCGGCCGGCTCGCCGCCCACCTCGATCGACTCGACCCCGCGCACCTCCGCGTCGACGCCGACGAGGGTCGCCACCTCCCCCTGGTTGCCGCGCAGCACGGCGACGTCGATCTCCGCCAGAAGCCGCTTCGCAGTCTCGGTGCGGTACGTCGTCGCGCCGGCGCCGACCGGGTCCAGGACGACCGGCACGCCGATCCTGTTCGCCTCCCTCCCCGCGATCAGCATGGCCTCGATCCAGTGCGGAGACAGCGTGCCGATGTTGAGGACCAGCGCGCCGGCGAGGCGCACCATCTCCTGCACCTCCTCGCGCGCGTGAGCCATCACCGGCAGCGCACCGAGTGCGAGCGTCGCGTTTGCGGTCTCGTTCATGACGACGTAGTTGGTGATCTGGTGGACGAGTGGCTTGCGCTTCCTCAGCCCGCGAAGCGTCGCTCCCGGCGTGACCGTCATGCGGCCCCTCTCACGTTCAGCACGTCGACGGGCCCCTCGCCCGCACCCAGCTCCGCCAACCCGTGCCGGACGGCTTCGGACGCAGCGTGCGCGGCCGCCCGCGCCGACTCCTCCAGCGTCTCGCCCCGCGCGAGGTGCGCCGCGAGCGTCGCGGAATGCGTGCAGCCGGCACCGTGCGTCGCCGCGACGTCGTGACGCTCGACGGGGATCTCAACATGTCGTCCGGCGTCGAAGACGTGGTCGACGGCCTGCTCGCCGTGCCCGCCGGTGACGATCACCGCACGAGCGCCCCGCTCGTGGATCCGCTCGGCGAGCTCGCGCCGCGAACCGGGCCCGGCGAGCGCCTCCGCCTCGTGGAGATTCGGCGTCACGACGGTGGCGAGTGGAAAGAGCCGGCTCACGAGCACCTCGACCGCGTCGTCCTGCAGCAGCTTGGCGCCGGAGCTCGCGACCATCACCGGGTCGACGACGAGCGGCGCCTCGAGATCCGCGAGCGAATCGGCAACGGTCTCGATCAACTCTCGGGAGAACAGCATCCCCGTCTTCACCGCGTCGACGCCGATGTCGTCAACCACCGCGTCGAACTGTGCGCGCACGAACCGAGGAGGAAGCGTCTGCACCTCGGTGACGGCGACCGTGTTCTGCGCGGTCAGCGCGACGAGGACGGACATGCCGTGGCAGCCGGCGGCCGCGAACGCCTTCAGGTCCGCCTGGATTCCAGCGCCCCCGCCCGAGTCGGACGTAGCGATCGTGAGACATCGTGGAACCAACCTGCAACTCCCTTCGCCGGTACGAACCGGATCAGGTTCGACGGGTGTGATCTCAGCCCCTGAGGGCACCCCGGTAGCTCGAGGCTACCATCGAGCACGTGCCTACCGTGCGTTATGACGGGCTCGCCGAGTGGTACGACAACGAATTCGCGCAGGACGGGCCAGGCCGTCGGACGGTCATCGACTTCCTCGGAGACGGACCCGGCTCCCTGATCGACGTCGGCTGCGGCACCGGCGCGCACACGGCTGCATTCGCTGCGCGCGGTTGGGAGGTCGTCGGCGTGGACATCGCCGAGGAACTGCTGGCCCGGGCGCGGGAACGAGGAGTCGAAGTCGTGACGGCGGACGCTGCCGCGTTGCCCTTTGCGGATGCGAGCTTCGACGCTGCAGTTTCGATGTGGACGCACACGGACGTCGATGATTTCGACGCGGTGCTGGGCGAGGTTCGGCGTGTGCTTCGGCCAGACGGCCGCCTCGTCTACCTCGGCGCACATCCATCTTTCGTCGGGCCGCACTCGCTCTTCGTCGGGGCCGAAGGCGTCCCGCAGTTGCACGCCGGCCTTTACCGCCTGGCCGGCCGATACTCCGAAGCGCCCGGCGTCTCGCCGACGGGACTCCGCGCCCGCGTCGGCGCCACCCATCTTCCGCTCGGCGTCTTCATCCAGGCCTTCGTCGACGCGGGCTTCACCTTGGAGCGGATCGCAGAGCCGGAGGCCGACGAGCGCGACTTTCCCTACATGCTCGCGCTGCGTTTCCGGCGATGAGCCTCGAGGTTGCGTTGTGGGACGACCTGCTCGAGGGCGAGGAGGTCGCGCACGTCTCCGATGTCCCCGCCGCCTCCGCGCGCATCGCGCCGCTTCCGGACGAGTTGCACCCCGGCGTGCAAGTGGCCCTTGCCCGACGCGGCCTCGAAGAGCTGTACACGCACCAGCGAGAAGTGTGGGACGCCGCCGCGCGCGGCGAGCACGTCGTCGTGACGAGCGGAACGGCCTCGGGGAAGAGCCTCGCGTTCAACCTCCCGGTGCTCGACGCGATCGCCCGCACGCCGAAGCATCGGGCGCTCTACCTCTATCCGACGAAGGCGCTCGCGCAGGATCAGGCGCGTGCGCTCGGCGCGCTCGGCGCGCCCGGCGTTCGCGCCGCGATCTATGACGGCGACACGCCCACGGACCGCCGCTGGCAGATCCGCAAGTGGGCGAACGTCATCCTCACGAACCCCGACATGCTGCACGTGGGCGTCCTGCCGCACCACGATCGGTGGGCCGACGTCCTGCACAACCTGCGCTACGTCGTCGTAGACGAGGCACACGTGTACCGCGGAGTCTTCGGCTCCCATGTCGGCAACGTCCTTCGCCGGTTGCGACGCCTTGCCGGCGTCTACGGTGCCGAGCCGCAGCTTCTCCTCGCCACCGCGACGATCGCGAATCCGGGCGAGCTGGCGCGCACGCTCGCCGGCGTCGACGCGAAGGTGGTCGACATGGACGGAGCCCCGCGGGCGGAACGCACCGTCGTCCTCTGGAACCCGGAGCTGATCGACCCCGAGCTCGGCCTGCGCGCGAGCGCGCTCGGCGATGCGGCGCGCGTGATGGCGGGGCTCGTATCGCGCGGGCTCCGCACGATCTGTTTCGCGAAGAGCAGAAAGAGCGCCGAGCTGATCCACAAGTTCACGCGCGAGCGCGTGGAGCCGGACGTCGCGGAGCGTCTCGCGCCGTACCGCGCCGGCTACACGCCGGCACAGCGGCGAGAGATCGAGCGGCGGCTCGTCGAAGGCGACCTGCTCGGCGTGTCGGCGACGGACGCCCTCGAGCTCGGCATCGACATCGGCCTGCTCGACTGCGCGATCTCCGTCGGCTTTCCCGGAACCGTTGCATCGCTGCGCCAACAATGGGGACGCGCCGGGCGCCGCGGGCACGGGCTGGCCGTGCTCGTCGCGTCGCAGGACGCGCTCGACCAGTACTTCATGCGCGAGCCCGAGGCGCTTCTCTCGCGCCGCGTCGAGGCCGCAATCCTCGACCATGCCAATCCGCGCGTCCTCGACGGCCACGTCCGCGCGGCCGCGTTCGAGGCGCCGGTCGACGACGACGACCGCGCTGTGCTGGGCGACGAGGCCCTGGAGCGGGCGGCGCTCCTGCCCGATCTCAAGCACACGAAGAGCGGCTACGTCTGGGCCGGCCGCGAGTACCCGGCGGCGCAGACGAATCTCCGCTCCGCGAGCGCGGACTCGTTCGCCGTCGTGGACGCCGAGACGGGGACGGTCCTTGGAATCGTCGAGCGCGAGCGCGCCTATTCGACCGTGCACGAAGGCGCCGTCTACCTCCATCTCGGCGAGAGCTACCTCGTCCGGGGGCTCGACCTACGCGCGCGAACCGTCGTCGTGACGCCGTACAGCGGCGATTACTACACGCAGGCGAAGAAGGAGACGTCCACGGCGATCGAGGAGCCGTTGCGCAGCGAGGGCCGCTGCGGCCTGGAGCTGACGTTCGGCCGGATCTCGGTTACGGAGCAGGTGGTCGCCTACCAGAAGAAGTCCATCCGCGACCAGGCGACGCTCGAGACGGTGCCGCTCGACCTGCCCGAGACGAGCTTCGAGACCGAGGCCATCTGGTACCTGCCCTCGGCCGAGCAGCTCGCCGGACTGGACACCATGCCGACGCTCGTCTCGACGCTCCACGCCGCCGAGCACTCGATGATCGCGCTCCTCCCGCTCTGGGCGATGTGCGACCGCTGGGACATCGGCGGCCTCTCGACGAACATCCATTTCCAGACTGGCCGCCCGACCGTGTTCATCTACGACGGCCATCCCGGGGGCGTCGGCATCACCGAACGTGGTTTCGCCGCCTTCGAAGGCTGGGTCGCGGACACGGCCCGGATGCTCGAGGGCTGCCCGTGCGCGGACGGTTGTCCGTCCTGCGTCCAGTCGCCGAAGTGCGGCAACCTGAACGAGCTCCTCGACAAGGCGGGCGCGCTGACGCTCCTCCGCCGGATGGTCGCCGCCTCTGTCGATCCCGTCCCCTCCCGTTCGTCGTAGTGTCGACAGCGACGGAAGGAGGACCAAGGTGAAGGTGATGGCGCTGATCTACGGCGACGAGAAGACCTGGGAGGGCGCCGGCGACGACGAGCGCAAAGCCGTCTACGGGCGCTACCGCGCCTTCGGCGAGTCGGCGGGAGAGAAGGTCGTGGGCGGCGCGGAGCTCGCGTCCACGAGCGCGGCGACGACCGTCCGGGTCCGCGACGGCGAGACGATCGTGACGGACGGCCCCTTTGCGGAGACGAAGGAGCAGCTAGGCGGCTTCTACGTGCTCGAGTGCGGCAGCCTGGACGAAGCGGTCGAGCTCGCGGCACAGATTCCGGGCGCCGAGCGCGGCGCGGTCGAGGTGCGCGCGGCACACGAGGAGGAGGCGTCGTGAAGTACCTCTTGCTCCTCAACAACGACGTCGAGCAGTGGCGCGCCTGGCGAAACCTCTCGCAGGAGGAGGCGGGTCGGCTGCGGGCGGAGGAGATGCCACGCTGGACGGCGGCAATGTCCTGGATGTCCGAGCAGGGGATCGAGGCGACCGGCCTCGAGCTCGAGGATCCGGCCGACGCCCGCGTCGTCCAGGTGAGAGACGGCGAGGCGATCGTGACGGACGGCCCGTTCGCGGAGACGAAGGAGGTGCTCGGCGGCTACTTCCTGGCCGAGTGCAAGGACCTCGACCAGGCGATCGAGCTCGCGCAGCGCATTCCGCTCGCCGACAAGGGATCGGTGGAGATACGGCCGCTCGTGGAGCAGTAGCGGCGGAGCGCCTGTTCCGAGAGGAATGGGGACGTGCGCTCTCGATACTCATTCGTATCCTCGGTGACTTCGAGCTCGCCGAGGACGCCGTCCAGGACGCATTCGCGACCGCGGTCGAACGCTGGCCGGTCGACGGCGAGCCGCGCAACCCCGCCGCTTGGATCGTCGCGACGGCACGAAACCGCGCGATCGACCGGATCCGCAGGGAACGCACGCTCGCGCGGAAGACCGAGCTGCTGGCCCGGCTGGAGCGGCTGCATACCGAGGAGGACGACGACGTGAGCTCGATCCCGGACGACCGCCTCAGCCTCGTCTTCACGTGCTGCCATCCGGCGCTCGCTGCGGACGCACAGGTCGCACTGACGTTGCGCGAGGTCGCCGGCCTGCAGACGCGCGAGGTCGCGCGCGCGTTCCTGCTCCCGGAGGCGACGCTCGCCCAGCGGCTCGTCCGGGCGAAACGGAAGATCCGCGAGGCCGGCATCCCGTTCCGCGTCCCGCCGGATCATCTCCTGCCGGAGCGCCTGCGCTCGGTGCTCGCGGTCCTCTACCTCGTCTTCAACGAGGGGTACTCGGCCACGGCCGGCGACGACCTCGTCCGCGGTGAGCTGTGCGAAGAGGCGATCCGGCTCGGCAAGCTGGTCGCCGTCCTGATGCCGGACGAGGCCGAGGTGCTCGGCCTGCTCGCGCTGATGCTGCTGCAGGACTCCCGCCGCGGCGCGCGCACGGCGCCGGACGGCGAGCTCGTCCTGCTGGAGGCGCAGGACCGCTCGCTGTGGGACCCTGAGCGGATCGACGAAGGCCGGCGGGTGCTCGAGCGCGCGCTGAGGCTCCGACGCGCGGGGCCGTACCAGCTCCAGGCTGCGATCGCCGCCCTGCACGCGGACGCCCGCACGGCCGAGGAGACGGACTGGCCCCAGATCGCGGCGCTGTACGGCGAGCTCGAGCGGATCACCGGCTCGCCCGTGGTCGCCCTGAACCGCGCCGTCGCCGTTGCGATGAGCGACGGGTACGAGCGCGGGCTGGAGCTGATGGGAGATCTGCCGCTCGACGGCTATCACCTGTACCACTCCGCCCGGGCCGATCTCCTGCGCCGCCTCGACCGGCGTGACGAGGCCGCCTCCGCCTACCGCCGCGCACTGGAGCTGACCGCGAGCGAGCCGGAGCGACGTTTCCTCTCACGCCGCCTGGCGGAAGTGTCGTAGCTCCGGCTTCTGCGAATCTGCGCGCGATGGACCGCGAGGCGCAGGGCGGCACGTTGATCGTCGGCGGCGGCTTCGCCGGCGGCTACGTCGCGCGGCTGCTCGGCAAGCGCGGCGCGACGATCGTCAGCCCGGAGAACTTCATGCTCTACACGCCTATGTTTCCGGAGGCGGCGTCCGGAACGCTCGAGCCGCGGCACGTGGTCGTGCCGCTTCGCATGATGTGCCCGCACGCCGAGCTCCTCCTCGGGAGAGCAATCGAGCTCGACACGGCGAGCCGGCGCGTGCAGGTGCAGACGGAGGAGCGTCTCTTCCACGTGCGCTACGACGATGTGGTCGTGGCGCTCGGCTCGGTGTCGCGCACGCTGCCGATCCCGGGGCTCGCCGAGCACGGGCTCGGCTTCAAGTCGCTCGCGGACGCGATCCACCTGCGAAACCACGTCTTGAGGCGGCTGGAAGCTGCTGTCCAGTCGGTCAGCGAGGTGCACAGGCAGCGCGAGCTGACGTTCGTCTTCGTCGGCGCCGGCTATGCGGGTGTGGAAGCGCTCGCATAGCTCTCCGATCTCGTCCGCGACGCGCTCCGCTACTACGCACCGTTGCGGGACACGCCCCGGCGATGGGTGCTCGTCGATGCGGCGCCGAAGATCCTGCCCGAGATCCCGCGGCTGCTCGGTGACTACGCCGCTACGCAGCTCACACGCCGCGGAGTCGAGATCTACACGGAGACCACGCTCGAGTCCGCGGAGCCGCACGCCGTCGTGCTGTCGAACGGGCAACGCATCCTCACGAGCACGCTCGTCTGGACTGCCGGCGTCCGCGCGCACCCGTTGCTGTCGAGCCTCGGTCTCGCCGTCGACGAGCGGGGCCGCGTGATCGTCGACTCTGCGCTAGAGGTGGAGGGAGAGGAGAACGTCTGGGCGCTCGGCGACGGCGCGCGGGTGCCGAACGAGGCCACGCCTGGGCAGTTCGATCCACCGACGTCCCAGCACGCGCTCCGGCAGGCGCGCAGGCTCGCGAAGAACATCGCCCGCGGCGAGAGGCGCGCGTACCGCTACCGCATGCTCGGCCAGGTCGCGACGCTCGGCCGCTACAAGGGCATCGCCGACGTGCTCGGCCTGCGCCTGCGCGGCTTTCCGGGCTGGTTCGTGACGCGGACCTACCACCTCTACCAGTTGCCGCTCCTGACGCGGAAGCTGCGCGTCGTCACGGACTGGACGACGTCGCTTTTCTTCCGACGCGACATCGCCGAGCTGAGCATGCTCGGCCATCCACAGCGGCTCGACCCGTGAACGTCGATGCTCTGTGGGAGATCAGTCTTCGCACGCCGCGGCTGGAGCTACGGCTGCCGACTGACGACGAGCTCGAGGAGCTCTACCGCGTCGCAGAGCGCGGCATCCATCCGCCCGACGAGATGCCGTTCGCCGTGGCCTGGACCGACGACCTGCAACACGATCCGTTCGTCGACTTCCACCGGGCCGCTTGGCGAGAGTGGTCGCCGGACCGCTGGGACTGCCGCTTCGTCACGTTCAGCGAGGATCGCGTGATCGGGATGCAGGACGTCGGCGCGGTGGAATTCGCCGGACGGCGCGAGGTCGGGACGGGGTCGTGGCTCGGACGTGAGTTCCAGCGCCAGGGATTCGGAACCGAGCAGCGGGCGGCGATCCTCGAGTTCGCGTTTCGCGGGCTCGGCGCGGAGGCGGCGCTGAGCGGCGCGCTGATCGGCAACGTCGCCTCCCAGCGGATCTCCGAGAACCTCGGCTATCGCCGGACCGGCATGCGCGAGATCGCCCCGCGCGGCGAGCCGGTCCCTCACTACGACTACCGGATCGAGCGGAGCGAGTGGCGCTGCCCGGTGGAGGTGGAGATGGTGGGAGTCGAGCCTGCGCTGCCCCTGTTCGGCGCCGACCCCCGATCGGGGTAGGCCGAGCGGCCCTCGACGTAGCAATCCGCACAGCCGATGCGAACCTGATGCGGCACGTTGTTCGCGACCGGCTCGCACCGCTGCTCGTGCTGTTCGGCCTGGGCGGTGCGCTGCCCGGAGCTCTCCTCTACTTCTTCGGGCATCGGATGGTGATGTTCTCGACGTCGGTGCACTTCGTCGGGGTCGGGGTCAGCGCGCTCGCCGCCGCAGCCGCCGCGCTGGGGCTCACGATCGTCGGCGCACGCCGGGGGGACGGCCGCACCGTCCTGATCGGAACAGCCTTCACGGTCATGGCCGCGCTTCTCGCGATCCACGGGCTCGCAACGCCCGGCGTCATCGTCGGAACCAACGGCGTGATCGCGCTGACCGGTGCCGCGACCCTGCCGGCAGGCGGCGCCATCTTCGCGCTGTCGGCATTGCCCGCCCTCAGGCGCCCGCGCGACCTGCGGGCACTGCTCCTCTTCCAGGCATCCGCAGTGCTGAGCGTGGTCGGGCTGGGCGTCGTCGGGATGGCCTTCCCGTCCCTGGTCCCGCCTGTGCCTGCACCGGCGAGCACGACCGCGATCGTGGCGTTGGCGGTCGGCGCAGCGCTGTTCGCCGTCCTCGTCCTGCGAACGCTCAAGACCTATCTCCTCACGAGACGCGCGGCTGACCTCGCCGTCGTCGTCGGCGTCGCCTGGCTCGCGGCTGCACTGCCCGCGGCGCTGCTGCTGAGCTTCATGGACCTCGGATGGTGGCTCGGCCATCTCTTCGAGCTCGCAGGCATCGTCATCGTCGGGACGACAGTGGCGGTCGACCTGCACCGCTCGGTCCAGTCGCGCTCGCTCGTCGGCGACCTTCGCGCGGCCGAGCTGGTCGCGCAGGAAGAGGCGTTCCTCGGCGCACGCGTGCACGCGCTCACCCAGCTGCTCGCCGACAAGGACGCATCCACGGAGGAGCACACGCGTCGCGTCGCGCTCCGCGCGGTTCAGGTCGGCGAGGAGCTCGGGCTCGCCCCCGGACGCCTGCGCGCGCTCGCGATCGGCGGCCTCCTGCACGACATCGGCAAGCTCTCCGTGCCGGAGCGGATCCTGAACAAGCCCTCGGCCCTGGACGACGCGGAGTTCGCCGTGGTCAAGAAACATCCGGATCGGGGTCTCAAGCTGCTCCGCGAGCTCGGCGGCTTTACCGGGACGGTCGAAGGGCTCGTGCACAGCCATCACGAGCGTCTCGACGGGAAGGGCTATCCACGCGGCCTCCGCGCCTGCGACCTCAGCCTCGACACCCGCATCCTCACCGTGTGCGACGTGTACGACGCGCTCGTCTCGCCGCGCGTCTACCGCGAGGCGTGGAGCCACGGAGGCGCGCTCGCGCTCCTGCGCGAGGAGACGGGCACAGCCTTCGACCCGCGTTGCGTCTCGGCGCTCGAGGCGGTTCTCGCGCGCGAGCTGCCGGAGCTGCAGCCGCCGGTCCTGCGCGTCGCCGGCGCGTCCGCCTACTAGCCGCCGAGCGCCTTTAGCGCGTCGGTGAGACGCTGCCGCGTCCTCAGGACACCCTCGAAGAGGTCGCCGTGCTTCCGCACGCGCTCGAGAACGGCGTCCATCGTGAACGACAGCGGGTCGAGATCCTCGCGGACCTCGTCCCAGCGAAGCGGCGTCGACACCGGCGCACCCGGCCTCGGCCGCACGGAGTACGCCGACGCGATCGTCTTGCCCTCCCCGTTCTGGTTCGCGTCGATGAGAACGCCTCGGCGCTTCGACTTCGACCATTCCGTTGTCGCGAGCCCACGGTTCGTGCGCGCGATGGCACCGGCGACGATCTCGGCGAACTGCCGCGTCTCGTCGTACGTGTAGCGCCGCCCGAC
>Ga0066652_100001610_pt1 | contig 11825 bp, 8 predicted proteins | sample GraSoiAngelo_101_FD_71413 | JGI IMG/M metagenome (GOLD analysis project Ga0066652, IMG submission 71413) | Grasslands soil microbial communities from the Angelo Coastal Reserve, California, USA - 14_0903_02_30cm | ecosystem: Environmental > Terrestrial > Soil > Grasslands | place: USA...
ACTTTATAAAAATTATTCTATGGCAAAAGCTTCTTCTAAAAAATTAAAATCAATTTTAACGGATAACTCTTTTTCATTTTTTAAAAATTATATCAACAATGCATCACCTGTCGGGTTTGAAACAAGTGGGCAAAAATTGTGGCTGGAGTATTTAAAGCCATACATTGACACAAGTTTTACAGACCCATATGGCACTGCTGTTGGAGTGGTGAATCCAAATGCGGATTTTAAAGTTGTTATTGAAGGACATGCTGATGAAATAAGCTGGTTTGTTAATTATGTTAATCCCGAAGGTCTTTTGTATCTAAAACGCAATGGCGGTGTTGATGTACAGATCGCCCCGGCGCAACGTGTATTTATCCATGGAAAAAAAGGGCCGGTGAAAGCAGTTTTCGGGTGGCCTGCGATCCATACAAGATTAAGTAACCCGGATCATAAGGAACCGCAGCCGAAACTTGATAATGTTTTTCTTGATTGCGGTGCAAGAAATAAAAAGGAAGTGGAACAACTCGGTATTCATATTGGTGCTGTAGTTACTTACCAGGACGGCTTCGATGAAGTCGCAAACAATTATTATATCGGTCGTGCATTTGATAATCGTGTTGGCGGTTTTATGATCGCTGAAGTGACAAGACTTTTAAAAGAAAATAATAAAAAATTACCATACAGCTTGTACGTGGTAAATGCAGTGCAGGAAGAGATCGGTTTACGTGGTGCTGAAATGATTGCTCGCAGAATAAAACCAAATATTGCAATTGTGACCGATGTAACTCATGATACAACCACACCAATGATCAGTAAACATGTAGAAGGGGAAATTGCTTGTGGTAAAGGACCATCATTGGCTTACGCCCCCGCTATTCATAACAAACTTTTAAAGTTCGTTGAAGATATCGCAACAAAGAAAAATATACCCGTGCAGTGGAGAGCATTAAGCAGAAGCACAGGCACAGATACAGATTCTTTCGCTTATTCAAATGATGGCTGCCCGTCTGTATTAATATCTATCCCGTTGAGGTATATGCATACAACGGTTGAAATGATCCACCGGGATGATATAGAAAATACGATCAGGCTGATGTATGAAACATTGCTTGGTCTTACACCAAAAACAAATCTGAATTATTTTTAAGTATGCATTTTTACATCTTATATATTGATCCCGGTAGTGGAAGTTATCTTATACAGGTTATTATTGCGGCAGTACTGGGGGTGGCAGTTTACTTCAAAAATATAAGGATGAAGATCAAATCCTTCTTTACAAGAAAAAACAAGGATGACGTTCCACCAAAAGAGAACTAATGGCTGATCACATACGACATCCAGCTTCTTACAAAGATCCATCAGGTTTTATTTTTCAAGCCTCAGGAAAATTTTACAGGCAGATAAATAAAATATATGCTGAACATTACGACCTGTTAACAAGATCAGGTCTTTCCTCATTTCTACAAGAAAAAAAACTATTGCTTCCTCATGAAGAAGTGGCTGAAAATATATTGCATTCCAATGACTGGTATCTTACGTTGTTGCCTGAACAGATCCAATTCACCAGCTATCCGTATGAATGGTGTTTTGAACAAATGAAAGATGCTGCGCTATTGACGCTTGAAATTGTAAAACATTCCATTGACAAAGGAATGATCTTAAAAGACGCTACTCCTTATAACGTGCAGTTCTTACAAGGGAAACCTGTTTTTATTGATACTTTATCTTTTGAAAAATATGATCCCTCACTTCCGTGGATAGCATACCGTCAATTTTGTGAATCTTTCTTATTTCCTCTTTTACTTTCTCATTATCATAAAACAAGTATTCAACCATACCTGAGCAGTTATCCAAATGGAGTGCCTGTAAATATTACAGCTAAACTTTTACCATGGAAAAGCAGGCTGAATGCTGGCATATGGCTGCATGTTTTTCTCCAAAACAAGCTGAGTAAGAAAACTAAAAAGACAGTACCAACAAATTCATTTAGTAAGAATAAACTGTTTAACGTTCTCTCACATCTTGAAGGCATTGTCAGAGATCTTAACAACACAGATAAAACAGAATGGAGCAATTATTATACTGGGTCAATATCAAGCAAAGAATACCTGGACAAAAAGGAAGATATCATCACAAACCTTCTTCAAAAACTGGAAGGAAAGAAATTGCTTGATCTTGGTGCAAATGAAGGCTTCTTCTCGCAACTTGCCGCTTCAAAAAATTTTGATGTGGTAGCAATTGATAAAGATGATCAATGCATTAATACCTTATATAAAAAGTTAAAGAAGGAAAATATTACAAACGTTCTTCCTCTCTGCATGGATCTAATGAACCCCTCTCCTGCTTCAGGGTTTGCCAATAATGAAAGAGCCTCATTCGGAGAAAGAATTCATACCGATGCAGTGATGGCCCTCGCACTTATCCATCATTTTGCAATAGGATATAATTTACCATTATACAAAATAGCAGATTACTTCTCTAAGTTTTCAAAACAATTGATCATTGAATTTGTTCCGAAAGAAGATGAAAAAGTGCAGTTACTTCTTCAGAATAAAAAGGATATTTATCCAGAATACACCTCCCAACATTTTGAAAATGTTTTCCGGCAAAAATTTGCCATTACAGAAAAAGTGCAAGTGCCCGGGAGCAGCCGCATAATTTACCTGATGAAAAGTATAAATTGAAATACGAAATAGCTTGACCAAATAGCTGTATCTATTCGTCTGGTTTCTTAGCACAATCAAAAACTATATTGTACGCCACATCTTTGAGGTATAAAATTTTTTCATCTATACCAAAATAGCTGACCCTTTCCTGGATAAGTTTAATGAACCAACTTTCAACTTCTGTTTGCGGACAAACTGATAAAGTTGTATCAGATAAGGCTGTATCGGAAATTATAAACTTTATGGTGGGGCCTTTAATTATATACCTGCCTGAAAATTTATTGCACCCAACAACAGCAGAGAAAAGAGTATCACCATAAAACTCAACGTAAGCTGCGGTCAAAGAATCCGGAACAGCCTTTGCCTGTCTTCTCATCACATTGATCGTCCACTTGCCTTTGAATTTGGGACTAAGATCCGGCATGATGTACCCGATTTCCGTTTCGTAATACACAACAGAATCCTTACGCAGGCTGTCTCCAACAGTTTCAAATATTTTCGGACCCCTTTGCTCAGGCAGGTTTTTTTTACTCTTTGATTTTTGCCCAATAGCAGTAGATTGAAAAACAAAAAGAGGTACAAGCAATATGATGAATATTAAACGCATTATAAATTATTAAAATTGACTGGTGGCCTTTCAAAGGAAGGAAACGTAAATTTATCTATTCTTTGCAGAATCACCACCCTATTCTTTCGCCAAATTTTCCAAGTCCAAAATGTTCATTTAATTGAAGGCTCAACCCTAATTGATCATAAGCGGTATTATTCTGGTATTGTGTTCTTGCATACCGAACCTGTATCTTTTTTACGACCAGCGCCACTCCCATCGAAAAACCATTTAATCCGTTTGTTGTATTAGCAATATTCAATTCTTGCCGCAAGAGATGATTATAACCAATAGTTATTTCAATTTGCGGTACGGGGAAAACCTGTGCCGCAAAAACAAAATGCCTGAAAACTTTATCCAACGTAAAATTGCTTTCATTCTCTACACCATTGTTCTCATTGTTAAACACAGTGTCATTATAACGAATGTCAAATTGATGTAAATGATGAGCAGTAAATGAAAAAGCCAATGGTGCTTTTTTTAATTTTTTTGTAATTCCAAACTGCAGATCAAATGGTAACTCTTCTGCTTCAGTGCCTGCATATTTTTTTAATTGATAACCCATATTCTTTGCAACTAATGAAACTGAAACAAGGTTCGCAGTATCGGTGAATAAAACGCCAAAATCCATCGCAATACCATTTGATCTGTAAATACCATAATTAGAAGAAATGAATTTGAAACTTGTCCCATAATTCCATTTTTGCAAATAGCTGCGGGATACCGATACCTGCATCACCCAATCAGTTGGTTTCATTGCACCAAGAATATTACCCATAGCATCCGTTTGTGAAATTTTTCCATAATCAAAATAGCTAAGGCCCCACCCAAAATTTGTTTTTAATTTTTCATGCCTGTAGCCAAATGATAAATGATAAGTATTTATACCAGCATAAAAGTTATTGAAAACAGCATTCATTTGTGTATGCATTTCCTTTTTAAGAAGTGAAGGATTATTAAAAGCAAGACCAACATCATTCGATGTTACTGACACATTTACTCCACCTAAAGCGGTAAGTTGAGGTGTATGAGGAAGTTTTAAAAAATTAAATACTGAGCTGCCTCCGATTGTTTGTGCAAACAAAGATGAAGAAACAAGAACGGGTAATATTATTATGAGCAGACGCAAAGAGCTAAGTTGAGAAAACTTAAGCAGAGTTTAAAACCGTGTTTAAAAAAATTCCTCTCGCCTGAGGCAAGAGGAATTCATTTGTAAACCCTAAAACAACCAACATGGAGATAATATATACTCTAATAACAAAAAATGGCTATGAAGGTTGCCTCCACCTGGAAATATTTTTAATCTAAAGCTAGATCAAGAACCTGACTCATATTCTTTACATAACGAAATTTCACGCCTTTTATAAAATCAGGGTCGATCTCCTCAACATCTTTTTCATTTTGTGAGCAAACGATCACTTCTTTAATACCGGCACGTTTAGCGGCAAGCACTTTCTCTTTAATGCCCCCAACTGGCAACACTTGTCCGCGAAGTGTGATCTCGCCGGTCATGGCAAGAAATGGTTTTACTTTTTTACCTGTAAAAGCCGATGCAATCGAGGTCATCATTGTAATACCTGCGCTGGGACCATCCTTTGGCACGGCTCCTTCGGGAACATGTATATGTATATTTCTTTTATCAAAAAGTTTTTGATCGATGCCATATTTTTTTGCATTGGCTTGTAAATAACTCAGCGCCGTGCTTGCACTTTCTTTCATCACATTCCCAAGATTCCCGGTGATCTTTAATTCACCTTTCCCTTCACTAAGACTGGTTTCCATAAATAATATATCGCCGCCAACATAGGTCCACGCAAGACCAATTGCTACACCAGGAATATTTATTGACTTATACAGATCATTGCTATATTTTGGCTTACCAAGTATTCTTTCAACATCATTAGCTGAAATATTAGCTCTTACTTTTTCATTCAATGCAAGTTCTTTTGCCTGATTGCGCATTATGGATGCAATATGCCTGTCCAGTTCACGAACACCACTTTCTCTTGTATATTCCTGGATCATTTTTTCAATGATCTTATCATTGATGGTAAAATTGGTTGTCTTTAAACCGTGAGCTTCTTTTTGCTTTGGAATTAAATGGCGTTTGGCAATTTCCAATTTCTCCTCAACAGCATAACCACCAAGATCAATGATCTCAAGCCTGTCGCGTAATGCAGGTTGAATGTTTTGAAGGTTATTTGCTGTTGCAATGAAGAGTACTTTGCTCAGATCATATTCCAGCTCAAGATAATTATCATAGAAAGTGTTGTTTTGCTCCGGATCGAGCACTTCCAATAATGCAGAAGAAGGATCGCCGCGAAAATCATTTCCTACTTTATCTATCTCATCAAGTATCATTACAGGATTTGAGGTCTTTGCTTTGCGAATAGATTGCAAAATACGTCCGGGCATTGCGCCAATATATGTTTTGCGATGTCCTCTTATTTCACTTTCATCATGTAAACCGCCCAGACTTTGCCTTACGTATTTTCTGCCGATCGCATTCGCAATACTTTTTCCCAATGAAGTTTTACCGATGCCCGGAGGACCAACAAAACAAAGTATCGGGCTCTTCATATCGCCTTTCAATTTCAATACGGCGAGGTATTCAAGAATTCTTTCTTTAATCTTCTCCATACCATAATGATCATTGTCAAGCACCTTCTTTGCTTTTCTCAGATCATATTTATCGGCCGTGTATTCTTCCCAGGGAAGATCAAGCATTAAGTCAAGATGATTATACACTACAGAGTAATCCGGTGTTGTCGGATGCATCCTCTCCAACTTCTCAATTCCCTTCTGAAACATTTCTTTTGCTGCTGCTGTCCACTTTTTAGCATCAGCTTTTTTCTGCATCTCTTTTATTTCCCTGTCATTTGAATCACCGCCCAGCTCTTCTTTAATGCTCTTCATCTGTTGCTGCAAAAAATAATCCCGCTGCTGTTTCTCCAGTTCCGTTTTTGTTTTTGTAGTTACTTTATTTTTTAGTTCAGCAAATTGTAATTCACGTTGCAGCATCTTCATTAGTGTATCCGCTCTTTCACGAATATTATTTGTCTCAAGAAGCTTTTGTTTTTCATTTAACTCAGCGCTAAGATTGCTTGAAACGAAATGAATAAGAAAAGATGGATTTTCAATATTGCGTAAAATGATAGAAGCTTCGGCGGGAATGTTTGGTGATAGCTGGATAATTTCAGAGGCTGTTTCTTTTATATTAGAAACATAAGCCGCAAAGTCTTCATCCTTCGGTGACTCTTCCTCTTTTATAATTTCAATAGTCGCTTTAAAGTAAGGATCATCTGAAAGAATGCTTTTGATCTTAAAACGATTTCTACCTTGTATAATAACGGTAGTACCCCCGTCCGGCATTTTTATAAGCTTTACGATCCTTGCTACGGTTCCAATATTTTCTATATCAGGAATTCCTGGATCTTCTACGTTACTGTCTTTTTGTGCAACCACACCGATCAATTTGTCAGCCTTGTAAGCATCGTTTACAGCCTTAATGCTCTTATCCCGGCCAACAGTTATTGGAAGTACTACACCAGGGAAAAGAACAGTATTCCGAAGCGGAATAACAGGCAATTCATCCGGGATATCAGTCCCATCGCCGGTTTCACCATCACTTTCATTCAAAGGAATTATTGGTATAAAATCCATCTCATCTTCAGGACGCAGAAAAAAATTGGAATCTTTCATTAGTTAATCTTCGTTTTGACAACCTGACACAAAATTGGTCAAGGGGTTAAAATTACATACGGAATCTATAGTTGTCAAGTATTATACCACGGATTATCGTGAAATCGGCCAAAAAAAAATCCTCTCGCCTGAGGCGAGAGGATAGCTTCAAAAGATATATGAACTTAGAGAGATAATCCGACTGATAATTGTAATGCCTGGCTTTTCCATTTTTCTTTGTTATCGATGTCATTGATATTGGCAAGGCCAACAACATAACGTCCCGATAAATAAATTTTCGCTATTCTAACTTGTGCGCCACCGATCATTGAAAAATCGCCTTTCTTAAATGCATCACCACCATTTTGTAAAAAATTTCTGCTCTGATCCATTAAGATGCTGAATGCAGGCCCGGCTTGTAAGTAAATAGGTCCGATCAATCTATAATTAAGTAAGATCGGGATAGTAAGATAATTGAGCTTTACATGAGCTTGTTCTGAGCTGAGTACATTTTCATAAACGGATTTGAAACTACTGTCGAGAGTTGTAGAATACTGGTTAAATAAAACTTCAGGTTGAAGAGTAAGTTTTTTGTCTCTTGTGAGACCGATCTCAGCAAACCCACCAACGTGGTAGTTATATCTAAACTCATCTTTAAAAGATTTTCCATCAACCTTAACAAGATTAGCGCCGGCTTTTGCGCCAATGTGGAATTGGGCCGATGCTGCCTGTACTGTAAACAAGGCAATGGCCATGATAGCAAGTTTTGTTTTCATGTAAGAAATTTTTGTTTGGTGTGTAAAACTTCAACTATAATGCCACCGGGAGTTTCAAGCTGTTAATAATCTTTAAAATACAATGCTTTAACTCTTCCTCTAAGTCTTTATTGTTTTCTATTTGGTAACAAAATGTAAAAGTCTCAGAATATCATTCCAAGATTAATGGAGAAAAGGGTACTGAAATTATCGGTATCGGTGGGGAAATAATAATCAAACACCAGCTGGGGCTGAACAAAGAATTTGCCAATAGAATATTCCGTTCTTAAAAACATAGTAAGTGAAAGCGGCTGAAACTTTAACTGGTCATCCAAAAAAACACTTTCAGAATTATATAAAACATTGGCGCCGGTACGTACAATGGTAGCATACGTATTTGCTGATTGATTGAACCCAAATTTTTGCGTACCGCTGATAAACGCAAGTTGAGGTGTGATACGTAAATGATCTTTATAAGAAAAAATATTAAGCCAATAGAAATCATGTCGCAACGATGCGATAATAGAAAAATCGGTAATCGATTCTTTTGAATTGATTCGGGTAATACCACGACGGCGTAAACGAAGATCCTGTATCAACTCTTCTCTTTCGACATAATCTGTACGATTACCCCATCCATAGCTAAGTGCAATTGATGGCCTGACCCACCACTTACGATAAGTGAAGTAAGCAAATAATTCATTTTGCAAAGGCGTTGTATAAAACGATAATGTATCTTTTGTAAAAAATCTTGTATAAGTAATACCAGTTGCGAGATCCCGGTTTTCCAGATAATCATATCCGGGGCTTACAGCTATTTGATAAAGATTTGGCTTGTTATTATCGGTAATAATATTACCTGTTGCATTTATACTTAACCCGGATTTATGATAGTAACCAAGAGTAGGTATATATGTAAAATTTTTCCTCGTTTCAATTAGTGCAGTTGATTTGCTCGTATAATTAAAATAACCTCTGCCTGCTGCAAAACTTCCAATAAGATAACTATGAGGTAATAAAATAGAATCAAGAAAAGAATCCATGTCCTGTAACAAAAGATCATAGTCTATGGTTGAATCAACAGCCCAGTCCTCTACCTTTTGTTTCTTCTTCGTGGTATCAGAAGAGGATTTTTGCGAAAACATAGTTACGCTTAGAAAAAATAAAGGGAGTATGATGATGTGGTGTTTCAACATACGGCAGTGGTGTCCGCTAATTTTTATTTGGCCAAATAAATTCAAAAGCTGTGACTTATAAATACTTAGATAGTTTAAAACTACTTATCAGACTTAAAAACGCCGGGCATGGCTGCTTTATTTAGTTTTTAAACTTAATTATTCATCAAATCAGCTCGATCACGGTAATTTCTGGTAAAATACCTACACGGCCGGGGTAGGCCAGGAAACCGAATCCTCTGTTGATGTATAATTGCTGATTGCCTTTTCTGTAATGGCCCGCCCATTGTTTATAAACATATTGGACAGGACTCCATTTAAAACCAGGTATTTCTATGCCAAATTGAAAGCCATGAGTATGGCCGGAAAGCATAAGGTCAATATCAGCGTATTTCTTTGTCACCTCAGCATCCCAATGCGAAGGATCATGACTCATCAAAATTTTGAAATGTGATCCATCAACTCCCTGGTAGGCTTTTGCCATATTACCGTAACTATGAAAACCTCTTTTACCACTAATATTCTGAACGCCGATCAAAGAGATCTTCTCACCGTTTCGTTCAAGCTGAGTATTTTCATCAAGCATCAATTGCCAGCCCAATTCTTTATGGATTTGCTTAAGGCGGTCAAGATTTGCGATCTTTTCGTGCGGCGAATCCCATTTTGTATAATCACCATAATCGTGATTTCCCAAAATTGAATAAACACCCATCGGTGCTTTTACCTCTTTAAAAATATTTATGTAATCATCCATTTCATCACTGCGGTTATTTACAAGGTCGCCAGTAAAAAGAATAAGATCAGCCTTCTCCTTTAAAATTTTTTCCACACCTTTTTTCACCGCATGTTTATCAGTAAAACTCCCGGAATGAATGTCTGATATATGTACAATTTTTAATCCTTTAAATGATGCAGGTAATTTTTCAAAAGCAAGCTGCATCCGACGAAGCTGGTAACGGTATTTATTTCCAAACCCATAAATAAGCGATCCGAATAAACCGCCTCCAACTAACATTCCCGTCCAACTAAGAAAAAGCGAACGTGAGATCTTTTCACCAGCCTGGTAACCTTCGCCTTCTGTATTTGAAAAAAAAACTTTACCGGCAAGCCACTGTACTCCGCGACGAATATCATCCACAACAAAAATTGACGATGCTACCAGCTTTGCAAAAAACAAACCAGCGATCATTGCAAATAAAGTGTTCTTTAAAATTTTGCTCTCAAAATTCAAATAGGGCAATAATAACAACAGCACAATAGCGCTGATGGAAATAACCCAATAAGAAATAAATATGATAAGTCTTGCTTTTGAACTTGCAGTTTGAGTGATAGTTTTCAAAGCCTGGAAAAAATAAAAATCAAGCAAAACCATAAAGCCGATAAGTACCCACCAAAAGACAGAGTTTCTCATAGTGCTCAAAATTAGTATAATTACAATAGTCGTTGCAATCCGTTCTTCACTCACAAAACTTACATTTGCCCGAATCTCAAACTTTAAATATGAAGTTTACTTACTACGGCCATTCCTGCTTCATGGTAGAAACATCCGGAAAAAAAATATTGTTCGATCCTTTCATTACTTATAATGATCTGGCTAAGGGAATTGATATTTATTCGATCAAACCACATTTTATTCTTTTATCTCATGGCCATAGTGATCATATTGCAGATTGTGTTGTCATTGCTCAAAGTTCCGAGGCCAAAGTTATTTGTAATTGGGAAATTCATGAATGGCTCAATCATCGTGGTATTAAGCATACACACCCGATGAATACGGGAGGTAAGTGGGATTTTGGTGAGTTTAGTGTAAAATGTACGGCGGCCCAACATTCAAGCGGAATGCCAGATGGCAGTTATGGGGGAAACCCAATGGGTTTCATTGTGACTAGTAATGAAGGAAACTTTTACTACAGTGGAGATACAGCTCTTATGACCGACATGACATTGATACCAAAATGGGCAAAACTAAATTTTGCCGTTTTACCGATCGGCGACAATTTTACCATGGACGCTTCGGATGCTGCAGAATGTGCCGGTATGATCAATTGTATAAAAGTGATTGGCGTACATTATGACACTTTTGGCTACATTAAGATCGATCATGAAAAAGCTAAAAAAACGTTTGCAGATAAAGGAGCCGAGTTGTTATTAATGAATATTGGAGAAACAATTACAATTTAATTAAGCATGGGAAGAATTATTGGTGTAGCAAATCAAAAAGGTGGAGTTGGAAAAACCACATCAGCCATTAACCTGGCTGCCAGTCTTGCCGTACTTGAATTTAGAACATTGCTGGTTGATGCCGATCCGCAGGCCAACAGCACAACCGGCGTTGGCTTTGATCTGCATAATGTAACCCAAAGTTTATATGATTGTATGGTAAATGAAGCATCTGCAAAAGATGTTTTATTAAAAACAGAAATTCCAAATCTTGACCTGATCCCTTCACATATTGACCTGGTAGGTGCAGAAATTGAAATGATAAATTATCCTAACAGGGAGCTGGTTTTAAAAAATATTCTTGATCCTATTAAAGATGATTATGAATTTATAGTTGTTGATTGCTCTCCCTCTCTTGGTTTAATAACAGTAAATGCATTAACCGCTTCTGATTCTGTTATCATTCCCGTGCAATGCGAATTCTTTGCATTGGAAGGCTTAGGCAAATTACTTAACACAATTAAGATCGTGCAAAGCAGGCTAAATACGAATCTTGAGATCGAAGGAATTTTAATGACAATGTATGATGGGCGTCTTCGTCTTTGTAACCAGGTCGTAAGTGAAGTAAGAAAGCATTTTGAAGACATTGTTTTTAATACCATCATTCACCGAAATTCAAAATTAAGTGAAGCACCAAGTGTAGGCAAACCTGTTGTTTTATATGATGCCAATAGCAAAGGTTCTGTAAACTATCTTAACCTCGCCAAAGAAATTCTGCAGAAGAACAACATGACAA
>Ga0066652_100001613_pt1 | contig 11811 bp, 14 predicted proteins | sample GraSoiAngelo_101_FD_71413 | JGI IMG/M metagenome (GOLD analysis project Ga0066652, IMG submission 71413) | Grasslands soil microbial communities from the Angelo Coastal Reserve, California, USA - 14_0903_02_30cm | ecosystem: Environmental > Terrestrial > Soil > Grasslands | place: USA...
GCCGCCGACACTGCATACCCCTTTTGGGTACGCGCGCTTCGCGCGGAAACGCGCGCCGGCTTAGGCCTCCGGCTCTTTTGCTCGTTAGAAGATGAGGCTTCTGTAGGAGCCGTGTTGTTGCATCCCGATCCCCTCGTAGACGCGGATTGCCGGGGCGTTCTCGGGGCGGACGAACAGGCAGACGGCCGGGACGTCCTGAAGTAGCAGTCGGCACAGGTCGCGCATTCCCCGCTTCGCGTAGCCGCGATTCCGCTCCGACGGGTCGACCCACACCTGCTGCACCTGCACGGCGGACGGTGTCCACGCCGAGGCCTCTGCCTTGAAGCGGATGGCTCCCTCCTCTGCCCAGAGCCACGACCTCCCTTCCTCGATCTGCGAGCGCGTGCGCCAGCGGAACCCGTCCGGATCGCGCGCCAGCGGGTCGACGCCGATCTCTTCCGCGTGCGCGGCCGCGCACGCCGGGAGCAGCAGCTCGAAGTCACGCTCCGTGGCGGCGCGCAGGCCGGTGTCGCCGGGCTCCGGCGGGTCGGAGATCGCGTACACCGGCTGTCCCGGCCGGTCGTCCCGCGGTCTCGGCATCAGCCCCGCCATGTTGTCCCAGAGGTCCGTGACCGCACCCTCGTCGCCGATGATCATCCGAGCGCGTCCGCGCGCGGCGACATCGGCAAAGCGTCCACATTCGCTCCCCGAGGGGACGACGTTCGCGCCGACGTGGCAGAGGGCCGTGAGCGACCCGTTGTCCCCGAAGGCCGTGAACCGGCCTAGCCGCCGGCGCGCAACGTCCTCGAGGAAGACTCGCTCGACCGGGTCCTGCGCGCAGAACGCGAGTATCTGATCGAGGGCAGGCTCGAACGGCTTGCTCACGGGCGCAATCGTGTCACGGGTTAGGGTTGCCCTCCATGCCGATCCACATTCGAGCGGAGCCGGGAGAGTACGCGGAGGCGTGCCTTCTCCCCGGTGATCCTCTTCGCGCGAAGTACATCGCCGACACGTACTTCGACGACGCGAAGCAGCGGAACTCGGAGCGCGGGCTGCTCGGCTACACGGGAACCTACGAGGGCAAGCCAGTCTCGGTTCAGGGGACGGGCATGGGCTGTCCGGGTGCGACGATCGTCTTCGAGGAGCTGATCCAGCTCGGCGTGAAGAAGCTGTTGCGCGTCGGCACGTGCGGCGGGCTGCAGGCCCACCACGAGCTCGGCGACCTGATCGTCGCCCTGTCGGCGGTCGCGGACGACCGGACCGCCGATCACCTGGTCGGCGGCGAGCCGCACTGCCCGACGGCGAACTGGGAGCTGATCCACGGCGCCGTCCACGCGGCGAAGGAGATGGGCCAGCCGATGCACGTCGGCCCGATCGTCTCCAGCGACGTCTTCTACAACCCTGACGAAGGGCAGTACGAGCGATGGTCGAAGCGCGGCGTCCTCGCAGTCGAGATGGAAGCGTCCGCGCTCTTCACCGTCGGCGCGCTGCGCGGCGTGCAGGCGGGCTGCCTGCTCACGGTCAGCGACATCGTCGTCGAGGGCGAGTTCAAGCGCATCACCGACGAGGAGCTGCGCGCCGCAGTCGACCGCGTGACGCGGGTGGCGCTCGCGACCGTCACCGCCGAGCATTAAGACGGTCTTCCTCGTCAACCCCGCGTCGGCCAACGGCTCGACGGGACGTCGCTGGCCGGAGATCGCGCGGGCGGCTGCCGCCGCCGGCATCACGGGCGACGCGTTGTTCTCCCAGCGACCCGGCGAGCTCACCGACCTGACGCGCCGCGCGATCCAGGACGGCGCCACGCTGCTCGTCGTCGTCGGCGGCGACGGAACGGTTCACGAGGTCGTCAACGGTGCGATCGGCGCAGGCGACGTCGAGCTGGCCGTGCTTCCGCGTGGCACGGGCAAGGATTTCGTCCGCAGCCTGCGCATCCCGTCCGACGTGCGTGCCGCGCTCGCAGTCGCGCGCGACGGCCGGCCGCGAACACTGGACGCCGGCCGCGCGACCTATCGCTCGTGGAACGGCTCAGAAGCGAGCGCGTATTTCGCGAACTTCGCCGGCGCGGGGATCAGCGGAGCGATCGCGCGCCGCGCGAACAGGTCGTCGAAGGCGCTCGGCGGGCGCGTCTCGTTCTTCGCGGCAACGCTCGCCGTCTTCGCCTCCTGGAAGAGCGCCGACGTGACCGTGCAGATCGACGGCGAGCGGCGGAGCGGCGACATGTTCGAGGTGCTCGTCATGAACGGCGACTATGCGGCCGGCGGCATGTGGGTGACGCCTGAAGCCGAGCCCGATGACGGGAGGCTCGACGTTCTCCTGATCGGCGACGTCAGCAAGGCGGACTTCGTCCGCACCTTTCCGAAGATCTACCGCGGCAAGCACCTCTCGCATCCGAAGATCGACGTGCTCCACGGAGCGGCCGTCCGAGTCGACGCCGCCCCGGCGGTGCCCGTCGTGCTCGACGGCGAACAGCCGGGAACGACGCCCGCCCGTTTCGAGCTCGTCCCGCAGGCGCTGCGCGTGCGCGTGCCCTAGCTCGAGCTGGAGCCCGAGCTCTTCGGGGTCGTCGACGGCGATGACGACTTGCGCGTCGTCGTGGATGCCGTCTTGCCCTTCCCCTCGAGCTTGTCGAGCCGGCGCTCGATCGACGCGACGCGCTTGTCGAGCTCCTCCAGGCCGCGAACGCGCTTCTGCAGGTCGTCCAGACGGTCCCGCGTTCCCGCCATCGCGGCGAGCACGCGGTCCCCGCCCGGCGCATTGCCGATCCGCTGGATCGCCTCCTCGCCGAGGTCGGCGAGCCGATCCACGATGTTTTGTCTGGGTCGAGCCACCGGCGTATGGTGACAGGTGTCTTGCGCCCGCGTCGTGGCTATGCCTTCGTCCTCGTCGCGCTCCTCGCGGCGACGGCCGTCTCCGCAGGCCACGCACGGCGCGCTCCGGTGACGCTGCGGGTGATGACACGCAACCTCTACCTCGGCGCGAACCTCGACCCGATCGTGAAGGCGAAGTCGGCGCCCGAGGCGTTTGCCGCCGTCGCGGCGGGGTGGGCGCAGGTTCAGGCAAACGACTTCCCGGTCCGCGCGCGCGCGATCGCACGCGAGATCGCCGCCGTCAAGCCGGACTTCGTCGGCTTCCAGGAGCTGACGCTCTACCGCACGCAGACGCCGGCCGACTTCACCGTCACGCCCGCGACGAAGGTCGTCCTCGACTACGCGCGCGAGCTCTCGCGGGCGCTCGCCGCGCGGCACCTCCCATACCGCTTCGCAGCGATCGCCCCGTGGACCGATGCTGAGTTGCCGAGCGGCAATCCACCCACGATGGACATCCGACTGACCGTCCGCGACGGGCTGCTCGTGCGCACCAATTCCCACATCCGGATCCGAAGCGTCCGGAAGGCGCAGTACACGACGACGACGCCGCTCTTCGGTGGCCTCGTCGTCGCGAAGCGAGGCTACATCGTCGCCGACGCGAGCAAGAACGGACGCCGCTTCCGGGTCGCGACGACGCACCTGGAATCCTTCAATGACGCGTCGCAGGTCGCCCAGGGGAAAGAGCTCGGCGAGTCCCTGAGCGCGTCGCGGCTCCCGACGGTGCTCGTCGGCGATCTGAACTCGCGTGCGGACGGAACCGGAACGACGACGCACGCGGACCTGCTCGCACTGGGCTTCCAGGACGCCTGGACCCAGGCGCACCCCAACGACGTCGGTCTCAGCTGTTGCCACGGCGACGACCTGCGCCAGCTCGGCGGGCCGTTCTACAGCCGCATCGATTACATCCTGCTGAAGAACGGCTTCCGCGCCGTTGGCGCAGGCATCGTCGGCCAGAAACCGGCAGATCGCGTCGGCGGACTTTGGCCGTCGGACCACGCCGGCGTCTGGGCGCGCTTGCAGCTTCCCTAGCGGCGGATCAACACAGGCGTGCCGCTCAACGCCTGTGCGAACACGCGGCGGAGTGTCGCATTCGGAAGCCGGATGCACCCGTTCGACACGGCCTTGCCGATCGACCACGGCTCGTTCGTCCCGTGGATTGCGATCGGCCCACCCTGAGCCCAGCCGGTGAGCACGTTCGAGAAGGCGGAGATCCCGACGGCACCGGGCCCGTACGGCCCGCTCGGGTCGGTCGGGACGAGCCGCTGGTTGACATAGAAACTCCCGGTCGGCGTCGGCGTGGCGCTCGAGCCGATGGCCGCGGTCGCGCTCAGCACGGGTCGGGCGTCGCGGTAGAGGACGACTCGCCTCTCCGAGAGGTCGACCACGATCCGCGTGTGGATCGGCTCCACGCGGACCTGGGCCGCCGGGACCCAGCCCGTCAGCCCGTTCGGGCGCCGCGGGATCTGGACGAAGTACGACGCCGGCCGGCAGCGGCGATCGACCCGGGCGCCGCGGACCGAGAAGATCGTCGGCACGCCGTTCTGGTTCAGCCGGCCAAAGCGTGCGAAGGCGCGTGCTCCCGCTCGCGGGGACACAGCCGCCTGGGACTTGACGATCGCCGCGTACGCGAGCCTCGCCGAGCCGACGTGGTGAAACGTGCCGGCCGCGCAGGTCCGCTCCGGCGGCGCCACCGGTCGAGCCCGTTTCGTCGTCATCCCACCGCAGCCGGCGACGAGCAGAAGCAGAAGGGTGAAAGTGGTGAAGGTTTGGTGACGCATTGCCGACAACAACTGTGGACGACCGAACGTCCTATTACCCTGAGAAGACGGAATGACCCTCAAGCGTCACAAGCACAGCTCGATCACGATCCATGCGATCCGGCAGCGTGCTGGGGTTCCGTACCACGTTGAGCGCAAGGTCTGCTCCGGCTGCCAGCGGCTGCTGGACGAAAAGACAATCAAGCGCGCAGCAGCGTAGAGAGCGTTTCCCCGGCGCCTCCGTCGACCTTCAAGTCGGCGCGTCCGTCGTATCCCGTCGGGCCGCGGTTGACGATCGCGAGCGCCCCGCCCGCTGAGAGCGTCTCCTCCGGCAGCGCGGCGACCGGGTAGACCTCGAGCGCCGAGCCGACCACCAGCAGCAAGCCGGCCTCGTGTGCCAGCTCAGTCGCCCGCTCCATCGCTCCCACCGGCAGCAGCTCGCCGAACATCACGACCCCGGGCTTCATGATTTCCCCGCAGCGCGGGCAGAGCGGCAGCGCCCGGTCGAGCGGCGTCTCCTCGCCGCAGGCAAGGCACGTCGCAGTCCGGATCGAGCCATGCACCTCGATCACCTCCCGCGAACCGGCGCGCTGATGCAGGCCGTCGATGTTCTGGGTGACGACAGCACGCACGAGCCCGCGCCGCTCGAGCTCGGCGAGCGCGAGATGGCCGGCGTTCGGCTCGGCCTTCGCGAGCGCCTCGAGCCGAAGCGCGTAGAACTCCCACACCTTCCCCGGGTCGCGCCGAAACGCGTCGATCGTCGCGTACTCCATCGGGTCGTACTGAGTCCAGATCCCGGTCGGCGAGCGAAAATCCGGGATGCCGCTCTCGGTCGAGATCCCAGCGCCGGTCAGCACCACGCACGGCTGGCGCGTGCGGATCAACTGTGCGAGCCTTGCGGCGTCGTTCTCGCCTACGAAAGCCATGGCAAATGGGCGCGCTTGCAGCGCTGATCTCTTCCGCGTGCATCAGTGCGGCAGTGTCGTATACCGCACCGCTCGATCCGGGCGCGCCGCACATTCCTTGGCTGAGGGCCGGCCCGGTTTCCGGGTACCTCTTCTATTACGGGGCCGACGGTCCATGGAGAGAAAAGCCCGAACGGGTGATCATCACGACCGGCGGCGGGCCCGCAGGCGGTTTCGCCACGAAGATCCTCTGGCACGTGCGCGGAGGCGCGGCCACCCTGAGGCTGACCGGGCGGCGGCTCGACGGGAGTGGTCGGTTTACGCAGACGTTCCCCGCGATCGGCGGCGGCTTCTTCCCGTCGACCGTGGTCGTTCCCGCTCCCGGGTGCTGGGGCGTCACCGTCAGGAGCGGCCACCGAGTGCGCCGCTTCGCGTTCCTCGCTCTGGCTCCTTAGGACCCCTGCGCTCTCGGCCGTAGAGTGCCGGCTGATGGGAGGCTTCCACTTCAGCACCGACGTGCGGGTGCGTTTCGCGGAGACCGACGCACAGGGCGTTGCGCACAACTCCAACTACCTGGTCTGGTTCGAGATCGCGCGGATCGCCTATCTCGAGGAGTTTGCCGGGGGCTATCCCGCGCTGCGCGAGACCGGCCTGGAGTCGTTCGTGCTCGAGTCGCACGTGAGCTACCGGCTGCCCGCGCACTTCGACGACCGGCTGAAGATCCACGCTCGCGTGGGCGAGCTGCGCGGTGCGCGCTTCCGCTTCGAGTACGAGGTGACGCGCGCGGGCGAGCCGATCGCAGACGGCTGGACGTCGCACGCCTGCGTCGATGCGAAGACCCTGCGGCCGACCCGCATCCCGCAGGCGCTCGCCGACGCGATCGCTAGGGCTGAGTCGTCGTCGGCGGCTTCTTCGGCGAAGTCGTCGTCGGCGTCGTCGTCGTTGTCGTCGTAGTCGTCGTGGTTGTGGTCGTGGTCGGCTTCGGCCGCGGCTTGGTGCCGACCCGGATCACGGTCGGCTCCCCGACGTACGACGAGTAGAAGACGGTGTCATACAGGAGCTTGCCGGCCGCGCTGTACACGCGCCGCTGCACGCTCGTCTTGCGCGGGGGCGCGCCCGTCTCCTCGACGGCCTGCTGCCCGACGTAGAGCGAAGGATCCGGCACCTTCTTGGTCGGGGTCGGCCCGGTCGCCACCAGCGGCGCAACCTCGCTGACGACGCGCCGGTTCACGGGCGTTCCGTAGAGCGCGACGGTCAGCGACGACGAGCCGACCCAGGTGCGCAGGAGCAGCCAATGGCCCGTGTCGTTGGTGAACTTGAGATCGACGTCCGGATAGTTGACCGTCGCGTCTCGCCCTTGCGGATAGTGGCTGATGTAGAGCGCGTGGTTCGTGCGCGAGACGATCGGAAGACCCGCCTCGTATGCCGCGTTGAAGACCGTGGTCGAGACCTGGCAGACGCCGCCGCCGAGCCCCGTCTTCAGCTCCCCGTTGATGATCACCGGAGCTTCCTTGAAGCCTTTGTCCGCCGTGCGGTCGCCGGTCGCCTGGTTGAACGAGAAAGTGGCGCCGGGCGCAATGATGTGGCCGTCGACGAGATGCGAGACGAGCTGCACGTTGTGAATGCGGTTCGGGTCGCCGCCGTAGAACGTCTGATAGCTCGCAACGAGGCCCCGGATCTGCATCGAGCGCGCCTCCTTGGTCGAACGGCCCGCTTCCTTCTTCTCGACGACGAGGTTCGCCGACCGGAGCGTCGGCTCGGTGACGAGAGCCGCATGCAGGAGGGCGGTCGCGCTGTGCGGCACGTCGAGCAGGTAGCCCGGCTTGTCGGGGATGACGCGGATGCCGCTCTGGCCAATCGCCCAGGTTGCGTCCTCGGGCTCGCGGTCGACCCGTTTCGCGAGCGCGGTGAACCATGCGCTCGCCCCTTTGCCGCCGATGCGGACGTCGCTCCTACCGTCGGCGGGGAGCTCGAGCAGCTGCGCGATGCGCCTCGGCCGGAGGTTCCAGCGCGTCTCGCCGAGAGTCAGGTGGACGGGCGCCGAGAGAGCGGTGCGCACCTGCGCCTCAGGGACGGTCAGCTCGCCCGCGTTCACCTTCGGACGATCGACGCGCACCGGCAGTCCCACGGGGTCTCGGTTGAGGCTGGCGAGCGCGCGCACGATCGTCGCCGTCGCGGCATGGCGGTCGAGCACCTGCCCCGTGCGGCTGGGGAGGATCGCCGGCGTCAGGCCGTGGAGGGCGATCGAGGCGTCTCTGTGCGGCGAGTTGACCGCGCGCTCGATCCGGTCGAGCCAGTAGCGCAGCGCAGCGTCGTAGACCTGGGTCGGCGGTGCGACGTCGGCGCCGAAGAAGCGCAGGTCGAGGCGGCGAAAGCCGCGCAGCGGGCCGAAGCCCTGGCCCTGCCTCCGCACCGCGTCCACGGCAGCCGCCCAGTCGACCTCGATTCCGAGCCGCCGCGGCTCGAGCTGCCACACGTGCGGGCCGACGCGAAAGGTCACGGGCACGGATGCAAGCGAGTCCGCCTTCTGCTCGAGGATCCGCTGGGCCTGCTTCGGCGTCTCGCCGCCGACGTCGATGCCCGCGATCCGCACGCCGTCGGCGATCCGGCTCGGGCTGCCGGCGAAGGCAAGGCCGAGCACGATCGCGGCGAGAGCGGCGATAGCGCCGAGAATGGCGGTCCGCTGCCAGATGACGCGGCGCTGTGCGCGCGTGCGGGGGCGGCGTCGAGGCCGCCTGCGATCCAGAAACGTTCTTCGCCGGGCGGGCAAGACGCCCCAGTCTAGCCGCGGCCCTGGAGGGCTCCCGTGTCGTTTTTCAGGTACGTCGAGACGATCTTCCGCTGGATCTCGGATGTGCCTTCGACGATCTGAAAGACCTTCGCGTCGGCTCGAAGGCGATCAAAACGTGAACAGCTCGATGCCGCCGCTGACATTCAGGGCGACACCTGTGATGTACGACGCGAGGTCGGAACAGAGGAAGGTGATCGCGTTCGCGACGTCCTGCGGCTCGCCGAGGCGGCGGAGTGCGGTGCGCTGGACCATCCGCTCCTTCATCCCGGGATCGACGAACGCGAACGCCTCCGTCGCGATGATCCCCGGAACGATCGCGTTGCAGGTGATGCCATGGCGCGCGCCCTCCAGCGCAAGTGTCCGGGTCAGGCCGAGCAGCCCCGCCTTCGTCGTCGAGTAGCTCGCCTGCCCGAAGCCGCCGAGCGTTCCCGCGACCGAGGCCATGTTGACGATGCGGCCCCAGCCGCGCTCGGACATGTGCGGCCAGACCGCCTGCGCGCAGTTGAAGGCGCCGGTCAGGTTGACGCGGAGGTCTCGCTCCCACAGCTCCGGAAGCTGATCGCCGAATTGCGCCAAATGGTCGAGCGTGCCGGCGTTGTTGACGAGGATGTCGACGGAGCCGTGCTCCTCGACCGTGCGCCGGACCGCCTGGTCCACCTGGGCGCGGTCGGTCACGTCGCACGTGATCGTCGTGTTCGCGGGCTCGATGTCGACGGCGACAACCTCCGCGCCGGCGCGCTCGAGCATCAGCGCGTCTGCGCGGCCAAGCCCGCGTGAACCTCCTGTGATGAGAGCGACGCGACCCGAGAGGTCGATCTCGACGCTCAATCTCGCGGCACCGAGGCACCGCTTGCGGTGCCGTTATCAGGCTGCCGAGCCTCGCTCGGCAGCCGTCTGAACTGAACAGCCGACCCGCCGGAATTCATTCCCGCGGCATTAACAACTCTCGCGCGATGACCAGCCGCTGAATCTGAGACGTTCCCTCGTAGATCTGGAAGAGCTTCGCATCGCGCATGAGCTTCTCGACGGGGTACTCCTTCATGTACCCGTAGCCGCCGAGAACCTGCACGGCATCCGTCGTCACCTCCATGCAGATGTCGGCCGCGAAGCGCTTTGCATAGGACGACTGGAGCGTCGCGCGCATACCGTTGTCGATCATCCACGCCGCCTGCCAGCAGAGCAGACGCGCGGCCTCGATCTTCGTCGCCATGTCGGCGATCATGAAGTTGACGCCCTGGTTCATGGCGATCGGCATGCCGAACTGGACGCGTTCCTTCGAGTACTCCGCCGCGTACTCGAAAGCGGCGCGCGCGACGCCGACGGCGCCGATCGCCGTGCCCGGACGCGTGAAGTCGAGCGTCTTCATCGCGATCTTGAAGCCCTCACCCTCCTCGCCGAGGCGGTTGTCGGCCGGCACGCGCACGTCGGTGAACGACAGCGCGGAGGTGTCGGTCGAGCGCTGTCCCATCTTGTCGAGGTGGCGGTCGACGACAACGCCGTCGAGATCCGATGGGACGACGAATGCCGTCAGCCCGCGGTGCCCTTTCGACTTGTCGGTTGACGCGAAGACCGTGAACCAGCCCGCGTGGCCCGCATTCGTGATGAACATCTTCGAGCCGTTGAGGACGTAGTCGTCGCCGTCGCGCACCGCGGTGGTCTGGATGCCCGAGACGTCCGAGCCTGCGTTCGGCTCAGTCAGCGCGAACGACGTCAGCAGCACCTCGTCGACCAGCGGCGCCAGCCACCGGCGCTTCTGCTCCTCGGTGCCGGCCACGATCACGGGCCCGTGGCCGAGGCCGTTGGCGGCGATCGCGGTGCCGATGCCGGAGCAGCCCCAGCAGAGCTCCTCGCCCACGAGCATCCCCTCGAACGCGCCAAGCTCGAGCCCACCGTATGCCTCGGGAACGTGGAGGTTCATCAGGCCCAGCTCGTGGGCCTTCGCGATCACCTCCGCAGGGTGCGTCGAGTGCTCGTCGTACTCCTTCTCCTTCGGCCGGATCTCTCGCGCAGCGAAGTCGCGCGCGAGCTCGCGCAGCGCCTTCTGCTCGTCGGTCAGGCCGAACGAGACACCCCCGGCTGTGCCTTGCTCTAGGGTCGCCATCTGTCGTCGAAGAGTAGCCTGATTGACTAGTCAGTCAATTCCTCGCCGGTCGTACCGCTGGGTCGCGGTGCCGCTGGTGATGTTCGCCCTCTTTGCGCTCACCGCGGGGCTGCTGGCGGCGCACGATCCGCGTTCCAAGGGCTACTTCCGGCTCTACTTCGAGGACCCCATCCACTTGAAGGCGGGCTTCGCGTCGGCGGCGGCCGCGCTCGCGTGTTTCCAGGTCTTCTCCGCGACGTGGATCTTCGGGAAGCTGCCCTGGCGCAAGCCTGCGTGGATCAACCCGGCGCACCGCTGGTCGGGCCGGCTGGCGTTCGTGTTCACGCTTCCTGTCGCCTACCACTGCATCTTCAAGCTCGGCTTCCAGCACTCGAGCACGCGCGTCCTCGTCCACTCCCTGCTCGGCTGCTGCGTCTACGGCGCCTACGCCGCGAAGGTGACGATCGTCCGGCTGCGCCGCTTTCCCGTCCCCGTGTTGCCGATCGCCGGCGGCCTGCTCTTCGCGGTGCTGATCGGCGTCTGGTACTCGAGCGCCGTCTGGCTGTACACGCGGAACGCGGCAGCCGCGAGCAGCGGTGCCGTGACGGGCGCGGAAGTCTTCGCCACGAGCGGCTGCGGCGGCTGTCACACGCTGAAGGCCGCCCGGTCGAACGGCGCCGTCGGCCCGAACCTCGACGAGCTGCACCCGACGTTCGCGCAAGTAAAGAGCCGGGTCCAGGAGGGCGGCGGCGTCATGCCGTCGTTTCGAGGCAAGCTCAGCGAGCAGCAGATCGACGCGGTCGCGCGGTTCGTCTCGTCGCGCACCGGCTCACCGTAGCGCGGCGCGAAAGCGCAGCAGGCGGGTGATGTGGGCGTCGAGCTCGCCGGCACGCGCGAGCGGCACCAGCGCCCGGATCGCACGGCTTGCAGCGCGCGGGTCGTTGAAGAGGAGCAGGTCAGCGCCGGCGCGTGCGGCGGCGACGGCCCACGCTGCCGCACGCCCGTGGACGACGCTGAGCGAGTCCGTGATCGTGATCCCGCGAAAACCGAGTGTGCTGCGCAGCAATCGGTATGTCGCCGGCTCGAGCACGGCGCGGTGCGGGCCGAGCTCCGGATAGACGCCGTGTCCGACCATGACGCACGGCAAGTCCCCTTCGATCGCGGCGCGGTAGGGTGCGAGATCGGCGTCACGGACGTGCCCGCGCACATAGGGGCGTTTGTCCGTCGAGACGGCGAGCGTGCCGAGGCCGGGAAAGTGCTTGCCGCACGCGCCTGCTCCGCCCGCCGCGAGACCCCGCGCGAACGCGACACCGAAGAAGGGCGAGCGGAATTGCCGCGCGCCGAGCGGCCCGTCGGGCAGATCGAGCACCGGCGCGAGGTCGACGTCGACTCCCGCCCGGCGCAGCGCGAGACCGGTGGCTCTTCCGGCCGC
>Ga0066652_100001614_pt1 | contig 11806 bp, 11 predicted proteins | sample GraSoiAngelo_101_FD_71413 | JGI IMG/M metagenome (GOLD analysis project Ga0066652, IMG submission 71413) | Grasslands soil microbial communities from the Angelo Coastal Reserve, California, USA - 14_0903_02_30cm | ecosystem: Environmental > Terrestrial > Soil > Grasslands | place: USA...
ATTCATCCTTTTGGGTCTCTGATCACAAACAAAGCCGCGTATGAAAAAATAAATGCACTGTTTACACAACCAGCCAAGGGAAAGATCTGGATGATCTTCCGGGCAGGCTATAGCAGGGAACCGGCCAGGAGTTATCGGCTGGATACTGAAGAAATAATAATTAACTGATTTTATATGAAAACGATCTTGCTTATATGTTACGCGCAGGTAGTTGAATTCGTAAGAAGGATTTTGTTCTTATCTAACTCGTCAATGCGCCTTTTATTCATCCCGGGTATGAACAGGATGCGGAAATTTAACGGGATCGCGAGATCCTATCTACAATTTTTGCGGGCCAAACACAGGGTGCCTGCCTACCGCGAGTTTTTGAAATCGAAAAACTTTAAAGGGCCCAGCTTCAAAGGTCTTTTGCCGCAGTTGCATGAAATACCGGAAACAAATAAGGAGAATTATGTAAAGATTTATGACATCGATGCAAGGGCAATCGGGGGAAGGCTTCCGGAAAACGAAGTGATCATTGATGAGTCATCAGGCAGCAGCGGCACGGCGACTAACTGGGCTCGTGGATCATTTGAACGAAAACGAAATGCGAAAATGATACAATTCGGTATCCGGAATTTATTTGGGAAAGAGCCGTTATTTATCATCAATGCATTTGCCCTGGGTGCATGGGCCACGGGGATCAATGTTGCCATGAGTTGTGTGAAGTTTGCTAAAATAAAATCGCCGGGGCCTGATACGGTAAAGATTGAAAATACGCTAAAACAGTTCGGAAAGAAACATAAATACATTGTCATGGGATATCCTCCTTTTTTGAAAACGTTGGTAGATCAATCAGGGATAGACTGGCTGGAATACGACATCTCATTTATTTTCGGAGGTGAATCTATGTCGGAAGGTATGCGTGACTACCTGATGGCAAAAGGGATCAGGAAAGTATATAGTTCCCTTGGCGCTTCTGACCTGGAGTTAAATATGTCGGGGGAAAATGATTTTACAATCAGCCTGCGAAAGTTGATCCGCGACAACAAAAAATTGCAACAATGCCTGTTGAAGTTCGGCGGGGCTCTGCCGATGATCTTTCAATATCATCCTGCCGATTTTCTCATAGAATCTTCTTCCAAGGGTGAACTGATCATAACGATCTGCCGGCCTGGCTATGTGTCACCCAAAATACGGTATAACCTCCATGATCGCGGGCATGTGATCGATCTAAAGGAACTATATGCAATCATTGATAAACTAAATATAGATCGAAGCAAGCTCGTTAAACCACAAACGGACCTACCGATACTTTTTCATTACGGCAGATCTGATATGACTGTTTCATTCTTTGGAGCCAATATCAGCCCGGTCGATATCAACGAAGTCATTTTCCTGATGCCGCAGTTGGCAGCGGAGGTAAGTTCCTATTGTATTTCGGCACCGGAGGATGAATCAGGAAATAAGAATCTCATCATTCATCTTGAACTGCAGAAAGGACTAACTAAAGAGACAGCTGCTCATGCTAAAATAGAAAAAGAATTTTTTTCATACCTGGCAACTGTAAACCAGGATTTCCGGGAGGCCCTGCGTATGACAGGCAAGGAGCAGGAAAACCGGACTATTGTGTCGTTCTATTCCTGCATGCAGGGACCATTTGCAAATAAGGATAACCGGATAAAGACGAAGTATATAAACTGAAGGCTGATTCTCCTTTCCTACATTTGCTGGCGGATATTATGATTACTAGCCCAGCAGTTAAACTCATTGAATGTCCCCGCGACGCCATGCAGGGATGGAAGACATTTATTCCAACCGCCAGGAAGATTGAATACATCAATTCACTTCTACAAACAGGATTTGATACTATTGATTTCGGAAGTTTTGTCTCGGCCAAAGCCATACCACAGATGGCAGATACAGGGGATGTAATTTCGAAATTGGAAATTGGAAATTCGAATTCGAAGCTGCTTGCAATTATCGCGAATCTTCGCGGCGCCGAAGAGGCAAGCGTCTACGAGGGAATAACCTACCTGGGTTTTCCTTTTTCTGTTTCCGAAACCTTCCAGCAACGGAATACCAACTCATCAATTCAGGAATCATTGAGCAGGGTAGAGGAGATACAAAATCTTTGTGTAAAGACAGGAAAACAATTGGTGATCTACATCTCGATGGCTTTTGGTAACCCTTATGACGATTTGTATGATGAGGAAATCGTTTTTGAATGGGTTAACAGGATCGTTGGTATGGATGTGGGTATCATTTCCCTGGCCGATACGGTAGGTGTAGCTGAGCCAGAACAGGTATATGATATGACGCGTTATCTTATCGAATCTCTGCCGGAAACGGAGATCGGTGTTCATCTTCACTCGACACCAGCGAACTGGCGGGAAAAACTGGAAGCAGCGGTAAAAGCAGGTTGCCGGCGTTTTGACGGAGCCCTGAAAGGAATCGGCGGTTGTCCCATGGCAAATAATGAACTGGTAGGGAATATGAATACCGAATGGATGATACAGTATTTTGAAGAGAATGCTTTATCACCTCAGTTAAACAAGGAAGCTTTGGCCGAAAGTTTGCGCATAGCTTCAGAGATCTTTACCTGATCTCTGCGAATTACGTATTAACAGATTAACAAATCAACATAGAGATGGATTTCATGGTGAACATAGACCTGAAGAAATTGCCTGAGCCAATCAGTTACCACCATAAGATACTGTTGATAGGTTCCTGTTTTACCGAACACATTGGCAATGCATTGATGGATTCCAAGTTTGCCGCGCTTCAAAACCCTAATGGAATATTGTTTGATCCTGCCAGCGTCTGCACGAGCCTGCTATCTTATATCGAAAACAGGCAATACGCGGAGCGGGATCTTTTTCAATTAAATGAGATATGGCATAGCTGGCAACATCATTCCCGCTTTTCGAATATCAATGCAAAGGAGGCTATCGCCAATATCAATGCTTCCCAGCAAAAAGCTCATACATTTTTGAAAGACGCGAACTGGCTTATCATAACACTGGGTTCCTCGTTTTCCTACAGGCTTACGGGTGCTGCAGCTAATCCACCCGCCAGCGGAGATCCTGGAGGAGTGGCCAATTGTCACCGGGCTCCTGGTCAATGGTTCAATAAACACCTGCTGGAGATAAGCGAAATTATTTCCCTGCTTGAGTATTGCTATTACCAGTTAACGTTGTTTAATCCCTGGCTAAAGATCATTTTTACCGTCAGCCCCGTCCGGCATATCCGTGATGGCGTGGTCGAAAACAACCGCAGTAAAGCGCGACTGATCGAGGCAGTGCATCACATGACCAACAGGTTCGATAATGTGTTTTATTTCCCCGCCTACGAACTGGTGGTCGATGTATTAAGGGATTATCGTTTTTACGATGTCGATCTTGCTCATCCAAACTATATGGCAACAGAGTTCGTCCTGGAAAAATTCGCGGCAAGCTGTATTGATGAACCTTCGCAGCGACTAATGACTGACATAAAGAGCATAAAAATTGCCAGGAAGCATAAGGCTTTTCAACCGGAAACAAAGGCCCACCAGGATTTCCTGAGGACTTATTTCGAAAAAGTCAAAACCCTAAAGAAAGAATATCCTTTCCTGGACCTGGAAGAGGAACTTGTTTATTTCTCGCAAACCTGACCAATGAGCAGTGATTCATTTGAAAATTTCCTCAGTTGTTGAAGGGTTTAAAGGTCTAAAGGTTTAATGGTTTAATGGTTGTTGGTACGAAAAGTCTTTAGATCAAGCAGGACTCTGGTTTTGTAGCTTGAACTTTTAAGCTGTTGTCGGTATGAAATTTCAGAATGACTCACTGCCAATCACTAGCGTCATTTTGTACTTAGTCGGCGATGCCCTATCTTGTCAACTTCAATTGCCTTTGTATAAGATGAAAGATGAGTTGAAAGAAAAATTCAGGAGTCAATTTCATAAGGATCCTGAACGTGTTTTCTTCTGTCCCGGCCGGGTTAACCTTATCGGCGAACACATTGACTACAATGGAGGCGAAGTAATGCCTTGCGCGATCTCGCTTGGAACCTATCTCGCAGTTTCCAGGAACCAGGAAAAAATATTTCGCTTCCGGTGTCTGAATTTTCCGGAGACCGCCGACCTGCATTTGCAAAGCTCATATTCAAAAACAGGAAAGGAATGGTTTAATTACCCACTGGGAGTAATTAATGAGTTTATAAAAAACGGGAATATCGTATCGGGACTCGACATGCTTTTTTACGGCAACCTTCCAATCGCGGCCGGGCTTTCCTCATCAGCATCTGTTGAAGTACTGACCGGATTTGCTCTCCAGGCAATGTTTCAATCTTCTTTTTCCATGCCGGAAATCGCCCTGCTTTCTAAAAAAGTGGAGAACGAGTTTATAGGCGTTAACTGCGGCATCATGGACCAATTTGCAGTAGCGATGGGGAAAAAAGACAAAGCTATCCTCCTCAACTGCGATACGCTGGAATACGAATACCTGCCTTTCGAAACAGGCGATTACATACTTACGATCATCAACAGCAACAAGCAAAGAGCCCTGGCTGAATCAAAATACAATGAAAGGTTTGAAGAATGCTCGGCCGCTTTGAAACTGTTGAAGAAGGAACTGGATGTAGAAAATTTATGCGATGTGGATGTCGATACTTTCCAGGCTCACCATCATTTGATCAATGACCCGGTTCTTGAAAAAAGGGCCTTGCATGTTGTCACCGAATACCAGCGGGTGCAGGAAGCAAAGGAAGCGCTGAACATGGGCAAGCTGTCTGCGTTTGGTGAATTAATGTATGCTTCACATAATTCACTAAAAGTTTTGTATGAAGTCAGCGGCAAAGAGTTAGATACGATCGTTGAATTTTGCAAAGGATACGACAGCTGCATCGGTGCAAGAATGACGGGAGCCGGCTTTGGTGGTTGCGCCATTGCGCTGATACAAAAGGAAAAATTGGGGGATTTTTCTGAAAAACTAATACCTTATTACCAAACCAGGATTGGGTATCCGCCCAGTGTGTTTGCATCGGATATTGGCGAAGGCGTGAAAAGTTTATAAAAGAATTTACTTCAGAAGCAACGCAGCCACGCGCTTGCATGTCATGCGCTAAAGAATGTTATGAAAGGGATCGCTATAACCGGCGCTTTATTTCTTCTGGTTTCTTGTACAAAATCGATAAAAGATGTCGCATGTCTAAAAGTAAAAGTGATAGGGTATGATTTCTGTGATCCGGCTACAATGGGCGCCCAGGTGCTTGCTGGTCCTGTGATGGGAGAATCGTTTGAGAATTTTGACAATGTCATTTCTATACGGGGACTTAGATCAAACCAGTTTCCAATTGACTCGATAATCCATATACAGGTCAGGGATATTAAAAGCACAGATGATTTTAGCGGCATATGCCTTACTGTTTACCGCAATCCTGTTTTCAGTAAAGTTGCCAAAGTATTTTTGTCCTCTTCTGCCCGGCCCTGCAATTAATGGATCCTGTCCCCCCGGACCTCGAGTTGATTCATGATGTCCGCTTCATGTTCCAGCCACTGCCTCCATCGTCTCCTCACTTTTTCTTTGTTGATATATGTTTCGGCCAATTCTATGAATAAAGTATAATGACCGGCCTCACTTTCCATGAAACGGCGATAAAAATTCCGGAGATAGTCATCATTAAGCCCTTCACTCAATCGCTTGAACCGTTCGCAGCTGCGCGCTTCGATCATGGCCATCGTCAATAAGCGGTCCAGTAGATTATCTTCCTCGCTGCCACCTTTTACCTGGAAATTCAGGAGGGCATTTACATACTCATCTTTCCGCTGGCGTCCCAGTTTGAGGTTTCTTTTATGAAGCTCTGCCAGTACCTGACGAAAATGACCCCATTCTTCGGTAACAATTGGGGACAATTCCATCACCAGTTTTTCTTTATCGCTGTACCGCTGGACCAGGGATATACAAGACGTAGCAGCTTTTTGCTCGCAATAAGCGTGGTCAGTCAGAATTTCTTCCAGGGATTTCCCTGCAAGGTCAACCCAACGAGGGTCGGTAGGGAGCTGAAGGCCAAGGATGTTTTTAGTATCCTGAGATAGTTCCATCCTGCAAATGTAGGATGCCCTGGGGCTGAATAAAATAACCGATGATTATTAATTACTAAATATTGATTATTAAGACATAGTCAGCGAGCGCCAACAACGATCTCAAGGTTGATTTGGCGAAAATTAGGCGGGTAAAGCCTTTGCCATTCCGTTACATTCCCATACCTTTGCCGCCACAATTATCGGATACCTAATGGGATGAATTAAAAAAAACTCAGATGCCTTTAACAAAAGAAAAAACAGAAAAAATTTTCACAGAATTTGGTGGCAAATCCACTAACACCGGCTCCATCGAAGGCCAGATTGCCCAGTTGACTGAGCGCATTGCGCAGATCAGCGAGCATCTTCAGCAAAATAAAAAAGATTTCTCCACCCATCGCGGCCTGATGCAGCTTGTTGGTAAACGTAAACGTTTGCTGAACTACCTGCAGAAGCATAACCTGACAGGTTATCGCCAATTGATCGAGAAACTCGGATTAAGAAAGTAAACCCTATCCCGATAATTCCTGCCTACATCTCCTTCGCATAGCCATAAAGAAAGCAAGGTCATCAGACAGGTATCGGGATTCTAAAAAGGCGTTGGGGCAATCTTTATTCCGGGCTCGACTTACAGCTCTGAATCTCCCTAAAATGATTGTTCCCTCTCCTGCAAGATTGGAAACTCGTCTAACACTCCCGAACTATTTTACCGGACCCTGAGGCAGCTTATATGTGGTTGAAACCTGAGAGAACAAAAGGCGAAAGCCAGTTACGATAACGTTAGATGGTTAAACAAATTAGATTTCAAATCGCCTGGATGAATGCTAAAACCGGGCACTAAACTTCGAATACACTAAACTATGCTACAACAAAAAATTCGTAAAACATTTGATATAGGCGATGGACGCCAGGTTACCATTGAAACCGGTCGCCTTGCACGCCAGGCCGATGGATCAGTTACTGTATCTATGGGCAATTGTATGATGCTGGCAACCGTCGTTGCCAACAGGGATCCGAAAGAGGGACAAAGTTTTTTTCCGTTATCAGTCGATTACCAGGAAAAATTTGCTTCTGCCGGCCGTATCCCCGGTTCATTTTTTAAGAGAGAATCCAAGCTAAGCGACTACGAAGTATTAATAAGCCGCCTGGTGGACCGTGCGCTCCGCCCACTGTTCCCTGACGATTATTTATGTGAAGTGCAGGTATTGATCACGCTTATTTCAAGCGACCCGGAAGTAATGCCGGATTCTTTTGCATGCCTTGCTGCGTCTGCGGCGCTGGCTGTTTCCGATATTCCCATTAAAGAGATTATCTCGGAAGTGCGTGTGGCAAAGATTGACGGGCAATTCAAGGTCAATCCCGGGCGTACCGAGCTGGAAAAAGCGGAACTGGATTTTATTATCGCTGCAACCGATAAAAACCTGATGATGGTGGAAGGCCAGGCAGCGGAATGTAGCGAAGCCGACCTGGTAAAAGCTTTAGAGGTTGCACATGATGCGATCCGCGTGCAAGTGAAAGCCCAGGAAGAACTAAGAGATATGGTAGGCGTGAAAGGGAAAAGAGATTATAAAAAGCCCGCACAGGATGAGGCATTGAGGGAAAAGATTTATTCGTTTGCAAAACAAAAAGTGTATGAAGTTGCCAAAGGCGCTCTCGCCAAACATGATCGCAGCGATAAATTTGACGCGATAAAAACCGAGCTGGAAGAATTCCTGAAAAAAGATCTTTCTGTTCCGGAAGGTGAAGGCTTACCCGATCTTACTAAGAAATTGATGTCGACCTACTACGGCGATTTGCAGTATGACGTTGTACGGGATATGATCCTGGATGAAAAAGTGAGGCTGGACGGAAGAGATCTCGAAACCGTCCGCACGCTGGATATGGAAATCGACGTACTGCCATCTCCGCATGGGGCAGCGTTATTCACCAGGGGTGAGACGCAATCGCTTACGACGGTTACCTTAGGAACTCCCTTAGATGAACTACTGGTGGAAAGCGCGGCTAAATCCGATTACACGAAGTTCATTCTTCACTATAATTTCCCACCGTTCTCAACTGGGGAAGTAAAAATGATGCGCGCCCCGGGTCGTAGGGAAGTGGGTCATGGCAATTTGGCTATGCGCTCATTGAAACAAATGCTGCCCCAGGCAGATTTTCCTTACACGCTCCGCGTGGTAAGTGATATCCTGGAATCGAATGGGTCGTCTTCAATGGCTACAGTTTGTGCAGCTTCACTGGCTATGATGGATGCAGGCGTACCTATGCCCAAGCATGTGTCGGGAGTTGCAATGGGATTGGTCGCGAAAGGCGAGAAATACGCTATACTTACCGATATATTAGGAGATGAAGACCACCTCGGTGATATGGACTTTAAAGTTACAGGAACGAGAGAAGGTATATGTGGTGTACAAATGGATATAAAGGTCGATGGCCTGAAGAAAGAAGTGATGGAACAGGCGCTCGAGCAGGCTCGCCGGGGTCGCTTGCATATACTGGATGCGATGTATAATTGTATTGGCGAAGCCAGAGCCGAAGTGAAACCTCATGCGCCAAGAATGATCAAGATGTTTATCGAGCGCGAGTTCATTGGTGCCGTGATCGGGCCCGGTGGCAAGGTGATCCAGGAAATGCAAAGGGAAACGGGTACGACTATCAATATCGAGGAAGTAAATAATATGGGTGAAGTGAGTGTGTTTGGTACCAATAAAGAAGGCGTACAAAAAGCTGAAGCATGGATCAAAGGAATAGTAGCTGTGCCCGTTGTTGGCGACGTATATGAGGCCACAGTAAAATCTATCATGCCGTTCGGCGCTTTTGTCGAATTCCTGCCAGGCAAACAGGGGTTGGTTCATATCAGTGAAGTAAGCTGGAAGCGTTTGGAAACCCTGGAAGGTGTATTGAATGAAGGCGATAAGGTTAAAGTGAAATTGATCGGTACCGATCCGAAATCAGGTAAATTCAAACTTTCAAGAAAGGTATTGATACCAAAGCCGGAAAACAAGCCACGGCCGGAGCAGCAACCTAATAACCCAGGCAATCAATAAATAAATTAACCCCGGTCATTCGGGGTTTTGTTTTTTATATCCATGAATGACTACGTCCAGATAGAATTTCCAGCTATTCCGGCGGAGCTCAAAGACATTCTGATCGCAGAACTTTCAGCCCAGGGCTTTGAAGGTTTCGAAGAAACAGAAGATGGTTTGAAGGCATTTATTACTTCCGCTTTGTATGATGAAAAAGCGCTGCAGGAATTAGCTGGGGAGCGAAATGCCGGATTTAATAAAACGATAATCGGGGAGACGAACTGGAACGAGGTTTGGGAAGCCAATTTTGAGCCGGTGATCGTTGACGATTTCGTAGCTGTGAGAGCGGATTTTCATAAACCGGTAGCGGGAGTGACGCATGAGATAGTTGTCACTCCGAAGATGAGTTTTGGGACAGGTCATCATGCTACCACATTTATGATGCTTCAGCAAATGAGGGAAGTTGATTTCAAAGACAAAAGAGTACTTGATTTTGGTACCGGTACGGGCTTGCTGGCAATTCTTGCCGAAAGGCTGGGAGCTAAAAAAATAATTGCTATAGACAATGACGAATGGAGTATTGAAAATGCAAAAGAAAATATAAAAAACAATGGTTGCAGCTCGATCATGTTGCAAAAGGCCGATTCGCCTCAAATGGATGAAACCTTCGATATTGTCCTGGCTAATATCAACAGGAACGTAATCGTGGGGAATTTTCACTTTTTGACGAGCCAGCTGGCAATGGGAGGAACACTTCTTTTGAGCGGGATATTGAAGGAAGACGGGGATGTTATTTTCCACAAAACGGACGAGTACTCTTTACATATAATACAAACGAGCGTTAGAGATAACTGGCTGTGTTTTAGGATTTCATGTTAAGATATTGTGATTTTCTGATTAAACTAATATTATCAGCGGAGGTATTTTTTAGTACTTTTGTCTTTCCAACTCAACTCAACGTTCTATGAACGAACTATTGCTAGTAGTTCTCGCGTATCTGATTGGTAGCATACCGACCTCCGTATGGGTAAGTCAATATTTTTTTGGTATTGATATTCGTGAATATGGTAGCGGCAATGCAGGCGCTACAAATACCTATCGTGTTTTGGGTCCCAAATGGGGCACACTTGTAATGATTGTTGACATGCTCAAAGGTATGCTGGCAGTTAATCTTGCATTGCTCTTACCCCAGTATTCGGGTCATGATACACAACTTCTCAATTTCCAAATAGGACTTGGGCTTGCCGCAGTAGTTGGTCACATATTTCCAATCTGGGCTGATTTCAGGGGTGGTAAAGGTGTGGCTACATTATTTGGATTGGTGGTAGGTATTTCACCATGGACAGCCCTGAGCTGCGCTGGTGTATTCCTGCTTGTTTTATATCTCACAAGATTTGTATCGCTGAGTTCTATCCTGGCAAGTATTGCCTTCCCGGTTTTTATACTCGTGATCTTTAATGTCGAAAATGATGTATACCGGGTTTTCGCGATTGCGGTGGCATTGATGGTTGTACTCACACATCAGAAAAACATCAGCCGGTTATTAAAAGGAGCCGAAAGTAAAGTACCGATCCTGAAGCATCGTGACCGCCGCCGGCAACGAAGGAAACAGTTATCCAACCATTAGGCTTAGCTACAAAAATTATAAGAATCAATTTGAATAAGTGGAATTGTATCTGCTTTAGTACAATGATTGTTTTCCACAATTTTAAATCACATATTACTATGATAAGGACATTCACTTCCATCTTTATAATGGTTGCATTTGCAGTTGCGTGCTCACGCAACGCTCTCTCAAATAAAAACCAGTTTAAATTATTTAAGGAATCGGACCTGCAGACAATGTCCACCGAACAGTACCAGCAGTTCCTTTCTTCCAGTAAAATAGTATCAGGAACCACTAACAGGGATGCTGAAATGGTAAGAAGGGTAGGAGTCCGCATCACAAAGGCGGTGGAGACCTATTATTATGATGTATTAAAAAAACCAAACGCCCTGGCAGGTTTTAAATGGGAATATAATCTTGTTGACAATAAAGAAGTCAATGCCTGGTGTATGCCGGGAGGCAAGATTGTTGTTTATACAGGGCTGCTTCCTATCTCGCTGAATGAGGCTGCGCTGGCCGTGGTCATGGGACACGAAGTATCTCATGCTCTTCTTCAACACGGGAACGAGAGAATGAGCAAACAACTCGGGGCAGAGGTAGTGGGCCTGGGTCTTCAAGTAGCTGTATCAAGCAAGCCGGTCGAAACCCAAAATGCATTTCTCACAGCATATGGGGTGGGATCGCAAGTAGGATTTCTATTGCCTTTTTCCAGGAACCAGGAGTCAGAAGCTGATGAATGGGGCTTGAAATTCGCAGCGATGGCGGGTTATAACCCTGAAGAAGCGATTCCGTTATGGGAAAGGATGGAAAAAGCCGGAAGCGGTCAAAAGCCACCAGAATTTCTCAGCACGCATCCTTCAGAAGGTAAACGTATTGAACATTTAAAACAAGTGATGCCTGAAGCAATTAGACTTTATAAGCTAGCGAAATAAGTAAAAAATTGATTTACATTAAAAAAACGCCTTCTGAATGCCTTTCAGAGGCATTTTTTGTTTCTAATCCTCTAAATAACAATCATTTTCCCTTACCTTTGCACTCCCTGCTAATGAGAACTCTGTTAAGCTATCTACATTTTGTTGTAGCTGGCAGAAACCCCAAAAATTCTTTCAAAGTATGTCACAAACAGTGTTCGAAAAA
>Ga0066652_100001616_pt1 | contig 11803 bp, 8 predicted proteins | sample GraSoiAngelo_101_FD_71413 | JGI IMG/M metagenome (GOLD analysis project Ga0066652, IMG submission 71413) | Grasslands soil microbial communities from the Angelo Coastal Reserve, California, USA - 14_0903_02_30cm | ecosystem: Environmental > Terrestrial > Soil > Grasslands | place: USA...
GATGAATTCGGACATCGCGCGGCGACAGACGTTTGCACCATCTACGACCTTCACGCCACGATCCTCCATCTGCTCGGCCTCGACCACGAACGCCTCACCTTTTATCATAATGGTGTCCACCGCCGGCTGACTGATGTGCACGGGCAAGTCATCAACGAGATTCTCGCCTAGGGGCGGCTTATCGCTTAGAACTAAGCCGTGACGCGCACGCAAGCGAAACTCCGCCACGCCGAACTTGCCCAGGAGATTCGCCGCCACGATTATCTCTATTACGTCCAGGCGGCCCCGGTCCTTTCCGATCGCCAATACGACGCGCTCTATCGCGAATTGCTCGACCTCGAAAAAGATTTTCCCGACCTCGCCTCGGCCGATTCGCCCTCCCAGCGCGTCGCCGGGCAGCCGCTGAAGGAGTTCAAGCCGGTCAAACATCTCCAGCCGATGACCAGCCTGGACAACACCTACTCGCAGGACGAGTTGCGCCAGTTTGTCGATCGCGTCCAACGTATTCTTCCAGGCGAGAAACTCGATTGGCTCGTCGAACCCAAGGTTGATGGTGTCGCGATCAATCTCCGCTACGAACAGGGCCGGTTCACCGTGGGCGCCACACGCGGCGATGGCATCACGGGCGATGACATCACCACGAACCTGCGCACCATCCGCAGCATCCCAATTACGTTGACCGATGCACCTGAGGTAATGGAAGTCCGCGGCGAAGTGTACATGCCCACCGCTGGTTTCAAGAAGCTCAACGCCGAACGCGTCGCTGCTGGCGAAGAAGCCTTCGCCAATCCGCGGAATTCTTCCGCAGGTTCCCTCAAACAACTGGATCCGCGTACCGTTGCGAAGCGCCCGCTTACGATGGTCGTGTATGGGCTTGGCGAGATTCGCGGTGCCCCCGTTCCCAAGACCCATTCTGAAGCGCTCGCACTTCTCAAATCGCTTGGCTTTCGCACGCCCGAAAAAACATGGCATTGCACCAGCGCCGATGAACTGATCGCCGCCATCAACGAACTCGATGTGCTTCGCCGCACCCTCCCATACGAGACCGATGGCGCCGTCATCAAGCTGAACTCCTTCGCGCAACGCGAACGCGCCGGGTTCACCGCCAAAGCGCCGCGCTGGGCCATCGCTTACAAATACGAAGCCGAACAGGCCGAGACGAAATTAAAAGCTATTACCATCCAGGTCGGCCGCACCGGCGCGCTCACGCCCGTCGCCGAACTCGAACCGGTCCATCTGGCGGGCACGGTCGTCAAGCGCGCTTCGCTCCATAACGAGGACCAGATCGGGCGTCTCGATATTCGCATCGGCGACACCGTCACCATCCAGAAGGCCGGCGAGATCATTCCGCAAGTGATCGGCGTCGTGTTGCATAAGCGCACCGGGAACGAAAAAGCGTATGCGTTTCCCCGCCAATGCCCCGAATGCGGTTCGCCCGTGACGCGGTCCGGCCCGGTAGGGCGAGGCGTCCCGGCCGACCCGCGCTCCAGTGCACCGCTTCCTCACGGTCGCGGCTCTGAAGAGTTACAAAATGGAACCGCCCTGCAAAACAGAGCCGCGACCGTGAGGGAGCCGCTCGCTCGCGAAGACGTCGTCTGGCGTTGTAGCAATCCGCAATGTCCCGCAAAGATTCGCGGCTCACTCGAACATTGGTGCTCGCGCGGCGCGATGGACATCGAAGGCGGCGGGGAAGCGCTGGTTCGCCAACTCGTCGAAGCCCGCCTCGTCAAAGATGTCGCGGGACTCTACTCGCTCACGCTCGATCAGCTCACCAGCCTCGAACGCATGGGCGAAAAATCTGCCCAAAACTTCCTCGATGCGATCGAAGCCAGCAAATCCCGGGAACTCTGGCGCATCATCCACGGCCTCGGCATCCTCCACGTCGGCGCAGGCGGCGCGAAAGCCCTCGCGCGGCAGTTCCCCTCCCTCGACGCCATCGCCAATGCGAGCATGGATGATTTGAAAGCCATCGACGAAGTCGGCGATGTGATTGCTCAAAGCGTGCACCAATGGTTCCAACTCCCTCAGAACCGCCAACTCATCGACAACTTGCGCAACGCCGGCCTGAAATTCGACTCCGACACTTACCGCGCCGCCGCGGCCGCGACGACTGGCGGCTTCACCGGCAAAACCTTTGTCCTCACCGGCACGCTCCCAACCCTCAAGCGCGACGAAGCGGCCGCCAAAATCGAAGCGCTCGGCGGAAAAGTCAGCAGCAGCGTCAGCAAAAAAACCGATTACGTCGTCGCAGGCGAGGAGCCCGGTTCCAAACTCGAGAAAGCTCAGCAACTCGGCATCGCCATCCTGGACGAGAAGCAGTTTGTCCAGTTATGTGAGAAAACTCAGTGACGGGTTAACGCAGATTTTTAATCTGCGGTGTCGCAGAATTGCTCTTTGCGACCCGTCGACGCAAACGAAGTTCCATCCTTTCAGCCATCAACCCACTCATCCATTTCCGCGTCCCTGCGTCTTTGCGCCTTCGCGTCTTTGCGTTTACCGCTCCGGCGTTAATCCTCGATATTCAGCTTGTACTCCTCGGTCTTGATGCTGCCCTTCCCGCGCTTGCCGAAATCGTTGTACTCATAATCCACTTTGATGTGGTATACCACCGACTTCTCGCTCGGCGCCACCGGGATATACGCCTCCCACCGGTTCTTCATCCGCGGCACCCGGCGCATCGGATACACATTCGTGCCCACCATCACATAGGGCGTGATCGAATCTGCCCGCATGCTCTGTTGATTGCTCTGCCACTCGTACTCAATCAGATAGAGATTATTCGGCGTCCGTTTCACTTTCGTGGGCGTCAGGTTCGTTAGCGACGTGTTCGTCACGCACCCACAAATCAGCAACAGGAGCGGCAGCACAAAAAACATCATGCTCTTCATTTTCAACATGGGCCGGAGACTTACACACCACCCGCAAAGTTGTAAAGGTGGATTTGAGCGCGCTCACGCCTGCGGGCGCATCTCGGCACCACCACCGTAACGGCAACGCCACTTTAAAGTGACGCTCATCCTTCCCGCTGCGACGCGAACCACGTTTTTAGGAACAGAGCCGCTGTCTTGGGATAGCACCGGCGACTCGCCGGACAGAATCGCAAAGCGGATCCGACTTGACAGGAATTTCACGCGAACATTAAATCGGCTTCGTTCACGTTAATCCGCTGTAGTTGGAAGACTCAGCGGCGCGGGTTGGTCGGTCAACGGATACGGAAAAGGAATGTTATGGCAGGAAGCAATTTGCATTTGCTTGGGACAGGGACTCTTCTAATCAATAGGCGATCTGCATCGTGGCGAGCCCTGATTTTGCTCACGTTATTGCATCTGGCGTCAGTGGTTGGCCTCAAGGCGGACCTGGTCATGAGCGGAGGCGTAATCAGCACCGGCCGCAACGCCGCAACCGCCACGTTGCTTCAGAACGGCAAGGTGCTGCTCACTGGCGGCTACAATCTGAACGCGGGCGGTCCAGTTGTTAACGCCGAGTTGTACGATCCTGCGATGAACAATTGGACTCCTGTCCATGCGATGGGTACGGGACGGTACCTCCACACGGCAACGTTGCTCCCAAACGGAAAAGTACTGGTCGCTGGCGGATACGGTATATCTGGAACTCTGTCCAGCGCCGAACTGTACGATCCGGGAACGGACAGTTGGACTCCTACGCCCATCATGCCGTCGGCGCGTGAAAATCACACGGCGACGTTGTTGCCCAACGCGAAGGTGCTCCTCGTCGGGGGGCGATTGGGTGACCCGGTCCTCGCCACTGCGGCGCTTTACGACTCTGCCAACAATTCGTGGGCCGCGGCACTCCCAATGGGAGCGGCACGCGTCGGCCACACGGCCACGCTGCTTCCGAATGGCAAAGCCCTCGTCGCCGGCGGTTGGAACGGCAGCTACCTTAACACCGCTCAGCTTTACGACTACACGACCGGAAATTGGACCTCCACGCCCAACCCGATGACTGGCACCCGCTACCTGCATTCGGCCGCACTGCTCCCAAACGGGAACGTCCTGGTCAGCGGCGGCTGGAACGGGAACATCTATCTTAACAGCGCCGAGATTTACAATCCGACCGCCGGCACCTGGACGCTAACCACGTCCATGAGTTTCGCGCGGTTTGCGCACACGTCCACCCCAATGGCAAATGGCAAGGTGCTGATCGCCGCCGGGTACGGCCCACCGTCGGGCGAGCATAACAGCCTCGAGGTGTACGATTACGTTATGGGCTGGAGCAGCGCTGGCTCGATACCGACTGCGCGGCAAGGGCACACGGCAACAGTCTTGGGTGATGGACGGGTCCTGATTGCGGCAGGTTATAACAATACTCTACCGTTTGCGATGGACGCCACCCTCTATGTCCCATCCGTCTCAACGTGGAAATTGACCCAGCAAATGAGCGTCCCACGCGAGTTTCATTCCGCGAATCTGCTACCGGACGGCAAAGTCTTGATCGCAGGCGGTTGGAGCAGCAGTGGGCCGACGGCGAGCGCCGAACTGTACAACCACACCACGGGCTTGTGGGAATCAACCGTCGCAATGCCCAGTCCACGCTATTCGCATACGGCGACGACTCTTCCCTATTTTGGATGGACGCTCGTCACCGGCGGCTATGACAATAACGGGCTCCTTTTGTCCAGCACCGTCATTTATAAACCTTACAAACCCCTGCCCGCCACGGCCGCTTCGTGGACGCCCGCACACCCAATGACTTATGCGCGATATTTGCACACGGCCACTTTGCTGCCATACATCGGATACAATAAGGTGCTGGTCACCGGTGGATGTGGGACGGGCGGAGTCGTACTTTCTAACGCAGAAATATTTGATCTGACGATGGACTCCTGGTTTCCGGCAGGCTCAGGAGCCATGTCAGTCCCTCGTTATTCACATACGGCCACTTGGATGCCCGGCGGCAAAGTGTTAATCGCTGGCGGATCATCCGCATCCGTGACTCTTTCTACCGCAGAGTTGTACGATTCATCGGGCGGCTCATGGTCATCGGCGCCGCAAATGCCGTCCGCACGGCGAGCGCACAGCGCAACGTTGTTAGCCAACGGCAAAATCCTGATCGCAGGGGGGTTGGGATCCGACAGTGCAGTTCTCTCCACCGCGGTGGTGTATGATCCCGCTGGCTCGGGCTCATGGATGCAAACGGCTCCGATGGTCACAGCGCGTTACTGTCACACCGCAACCTTGTTGCCGGAGGGCAAAGTCCTCGTGACTGGCGGTTTGTGCGGCGGCAATACCCCTTGCGCCGAACTCTATGATCCCGCTGGCACTGGATCGTGGACGCCCACCGGTTCCCTGAATAATGGACGCTACGATCATACAGCCACCGCTCTGCCGAAAGGAAAGGTGCTGGTAGCCGGTGGCGCTCCTGCCAGCTATTCACCCATCGCCAGCGCCGAAATCTATGGCTCGCTTTTGGTAGATCCTAAGAATTCTGGCGGCCGAACGGTGACGCCCGTTTACTATGCGTCCACGGGAACTCAATACTTTCCGCAATATGTGAATGTGCCCGCGGGATCTGCCTACTCGATTGGCCGCCGGTTGAATCTGAGCGCTTTCATTAGCTCATTACCGTCCACTGGCTGGGGTTTTAATAGTGATAATGTCCCGATCAATGGCCTGCTGAGAGTTCCTTCCGGCGCGGGACCTTTTCCCCTCGTGATCTTCGCCCACGGAAATCACACTCCCCCGATTGACCGTTCGGAAGAAGGGTACAACTATCTTTGCGACCTGCTGGCCTCATGGGGAATTCTCGCTGCCAGCATCGATGCCAATTTTCTAAATGGCGGTGAATGTACGGCCGGCGTTACGTGCCTCGACATGCAGCCGCGGGCAATTCTGCATCTTGAGCACGTCCGGCAGTTTAAAATCTGGAACGAGACTCCAAATCATCCATTGTGCGGCAAAGTAGATCTCAACAAAATTATGATTGTTGGGCACTCTCGCGGAGGGGAAGCGGCTGCGCACGCCAGCTATTTTAACACTTTGTCCGGGATTGCTCCCGCGCCTGGACAGAACCAGGTGCCATTCGATGGATCCGCTGGTTTGGGTCCTTATGGATTTACCTTCAAAGCGGTTGTCGGAATTGCTCCAACGGACAGGTTCAATCCACTGAACGTCCAAACCAAGGTGAAAAATAATTATTTCGTAATCCAGGCTTCGCGTGACGGTGACATCTACGCATTCGAAGGCTACGGGAGTTATGATCGAGCGCATCCGATCGACTTGAACGATCCCACCCACGATGCCGCGGGATTCAAAGCCGTCTTATATTGCGTCGGCGGCAATCACAATTACTTTCACCAGACTTGGGACCCGGAGGTTAGCAACATGTCGCTCCTCCTGAGCCGGTCGGAGCAGCAGCAGATCACAAAGGTTTTTATCGGAGCGTTGACGCAAGCAACTCTGTTGGGCCAATCGGAGTACCTGGAACTGCTCAAGAACCCGGGCTTGGCAAAAGACTGGCTCCCGGCGGGCAAAGACGTCATTTCGCAATACCAGGACCCAAAACGGCTGTTTATAAACCATTACGAAGAAGATCAGAATCCCGGTATTCCTTCGCCGCCCGTATCCGGGCAGAACAACTGGTCTGCATACTCTTTCCAGGAGATGTCATTCGATTCCACCTGGAAAGATCTTCATCAGCAAACTCGCGGAGTTCGCCTGAACTGGAGGACACCGGGCGCTAATTATCAGATGTCATTCTTTCCACCCGGCCTCAGCGCCGCGCCCTATGCCTATCTGGCCTTGCGCATCGGCCAATCGGCTGAGCCGGATAACTTTGCGGGAGTAGACCAAAATTTCCGTATCTATGTTCAGGATAGCGCCGGAGCGTCTGCCGACTTCCATGCAGCCCCCTTCTCGCGCGTATTATATCCCGATTTTAATCCATATTACCAGGTGGGCGGTTGTTATAAGATCGTGATGCAAACAATCCGCATTCCGCTCAACCTTTTCAGATCCCGCGGCCTGAACGTTAATAGCATCTCGGCGATTAACCTTTCGTTCGATCAGTTGAACAGCGGTACAGTCTATTTCGACGAAATCCAGTTGTCGAACTGACGGTTCCGCGAGAAAAAGCCCGTCCCGAATCATTTGTCTTTCTCACCCCATCCGCGCTTTAGCCTTAGCCTTCTTCCTTCAGCCTTCCTCTTCATTCCCTTCCGTTCCCTTCTGATACCCATTTCGTTACGCGACGTTACGGCAAAAATTTTCACGCCAGGAACCGCAACACCCAACTGCAGATCCCTTGTCTTTCTGCTCTGCTCTGCGCCATTCAGCCTTGTTCAGCGATATTCAGTCCTATTTTTATTTCGAACCCACACTCTCGGCGTCGCCGAGTGTTTCCTGTAGCCCAAAGATGATAACGGTGGATCAGATGCGCGCTTTTTGTTTGAATCCGCTGCCACGGGTCGGTTATGCACCTTTCGTGCTCTTGCAACTCCGAATCATCGCCTGCCTGGCGCTGCTGTTTTTGTCCGCCTGTGGCCGCGAATCCAGCACGCCGCAACCGCCTGCTAAACAGAGCAGGGGCGTGATCGGTCTCTCGGTGCTCACACTCACAAACCCGTTTTTCAAAGAGATCGCCGATAAGATGACGGAGGAAGCTGCCAAGCATGGGTACTCGGTTTCCGTCGTTAGCGGTCCTTTTTGGGGACGCGTCTTTGCAATTTGCAATTGGATCTGCAATTCAACGAATCGCAGTCCACATCTGATTATTCGCGATTCTTAATTCGGGCCGAAGCAAAAGCCCTCCGTCAGGAACCATGAGAGTCACATTTTCAAAGGCGTGTTGCCCAAGCCTTTTTTCCTCTTTCCGAACTTCACCGGCCAGCAAGGTCGCCTTAATGCTCAACGTCCCGCACCCGCAGGATCGCTGTGGGAGAATTCATATTTGCTGACGCAGCGTTGTTCGTAAGCGGCCCCTCGATGTCCTGCCAAGTACTCGATGCTACGAATTTTTGCAGTTGATAGTTTCCGCTGCCGCCTTGCCATTGAATGCTGGCTTGGTTGCCCGTGCCTTGGATTCCGGAAATCCAGATCGGCAGCTCGAACAGCAACACCTCGCCGGATTCTGTTCCCGCAGCCACCGTTCTCATTCGCGGATCAAAAGCCAACGACGTGAACATGAGTGAACATTCACCGTCGGCGCAGTCGTAATATTGTATTTGGCCGAAGTTGGGCTCCGCCGAGGCCTCCCGGCGTGGAATCACAGCCCACATCATTTCATGGAAGCTGACGGTTACCAGGCTGCGGCCGTCCGGAGAAATCGCGCTCGGCGGATAGGAACTGGTGGTGAATGGTTGAACCCGTGTCCCATCCGCTATGACATATCCGACGATTCCATAAGGAATGGTTCCAAACACCCGCGTGCTGTCAGGGCTGAACTTCACATGACGCCTTGCTTCCGCATCCAACACCCCGCTCGTCCGGATTACCGTACCGTCCACCTTCCAGACTCCCAGGCCCGAGCCACCCACGTACTCTCCGTTCGGTGCAAAGGCCACCGACTGCATGCCGCCGAAACTGTCTTGCTCCTGGCCCCGCGTCCCTTGGATGCTCCGCACCAGCTCGCCATCGGACGTGCGCCAGATTTTGAGCTGATAGTCCAGCCCGCCGCCGCTGATCACCAGGCTCGCATCCGGCGAGAATGCCACTGAATAGACAGCGGTCGTGTGCGCGTTAATACTGCGCAAAAGCGTCCCGTCTGAAACGCGCCACAAATTCAACATCCGGTCCGCGCCACCTGAGGCAAGCAGCAGACCATTTTTGGATATACTCAACCCATGAACAATACCGGTATGCGCCAGAATCGTTTGAGCCACGGCGCCATTGGAGCGATTCAGAAATTTAATTTCGCCATTGTAACCTGCCGTGATGATTTGCTCGCTATCCGGCGAAAACTCCACCGCTGGAACGGCGATCGTCGTCGGAAACGCGTCGGGTGGCGTCGGGTATGCCTTCACGTTCCATAATATCTTCGGGTGCGGTCCTTCCGCCTGCTCTGCGGAGGCACCACAAACTACGCAGCCATACACGAAAAGTGCAACCCGAGCCGGGAACGCACATGAAGAGAAGCACCCGCGTTTCATAAAAGCCTCAATGCCTGAACAACCTCTTTTGGACCAGTTGCCGGGCCCTGTCAAGCCTGCCCTGTTTGCTGCGCTCCCTTCGCTCCCTTATGTAGAATATTCGGTTCATGAATCCAGAGCTCTGCCTTCTGGATTTCATCTATTTACAAATCCGAGCCTCTGCGTTCCTCCGGCGAATTCCTATTGAATCCCTTTCGCGTCCATTCGCGTCATTCCCGGGCTCCTTCGCGCCCCGATACGCATTTCAAAGTTATTCAACCGGCGGCGAGGAAGCCCCGTGCTGCGCCACAGCCGACGGTGAATAACTTTGCCGCGCCGCTTAAATGGCTTGTGAACAACAAAGACGTTTCGGTTGCGAAAAATTTGCGGCCTGGAGATCATCGCTCCGGCCGCTTGGCCCCGGACACCGTGGTCATTTCCCCTCCACTCGGAGAGAGTTAGGAAAAGAACACCAGCGGGTCCGCGGGCACCTGTCCAGAAGTCTGAGAGAACTGCGCCCCGCGAGGGCTCTTGTATCAGAGTGACTGGCGACAGGGCTACGGGTCGGCGGTCGCAAACACCGCCTATGAAAACATGGAATGAAATCACTCATTATGCTGGCTTCGACTGGGCCAAAGGCCATCACCAGATCGTGATCGTCGATCGCCAGGGACAAATCGGTGCCGAATGGGAGTTTGATCACTCCCTGGAGGAATGGAACCAATGGCGCGAACGAACGGCGAGTTATCCCGGCCTGGCCGTTGCCATCGAGACCAACCAGGGAGCTGCCGTTGATCAACTGCTCCAAAGCGGCAGCACGGTTTACCCCATCAATCCGCGTTCGGCGAAGGCCTATCGTGAGCGCAAAGTCTCCAGCGGCAACAAGACCGATCACTTGGATGCGTGGAGCCTGGCCGATGCCTTGCGCACCGATGGACACGCTTGGCGCGCTCTGGCGCCGGTAGATCCACTGCTTCAGGAGTTGCGCTTGCTCTGCCGCGACGAACTGAACCTGATTGGCCAACGCACCGCGTTGGTCAATCAGTTGCAAGCAGCCTTGGGCGAATATTATCCGGCCGCCCTGCAAGCCTTCGAGGATTGGACCATGCCGACCAGTTGGAAGTTCCTCGAGCGTTTTCCCACACCCCAGGCCCTAGCCAGGATTGGCCCGCGCAAATGGGAAAACTTCCTGCACTGCCATAAGCTCTATCGGCCGCAGACCCAGGCCCGGCGGATGGAAGCTTTCCAGCAGGCCACCCAGTTCTGCGGCTCACCGGCAGTGACGCGCGCCAAAAGCATGCTCGTCCTGAGCCTGGTCAAGCTGCTGAAGGTTCTGGAAGAACAACTGGAGCAATACCGCGCGCAGATTGAACAACTCTTCGCGCGCAGCGGGCCCAAGCTGGCGCCGCGGCTCTTGAGCCAGATCGGAGACGATCGCCAGCTCTTCCCCGACGCCCAAAGCTTGCAATGCTACGCCGGCAGCGCTCCGGTGAGCTATCAGTCCGGCCAGGTCCACAAAGTGTACATGCGCCGCCAATGCAACAAACACCTGCGCTGCGCGCTGCATCTTTGGGCCAACCTGAGCCGGCGGACCTGCCAGTGGGCGCAGGTCTATTATCAGCAGCTGCGCCAGCGCGGCAAAAGCCACGCTCAGGCCCTGCGCTGCTTGGGCCATCGCTGGCTGAAGATCCTATGGAAAATGTGGCAGACCCGAACTGTTTATGACCCTGAACTGCACACCCGCAATCAGACCACCCACGGCTCCTGGGTGCTCCAACTCATCCAAGCTCAACCCGGTGAATAACTTTTATGAAAAAGCACTTTCCAACACAGAGAACTTCTTTTCCCCTGTTTACCGACAAAATGTTCGTTATCATGTTGACACCGGAATTTGTACCGGTTACGCTCACTTCCGATGACTGGGGTCTGTCCAGTTCCAATCCGCGTCATCCGCGTCATCCGCGGTAAGATCCGTTCCCTAACGCTTGCGAACGCGCCCGTGACGCTCGATCTAACGCCTACGGACCTCAATTCCGATGAATAAAATCAAGGGTCCTAACGCTTTAACGCTTGTACACCCCCAAGGGTCCGCCTCCCTCCCGCCCTACCCGGCACTCCGGAGACTGACTACCGACAACGGACGACTGGCTACTTGCACCAAGTTGCACCAACTTGCAGCAGAAAAAAATTCTGGAGCATCAAGGATTCCCCGGGGGAGCGGTGCGCTCAGCTTCCATGAACCGGGAACCGGGAATCCTGAACCGCCCGCCGATGTCGCCATGCAACTCATGTAACCCTTTCAACCACGTGACCCGTGCAGCTCATATGCCAAACACAACGCGTTTCCCACTTTTTGTGTTGTTTGGTGTTATTTGGCGCAGTTTGGTGCTCTTTGGTCCTAAAAATATTTTTGTGTTCTTTGACAGCACCGCCCGCCATGAATGATGGGTCTCAAAGTAATACGCAAGAGCAGCGCGTGATCCGCGGGCGCGGGGCGACCATGAATCCGGCGAACCGGTTCGTGCAGATTCATCTGGAGCGCGATCCCGATTTCGACCCCGCCGAAGATCTCGCGCCGGGCACGCAGGCCTTCAAGGACGAGACCACCAGCATTATCGCTTACAACGATAGCCCGGACGTCGGATTCAACGCCAGCATCAATCCTTACCGGGGTTGCGAGCACGGGTGCATTTATTGTTACGCGCGGCCGACCCACGAATA
>Ga0066652_100001617_pt1 | contig 11799 bp, 8 predicted proteins | sample GraSoiAngelo_101_FD_71413 | JGI IMG/M metagenome (GOLD analysis project Ga0066652, IMG submission 71413) | Grasslands soil microbial communities from the Angelo Coastal Reserve, California, USA - 14_0903_02_30cm | ecosystem: Environmental > Terrestrial > Soil > Grasslands | place: USA...
GTGATTGCGGATTGCGGATTGCGGATTGCGGAATGCGGACTGGATTGCGGATTCAGCAATCGGAAAATCCAATCCGCAGTCCGCAATCCGCAATACGAGGGGTCTAGCGGCGCGAGCCCGGCGTCCGGATTGGCGTGGTCTACGTCCTTCGAGCCATCTCCGCCATGTCGTCGCAGATATGGCGGCGATGGGCGACCGCCATCACCCGAACGGTCCGACGTGATCGATCGAGTCAGAAGTAGAATCAAAAGTCAGCAGGAGGCTCACATGCGAGTGTTGGCGGCTTTGTGCGTGTTCGCGCTTCTTTCCCCTTCCGCCTCGGCACAGCAGCCGGCGGCCCGGAACCCACCGCCAGACCTGACCAGGGCGGCCTACGTCTCCGCCGCCGATCTCGCGGCCATGGTTGCCAGACAACCCGCCGATCGCAACGGCACCCTCAACCGTCTGCTCCAGTTTCCGCCGTACGCCGTCAACATCGAGCATCGGGTGCCCGTGGCGCAGAGCGCATCGGTGCACGAAACAGAGGCTGAACTGTTCTACATCATCGACGGCGCGGCCACGATCGTCACGGGCGGAAAGCTCATCGAGCCGACACGCAACGGCGCGAATCTGAGCAGCACGAAAGGCGTTGAAGGCGGCGTCGCGCAGAAACTGAGCAAGGGGGATTTCGTGATGGTCCCCGCCGGTGTGCCGCATTGGTTCACGGACATTCAGGGGTCGATCACGCAGATGGCGCTGCATCTGCCGATGATTCCTCCAGCGAAGTAGGTTTGGCAGGGCGAGCGCGAAGACGTCGCGGCGGGTCGCGCCGAGCGCCATGCGCGCTCCGATCTGCTGCCGTCGCTGCGCAACGGAGTACGACAGCACGCTGTAGATGCTGCTGGCGGCGGCCAGTTGTCTAGCTCTAGCGCTTGAACACTTTCCCGCCCTTCATGACGAACGCGACCCGCGTGACCGCCGCAATGTCGGTCGTCGGATCGCCGTCGACCGCGATGAGATCGGCTTCATATCCCGGGGCGAGCGTGCCGATCGTCTTGTCCAGGTTCAGCGACTTCGCCGACATCGACGTGGCCGACACGATGGCATCCATCGGCTTCTGGTTGCCCTGGCGCACGCGTTCGACGATTTCATCCGCGTTGTGGCCGTGGGCGCCCGCCACCGCGTCGGTTCCGAGCACCAGCTTCAGGTTCGGCGTGGCGACGGCCTTCTTGATCATGGCGGCGTTGATCGACAGCCCCTTTTCCATGTAAGCGAAGCCTTCCTCCGTGTAATTCTGGATGCCGAGGTACTTCGTCTTGTTGCGGAGGTAGTTCTGCAGGACGACGCCGACGTTCGGATCGAAGTAGACGCCCTTGTCGGCCATCAGCTTCAGTACCTCGTCGGTCGCGAACACCCCATGCTCGATCTGGTGGCAGCCGGCGTTCACCGACGCTTTGATCGACTCCGGACTGTGCGCGTGGACCATCGTGCGCAGCCCTCGCTCACGAGCCTCGCCGCACGCCGCGCGCAATTGATCGTCGGTCATTGTCTGCTTGCCGCCGTCGCGGATGCTGGCGGACGCGAAAATCTTCAGGACGTCGGCGCCGTCGGTCTTGAGCTGCCGGACCTTCTGGCGAATCTCGTCGGGCGTGCCGCTGCGTTCGTTGAGCGACGTGATCGAGGTCAGAATCCGCGGCCCCGGGAACACGCCTCGCGCGATGGCGGCGCGCAGCTCGACGTCGTTCGCCTGGCCCGGGCTCTGGATCGTAGTGAAGCCGGCGAGCAGCGTCACGTACGCGTTCTCGGCGGCATAAAGAATCTCCTGTGCCGGCGTGCCGGGTCGCGCCGCGTAGCGCCCGTCCTTGTCGAAGTGCCAGCCGACATGCGCGTGGACGTCGATCAGGCCGGGCATGATCGTCCGCGCCCCAAGGTCGTACGTGGCGTCCGGCGCGTTTCCGGTTTCAATCGACGTGATTCTGGATCCCTGCACGACGACCGTCGCGTTGCGCAGCGTCTTGCCGGCGCCGTCGAGCACGGCCGCCGCGTGAATCCGGATGGTCGTGTTCTGCGCGGCCAGCGGCGCAAAGCACAGCGATACCGCTGCAGCAAACAAAGCAGCCTTCAATGTCATGCGGCGCATTATAATCCTCGCACCCGATGCTGAAACTCATGCTCGCCGCCCTGCTCGCGGCAGGCATTTTTTCCGAAAGTGGTGTCCGGCGTCCACCTTCGCGTGAAGCTCCGGCGGACCGCCGAAGCCTTGGCGCAGGCGGTCAGCCGGACCGTACGCCGAAGGAACAGGACTGGCCGTTCTACGGCGGCGATCCGGGCGGCATGAAGTACTCCCCGCTCACCGATGTCAGCACGTCGAATGTCACGCGGCTCGGCGTCGCGTGGGAATGGTCGCCTCGCGAGAAGGCGCTCGACAAATTCGGGACGCGCCCCGGCAACTTCCAGGTGACGCCGCTGATGATCGGCAACGTGCTGTATCTGAGCACGCCGTACAACCGCGTGGTGGCGCTGAACGCCGACACGGGCCGCGAAATCTGGTCCTTCGATCCGAAGGCCTACGAGGACGGCCAGCCGCCGAACGGCAGCGGTTTCGTTCACCGCGGTGTCGCCGCGTGGCGGGACAGCGCCGCGGGCAACAAGCTTCGCATCTTCATGAACAGCCGGTATCGCCTGATCTGTCTCGATGCCGCCACGGGCCGCCCTCTCGAGAGTTTCGGGACGCGCGGCATCGTCGACTTGAGCCGCGGCCTCGTGTGGGAAATCAACAAGACGCACTACACCAACACCTCGCCGCCCGTCGTCTACAAGGACCTGATCATTCTCGGCAACGGCGTCGGCGATCGGCTCGTGTACCGAAACGATCCGCCGGGCGACGTTCGCGCGTTCGATGCGCGCACCGGCAGGCAGGTCTGGTCGTTCCGCCCGATCCCGCAGCCGGGCGAATTCGGCAACGACACCTGGGGCAACGACTCGTGGAGCTACACCGGACATACGAACGTCTGGCCGCCGATCACGCTCGACGCCGGGCGCGGGCTCGTCTATCTGCCGTTCGGCACGCCGAGCAACGACTTCTTCGGCGGCCGCCGTCCCGGCGCGAACGTGTTCGCGGAGTCGCTCGTGTGCCTCGATGCCGCGACCGGCGTCCGCAAGTGGCACTATCAGATCGTGCATCACGGCCTATGGGACTACGACAACCCGTCGCCCCCGAATCTCGTCACCATCCGCGTGGAGGGTCAAGCGATCGACGCCGTCGTGCAGCTGACCAAGCAGGGGTTTGCCTTCGTATTCGATCGCGTCACGGGCACGCCGGTCTGGCCGATCGAGGAACGTCCCGTCCCGCCAAGCGACATCGACGGCGAGCACGCCTGGCCCACGCAGCCGTTCCCGACCAGGCCGCCGGCCATCTCCGAACAGGGCGTCACGCTGGACGATGCGTTCGATCTGACGCCGGAGCTGAAGGCCGCGGCCGAGCAGGAGCTCGCGAAATACCGCATCGGCCCGCTGTTCACCCCGCCGGCGCTGCGCGGGACGGTTCAACGTCCCGGTCTCATCGGCGGCGCCAATTGGGGCGGCGGCGCGTTCGATCCGGGAAGCGCGCTGCTGTTCGTCAAGACCACGAATCAGGCGAACATCGCGCGCGTGGGCAAGCCCGATCGATCCAGCGCGAACCCGCGCGCGTCTGAAGTCGACGCCGAGTACACGCGCGTCGGCGACACGAACGCGGAGCTCAAGAATGGCATTCCATTGCTCAAGCCGCCGTACGGCCATCTCGTCGCGATCGACCTGAATCGCGGCGCGATCAAGTGGCGCGTCCCCTTCGGCGATACGCCATCGCTGCGCAGCAATCCGGCGCTCACGGGCGTGGCGCTGCCGCCGGCGCTCGGTGTGGCTGGCGCTCCCGGCGTGCTCGCGACTGCGGGCGGGCTCGTGTTCGGCGGGGGCGGGGATCTCGCGCTGCACGCGATCGACTCGGCTACGGGGGCCGAGCTGTGGCGCGCACCGCTGCCGCGCCCGGCGAACGGCACGCCGATGACCTATCGCTCGAACGGCGGACGTCAGTTCATCGTGATCGCCACCGGCGGGGGCGAGGATGCGTCTCTCGTCGCGTTCGCGATTCCTAATCCGTAGAGAGACCCATCGAAGATTCGCTCCGCGACGGAGCGTCAGTCGGCGGTTCAAGGCGAAGCTTCGTTACTCTTACCGGAGGACAACAGTGATTGCGGCATTCCTACTGGCACTAGCGGCATCTTCAGTCTCCGGCGTCGTACACGATTCGACCGGCGGCGTGGTGTCCGGCGCAGCGGTCATCGTGCGCCTCGGGTCGGGCCCCGAGCAGCGGGTGACGACGGGACCAGACGGGCGTTTCGCGGTGGAGGCGCCCGGTTCCGGCGACGCGACGGTGGTGGTGCGGGCGGGCGGTTTTGCCGAGAAGACCGAGCGCGTCACCGACGCCTCTCGCGCCCTGGACATCGTGCTGTCTCCGGCCGGGCTGCTCGAGACCGTCACGGTGACGCCCGCCCGCAGCGAACAGCGGCTTGGCGACATCCCGGCGAGCGTGAGCGTCATGCGCAGCGACGAAATCAGGCAATCGCCGGCCGTTGTGGCCGACGACGTCCTGCGCCAGATCCCCACGTTCAGCCTGTTCCGGCGCACCAGCAGCCTCTCTTCGCACCCGACGGCGCAGGGGGTGTCGCTTCGAGGGATCGGGCCGAGCGGCGTGAGCCGCACGCTGGTGCTCGTCGACGGCACGCCGTTCAACGATCCGTTCGGCGGGTGGGTGTACTGGACCCGCGTGCCGCTCGAGAGCGTCGATCGCATCGAGGTGGTCGACGGGTCGAGCTCCAGCCTGTATGGCAATTACGCCATGGGCGGCGTCATCAACATCGTCAGCAACCGCGCGGCACGGCGGACGTTGGAGCTCAAGCCGCAGTACGGCAGCCACAACAGCCCGAAGCTGGACTACACGGCCAGCGATGTCTGGGGCAAGCTGGGCGTCACGGTCGACGGCAGCTTCTTCGACACCGACGGCTTTCCCATCGTCGTGCCGAGCGAAAAGGGGCTCATCGACATCAACGCGACGGTGAAGTTCCACAATTTCAACGGCAAGGTCGACTTCAGCCCGACCGAGCGCGTGAACATGTTCGCTCGTGCCGGCTACTTCAGCGAGGATCGCGTCAACGGCAAGATCGGCGAGGTCAACGACACGCGGTGGAAGTCGGCGAGCGGCGGCGTGCGGGTCCGGCTGCCGGATGAAAGCGACCTGCAGGCGAGCCTGTATACCGACTTCGAGAATTTCCACAGCACGTTCCTGGCGGTCACGGCGCCGTCCGCCACCGTCGCCTCGCGCAGCATCGTCCGTCTGACGGTCAATCAGCATGTGCCGACGACAGGCGCCGGCGGCATGGTGCAGTGGGCCAGGGCGCTCGGCAGCAGGAGCTACTTCAGTGCAGGCACCGACTGGCACTATGTGGACGGCGACAGCCAGGAGGATTCATACAACGCGGCGCCCGGTGCCGTCGTGCCCCCGACCCAGAACGCGATCCTCGCGCTCCAGCGCGTGTCCGGCGGAACGCAAAAGAGCATGGGGGCGTTCGTGCAGGACATTCTGACGCCGCTGCCGAAGCTGACGATGACGCTCAGCGCACGCGTCGATCACTGGCGGAATTACGACGCCCACAACCTCGAGACGGCGGTGATCGCGGGGACGGCGATCAACAACAAGCCGTCCTGCGACACGTCCGCCGGAACGCCCCCGTCGTGCCTCGTCGACAGAGCCGACAACGTCGTCAGCCCGCGCGCCGCGGCGCGGTACCAGATCACCGGCAGGATCAGCGTGTGGGGCGACGTCGGCGCGGGTTTCCGCGCGCCGACGCTCAACGAGCTGTACCGCCAGTTTCGCGTCGGCACCGTGCTCACGCTGGCCAATGAGAATCTCGGACCCGAGCGACTCGTCGGCGGGGAAGCCGGCATCAGCCTCGCGCCGGCGCGCGACCTGACGATCCGTACAACCTGGTTCGACAACCGCGTGACCAACCCGGTGTCCAACGTCACCCTCACGACGGTGGGCGCGAACGTCACGCAGCAGCGTCAGAATCTCGGCGAGACGCGCATCCGCGGCGTGCAGAGCGACGTGGAATATCGAGCGGGGTCGTTCATGCGGTTCTCCGCCGGTTATCTCTTCAACAACGCGAAGGTGACCGACGGCGGCTCGACCAACGCGTCGCTCGTGGACAAGTTCCTGCCGCAGGTGCCCAGGCACCGCGGATCCGTGCGCGCGGCGTACTTCAATCCGAAGTACGCCATCGTCGCGTTCTCGGTCCAGTTCCTCGGGACGCAGTTCGACGACGATCAGAACGCGCGCATCGTGCCGGCGACGGCGCTTTCCGATGCCGGGTACGCGGTGTCAACCGCGCCGGGGCTGCCGGCATATACCGTCGCCGATCTATCCGTGTCGCGGGCAATCGGGCGGAATGTCGAGGCGTTCGTGGGCGTGCAGAACCTGTTCGACCAGACGTACTTCGTCGGCACGCTGCCGACGACGATCGGATCGCCGCGCCTCGTCAATGGAGGCGTCAGGGTTCGCTTCTCCGCGCGCTGAGACACGGGGAAAATCTGAAGTCTGAAGTTTGAAGTCTGAAGTCTGGACGTCGCCCGCTTCAAACTTCAAACTTCAGACTTCAGACTTCAGATTTCGTGCCTCTTCGGCCAGCTGATCCGGCGGACGCTGCTACAGTAAAGATCAAGTGGGTTGGGGCCGAGACGGCCAGTAACTCGCTGCACTGCCGTCGCGTCATGACCGGTGCAGGCTCGCGTCCTGGGCCTGTTAACGGCTGAGCTGCGGATCGCATCCATGGAACTCATTGTTCAACCCGACTCCGGAATCGCCCCCATCGTGACCGCCATCAAGCAGGCGAAGAAGAGCATCGACATTGTGATTTTCCGGCTCGATCGGTCCGAGATCACGCAAGCCCTCGAGGCGGCGGTGACTCGCGGCGTCCGGGTGCGCGCGCTGACAGCGCACACCAACCGCGGCGGGACCCGGAGCCTTCGCAGGCTCGAGGTGCGCCTCGTCGAGGCGGGCGTCACCGTCTCGCGGACCGCCGACGATCTCGTGCGGTACCACGGGAAGATGATGATCGTCGACGGCCGGTTCCTTCACGTCTACGGCTTCAATCTCACCGGCCTCGACATCGCGACGAGCCGCAGCTTCGGCGTCATCAGCAGGAACGAGAAGCTCGTGAACGAAGCCTCCAAGCTGTTCATGGCCGACTTCGACCGCCGGCCGTATGTCCCGGGTGACGCGCGTCTCGTGGTCAGCCCCGAGAACGCGCGCGAGCGTCTCGGGCGGTTCATCCGCGGCGCGCGCAAACAGCTCCTGATTTACGACCCGCGGGTGAGCGACGACGCGATGCTGCGGCTGATTGCGGAGCGCATCAAGGCCGGCGTCGACGTCCGGATCATGGGCCAGGTCGAGGGGAAATGGAACGTGAAGAGCGAAAGGCACCCGGGAAAGCGGCTGCACATCCGCGCAATCATCCGCGACGGCAAGCGGGCGTTTCTCGGCAGCCAGAGCCTGCGGCGGCTCGAGCTGGACAAGCGGCGCGAGATCGGCGTCATCATCACCGACGAAATCGTGGTTCGGGAAATGCTGGACGTCTTCGAAAAAGACTGGGCGAAGACCGATTCCGGGAAGAAGCGGGCCAAGAAGGCGGCGAAGGCGGAAAGGAAAGAGGAGAAGCTCGCGGCGGCGTCCTAGTCGTTAGTCGTTAGTCGTTAGTCGTTCGTCGATAGTCGTCCGTCGTCAGTCGTGCGTATGACCGACGACCGACGACTTCGGCGACGACCTTCTCCTGCGGCGACCTCCAGAAATCCATCGTCGACACCCGGTGGACGCAGCCGACCGTGCAGTACGGCGCGCACGGCTTCGGTGTCGAGAACTCGCGCCGGATGTCGTCGGTCGTATACGAGTCGAGCGGCACACCCGGATAACCGCGCTGCTGCGAGCAGTAATGGACCAGGCCGTCCTCGCAGATGTAGAGGTAGCGGCCGCCGGCGCGGCACCGCCAGTCGTTCGGTTTCCCGTCCACCAGGTTGTCCTGGAAGCTGCTGATTCCCGAGTAGAGATTCTTGAAGACCTGCCACGGCCCGCTGATCGCGGCCGACACGGCGTCGTACACCTGACGCTCCGCCGGACCGAGCGGCTTGAGCCGGCCTGAGCCGTCGTGGATGATCCCGATGGAGGTCGAGAACCCGAGCTCGCGCGCGCGATTGTTGATCGTCCGCGCGTCTTCGGGGTTCTTGATGCCGCCGCCGAGCACCGAATTGATGTTGACGTCGAACCCTGCGTGCTCCTTCAGATGCTGCAGCTTCCTGTCCAGCAGCCGGAGGCTCTTCTTCGACACGTCGTCGGGCTCGATGTTGTCGATGCTGATCTGCAGGAAATCGAGACCGGCCGCGTTCAGCTCCTTGATGCGCTTCGGGACGAGGAAGTAGCCGTTCGTGATGAGGCCGGCCATCATCCCGCGCCTGCGGATGTGCCGGATGAGCGCGTCGAGCTCGGGATGGAGCATCGGCTCGCCGCCGCTGAAGGCGACCACCGACGTGCCGAGCGCCGCGAGCTTGTCGATGCGGCTTTCCATCAACGCGGCCGGCACGGGCGGCGACACCTTGTCGTACTCGTTGCAGTAGCCGCAGTCGATGTTGCAGCGGCGGATCGGGATGATCTGCACGAGGAGCGGGTGGGCGGTGTGGACCAGCCCGCGCGCGAACTCCCGCAAGGAGCGCGCTTGACGGCTGACCGTGCTGAAGGTCAAGGCGCGGAATTATAGCATCAGGCCGGAGCCGGCTCTGGACGCATCCGCCGCAGGCGATCGCCCACCTTCATCGACCCGGTGAAGATCGAGCCGACCGGAATGATGCCGAATATCTGATGGCGCGCGACGGCCGTGAACGCCGCCGACGCGAGACAGCCGCAGTTCTCGCAGTCCGGCGCGCCGCCGAACTGACACGGGGTGATCTTCGTCGTCAAATCGGCTGAGATCGTCGTGGTCGTGCGCGCGAAGACGCATTCGTCCGGCGACCGCGGCGGCTCGGCGTAGGCCTCGATGGCGCCTTGCGGCACCGTCAGCTTCGGATAGCGCAGCCGGAGGGCGAGCAGGTCCGCGATGACCCGCTCGCGATCGATCGGCTTGAGTCGTTCGGCGGAGACTTCGCCGAGCTGCGGCGTGTAGAGACTGAACCAGATCTTGTCGATCTCGCCTCGCGCCGACCAGAACCTGAGGAACTCCTCGATGTAACCGGGACGGTTCACCTGCTGCCGCGTGACGGTGCAGTGCACGGTAAGCGAATGCCCCGCGATGTGCCTGAGGACGCGATCGTAGGTGGCCGGCGTCCGGCGCGCGTCGTGCTCGGGCTGCAGGCCGTCGATCGAGACGACGATCGAGAGGCGCGGGATGCCGCGCCACTCTCCGGGAATCTCGCGCACGGCGCTCGTGACGAGCTGCACGTGAATGCGGCGGGCCGCCAGAAGCGGCAGAATCGTATTCAGCTCGCGATAGCGCACGAGCGGCTCGCCGCCGACGATCGAGACGTGGAGCGGCCGATGACGATCGACGAGCGCCATGACGCCGTCGACGAGCGCCTGCCCTTTGAAATCGCGGACTTCCCGGAGCGTGAGATCGCCGCCGAGGTGATCGTCGCCGTAGGCATAGCAACCGGGGCAGCGCAAAGGGCACTCACGGGTGATTTCGATCGACAGAAGCGGGCTGTACCCCGTGAGGATGCGGCCCCATGCGGAGAAAATACCTTGCATGTTCCGCCCACTATAGCAGCCTCTGCTAAGATTCCGCATCCGGCGGCTCGCCGGTGGAGGCTCGTATGAAACGACGCACGCTGCTTCAGTGGCTGGCCGCGATTCCGGCGATCCTTCCGTTCCAGCCCCTCCGTGTGTTCGCGCAGCCGCGCGATCTGACCCCGGACGCCGTGGCGATGCTGCGTGACATCGCGCCGACCGTGCTGCCGGCGTCGCTCGGCGCGGTGCGCATCGGCGCGACCGTCGACAGGTTCATCGCCTGGACGCGCGGGTATCGTGAGGGCGTCGCGCTCAATCACGGGTACGGCCATCCGCGACTGCAGCGCTCGGGTGCGTCGCCGGTGGCGGGCTACGTGGCGCAGCTCGCGGCGCTCGACCGCGAGGCGCGCGCCCGAGGTGAACGCTGGCCGGCGCTGGATCTCGAGACGCGCCGATCGCTGCTCGATGCCGCGCTCGCGAAGGCCGGCGTGCGAACGCTGCCGCCGCGGCCGGTCGGACAACATGTAGTGGCCGATCTGATGGCGTTCTACTTCAGGAGCAGCGAGGCGAACGACGACTGCTACCGCGCGATGATCAACCGGGAAGTCTGCCGGCCGATCGCAATCACGACGAGGCGCCCGCAGCCGATCGCCTGAGGAGCGCGAAGGCTTCAGCCGAGCGTTGGACAATCATGACCGTTCACGAAACCGACATCTGCATCATCGGCGGCGGCATCACCTCCGCGATGCTGGCACAGAAGCTCTCCGAGCTTCGTCCGGGCCTGCGCATCGTCGTCGTCGAAGCGGGCCGCTCGATCTTCGACGTGCAGAATCGCGGCCGCTACCGCGAGCGCGCGATGGAGTACGGCGAACACCCGTGGCCGGAGGACTACATCGAGGATCAGAAGGCCGACGGGATCATCTCGATGACCATGGCGGTGGGCGGACTGGCGCTGCATTGGGGTGGCGCCTGCAACCGGTTCTCGCAGGAAGATCTCCGGTTGAAGTCGATGTACGGGCTCGCCGCGGACTGGCCGCTCGATTGGCGGGAGCTCGAGCGGTACTATTGTGAGGCGGAGCGGCGCTTGAACGTGAGCGGCGAGCCGAGCCCGCATCCCGAGGATCGCCGCTCCGAGCCGTACCCCCAGGGCCCGATTCCGCTCTCGTACAACCTGCAGACCCTGAAAGCCTGGGCAGAGCAGAGCGGGCTGAAGTTCTCGCCTCTGCCGATGGCCCGCAACCTGACGCCGTTCGGCGGACGCGGCGGTTGCTGCGTGTACGACACGTGCGGGGAGGTCTGTCCGTCGGGGGCGCGATATTCGCCGGACTTCACCTTCCGCCAGTTGATGGAGCCGGGCAAGATCGTCCTGCACGACCGGACCCTGGTCCGCCGGCTGATCCTGGACGACCGGCGGCCAATCGTCGTGGCCGCCCGGGCGTTTCATCAGGATCGGCCGGACAATCCGATCGAGTACCGGGCGAGGTCGTTTGCCGTCGCATCGGGCTACTGCTGGAGCTCGCATCTGCTCCTGCTCTCGGCGAGCTCGAGGTTCCCGAATGGGTTGGCGAACAGCTCCGGGCTCGTCGGACGCTATATGAACGGACACAAGTTCATTCAGGCGACGGCGAACATCGACGACCAGACGTTCCCCGGCCAGAACATGACGCACAGCCTGATCTCGCGTGAGTATTTCCGCTGCCCGACCGACAAGCCCTTCGTCCGCCACGATACGCGCGTGTGGGAGAGCTCGGCGGGCCGCGATCCGCGGCTGCGCGCGCCGGACGGCAGGCTGCTGCTCGGCGACGAGCTCATGACCGACTGGCGATCGCGCACGAAGGGCAGCTCGGTTCGGCTGCGCGCGTACGTGGACGTGCACCCGTCCGCCGACAGTCGCTTGACGCTCGACCCGTCGAACAGGAACCGGTACGGCGATCCGATGCCGAAGATTGCGCATCACGTAGACGAGGCGACGGTCGCGCGCGAGGCGGCGACGAAGGCGCACGTGCTCGGCGTGTTCA
>Ga0066652_100001619_pt1 | contig 11795 bp, 8 predicted proteins | sample GraSoiAngelo_101_FD_71413 | JGI IMG/M metagenome (GOLD analysis project Ga0066652, IMG submission 71413) | Grasslands soil microbial communities from the Angelo Coastal Reserve, California, USA - 14_0903_02_30cm | ecosystem: Environmental > Terrestrial > Soil > Grasslands | place: USA...
CGGCGCTGCGCCGGGCTGCTTCGGGGTGGTAGCGAGCCGACACGAACGAGCCGGAGGGCATCCGGCGGCGAACGACCGCGCGACCCAGCTCCGCGGTGAGGAGCGCGGTGTCGGCGATCAGGCGCCACATCGGTCGAAGGAGCCGGGGGCCCAACGTGGCGGCCGAAAGCGACTTGGACACTGTCTTCGGCGGCCCGACCCGGGTGAGCAGTCCGGCGAGGGTGGCCCCGATCGCCGCGGCCACGGCGCCGGTGAGCAGCTCGGGAAGCGCGTGCGTGTCGGTGAGCGCGAGCCAGAGCCCGGCCAGGAGCGCCCAGCGGAGCAGCCAGCGTCCGAGTGCTCCCAGCATGTCAGGGAAATACCCTCGGCTCGCCGGGGACAAACGATCGGCCGCGGGTGGGGAGTCCGTGTGTGCGCGGGCCAGTCGACCGACGCTAGTGGCGGAAGTGCCGCCGGCCGGTCAGCATCATCGCCGCGCCGGCCGCGTCGCAGGCCGCGACCACGTCCGAGTCGCGGACCGACCCGCCGGGCTGGATGAACGCGGTCGCCCCCGCGTCGATCGCGAGCTGCGGGCCGTCCGGAAAGGGGAAGAACGCGTCGGAAGCGACCACCGAGGCGGCGAGCAGCCCGTCCGCCGCCTCGCCCCGGGCGTCGCGTGCCTTCTCGATCGCGAGCCTGACCGAGTCGACCCGACTCATCTGTCCCGCGCCTATGCCCAGCGTGGCGCCGTCCTTGGCGATCACGATCGCGTTCGAGCGCACGTGGCGGCACACCTTCCACGCGAACCAGAGGTCATCCCACTGCCCGTCGTCCGGGCTCCCCTCGGTCGCCACCTCCATCGACTCGCGGGACTCGTCGATTCGGTCCGGGTCCTGCACCAGGAGCCCGCCGCGGACCCGCTTCACGTCCCGCTCGCGCGGCTCGTAGCTTCGCTGCTCGGCCGCCTCGAGGATCCTCACGGCCTCCTTCTGCTTCAGCACCTCGAGCGCCTCCGGATCGTAGCCCGGAGCGATCAGGACCTCGATGAAGTGCTCGTGGAGCCGCTCGGCGAGGGCCCGGTCGACGTTTCGGTTGAGCGCGATCACCCCGCCGAAGGCGGACATGGGATCGCACGCGAGCGCCTGCTCATAGGCCTCGGCCGCGCCGCTGCCCACGGCGACACCGCATGGGTTGTTGTGCTTGACGATCACGCACGCCGCCTTGTCGAACTCGTCGAGCAGCCGGCGCGCGGCGTCCAGGTCGAGCACGTTGTTGAACGAGAGCGCGCGGCCGTGGAGCTTCGCGACCCGCGAGAGGACGTGCGAGCGGGTTCCCACCTCGACGTAGAGGGCGGCGTTCTGGTGCGGGTTCTCGCCGTAGGAGAGGTCGAGGAACTTCTCGTGGGGCATCACCCAGTGCTCCGGGAAGGCCTCGTAGCGCATCCCGAACCAGCGGCTGATCGCCGCGTCGTATCGAGCGGTGAAGGCGAACGCCTCGTTCGCGAGCCAGTGGCGCGTCTCGCCCGACACGCATCCGCCCGTCTCCTGGAGCTCGGCGAGGACCGCGTCGTAGCTCTCGGGCTTCACCACGACGGCGACGAACCGGTGGTTCTTCGCCGCGGCCCGGATCATCGTCGGCCCGCCGACGTCGATGTTCTCGACCGCCTGCTCCTCGGAGACCCCGTGCTGGGCGACCGTGCGCTCGAACGGATAGAGGTTCACGCAGACGAGATCGATCGGCTCGATTCCCTCGGCCTTCAGGGTGGTGACGTGGTCGGGGTCGTCGCGAACGGCGAGCAGGGCCGCGTGGAGGCGGGGATGGAGGGTCTTCACCCGCCCGCCGAGGATCTCCGGCGAGCCGGTCAGCTCCGAGACGTCTCGAACCTCGAGCCCGGACTCGCGAAGCGCTGCCGCGGTCCCCCCGGTGGATATGACCTCGATTCCCAGCGCGGCCAATCCGCGGGCGAAGTCGGCGATCCCGGTCTTGTCCGAGACGGAAATCAGGGCGCGGCGCACCCGCAGCTCATCGGGGCCCGGGGCACGCTCCTGCGCGGCGGTGCTCGCGGGTTCAGCCATGCCTACTCGCTTGCCTGCTCATCGACGTGGACCAGTCGCGGGTTGTCGGCGTCTATGCGCACCGCTCCGCTGGCGATCAGGCGAATCGCGCGGGGCAGCAGCTCGTGCTCGACTCGATGGATCTCCTCCTCGAGCTCGGCGCGTTGGCGAGTGTATGGCACGTCGATCGCGCGCTGCAGGATGATCGGGCCCGAGTCCACCCCTTCGTCGACGAAGTGAACGGTCACGCCGGTCACCCGCACCCCGTGCTCGAGCACCTGGCCGACGGCATCGAGCCCGGGAAACGAGGGCAGGAGCGCCGGATGCACGTTGATGATCCGGTTCGCGAACCTCCGCACGAACTCCGGCGTGAGCAGCTCCATGTAGCCCGCGAGGACGACCAGCCCGACGTCGCGCTCGCCGAGCCAATCGCCGATCGCGGCGTCCCGCCCTCGCCGGTCCGCGTAGTCGCGGCGCTCGAACGTCGCGGTCTCCACGCCGGCCCCCGATGCCCGCTCGAGCGCCGCCGCGTCGGGCCGGTTGGAGACCACCCCGGCCACCTCGACCCCGTCGCGGCCATGGACCCGGTCGAGGATCGCCTGCAGATTCGTCCCGGTTCCCGAGACGAGGACCGCAATCCGAAATCGACTCACCGCCCGTTGGAACTAGCGACGAAGTCGCGGGTCACTCGTGCCGACCTGCCGCCACGACCGCGCGCGAACCCGCCGCCCCCGGAGTCGAAGACGAGGAGGCGGCGGAGTTCTTTGTCGCGGGTCACTCGTGCCGACCTGCCGCCACGATCGCGCCCGAACCCGCCGCCCCCGGAGTCGAAGACGAGGAGGCGGCGGAGTTGTGCTCCTCGAGGGCGAACTTGCCGTTGCCCTGGCCGCCGTCGCCGAGCGGGTAGTGCCCGGTGAAGCAGGCGTCGCAGTGATTGGCGGCCGGGACGCCGATCGCCTCGTAGACCGCCTCCATCGACAGGTAGGCGAGCGAGTCGGCTCCCAGCTCGGCGGCGATCTCCTCGACCGACCGCCCGTGGGCCACCATCTCCTCGCGAGTGGACATGTCGATTCCGTAGTGGCACGGGTGGCGGATCGGTGGCGAGGAGATCCGCAGATGCACCTCCCTGGCCCCGGCGTCCTTCAGTATCGAGACGATCTGCCGGGTGGTGTTCCCGCGCACGATCGAGTCGTCGACCACGACCACGCGCTTGCCCGCGATGATCTCGGGCAGCGGGTTGAACTTCATCCGAAGGCCGCGCTTTCGGAGCTCCTGCCCCGGCTGGATGAAGGTCCGGGCGACGTAGCGGTTCTTGATCAACCCGTCGTCCTGCGGGATGCCCGAGGCGCGAGCGAACCCGTTCGCTGCCGGGTTTCCCGAGTCGGGGACCGAGATCACGAGGTCCGCCTCGACCGGAGCCTCGCGCCACAGGTTCTCGCCCATCCTGCCGCGCGCCCTCTGGAGGACCCGACCCTCGAGTCTCGAGTCCGGCCGCGAGAAGTAGATGTGCTCGAAGACGCAGTGCGCCGTTCGGTCCGCCGCGACCACCTGCCTGGTCTCGATCCCGTCCTCGGTGAGCGAGATCAGCTCGCCGGGCTCCACCTCGCGCACGAGCTCGGCGCCGATGATGTCGAAGGCGCAGCTCTCGGAGGCGATCACGAACCGGTCCCCGAGCTTGCCCAGGGCCAGCGGACGAACCCCATGCGGGTCGCGGAAGGCGACCACCGCGCGCTTGGTCATCACGACCGTCGAGTAGGCGCCCCGGAGGCGGGGCATCACCGCCGCCACCGCGTTCTCGATCGGCTTCGCTTCCTCGACCGACAGCAGGGCCGCCATGATCTCGGAGTCTGAGGTACCGCGGAATCGCAGCCCGCGCTCCCGGAGCTCGTTGTACAGCTCGACGGCGTTGGTCAGGTTTCCGTTGTGGGCGAGGGCCACCTCGCGGCCGTCGTCGCGCCACACCGGTTGGGTGTTCTCCCACGATCCGCCGCCGGTCGTCGAGTAGCGGACGTGCCCGATCGCCATGTCTCCCTCGAGCGCCCGCAGCTTCTCCTCGTCGAATACCTGCGACACGAGTCCCGTCTCGCGCAGGGTGGTGATGTGCCCTCCCTCGCAGCTCGCGATCCCGGCGGACTCCTGCCCGCGATGCTGGAGCGCGTAGAGCGCGAAGTAGGAGAGGCGCGCGACATCGCGCCCCGGCGCGTACACGCCGAAGACACCGCACTCATCGCGCGGCCCGTCGCGGTCCGGAAACGGCCGCTCACACGAGGTCATCTCGGCCAGTCTGCCTGAGGAGGTTGGCTTCGGGGATGCAGGCAGAATCCGCCTGCAGGCGAAGGCTAGCAACGAGCGCGGCGCGCCCGGGCCGGCCAGGGGCCCCACCTCTCGGCTTGGCCCCGCGGGCTACTCGCAGTAGTGTCCGCTGGCCGGGACCGGGTCGCGACCGGGGATCCCGGCGCAATCCGCGAGCTCGGTGAGGCGCGCCGCGAGATCGGCCTGGCGCTGGTCTGTCGGACAGCTCCCGCCGCCGAAGCAGAGGTTGCTCAGTTCGCGGGGATCCGAGCTCAGGTCGTAACGCTCCTGGGCGTTCGAGGGCTCGCAGCTCCCGGTGCCCGGGTCGACCACGCTCGTGTAGCGCACGTAGATCGCCCCCGGCGTCGTGACGCCGTCGAACACGCAGACCGGGGACTGCCCCCGGTCGGTTCGGGAGTACTCAGTCAACAGCGCACGATCGCCCGGGAAGCCGCCGGTGCGCCGCAGGATCGGCAGCATGGAACGTCCGTCCATGGTCCGGCAATCGCCCGGGCTGGCGCACGGGGTGGCGCCTGCGAGCTGCAGGATCGTCGGGGCGATGTCGATGTTGGCGACGGGCGCCGAGCTCTGAGCGAGGCGCTTGGCGCCGTGGCGGTAGCGCTTCGGCACCCGCATGACGAACGGGACTCGGATCGCCTCCTCGTACGGCAGCACCTTCACGTCGTCGATCCGGTGCTCGCCGAAGAACAACCCGTTGTCCGAGACGAACAGGAACACGGTGCGACCCAGCTCGCCGCTGCGGCGCACCGCGTCGAAGACGCGGCCCACACCGCGGTCGACGCCCCGAAGCGACTCGAGCGCGCACTCCCACCGGCGCTTGACCTGGCTCTTGGCCTGCCGGCTCAAAAGCGGCTGGCTGCGGATGAACGACGGCTTGTCCCGCAGGTCCTTCTCGTTGAAGGACGCCGGGCGGGGCAGCTTCACGTTCGCGAGGGTCCCCTCGTCGCGGGGATCGGGGATCGCGCCGTGCGCCCGCTGGCAGGGGTCGTTTCGGTTTCGCCCTCGAAGGGTGTGGGGCGCACGCTCGTCGAGCTCGAGGAAGAACGGCTTTCGTCGCGGCGCGTACTTGTCCACGAGCTTCGTCGCCCGCCGGTCGAGCACCCGGGTCACGTAGTCGGAATCGCTGACCCCGCGGTGCTGGACCGTGCCGTTGACGAAGTAGTCGTAGTTGTAGTAGGGCGCGTCGCCCATGATCGTGTACCACTTGTCCCACCCGGGCGCGACCTGCGTCGGGGGATCGGCGAAGTCCTCGTACTTGTTGAGGAACTTTCCGACGTGGAGGGTCGCGTAGCCGGCGTCGTGCAGCCACACCGGCAGCACGTTGCCCTTGTCGATCAGCGCCGGATAGGCGGTCTGGTTCGAGGTCACCCCATGGTTGTGGGCGTACTGACCGGTCAGCAGGCTGGCTCGTGAGGGGCAGCATTCCGCGGTCGTGACCATGTAGCGGCTGAACGTCGTCCCGTGATCCGCGAGCAGCCGCTTCGTCTCCGGCATCACCGCGCGCGTGAACTCGCGGTCCGTCTGGTCGTCCGTTTGGATCAGGACGATGTTCGGGGGCGGCGCTGAGGCCGCGGACGCGGTCGCGGCTCCACCCGGGTGCCCCTGGGTCCAGCCGATCGCGAGGGCCGCGATGAACGCCAACGGCCCGAGCCAGGCGACCCGACGGCTCACTCGCAGTGGGGTCGGCCGCTGACGTGCGGGTCGCGGCCGGCGATCCCCGCGCAGTCGCGAAGCTGCTGCAACCTCGCCTCGAGATCGAGCTGTTTCGCGTCAGCCGGGCAGTTCGCGGCGAGGCCGCCGAAGCAGAGGTTGTTGAGCTCGAACGGGTCCGACGGCAGGTCGTAGCGCTCCCGCTCGTCGGTGTTCACGCACTGGCCGGTGTTGAGGTCGACGACGCGAGAGTGTTCGATGTAGATCGAGTTTCGGGTCCGGATGCCCGCGAACTGGCAGGTCGCGTACCGCTGGACGTCGGAGTCCGGGGCGTCGTATTCGGTCAGGAGCCCGCGATTCGCCGGCCACCCGCCCGATCGGCTCAGCAGAGGCAGCAGGGAACGGCCGTCCATGATTCGGCATTGTCCCTGAGGCGGGCAGGGCTGCGCTCGGGCGAAGTTGAGGATCGTCGGCGCCAGGTCGATGTTCCCCACCGGCCGCCCGATCTTGCGAAGCGGCCGCCGGGCACCCAGGTAGCGCTGCGGGGCCTTGACGATCAGCGGCAGCCGCAGGGCCTCGTCGTAGGGGATCACCTTGCCGCTCAGCAGGCGATGCTGGCCGTAGAACTGCCCGTTGTCTGAGATGTAGATGAAGATCGTCCGGTTGAGCTCGCCTGTCCGCTCGACTGCCTTGTAGACCTGCTTCACCCCGCGGTCGACGCCCTGGAGCGCGTCGAGCGCGCACTGCCAGTGCTTCTTCACCACGTGTCGCTGGGTCGGCCCGATCTTCGGGGCCGTCTGGAGGTAGGCCGGCTTGTCGCTCATGTCGGCCTCGTTGAACGACGGCGGCTGGGGAAGGCCCGCGGTCCTGAACGCGTGTTCGTCGCGTGGCTGGGGCTGGGCGGACCGGCCGCAGTGGCCGAACGGGTCGTGGGTCTGCGAGATGTGGGGAGCGCGCTCGTCCAGCTGCAGGTAGAACGGGCGCGTCTTGGGCGCGAAGGTCTGGACCAGGCGCACCGCGTCGCGGTTCAGGACGTGGGTGACGTTGTCACCCGGCTGCGCACCGTGGTGAAGGGTCTCGCCGTTGACGAAGTACGTGTAGTGGTAGTAGGCGTTCTTCGCCTCGCTCGGGACGTACCACTGGTCCCATCCCGGCGCCGGAAGAGATGGCGGGACTGTGACCTCCTCGTATCCGTTTATGAACTTGCCGACGTGCATCGTGTAGTAGCCGGACTGCTGGAGCCAGACGGGCAGGACGTTGTCCTTGTCCTGGAGTCCCGCGTAGCCGACTGGGTTCGAGGTGACCCCGTCGTTGTGCGCGTACTGCCCCGTGATGAGCGAGGCCCGGGAGGGGCAGCACTGCGCGGTGGTCGCGATGTAGTTGGTGAACGAGGTGCCGCCGTTGACGAGCAGCTGCTCGGTGTTCGGCATCACCTTGCGGCTGAACTGGTCAGCCGCCTGGTCGTCGGCCTGGATCAGGACGATGTTCGGCCGCGGAGGCGTCGCCGCGCGAGCGAGCTCCACGCCTCCGGGCGCCGATCGCCCACCGGCCAACCCCGCGGCCGCCAAGGCGACCAAGGTGACGACGCCGAGCACCAGCCGGCTCGGTCTGCTTTGTTTGACGGACGGCATTCCTGAAGTGAGCTCGGACGCCATCTGGCGAGGCGCTCACGCCGGACATCGCGACCGGCGGACCGGCAACCCCTGCAGCCGCGTCCGCGAACGCGTGATGGTAGCGACAACACAGGGGGGACGATCTAGTTGCGGGCGCCCCTAGGCGAGCCCGAGCGACCGCCATGCGCGCTCCGCCTCGTGCAGGCTCACGGCGACGCCCGCCTCGGCGGCGGAGATCTCGATCCGCGTGCCAGCCGCCTCGCCGAGCGGGATCACGTCGACGCCGCGGCGGGCGGCCTCGGCAGTGAGCGCCTCGAAAGCCGAGCGCGTGCCCCCGACGAGGAAGCCGCCAGGGCCCTCACCGAACAGGCAGGTCTCGCCCGACGCGCCACGCGCTTCCACCAGCAGGTCGAGGTCGGCCCGCACCCCGACGCCTCCCGCGATCGCGCACTCGGCGAGCGCACATGCGATGCCTCCGTCGCTGACGTCGTGGGCGGCGCTCACCGAGCCGTCCCGGACGGCCTCACGGACGAGCTCGATCGCGGAGCGCACCCGGCCGAGCTCGATCCCCGCAAGCCCGCGACCGAGCTCGCCCCGGAGCTTCGCGAGCTGCGAGCCGGCGAGCGACGGGGCGAAGGGGCCGACGAGGGCGATCGAGTCGCCGTCGCCCAGCGCGATCCCGCCCGCGCGGCGGGGGTCGGGCAGCTCGCCCACGAGGCCGACCACCGGGGTCGGGTAGATCGGGCCCGCCTCGGTCTCGTTGTAGAGCGAGACGTTGCCTCCCACCACGGGGACCGAGAGCGCGGCGCAGGCGTCGGCGAGGCCCTCAACGGAGCGATCGAGCTGCCAGGCGACGCCGGGCTTCTCGGGGTTGCCGAAGTTGAGGCAGTTCGTGAGCCCCAGCGGCTCCGCGCCGACGCAGGCGAGGTTCTGGGCGCACTCGAGCACCACCTCGATCGTCCCCCGATACGGATCGCACGCCACCCGGCGGCCGTTCCCGTCGATCGCCACCGCGATGGCTCCGCCCGTTTCGCTCAGCATCAGGACCGCGGCGTCGGCGGCCTCCGGCCCCTTCGCCGTCCGCGACTGGACGATGGAGTCGTACTGCTCGAACGCCCAGCGCTTGGACGCGACGCTGGGAGCCGAAAGGAGGGCGAGGAGGACGTCGTCGGGGCCCGCCGCGTGGTCGAGCGTTCCGCGATTGCCGTACGACCATTCCGCGGGCTCCGAGGGCTCGAGGTCGTACAGCGGGCAGCCGTCCACCAGGGCCTCCACGGGGACGTCACCGACGATCGCGTCGCCGCTCAGCACCCTGACTCGGCGGGTCTCCGTCACCTCCCCGATCGCGGCCGCGCCAGTCTGCCAGCGATCGCAGATCTCGAACACCTCCTCGACCCGATCTGGGGCGACGACGGCGAGCATCCGCTCCTGGGACTCGGAGATCATGATCTCGAACGGCTCCATGTCGTCCTCTCGAAGCGGGACGCGATCGACGTCGACGTCGATCCCGACGCCCCCGGCGGACGCCATCTCCGCCGAGGACGACGTGAGGCCCGCCGCACCGAGGTCCTGCAGGGCTACGATCAGCTCGCGGTCGAGGAGCTCGAGGCAGCACTCCATGAGCTTCTTCTCCTCGAAGGGGTCGCCGATCTGCACGCTGGGGCGCTTCTCCTCGCCCTCGGCGAGCTCCGCCGACGCGAGCACGGATGCGCCGCCGATCCCGTCGCGGCCCGTCGAGGCGCCGAGCAGGACGACGAGGTTCCCCGCTCCCGCTGCCGCCGAGCGCACCATCCGGTCGGCGCGGGCGAGTCCCACGCACATCGCGTTGACGAGGCAGTTGTGCTCGTAGGGCGCCTCGAAGTAGATCTCGCCACCCACCGTGGGGACGCCGATCGAGTTCCCGTAGTGGCCGATTCCGGCCACCACCCGGTCCAGGAGGTACCGGGAGCGCTCGGAATCGAGCTCGCCGAAGCGAAGGGAGTCGAGGACGGCGATCGGGCGGGCGCCGAGCGCGAAGACGTCGCGCAGGATGCCGCCGACCCCCGTCGCCGCGCCCTGAAACGGCTCCACCGCGCTCGGGTGGTTGTGGGACTCGACCTTGAAGGCGATCGCGTGACCCGCTCCGACGTCCACGGCGCCCGCGTTCTCCCCCGGCCCCATCAGCACCCGCGGACCCTCCGTCGGCAGCCGGCGGAGGAGCTTTCGGGAGTGCTTGTACGCGCAGTGCTCCGACCACAGGAGGGAGAACATCGCCAGCTCGACGTCGTTGGGGTCTCGTCCGAGGAGGGCGACGATCCGCTCGTACTCGGGGTCGGTCAGCCCGAGCTCGCGATGCCGTGGTTCCGCAGAGACGCTCATGGTCGCCGGGCCCAGTATTCCGGTCCCGGCGGCGCTATGGCGATCGCCGCCGCGCCGTGTCGGCGGCCAGCTTCGCAAGCTCGTCCCAGAGCTCCAGCGCTTCGCCGGACCCGACCTGTCCGCGCCAATCTCCCGGCGGGGAGACGGTGAGCTCCCGTTCGAAGAACGACGAATCCGGGCGCGCCTCGAGCCCCCAGAACGCGAGCGCCTGGCGCACCTGGGCGTCGAGCTCGTCGGTGCGCTCGAAGTCGATCACCGGGAAGGGACGCCGGCGCCGCTCGGCGAGCAGAGCCCGGTTGTAGGCCACCCAAAGCGTCTCCCAATCGCGGCCGGAAAGCTGGGGGTGGCGGCGAGGGCGGTCCTGGGCTCGGCGCAGGAGCGACTCGCGCACGGCGACCGGGTTGCGGATCACCCCGATCGGCCTCGGATCGAGATCGCGCCAAAGCTCCATGACCAGGAGCATCCTGGGGTCCTTGACGGCGATCGGGTTCCCGGGTATCGCGTGGAGGATCTCGTCGCGGCGCCGGCGGTCGCCGCGACGCAGGCGGATCCGCTCCGGCGGCCCCCACCACGACCCGCCGCTTCGCTCCAGGACCTCGTCGTGGAGCCGGTTGAGCTCGCGGATCTCGCGGTTGCCGCGCGGGTTGAACCGGTTGCGCTCCGAGACGGGGCCGAACTCGACGCCGTGGTCGGCGAGCATCCCCGCGATCGCGGAGGTGCCGCTGCGATGCATCCCCAGCACCGCCACGGTCGTGCGCTCGCGCAGCTCCGCGGCCGCCCGGCCGCCGAAGAGGGGCATCGCGCTCAATTTACCGCCCTTCCGGCGGGCCCATCCAAGACACTAAGCTCGCTCGGCCGATGATCCACATCGCCACCGTCCACTGGCGCTCGGACCGCTGGATCGACATCCAGCTTCGCTACTTCGAGCGAAACATCGACGAGCCGTACCGCGTCTACGCATGGATCGACCCCGAGATGCGCGACCAGGCGGGGAAGTTCTTCTACTCCACGGACGTGCCGATCCGCCAGCACGGCCTGAACAAGCAGCACGAGCTGAAGCTGACCCTGCTGGGCGACCTGATCGCCCACGCGGCGTCGCCGGACGAGATGATCGTGTTCATCGACGGCGATGCTTTTCCCGTGGCGCCGATCGTTCCATTCCTGCGCGAGAAACTCGAGCGCTATCCGATCGTCGCCATCCGCCGCGACGAGAACAACGGCGACCCGCAGCCGCATCCGTCGTTCTGCGCGATGACCGCGGGACTGTGGCGGGAGCTCCCGGGCGATTGGCGCCGGGGTCACACCTGGCGCAACGCCCAGGGGGAGGAGGTGACCGACGTGGGCGGCAACCTCCTGGAGCTGCTCGAGGAACGCGGGATCGAGTGGTACCCGATGCTGCGGAGCAACAAGATCAACCCCCACCCGCTCCAGTTCGGGCTCTACGAGGACCTCGTCTACCACCAGGGCGGCGGCTTTCGCCGCACCGCGGGCGGGCGAATCTCGTGGATGCCGAGGCAGCGCTCGCTCGAGGGCACCTGGCGGGGGCGATTGGTCTCACGGCTTCCGAAGCGGGGACGGCTGGGCGGCATCCGCAGGCGCCTCGACCCGGTCCGTCGCTACCGCGAGGATCTCGCCGGTCAGCTGGCGGAGACGAACGAGCGCGTGTTCGAGCTGATCCGGCGCGACCAGGAGTTCTACCGGCAGCTGATCGAGCCGGAGCGGGGCGGGGAGCTCACGGAGATCAGCGCCCCGGCGCCGGCCGAGGGCGCGGAGGAGCTCTCGGCTACGCGGTGAGCGACTCGCGCTCGGGCTCGGCGACGTAGGCGGC
>Ga0066652_100001620_pt1 | contig 11792 bp, 10 predicted proteins | sample GraSoiAngelo_101_FD_71413 | JGI IMG/M metagenome (GOLD analysis project Ga0066652, IMG submission 71413) | Grasslands soil microbial communities from the Angelo Coastal Reserve, California, USA - 14_0903_02_30cm | ecosystem: Environmental > Terrestrial > Soil > Grasslands | place: USA...
CGATCCCGCCAACCGCGAGCAGATGCAGCGGCGTGCGCTCACCGTGGCCGTATTGACGCAGCAGTTCCAGTGCGCCCGGGGCGGCTGGGCAGATTTCCATCAATCGGTGGCTGCCGCCGCAATGCATGCAGACCCGTCGGGTGTCCATCGGGTCTTCCAACCCGCGGGTCGTGCTAGTGGCTAAGTCGCTCCTTTGGCGCGGCTGCTGATCGCTTCGCATTTCACTCCTCTGTTTCGTGCCCGAACCACGGTGCGGACGTTTTATGCGAGTCAGTATAGAACGTGGGTGTTAGCTTTTATGCGACATGGTCAAAAAAGGAGCCAGACAAGGAGGGCGCCCCCGCGCCTACGACACCGATGCCGTCTTGGACAGAGCCGCGGAGGTGTTCTGGGCCAACGGCTTCTCGGCCACCAGCCTCGACGACTTGAGCGCAGCTATGGGCATGGGGCGGCCCAGCATCTACAACGCGTTCGGCGACAAAGAAGCTCTATTTCTGCGCGCCTTGGAGCGCTTCCGCGACACCGTTGCCGGGACACCGCTGCGCGCCTTCGAATGTGCCGACTCGATCAAAGACGCGCTCGACGCGTTCTTTCTACAGACCGTCGAGTACACGACAGCCGACTCATCGCATTTGGGCTGTCTCCTGGTCAACGTGGCCCCCGCCACCGATTCGCCCGACGTCCGCCGCTTCCTCAGAGAAACCCTCGCGGCCGCTGAGGAGCTGATCGCACAGCGGATGACGAGTGCCACGGACTCAGGCGAACTCCCCTCCGATTACTCGCCGCGGGAGGGAGCCCGCCGCGCGATCAACCTGATGCTCTCGCTAGGCGCCAGAGCACGCATGGGCACCCCTCGCGAGGAACTCGTGCGCGACGCCGCCAACGCCACAGCAATCGTCATCGGAGCCGGGCCGAAAGACTGAGCGCTGGCGGGACCCGTCGCTCAACCGACCGCCCGAGTGAGTTGGCCCCGATCTGCTGCACGGTCCCGGAGCGCCGGACACCCCGCGAACTTGTTCCCGGGCTAGACGGCCGCCGCCGATGGCGAGGAGCATCTTCTTGCCACGGACGAGCGCCTTGCCTGGGCGGAACTCGGCTGCGTCGTATCACAGAGCCTATGGTGCGATTCCGTCGAAGGCACCGTCTCCCTGGTCTCCTCCCGCGCGCTGGCGCCGGTCTCGCAAATTCGCCAAAAGCAGGGTCGCCTTGACCGCTCTCGCTGTCGCTCCCACACGCACATCAGGGGGTCAGACAAGCCCCCTCAGACGCGGGAAGGTGACCTCAGTTCTCCCGGAAGTCACGAGTTGGGTGCGAAGCCTCCGCGGAAACGGAAGCGCCGCCGCACGAGTTAGTCGGGTTTCGGCGCAGCCACGGGCTCGGCCGGCCTCCAACACACGGTCGTAGTCATGCTGTCTGTTCCTTCAGGACGGCCGGAATGATTCGAATGTCTCCCCCGAGCTGGAGGACCAGGTTCTGGAGCTCGGCTGACGCGATAGCGCGCATCGTGGGCAGCTCCGCGGCCGCCTGCTCGTCGTCGACCACGTTGAGCGGCCAATCGCCGACGGTGGCGCTCTGCAGATGGGGGTGTAGAAATCCGACGCCGAAGTAGGCGCGGATGGTGAGCGGCGGGATGCCGGCGGCCTGCTGCTCCGGCCATGACAGCGTCCAGACGGCATCGGGCCCGTCATCGGCCAATCGGCGAATGCCCGTGCCGGTCACCTCGCCGGTGTCGAGCAGCAGATAGGTGTTGATCTCGTCCAAAACCTGACGGGCATACGGATCGAGCAGCTCGACCGCCGACGCGAAGAGGCGTTCCTTGTCCTGCCGGGAGCGAGCGCCGCCGTGGGTGCCGTCCCGCAGATCGGCGAAGTGGCGCAGCAGCTCCAAGGTGTACGGGGGAGGCGTGGCTGAGGTTGTCATGTCTCGACTTTGACAGCAGTCGGTCCACGGGTCAAAGACGGGATCCAGGTGGTTCCGATTCCTCGTCGTCAACACGCGGACTTTTGGAACGGAGCAGATCCCACGCGTTGCCATTGGCGCAGAGTGGCGATTTGCAGGGACTTCGATGCCGGAGGCAGGACTCGAACCTGCGACACGCGGATTATGATTCCGCTGCTCTAACCAGCTGAGCTACTCCGGCGCGGATGGAGATCGTAGCGGCGGTTGCGCGGCAGGCCGGGCGCCCAGGCGGCATGCCCGCGGGCAGCGTCTAGGCTGGCGATCGTGAGCGAGATCGAGCGTGCCGTGACGGCCGTGATTCGCGATTGCCTCGGCGTCCGCACGGGCGAGGACGTCCTGGTGGTCTGCAACCCGGCGACTCAGGAGCTCGCGGAGCGGCTCAGGCGGGAGGCTGAGAATGCGGGAGCCGAGGCCGTGATCGCGTCGATGGCTGAGCGCGAATCACACGCGGCAGAGCCCCCCGAGACGGTCGCGGCGGCAATGCTCGAGGCCGATGTGATCCTGGCACCGACGGTGCAGTCGCTCTCGCACACGGCGGCGCGCCGGGCCGCGACGGACCGCGGGGCGCGGGCGGCCACGTTCCCGGGGGCAACGGAGGAGATGCTCGCCAGGGTGATGAGCGCCGATCTCGGCGAGCTTCGCCGCCGCGGCCACGCGCTGGCCGAGATCCTGACCCGCGGGGCCGAGGCGCGGATCACCTGTCCCTACGGGTCCGATCTGACCCTGAGCATCGAAGGCCGGACCGCGACCCCGGACACCGGCGAGCTGACCGAGCCGGGCGCGTTCGGCAACCTGCCCTGCGGCGAGGGCTTCGTGGCGCCGCACGAGGATCGCGGGGGAGGGCGGCTGGTCATCGACGGGACGATCGCCTCGATCGGCGTCCCGGCGGATCCTGTCGAGCTCGAGGTCGAAGCCGGGCGGCTCATCTCCGCCACCCGCCCGGAAGGCGAGCTGCTGATGGAGCTGCTCGCGAAGCACGGACCGGACGGCACGCGGGTCGCCGAGCTCGGCGTCGGGACGAACGAGAAGGCGATCCTGAGCAGCGAGCTGCTCGAGGCCGAGAAGATCCTCGGGACGGTGCACGTGGCCTTCGGCGCCTCGGCGGGCATCGGGGGCACGATCCAGGTCCCGGTGCATCTCGACTGTGTGGTGATGAAGCCCACCCTCGAGATCGACGGCGAGCTCGTGGTCAGGGAAGGCGAGCTGCTCGTCTGAGCTTCGGATGCTCCTCGCCGTCCCGAACTTCTCCGAGGGGCGAGACCCCGCCCGGATCGAGCGCGTCTCGGCGGCCTTCGCCACCGGCGCAGCCCTCCTCGACATCCACTCGGACCAGATCCACAACCGCACGGTCCTGACGCTGAGCGGCCCGACCGGCTCGCTTTCCTCGGCGCTCATCCGCGGGGCACGCGCCTGCGCGGAGGAGATCGACATACGGCACCACGAGGGCGCCCATCCGTGCATCGGCGCCCTCGACGTCTGCCCGGTCGTTTGGCTTCGCCCCCAAGACCGTGAGGCCGCGCGCGACGAGGCGCTCGCCGCGGCGCGACTGATCGGCGACGAGGTGGGGATCCCGGTCTTCCTCTACGGCGAGCTCGCATCCCACGAAGCCCGCCGCGAGCGCGCGTTCTTCCGCGCCGGCGGACCCGCCGAGCTTCGCCGTCGGCTCGCCGTCGGCGAGCTGCGCCCGGACTTTGGCCCGGCCGAAGCGCACCCAAGCGCCGGCGCCACCCTGGTCACCGCCCGAGCGCCCCTCGCCGCCTTCAACGTCGAGCTCGAGGGTGCGACGATCGACACCACCCGGGCGATCGCCGCGCGCGTTCGAGAGTCGGGCGGCGGACCCCCTGGCGTCCGCGCGATCGGAATCGCGCTCGCCAGGGGCCGCACGCAGGTCTCCACCAACGTCCACGATCCGGACGCGATCCCCCTGGCGGAGGTGGTCGGCAGGGTGAGCCGGCTCGCGGCCGAGCACGAAGCGCGGGTCGTCGCCGCGGAGTTGATCGGCCTCGCCCCCGAGGCGGCCCTCGCCGGCTGGACCGGCGAGGTCCCGCTCCGCGGGTTCGAGCCCTCCCGCCACCTGATCGAGCGGCGGCTCAGGGTGGAGACGGGCTAGGCGACGCTAGGCACCGTCCTCCCCGGCCTGGCGCTCCTTGATCTTCTCCTCGAGCTGCTCCATGACCGCCGGGTCGCGGAGCGTCGTGACGTCGCCCAACTCGCGGCCCTCGGCAATGTCGCGGAGCAGCCTGCGCATGATCTTTCCGGAACGGGTCTTCGGCAGGTCGCCCGCCCAGATGATCCGCTTCGGCCGCGCGATCTTCGCGATCCGCACCGCGACGTGCTCGCGGATCTCGCCGGAGATCTCGTCGTTGCCCTCGAGGTCGCCCTCCAGGGTGACGAAGGCGCAGATCGCCTGCCCAGTGTCCTCGTCCGTCTGGCCGATCACCGCGCACTCGGCGACCTTCGCGTGGGAGACCACCGCCGACTCCACCTCGGCGGTGGAGAGCCGATGGCCTGAGACGTTGACGACGTCGTCGACCCGGCCGAGGATCCAGAAGTACCCGTCCTCGTCCTTGCGGGCGGCGTCGCCGACCACGTAGGTCGTGTCGCCGAACTTTCCGTAGTAGGTCTCCTTGAACCGGTCCTCCTCCTTGTAGAGCGTTCGGAGCATCCCCGGCCACGGGCTGCGCAGCACGAGGAGACCCTGCTCGCCGTCCTCCACCTCGTTGCCCTCGTCGTCGACCACCGCCGTGTCGATCCCCGGGAGGGGCTTCGTCGCCGAACCCGGCTTCGTCTCGGTGACCCCCGGGAGCGGGCTGATCAGGATGTGCCCGGTCTCCGTCTGCCACCACGTGTCGACGATCGGGCAGCGCTCGTCGCCGATCACCTTGTGGTACCAGAGCCACGCCTTGGGGTTGATCGGCTCGCCCACGGTGCCGAGCAGCCGCAGCGACGAGAGATCGTGCTTGCCCGGATACTCCGGCCCCCACTTCATGCACGCCCGGATCGCGGTCGGCGCCGTGTACATGATCGTGACCCCGTAGCGCTCGACGATCCCCCACCACACGTCCTTGTCGGGATAGTCCGGCGCGCCCTCGTACATGACGCTCGTCGCGCCGTTGGAGAGCGGGCCGTAGACGATGTAGCTGTGGCCTGTCACCCAGCCGACGTCGGCCGCGCACCAGAAGACGTCGGAGTCGGGCTTCAGGTCGAACACGTAGCGGTGCGTCCAGGTGACGCCGAGCAGGTAGCCGGCGGTGGTGTGCAGGACCCCCTTCGGCTTCGCGGTCGATCCCGAGGTGTAGAGGACGTAGAGGGGATGCTCGGCGTCGAGCCGCTCCGGCTCGCACTCCTCGTCGGCGGCCTCGAGCGCCTCGCCGAACCACACGTCGCGGCCATCGGCCATCTCGCAGTCGGCGCCGGTGGCCTTGACCACGAAGATCGTCTCGATCGAGTCGACGTCGCCGATCTTCTCGTCCACCTGCTGCTTGATCGGCGCGGTCTTCCCCTTGCGGCGGGCGCCGTCGACCGTGATCAGCGCCTTCGCCTCGGAGAACTCCATTCGCTCCTTCACCGCGTCGGGGGAGAAGCCGCCGAAGACGACGTTGTGCGGAGCCCCGATCCGGGCGCAGGCCAGCATCGAGATTACGACCTCGGGGATCATCGGCAAATAGATCCCCACCACGTCGCCCTTGCCGATCCCGCGGTCCTTGAGCGCGTTCGCAAAGCGCTGCACGTCGCGGTGGAGGTCCGCGTAGGTGATCTCTCGCTCCTCGCCCTCCTCGCCGCGCCAGTGGAAGGCGACCTTGTCGCCATTGCCGGCCTCGACGTGGCGGTCGAGGCAGTTGTAGGAGACGTTCAGCTTCCCGTCCTCGAACCACTTGTAGAACGGCGGATCGGAGTCGTTCAGGGTCTGCTCAGGCTTCTCGAACCAGCCGATCAGCTCCTCGGCCTGGCGCGCCCAAAAGCTCGCCGGGTCCTTCTCGGCCTCCTCGTGAAGGGACCAGTCCTTGACCAGCGCGTGCTCGCGAAACTCATCGGGGGGAGGGAACTTCTCGACCTCGAGCAGACGCTCCAGATCCTTCTCCAGCTCCTCCGTGTTCACTACCTGGGTCGCCATCTCACATCTCCTCGCATCTCGTCATCCGCATGGGTTGGTTCGAATCTGTCTGCGGGTCGGGACAGAGCCGGCGCGGCTTCGCGCCGCGGCCGGCTCGTCCTCGACTTCCGCGATCTCTCGATCAGTCGCGGCACTCGTGGCCGCTCGTGCTCACCTCCTCAGCGGGATCACGGGCAGGACCGTCCGCCCGAACGTCGAGTTGGTCACCGCCGCGAACGACGCGTACCAAGCGGCGGCCGCCGTCGCGAGCCCGACGTATCCGCCCCACTTGATGATGTCCTCGTGAGCGCCGGAGTTGCCGATGCCCAGCAGGATGAACGTGATCGCCAGCAGGAGGAACACCAGCGCGACTGCGCCGGTCGTCCGCAGCGAGGCCACGAACATATAGCTCGTGAAGATCCCCCATGCCCACAGGTAGAGGCCGATCGCGTGGCCGGCCGTGGTCGGATCAGGGAACTCCGAGACATTGAACGTGACCAGGACGAAGTACGAGATCCAGAACGCTCCGAACGAGCTGAACGCCACCGCTCCGAACGTGTTACCGGTGCGGAACTCCCACATGCCTGCGAGAAGCTGCGCGATTCCCCCGTACGCCAGTGCCAGGCCCAAGACCACGGGCTCACCGCCCGCGCTGACCAGCTGTGAGTTGAACATGCTCAGCACGAACGTGGTCATCGCGAACCCCGCGAGCCCGAGGGGCCCGGGGTCGGCTGGAGTCCACGCGGTTCGCTCCACCGCTGCGGCGACCCGAGTGGCGCTGTCGCCGGCGGTCGGGTCGCGAGTAGGGACCGCTGCACTCTCCATTGGCCTCTCCTTCCCCTTCCCGGCGGTGGGCGCCCGACGGGCGCGCGCCGGGATTGGATCGAATGGTTGGTGCCTTGAGCCCCTTCCCGGTCGCACTTGTCGTAAACCTGACATTTGTTGTAGATATGACACGGCGGCCACGAAGGGCGAGCCGCGAGATCCGGCGTTAGATTGCCGGGGTGGCGCGAACCACCAGGCGCAGACGCCGGAAGCACCGCGGGACCCAGGGCGGGAGCATCGACCGGCGCGGCGGGGCGAGGCGGCCGCGGAGCCGCCAGGAGGCTCGCGCGCGAGCCAAGAAGCAGCTCGGGCAAAAGCGCGAGCGAGTTCCCAGCTGGGGCAGCGCGCTGGGCAGGGGCGCGTTCGGCGCCGCGATCTTCTTCGTCCTCCTCGTCGTCATCTTCGGCCGCCCCGCGGCACCCTCGTTCGCGTTCGCCGCGCTGATGCTCCTGATCTACGTCCCCATGGGCCACTACATCGACCGGTTCTTCTACAACCGGCGCCAGGCCGCGAGGCACCGCGAGCGCGAGCGGCGAGAGCGCGGCGAGTAGCCCGTCGGCTACCCTCGGCCGAACCCCGCGTCCGGGGCCGTCACCAACGAGACCATGGACGTCCGATCCTTCACCGTCGGCCCGGTGGCCGAGAACTGCTACGTCGCCCGCCGCGACGGCGCCGATCACGGAGTCGTCGTCGATCCGGGCGATGACGCCGAGCGAATCCTCGGGGCGATCGACGGGCTCGGGATCGCGGTGGACGCGATCCTGGTCACCCACTGTCACTTCGACCACATCGGCGCCGTCGCCCCGGTGGCCCGCGCGACCGGCGCCCCGGTGTACTGCCCTGAGATCGAGGTGCCCGTGCTGGCCGACGTCATGTCCTACGTCCCCTGGCCGGGGTTCGGGCCGTATGAGAGCTACGACGCGGACGAAACAGTCGCCGGCGGCGAGCACCTCTCGCTCGCGGGCCTCGAGATCGACGTCGTGTTCACGCCGGGACACAGCCCCGGCCACGTCACCTACGCGATCCCGGACGAACACGCCCTGTTCTCCGGGGACGTCCTCTTCAAGGGCTCGGTGGGGCGCGTCGACCTTCCGGGGGGCGACTGGGACACCCTGCTCGAGAGCATCCGGGGCCTGGTCGAGCGCTATCCCGACGAGACGACCGTGCATCCGGGTCACATGGCGATCACGACGCTCGGCGCCGAGCGCGCGACCAATCCCTTCCTGAGGGAGCTGAGCGCCGACCCGCCTCAGCCCCCTCCCGAGCTCGCCCGTTAGTCTCGCGCGGGCGATGGCCGCGCGCTTTCAGGCCCCGAGGGGCACCTTCGACATCCTTCCCGCGGACGCCGCCGCCCGCGCCAGGGTCGAGGAGACGGCGCGCGAGCTGTTCGACCGCGCGGGCTACGCACGGATCGAGACCCCGGCCTTCGAGGAGACCGAGCTCTTCGCCCGCGGAGTCGGCGAGGCGACCGACATCGTCCGCAAGGAGATGTTCACTTTCGAGGACATGGGCGGTCGCAGCGTCACGCTGCGCCCGGAGGGCACGGCGCCCATCGCGCGCGCCTACCTCGAGCACGGCATGCACCGGCTCGCGCAGCCGGTGAGGCTCTGGTACATGGGCCCCTTCTTCCGTCACGAGCGTCCCCAGGCGGGCCGGTTCAGGCAGTTCAACCAGATCGGCGCCGAGGCGATCGGATCCGAGTCGCCGCTGGTCGACGCGGAGCAGATCATGTTGCTCGACGAGCTCCTGCGAACGCTCGGCGTACCCGAACTGCGCCTCCGGCTGGGCAGCCTCGGCTCACCGCGGACCCGCGCCGACTACCGCTCCGAGCTGACCGCGTATCTGCGCGAGCGCGAGGGCGAGCTGCCCCGCGACGTTCGCGAGCGCATCGACGAGAACCCGCTGCGGGCCTTCGACGCCAAGGACGACGCGACGAGGTCGGTAATGGCCGAGGCCCCGACGATGCTCGATCGCCTCGCGGGCGAAGACGCCGAGCACTTCGCCACCGTGCGCCGGCTCCTCGACCAGGCGGGGATCGATTACGAGCTGGACGGGAGGCTGGTCCGGGGGCTCGACTACTACACCCGAACCGTGTTCGAGTTCGAGTGCGAGCGCCTCGGCGCCCAGTCCGGTGTCGGCGGCGGGGGACGCTACGACCTGCTGCTGGAGGAGCTCGGGGGATCGCCGACCCCGGCCTCCGGCTGGGCGGCCGGCGTCGAGCGGATCCTGCTCGCCCTCGACGCCGAGGCGGAGGAGAGCCCCCGAGACGTCTTCGTCGCCGCGGCCGACGAGCAGCGCGAGCGCGCCCTGAGCCTGGTCGCCGAGCTTCGCCGCGCGGGACTGCGCGCCGAGCTCGACCTCGCCGGGCGGGGGATCAAGGGCCAGATGAAGCAAGCCGATCGCGTCGGCGCCGCCCGCGCGGTGATCCTCGACGCCGAGGGACCGGCGAAGCTTCGGGACATGCACTCCGGCGAGCAGCGGGAGATCGAGGTGGCGAGGGTCGTCGAGGAGCTCACGGGACGTTGAGCTTGACCGACCCGGCGTTCCCGGCTCTGCGAGCGAATCGCTACCGCGACACCTGGTGCGGCCAGGTGCTGCCCGACAGGGTGGGCTCCGCCGCGCGAGTAGCCGGGTGGGTCCACCGTCGCCGCGACCATGGCGGGCTCGTCTTCGTCGACCTGCGCGATCGAACCGGACTGGTTCAGCTCGTCTTCAATCCGGAGGCGGCCGGCGGCGGCTTCCAGCTTGGCCACGAGATGCGCGCGGAGGACGTGATCAGCGTCGCCGGGGAGGTCGTCCGTCGCTCGCCGGAGACCGTCAACCCCGAGCTTCCGACCGGCGAGGTCGAGATCCGCGTCGCTGAGGCGACGCTGCTCGCCGACGCCGAGACCCCCCCGTTCGAGATCGAGTCGTTCTCCGGCGAGGTGGGGGAGGAGATGCGGCTTCGCCATCGCTACCTCGACCTGCGCCGCGAGCGCATGCGCGCCGCGATCCAGCTTCGCCACCGGGTCGTCCAGTCGATGCGAAAGTTCTTCGACGGCGAGGGATTCGTCGAGATCGAGACGCCGATGCTGTCTCGGTCGACGCCCGAGGGGGCGCGGGACTTCCTCGTTCCGTGGCGGCGCGATCCCGGGACGTTCTTCGCCCTCCCGCAGTCGCCGCAGCTCTTCAAGCAGCTCCTGATGGTCGCCGGATTCGAGCGCTACTACCAGATCGCACGCTGCTTTCGCGACGAGGATCAGCGGGCCGACCGCCAGCTCGACTTCACCCAGCTCGACGTCGAGATGTCGTTCGTCGACGCGGAAGACGTGATCGACGTCAACGAGCGGATGATCGCCTACGTCCTGGAGCGCGTCAGCGGCCCGAAGATCGATCTGCCGATCCCGCGGCTGACCTACGCCGAGGCGCTCGCCCGTTACGGCACCGATCGCCCCGACCTGCGCGTCGGGCTCGAGCTGACCGAGGTGACGGACGAGCTCCGGCAGACGGAGTTCAAGGTGTTCAGAAGCGCGATCGACGCGGGAGGCATCGTGAAGGCGCTCAACGCGGGGAAGCGCGACCTGCCCCGCTCCGCGCTCGACGGGCTCATCGAGCGCGCCCAGGAGCTTGGGGCGAAGGGGCTGGTGTGGGCGTTTCGCGAGGGCGACGGATGGCGCTCGCCGACGGCGAAGTTCCTCGCAGCCGACGAGCTTCGCCGCCTGAACGAGCGGCTCGGCGCTGCGCAGGGAGACCTCCTGCTCCTCGTCGCCGACGGCCCGGGGGTGGCCAACGCCGTGCTGGCGCAGCTTCGGCTCGAGCTGGCCGAGCGATTCGGCCAGATCGCCGACGGCGATCGGTTCACCTGGATCGTCGACTTTCCGATGTTCGAGTGGAACGAGCAGGAGTCGCGGTGGGACCCGCTCCACCATCCGTTCACCGCCCCGCAGGCCGAGTTCGATCCCGAGCGGCCCGGCGAGGCGCTGGCCGCCGCCTACGACATCGTCTGGAACGGCCAGGAGCTGGGCGGCGGCTCGATCAGGATCGCCGACCGTGAGCTCCAAAAGCGGGTCTTCGAGACGATCGGCATCGGCCGGAGCGAGGCCGAGGAGCGCTTCGGCTTCCTGCTCGAGGCCCTGCGCTACGGGGCCCCACCGCATGGAGGCATCGCGTACGGGCTCGACCGGTTCGTGCAGCGCCTCGTCGGCGCCGAGTCGATCCGCGACGTGATCGCCTTCCCGAAGACCGCCTCGGGCGCGGACCCCCTCACGGGGGCCCCGGCGGCGGTGGACGCCGCGCAGCTTCGCGAGCTCGGCCTCGAGCTTCGGCGCCGAGCCTGATCTCGCCGGTCGGCGGGGTAGGGTGGCGCCCGCCGGCGAGACGTCGAGTCGGGAGGAGCGATGATGAACCAGCTCTCGCGGTTTCTTGCCCCGGATGAGGGGCGCGATCTGCTCCGCCTGAAGGCGGGCCTCGCGGTGGGGATCGGGCTGTCGATGGCCTGGGCCCGCAAGTCGGGCGGCGCGCTCGGGAACCCGTGGGGGGACTGGGGGCTGTTCGCCGTCCTCCTGCTCGCCTTCGCGTTCCTTTACGGGCTCGGGATGCTCGGTCGCCTGAGCATCGACCGCTACCGGCCGTGGACGGGCGCCTACCTCGTCTTCGGGATCATCGTCGCGCCGACCCTCCTCTCGCAGTTCGTGACCGCGGTAAACGGAGACGCCGGGGCCGCCTTGAACGTCTTCTGGATCTTCCTGGTGACGGCCGCCCTGGCCATCGCGGCTTCCGTCCTCGCCGGCGCCCGCTACGCGCTCCTCCTCGCCTCGCTGGCGTTGATCGTCTCGTGGTCGGCGCTCTGGGAAAAGATCCTCTCGAACGGGCTCGCCGCCCATCTCGGGATCTACCGCGGGCTGCTCGTGATCCTCGCGGCCGTCCTGGTCGTGGC
>Ga0066652_100001623_pt1 | contig 11782 bp, 15 predicted proteins | sample GraSoiAngelo_101_FD_71413 | JGI IMG/M metagenome (GOLD analysis project Ga0066652, IMG submission 71413) | Grasslands soil microbial communities from the Angelo Coastal Reserve, California, USA - 14_0903_02_30cm | ecosystem: Environmental > Terrestrial > Soil > Grasslands | place: USA...
GGAGCCGAGACGCGAGCCGCCCTCGCACCGAACACGCCGATAAGGAGGGTGTTATGGCGGCTAGCTTTGCATCTCCGCATACGCGGCCGGTTTTCCGGGTCCTGAAACAGGCTTATCGGGAGTACCTCGCGAGCGGCAACGCGGCGGCGATCACCGTGACGACGCCGCCAAACCAGGCCGCAACGGCGACAACGACGGTCGCCGGGACCGTCGAGGTGGATGTCGATGCCGGCGTTTCGATGCCGGCGTCGGTGACTGTCGTCCTGAAGCAGGGTGCAGCTACGAAAGGCACTCAAACCGCCGGGTCCTCAACCGGCAGCTTTACGACGACGTTTCCGGGCAGCACGCTGGCGGCCGGTACGGCCACCGCGACCGTCAGCTCGACGAGCCCGGACAAATCCGTGACGACGCCGGCCTTTACGGTGACATGAGCCCGGATCTGGCCCGGTATGAGCTGGTCCTGAAGCGGCTGATCGCGATCAGCGAGGCCGAGACCTCGATGCTCGCCTTCACCAGGCTGATGATGCCGACCCCAAATCAGCCCGATGACCCGGATTTCTCGCGTTACGAGGCGCAACGCTTCCATGAAGTGATCTGCGCCGCCTTGGAAGAGCTGGAAGCCGGCCGGATACGGCGTTTAATGATAAATCTGCCGCCCCGGCACGGCAAAACCGAGCTTGCGAGCAAGAAGTTTGTCGCCTGGTTTGTCGGCAAAAACCCCGAAAAATCGGTCATTTTCGGCACTTATAACGAGAAATTTAGCCAGGATATCGGCCGCGCCGTGCGCGATATCATGGTCAGCCCGGCTTATGCCCAGGTTTACCCTGAAACTGCCCTGAAGACCGACAGCAAGGCCGCCGACCGCCTGGAGACGACCAAAGGCGGCATTCTGGCCTTTGTCGGTCGCGGCGGCACGACCACCGGCCGCGGTGGCGACCTCCTCGTCATCGACGATCCGATCAAAGACCGCATGGAAGCGGACAGCCCGACGATCCGGGACACCCTCTGGACCTGGTTTACCCAGGTCATCGCTTCCCGCCTGATGGACGAGACGGGTCGCATCCTCCTGATCCAGACCCGCTGGCATCAGGACGACCTGATCGGGCGGCTGACCGACCCGCACAACTCCTATTACGACCCCGACGAGGCGGCGGAGTGGCGTATCATCGACTTGCCGGCGCTCGCCTTTGATGACGGCAAGGACGCCCTGAAGCGCCAGGTCAACGAGCCCCTCTGGCCCGGCCGTTTCGGTGAGACTTACCTCAAGACCCTGCAGCGCCGCGATGTGCGCGGCTTCTCGGCCCTCTATCAGGGCCGTCCCAGCCCCGCCGGCGGGACGTTTTTCAGCGTCGATTGGCTGCAGACCTACCGCCCGAACGACCTGCCCGGGAACTTGCGCTGCTATGCGGCTTCGGACCACGCCGTCGCGCTGAAACAAGCTTCCGACAAGACCTGTCTTCTCGTCGTCGGCATCGACAAGGACGACGACATCTGGGTCCTCCCGGACATGGTCTGGCGGCACATGAATGCCGAGCAGACGGTCGAGAGCATGTTGCGCATGATGAAGCTTCACAGGCCGCTCTTCTGGTGGGCCGAGCGCGGCATGATCTCGAAGTCGCTCGGCCCCTTCCTGCGCAAGCGGATGCTGGAGACCTCGACGTTCTGCAGCCTCATAGAGATGCAGCCGATCGCGGACAAACAGACCCGCGCGCAGTCGATCCAGGGCCGTATGAGTATGAAACGGGTTCACTTCCCCGAGCGCGCGCCCTGGTGGCCGGCGGCGCGCGATCAGCTCCTCAAGTTCCCTTATGACGCGCACGACGATTTTGTGGATGCGCTGGCCTATATCGGCCTCGGCTTGACCCTTCAGGTTCCGGCGGGCGCTCTTAAAGACCGGGATGACAAGCCCCTGGAGAACACTTTTGCTTGGCTCAAGATGCAGCGCGACCAGGCCGAGCGCAGCGTCAAGCTCTCATTTTCGGCGGGAGGCTGGTGATGTGCTTTACGGTCGCCTGGTTCATCCAGACCCTGATCTGGCTGACCATCATCTGCGGCATCATCGCGATCCTCATGCTGATCCTGCCGATCATCCTTGGCTGGCTTGGCTGGGCCGGCGATCTCGTCATGAAGGTGATTAAAATCATTGTCGCGGTCGTCGTGATCGTGGCGCTTCTGTGGTTTTTATATGACCTCTACGTCTGCGCCGGCGGTGCCGGTGCTGCGCGTCTACGGTAAAGCCCCTAAGGGGGACACTGTATGAGCGACCTTAGCGTGTTCATGCCGCCAGGCGCCGGGCCGCCAGGACCAGCTCCGGGCCTGGTCCCAGGGATGTCTCCGATGGTCCCGGGACCAGTCGATACCGGGCAGCTCGTCACGCAAGACCAGAGCTTTGTCAACCGCGAGAAGCCCGAGCCCGAAGAGGCCAGGCGTAAGCTCGTTAACCGTTGGCAGAACCGCGTCAAGCGGGCCAAGCGGTATTGGCGTGTCCCGTTCCGGCGGATGCGCGAGAACATGGAGTTTTGCGAGGGCCGGCAGTGGCCCGAGATGGCCAAATCCGAAAAGCGCGACGACCGTTATGTCGGGAACATCTGTCTCCGCCATGTCCTGCAGCGGACCGCCGAGCTGTACCCGCAGAACCCGACGATGAAGGCCAAGACCAAGCCCAAGCTTATTGCGACGATCTGGGACGGCTCCGAGCAGCAGCTGATGCAGGCGCAGCAGTCGGCGATGATGATGGCGCAGTCTGGCCTGCCGCCCGACCCCAACGCCCTCCAGATCCTGCAGGACGCCAGTCTCGTCAAGCAGTTCGACGAGACGATGCAGCGGGTCGGTAAGACCTTGGAACTTCTCTACGATTACAACATCCAGGAGCAGAACCACTCCTTCAAACAGAACATGAAGATGTCGATCCGCCGGTCGATCATTACCGGGGTCGGCTACGTCAAGGTCGGCTTTCAGCGGGCGATGGCGATGTCGCCCGAGATCGAGCGCCGGATCGCCGATATGTCCGAGCGTCTGGCCAATATCGAGCGTCTGGCCGGTGACTTAGCCGATGACGAGATCGAGTCAGACAGCGCCGACGCCGAAAGCCTCAAGATCGCAATCCAGAGCCTCACGCGCGAGGGCCAGCTCGTCGTGCGCGAGGGCCTGACCTTCGACTACCCCGACAGCACGGCGATCATTCCCGACCCTCGCTGCCGCACCCTGCGCGGCTTTCTCGGGGCGGACTGGGTCGCTCAGGAATATCTGCTGACCGAGGAGGAGATCGAAGAGGTCTACATGGTCGATGTGGGCTCGTGCTTTACGGCCTACAGCGAGAACGGCGAGACGAACGGCTACCAGCCCAACGCCGCCCAGCACTACGGCATTTCCGACAGCGGCGACGATGAGAGCCAGCCCGCTTCCCTGGCCTGTGTCTGGGAAATCTACAACCGGAAAGACGGCTCCGTTTATGTCGTTTGCGACGGGCATCCCGACTTCCTGCAGGAGCCCGGTCCTCCCGAGGTCCAGACAACGCGGTTCTGGCCGTGGTTCTCGCTCGTCCTTAACGAGGGCTATGACGAGCATCGGCTTTATCCGAACTCCGATATCGACCTGATCCGCGACATGCAGCTCGAACTCAACCGCGCCCGCCAGGGGCTGCGCGAGCATCGGCGTGCGAACCGGCCTAAGACCGCGGTCGCGGCGGGGCTCCTCGAAGAGCCGGACCTCGAAAAGCTGCGGACCCATCCGGCCAACGCGCTCCTCGAACTGAACGCGCTCGCGCCAGGCCAGAAGATCGACGATGTCCTTCAGGTCATCCACATGCCGCCGATCGACGCGGCCGTCTACGACACGGGACCCGTCTTCGAGGATGTGTTGCGCGTCCTCGGAACCGACCAGGCCGATACCGGGACCACGTCGAACGCGACGGCGACCGAGGTCTCGGTGGCGCAGTTCAGTCAGACGACCGACACCTCCTCGACGATCGACGACATCAACGACGTGATGACCGAGATGGCGGTTGCCGCCTCGGAGATCCTGATCCTCAACGTCAGCCAGCAGACCGTCCAGAAGGTCGTTGGTCCCGGCGCAGTCTGGCCGATGCTCGATAAGCAGATCGTCGCGGAGAACGTCTTTCTGGCGGTCGATGTCGGCGCCAACGGGCCGCCGAACCGGCAGGAAGATGTGCAGACCCTGACGCAGATCGTGCCGCTCCTGCAGCGCATTCCGGGGATCTCGCCCGAGTGGCTCGCCAGACAACTGATCCGCCGCATGGGCGACAATCTTGAGCTTGATGCGGCCTTCGCCGAGGGCATCCCGAGCATGGAAGCCCTCAACCAACTGATGGGAAGGCCGCCCGCCCCTCCCGGAGGACCAGCGGGGGCTTCGTCTTCCGGGGATGGTGGTCCCGCCGGTGCCGGCAAAGGGCCTCCTCGCCCGCCAGAGCCCGGGGCGGACCCTAACGCGCAGGGACCGGCGGGGCTTACCAACTCAATAACTGGTCCTGGGACCGCGGGACCGCTTGGACCGCGGGTGCCGCCTTTGCAGATCTACGGCCGCAACGGCAACCGCCCCGGGACGGGCGGCGGCTTGCCGCGCGGCGCCATGAAAAATCCTGGTTTTCCGACACCGTGAGTTAACACCTTCGAGTTACGTGCAAACCGCGAACAAGGGAGACTTGGATGGCCAGCGTACCTGTTACACTCGTCGGCGTGGCGTACACCGATAAGACCGGCAATCCGCCAACGCCGATAACGATCGTGGCGGAGCAGTATTATACCGGGGTGGGGGTTGGTGGTGGGCCGATGCCGGGCGGGCCGCCACCGCGTCCTTGGGGACCGATCAATTACCCCGATCAGGGTCTGCCGGGTAATCAACCGATTGCTGGATGGGGTCCAGGTTTCCCGACAAACCCGATCGCCGGCATTCCCGGCCTGCCCGGCTACATGCCGCCTCTTCCGCCGGGCACCGAACAGCCGCAACCCGGCGACCCGACCACGCCCCTGCCTCCACCGTCCGGCAGTAGTGGTTGGCCGGTGCAGCCGATCACGCCGCCGCCTTATATCGTGGTCCAATACCCGGGGATCGGCCCGGTCATTGTGGCGCCGCCAGAGAGTTCCAAGACCACATGACTGACGAAACTCGGTCGGTTGCTGCTGTCATGGTGGCGATGATCGCGTTAGCGGCCATCGTCTCCCTCGCCGGGTGTCAGCCGATCGGCGTCATCAAGCTTGTTCACTGTTTCGCCTGGGGGCCGGCAACGGTTTCGGCGGACGTGGTCCGGGCAGTCGAGACGACCTGCCAGTAGGTGCGACAGCAGATGAACTACTGATGCCGGAGGATTTCGCCTTTATCCCCGACACGGCATCCGGCGCGATGGTCATCCATCGCGCCGATTGTCCGCTTGTGCGTGTTCTCGCTGACGCCGGCAAGCCGGTCATGACGGTCTTCGGCTGCAAGATTTCGCCTCTTGCCATCCCGGGTCTCAACCTGAAGAAGCACTCTTGTCTGTCTGACAAGACAAAACACTAGACACAAACAAGACACTCGCGCATAAGCTCTTGTCGGTCCAACAGGATCGGCAAGACCTGAGTGTCAGACGACACAACGACCAGCGACGTAACGGCGCCATCGTCAAGCGCACCCGAGATCCCGCCGACGCCACCGCCGGCGGCTGACAGCACTTCTGCGCCTTCGTCAAGCGCACCCGACGATACTTCGCCTTCGTCAGGCGACAGCCGCCAGTCAGACCGTGAAGGACTGCTTGCCGTAGTCCAGAAGGTCGTGGAGACCAGGCCCGGAAAACCGGCCCTCCCCTCGCAAGACGACGCGGAGACCGGGGACCAGGACCAAAGCTCCCAGGACCAGGCAGCGGCTACGGGCGAGGGATCAACCCCGCCGACTGTTCCAGCATCCCCACCACAACAGGATCTGTCCGATCCGACCGAGGCTGAACTCAAAAAGCTCCGGCCGGAAACACGAAAGCGTTTTGAGCGTCTTCTCGCGCAACGCAACGAAGCCCGCCAGACCCTGGAAACCCTGCAGCCGGAACTCAATCAACACCGGCAGGTGCAGGGCTATCTCCAGCAGCATCAGCTGGCCCCGGAGGACGTGAACATCCTCCTGGGGGTCGGAGCCTCGCTGCGGCGCGGCGATTACCAAGCCTTTCTCGACGGCGTGACACCCTACGTCCTCGCCGCCCAGGAAGTGCTTGGCCAGCGCATCAGCCCGGATCTGCAGAAGCAGATGGATGAAGGGCTGATCGACGACGCGACAGCCCGCGAGTTAACGCGAACGCGGCATCGCGCTGCGCAAGCAGAGGCTCGGCTGCAAGACGCCAATCGGCAGTCTGTAACGACACAGCAGGTTCAGCAGATCGGTCAGATCCGCTCTGCTGTGGATACCTGGGAAGCTGGCATTCAGCGGCGAGATCCCGACTACGCCCAAATGTCGGGTGCTGTGCGTCGGTTCGCGCAAGGTCTTCTTCAGGAGCGAGGGACCCCTCAAACTCCTCAGGAAGCGGTGGCCCTCACACAAGCCGCGTATGACGAAGTCAAGGCGATGTACGGCCGAGCGCAGCCTGCGCCCCGTCCGACCCGCCCCTCTCCGTCCAGCATCCATGTCGCAACCGGCACGTCTTCGGGCGCCAATCCCCGCAACATGAAGGAAGCGGTGTTGATTGCGCTGAACAACGCAAGGCGGGCCTCGTGATGTGGATCAATCATAATGGCCTTTACAGCTGGAGAACTGACTAACATCGCTAATGCCGCTCTCGACTTCTACTACAACAAGGGCGACACCTTTAAGCAGTCAATACAGTCAAAACCGCTGCTTCGTTTTATGGAAGGCAGCGCGAAGTCTTTCCCGGGCGGTAAGGGCAACATCAGCCTGGCCGTCAAGGGCACCTTCGGCGCGGGCGGCGTCAATGACCACGTTGCTGGCTACACGCACAACGACACGGTCGCTTTCTACACGCCGGCCAACATCCAGCGGGTCAACTACCCGTGGCGCGAGCATCATATCGGCCTGACCTTGACCCACACCGAGCTGAAGATCGACGGCATCTCGGTCACGGATGAAGAGGGCAACGGCGAGACGTTGTCCAACCACTCCGATCGTGATGTGACGGTCCTCGTCAACCTTCTGCAGGACAAGCTGGAGGACTTCGGCGAGCAATACGCCCGCACGATGAACACGCTGATGTGGGGCGACGGGACGGCCGACGCGAAGGCTCTGGCCGGTTTGCAGTCGATCATCGCGGCGATCCCGAACACCGGGAACCTGGGCGGTCTGTCTCGCTCGGCCAATACCTGGTGGCAGAACCGCTCGGCAACCGCGGCCTTCGGCGGCGCCGGCGGGCGTGGCCCGGTGACTTCAGCGGCGACCAACGGCGGCGCTCTTCTGCAGTTTCTGCAGCAGGAATACCGCCAGTTGATCCGTTACGGCGGCCGGCCGACCAAGTGTCTCGCCGGATCGGCCTTTATCGGCGCAATGGAGACCGAGCTGCGGGCCAACGGCAACTACACGATGACCGGCTTCAGCGGGACCCAGGACGGCAGCATGGGGCAGCTGCGCTTCATGGGAACGACGATCGAGTACGACCCGACCCTGGACGATCTCGGCTTCACAAAGCGGGCTTACTGGTGGGACCCGCGGCACATTTACTTGATGAAGCAGGATGGCGAGTGGGACCACAAGTTCACCCCGTCGCGGCCTTACAACCAGTTCGTCCTCTACAAGTCGATGACCCACACGGGTCAGATGGTTGCGCAACAGGTCAACTCGGCGCTCGTCGTCGAGATCGCCTGAACGCGCGGCGGGGACCAGCCAAACCTCGACCCCCGGCTGGTCCCCGGCTCTTTGATAAGGAGTTTTACCTATGAACGACGGTGACACGACCGATCGCGAGGAGTGCATCCGCAAGCGCGCCCATCAGCTGTGGCAAGAGGCCGGCGAGCCAGCCGATCGGCACGAGGAGTTCTGGCGTCAAGCCGAAACTGAAATCGACCAGCAAAACCAGGGAGTTTCTTGATGCCGTCAAAATCAAAAGCTCAGTCCCGGCTGATGCACGGCGTCGCGGCCGGCAATATCAAGGGCTCCGGTGTTCCCAAATCGGTGGCCAAGGAGTTTGTCGCCGCCGACAAAGGGCGCAGTCAGGCCAAACTGCCGGAGCGTAAACCCTCAAAGTCAGGACGGTATTAAATGCCGGCTTTTCATCTCCTGCGTTGCTCAATCGACCTTGGCAACGATCACAGCACGACCGTCGTGCGGGACCGCACCCGGCCGATCGTCTTTCCCGAGCTGCCAATCCTGCAGTACCTGCACGGCGAGGATGCTGTGACCGATGTCCATGTCGTGGGCCAATGGGAGACCACGAACGACGAGGTCCTGCAGCGCATCCAGACGCTCTACGACGCGGAGATCATTAAGCAGGTCTTCCCCGGCACGCGGCCGAGACTGCCGACCTCGGACGCCTCGGTCCCGCTCTGCACGATGCCGGTCTACAAGCCGCGCACGGTCCGGCCGGCCAATCCCGACCCGAGGCTCCGGCCCTTGGATCAGTTTACGATGAGCGATGCCGCGGTCGAGGCGCCGCCCTTGCCTGCCGAGGACGCTCCGACCCCGGACGAGATCGCGGCTCACGTCCAGGACGACAAGGACGAAGATCTGGGGCTGGTCCCGCCCAATCCCGGGGACCAGCCGCATATCGTCCGGGATACGCGGGGCCGTGGCGCCTCCCAAAAGCGCACCCCCAACACGCTGCCGGACGTGAACGCCGGTGGCAGTCATCCCGCGGGGTAATCCCAGATGGCCGGCAAGCAGCTGCGCGATATGCTGACGGATCTGCGCGCCGAGGTCGGGCACTCAACTAATGTCGCGCACGGCATCAACGACCGCGAGACGCTGCTTTATTACCTGAACCGGACGCAGATCCAGCTCTACCAGGACTATGATTGGCCGCAGCTGATGGTCGATCGCGACATCGACCTGGCCGATGGCCAACGGTATTACACCTACCCGACCGATCTCGCCTTCGACGACATCACTTCGATCCACGTCCTGATCGGCAGCTTCTATCGGGAACTCGGCTACGGCATCGGCGCGCCCGAGCTGACGCTCCTGAACTCCGATCTCGGGGCGAAGCAATGGCCGACCCTGAAGTGGATGCACAACGCCGACCAGAACATGCTCGAACTCTGGCCGATCCCGGATCAGAGCGCGGTCGAGGCGGGCGCGCTGATCCGTCTGCGCGGGACCAAGACCGTCACAAAGATGGTCAGCGATGACGATCTATCGACGCTCCCCGACAACCTGATCGTCCTGTTCGCCGCGGTTGAGATCCTGCAGCGCGACGACGCCAAGGACGCCTCGATGAAGCTCAACAAGGCGAACGAGGCGATGCGGCGACACCGGGTCCGGCAGTTCAGCCACAAGAACGTCCGCGCGATGGCGATCGGCAGTGGCGGCGGTGACGCACAATCACGGCAGACGCATATCCCGGCGATCGGTCTGGATTATGTACCTCCGGGCTATAATAGCGGGCCAGGCACTTGACCCCGCAACAACGATATAACCGCTCGCCACGAGGCCGACAGAAGGTCCTAGAGACCAAGGCTCGCTATCGGCAGTCCGAGAAAGGCAAGGCGGTCGAACACGCCTATAAAGAGGCGTATCGCGATCGTGAAAAGGAGCTGGCGCGGAAGCGGTCTAAGTTATCGCATAACCTCACGAAACAGGCCGAGAGACAACGGTTGCGTCGGGCGGCCTTGATCCCGCGTATGCACGCTGGCCACAGGGACGAGATCGCGGCCCTGTATGAAGACGCCCGGCTTATGGGGCTGACGGTCGATCACATTATCCCGCTCTACGGCAAGACTGTTTGGGGCCTTCATGCGCCCCAGAACCTGCAGCTGCTGACCCTCCAGGACAACAGCAGCAAAGCAGACCGGCTGCCCTGATGGCCAAGGTCTTCAGTATTGTCGATTTCAGGTCCGGTCTCGATGTCCGCAAGACACCGCTGACCGCGCCGGGCGGCAGTGTCCGCATCCTGGAGAACGCGGTCCTTAATCAGGGCGGCGAGGTCGAGAAGCGTCTCGCCTTTGTGCCGATGACGACGATCAACGCCGGCGGCCCCTACTACATGGTCGGGCACAGCGGCTCGCTGCACATTTTCGGGTTTTCCGCGACACCGAGCCTGCCGGCCGGGTCTCTGCCGGTCCCGCTCGTCTACCATCAGCTTGTCGGCGGGCCGGAGACGATCAACGCCTTGATCGACGTGGAGCCGTTCGATCAGAAGTTCTTTGTCTGCGGTCTCGGCGCGAGCGGGACGACTTATTGCTGGTACGACAACGCGCTCGTCCTCGAAGCGGACAGCTCCTACTCCCACGGTAGTTACGCCCGCACCTGGAAGTCGAAGATGTACCGGATCGACGGGAAATATCTCCGGTTTTCGGGGGTCAACAACCCGGCCCAGAATGACCCCAACTCGACCTCCGAGCCCGGCGCCGGCTTCATCAACATGGCGCTCAACGACCCGGACGGGGAGAACCTCTACGCGATGGAGGTCTTCTATACCTCGATGGCCATTATGGCCCGATTGCAGACGCAGGTTTGGACCCTAGACCCCGACCCGAACAAGGACACGCTGAACCAGCTTCTGCGTATGGGCATCATGTCGCCGCACTCGATCGTGCAGTTTGGCACGGGCGATATTCTGTTCCTGTCCGATAGCGGCGTCCGTTCCCTAAAGACGGCCTCGACCTTCACTCTTGCTGCCAGCGTCAGCGATGTCGGGAGCGCGATCGACCTGCTTCTGATCCCGATCATCAGGAGCAACCCCAACGTCATGAAGGCCCAGGCGATCGTGCAGCCGATCCAAGGCCGCTATTGGCTCGCGATCGACGACACGATTTATGTCCTGTCGTACTTCCCGGCCGGTCACATCACGGCCTGGTCTGTCTTCAAGCCGGGCTTCACGCTCACGCATTTCGGGGTCATCGACAACCGTGTCTTCTGCGACGACACGGCCGGAAATATCTACCTTTACGGCGGCACCGATCGGGGCACTTACGACAGCTCAAAGGTGACGATCAGGACGCCGCATCTTTCCGCCGACGACCCGACCCAGAATAAGCGGATCAAGTCGATCGACGTGATGTGTCAAGGCCAATGGACCGTCCAGGTCGGGATGTTGCCCAACAACACCGACGCCTTCGAGATGGTCGCGACGATCCAGGATAATACTTATGGCCTGCAGTCGATCCCGTTCGCCGGCTACGGCACGCATTTCGGGGTCCAGCTGGAGCACCAGGCGCCGGGGCCGGCGCTTCTGGCGGCGGTCCATTTCAACCTCCAGGAAGGGGTCGTGAAGTGACCGTCACGGCAACCCAGGTCACCGAGAAGGGGTTGGAGCATATCGTGCGCAATCTGCGCCCGCGGGACCGGCGCGAGATCTTCGCGGTCCGCTGGAACGATGACGAGTACCAGCTCGTCGCCGAGATCTGCGCGGTCGCCGGGGACCTCTGGCGGATGTGGTGGCTCGACGACGAGCCGGTCTCGGTCAACGGCGTGGTCCCGGCTCGTCCCGGGGTCGTCATCGCCGGCGCCTTCGGGACCAGCAAGTGGCGCAGCACGATCAAACCCATGACCCGCTGGTCCCTGGAGTATGTGATCCCGGTCCTCAGGACCGCCGGCTACCACCGCGGCGAAGCCTATGTGCTGGCCGAAAATACCGACAGCCGCCGCTGGATCGAACTCTTGGGCGGCGAGATCGAGGCCCACCTCAAGGGCTACGGCAGAA
>Ga0066652_100001624_pt1 | contig 11778 bp, 11 predicted proteins | sample GraSoiAngelo_101_FD_71413 | JGI IMG/M metagenome (GOLD analysis project Ga0066652, IMG submission 71413) | Grasslands soil microbial communities from the Angelo Coastal Reserve, California, USA - 14_0903_02_30cm | ecosystem: Environmental > Terrestrial > Soil > Grasslands | place: USA...
ACGCCGAGAGCGACGAGAATGAGGAGAAAGTTGCGCATCGGAACCAATCCTTGTCGGAAGTCTACCGGGGACCAGAAACCTACAGGCCCATCGCTCGCGCCGCGACCTCACCCCTGGCCTCCTCTCCGGAACCGAAGAGGGGGAACGCCGTCAGAGGTCGGTCAGGACGACAGACCGTTTGTCAGGATGAGCGACCCCGGCTGTCAGATCGGCAAAAAGGGCCGTCCGAGAATTGGCACGGAAGATGCCGACGCGGGCGACTGCGCAAGGCTGGTAAACCGGATACCTCTACAGAACCAAAAAGGAGGAGAGCCTTATGTTCCTGACCACGCGCAATTCGCAGAGAGATCCGGCGACTGCCGAACTCCACAACGTCGGCAACCGGATCAATCGCCTGCTCAACGACGCCTTGGGGCTGAGCGGGTTGGACTGGCAGTACCGAGACAGCGTGAGCGCGTCCTGGGTGCCCCCGGTGGACATTTTCGAGGAAGCCGATGCGATCCGCATCATGGCCGAAGTGCCGGGGGTGCGGCCCGAGGACGTGAAGATCTCGCTGGAAGGGAATGTGCTCACGATTCACGGCACGAAGCAGCAAGCGGCCGAGGAACGGACGGAGCGCGTGCACCGCTACGAGCGGACCTATGGTGTGTTCGAGCGGACCTTCTCGCTTCCCGCAACCGTTGACGCGAACAACATCAAGGCGGCCTACGAACAGGGCGTCCTGACGGTGACGCTTCCGAAGATGGCTGAGGCTCGCCCACGGCAGATCCTGGTCGAGGTGACACCGAGCAGCAGGTAGTTGCAGTCGCTGAACCAGGGGGCGGCGAAAGCCGCCCCCGTCGCGTACCTTCTCCGCTCATGGCGCGCGAGCCGTCGTCACAGTTTCCTAACCTCACCGTGCTGTCGCATCCCCTGATCCAGCACAAGCTCACGATCCTGCGCGACAAGAAGACCAGCACACGCGACTTCAAGCAGCTCGTGAACGAGATCGCGATGCTCATGGCGTACGAAGTGACCAAGGATCTGCCGCTCGAGCCCGTGGAGATCGAAACACCCCTCGAGAAAACGTCCGGAAGTCAGGTCGCCGGCAAGAAGCTCACGCTCGTACCCATCCTCCGCGCCGGGCTGGGCATGGTCGATGGGATCTCCCAGCTGATCCCTTCGGCGCGCATTGGCCACATCGGCCTGTACCGGGACCACGCGACCCTCCAGCCCGTCGACTACTACTTCAAGATTCCCTCGGGTGAGGCGGATCGGGCCTTCTTCCTGCTCGATCCCATGCTGGCAACCGGAGGATCAGCAGTCGCGGCGGTCAACGCCCTCATCCGCGCCGGCGCCCAGAAGATCCGGTTCTTGTGCCTGGTTTCGGCCCCCGAAGGCGTACAGGCCATGCTCGACGCCCACCCGAAAGTCCCCGTATACACCGCCGCCCTCGATCGGCAGCTCGATGAACGGGGTTACATCCTGCCTGGCCTTGGAGATGCCGGCGACCGCCTGTTTGGCACCAGGTAAGACGCTCCCACGTAACCCTTTTGTCGTCCCCCGTGTCCCATCAGTAGTTACGAGCCCAGACCGTCACCTCGGAGCGCCGTGGACGAATCAACGCTGATTGCCCGCGTCCGCGCCGGGGACAGCGCCGCAGAGCGCACACTGTATGACGCGCATGTGGACCGCGTGTACCGCCTGGCTTTCCGGCTCGCGGGCGACGACGCCCTCGCGCAGGATTTCACCCAGGAAACGTTCATCCGCGCGTTCGACCGGCTCGGCTCGTTCCGTGGAGAGGCCGCGTTCTCGACGTGGCTGCATACGATCACCACGACGGTCGTGCTGAACGGGTTGCGAAAGGTGAAGCGGCTGCGGCAGCGGGAGACGGACATCGACGACGCGCAGGCCATCGGCGTCAGGAAACGTGAATCGGAGCCGGATTTGAAGATGCGATTGACGAAGGCCATCGACGAGCTGCCGGAGGGTTACCGGACGGTGTTTGTGATGCATGACGTCGAGGGCTACACCCACGAAGAGATCGGCGCGGCATTGGGCGTCGAGACCGGGACTTCCAAGGCACAGCTGTCCCGCGCGCGGGCCAAGTTGCGCGTCGCGCTGGCGGACTTCGCAGGAGAATGGACGACATGACGGACCAGCACGAAGACCCGAAGTTCGACGCGTGGCTGAAAGACGTGGCACGCACCACGTACCACGCCCCACGCACCACACCTCGCGAGGAGATGTGGGCTCGCCTCGCCGCGGAACGTCAGCGGCGAGCCGGGCGCGTGATTGAGTTACGTCCGTGGATGCGCTGGGCGGTAGCCGCAGCTGCCGTGCTCGTGCTCGGCATCGGGATCGGCCGCTGGACAGTGCGCCAACAGCCGCGCGGCACGACGACCGTCACCCCGCTCGCCGCGGTGAACGACTCGTCGCGCGACCTCGCCTATCAGGTGGCGGCTACGCAGTACCTGTCGCGGACGGAAGCGCTGCTGACGTCGTTTCGCGCCGATGCGCGGCCTGATGCCCGCGACGCCGCTCGCTTTGCTACCCAGGCGCGGGACCTGTTGACCACCGCTCAGCTGATGCTCGATTCGCCAGCCGGCGATGACCCTCGCATGCGCGCGCTGCTGGAAGATCTCGAGCTCGTGCTCGTGCAAATCTCGCAACTCGGGGCGAAGGGCGAGGTCCAGGAAGCCGATCTGATTCGCCAAGGCATGAACCAATCGAACGTGTTGCCCAAGCTGCGTTCGGCGATTCCCGCCGGGCCCGTACCGGTGCGCACACAAGGAGTTCTCTGATGTTGTCTTGTTTGTCGCTCTTGCTCGCCGTTACGACCATCGCGCAGGACTCCGTGGCTCCAGCCGCGCCCAGGGGACGCAAGCCGCGGCGCGCGCCCATCGTTTCGGTCGCCCCCATGACGATCGAGCCGATGACTGCGATCACGCCGATGACGGCCATTGCGCCAATGACCGCGATTGTGCCAATGACAGCGATTGCTCCCATGACGATCGTGATCCCCGACCTGCAGGCCGCGACCGCGGCGCTCGCGATGGCGCAGCCTGACCTGCAAGCGCTCGCGTTTCAGTCAGCACCCATGGCGATGGCTGTCCAGGATCTTCACGTCGCGATGACTGCGATCGCCCCAATCGCCGCGGTCGCTGATGCGCTCGACGACGCTTCCTGGGACGAGGAAGACAGCGATCTCCAGGAGCCGGGGGATTCGCTGTATCAGGCGGGCCGACGCGCGCTCAACAACAGTCGCTACCAGGAAGCTGCCACCACCTTTGGGCAGGTCGCTTCCCGATACCCGCGCTCCGCGCGCGCCCCCGAGGCGATGTACTGGCAAGCATTCGCGCTCTACCGCACCGGCGATACGAAGAACCTGAAAACCGCTGTCAGTGTGCTGGACAGTCGCCGGAAGAACTATCCCAATGCGCGCACCCGTGATGCGGCGAATCTGGCTGCACGCATCGACGGCGTATTGGCGCAAAGTGGCGACCGCGAGGCCGCTGAACGCAACGCGGCGCGTGCGGACTCGATCCGTTCGACCAAGGCGGCCAAGCCGAACAAGGCTGAGCGGGAAAACGGCGACGACGACACGCCGCCCGGGTGCGAAGGGTACGGCGACGACGATCCGCGCATGATCGCGCTGAATGCGCTGCTCCAGATGAACGCAGAAAGTGCAATTCCGATTCTGCGTGACGTTCTGAAGCGCCGTGATCCGTGCTCAGAGCTCATGCGGCGGAAGGCGGTCTTTATCGTATCGCAAAAGCGCACCGCTGAGACGTCCCGGATCCTCCTCGACGCGGCGCGGACCGACCCCGATCGGGAAGTGCGTAGCCAGGCCATCTTCTGGCTGTCGCAGGTTCCCGGCGACGAGACAGTCATCGCGCTCGACTCGATCCTGCGAGGGTCCACCGATCCAGAAATCCAGGAAAAAGCGCTCTTTGCCCTCTCTCAGCACCGCAATCCGAAGGCTGGGGCGGCACTGCGTGCGTTCGCCGAGCGCCGGGATGCCGACCCCGACATGCGCGAGAAAGCAATCTTTTGGCTCGGGCAGAATCGCTCGCCCGAGAATGCCGCATTCCTCAAGGGTCTGTTTGCGAAGGTCGAGAATGACGATCTGAAGGAGAAAATCATCTTCTCCCTGTCGCAGATGGGCGGCTCTGACAATTACCGCTGGATGATGGACATCGCTCTCAACCAGAACGAGGACATCGAGATTCGGAAAAAGGCGCTGTTCTGGGCCGGCCAGGGACACGACGTGGTGATCGACGACCTCGTGCGCCTCTACGACAGCATGAAGGACCGCGAGATGCGCGAGCAGTTGATCTTCGTCTACTCGCAACGCCGCGAAGAACCGGCGCTCGACAAGCTCTTCGACATCGGCAAGAACGATCCCGACCGTGAGCTGCGGAAGAAAGCCATCTTCTGGATCGGCCAGTCGCGCAGTCCGAAGGCGGCGAAATACCTCCAGGACCTGATCAACCAATGAACAACAGGCGTGCGTGGTGCGTGGTGCGTGGGGCGTTGCTTGTGCTAGTGGCCGGCAGCGCAACCGCACAAACGATAGAGCAACGTGTCGCGAAGGCGCCCGATGGCTCGGTGCGGTTCAGTTTCGCGGCCCGTCCGGGCGTGTATGGCAACGGCCGCAACTCGATCAGCTGGGGCTGTGACGGCGGCGACTGTCGTCACCGGCAGACGACGGACTGGCAGAGTGACCGCGAGGAGTGGAGCGAGCCGTGTGATTCGGGACCGGTGCGCGTCGCCCTCACGAAGAGCAGCGGCCGGATCACCAATCTGCGCACCTACGTCGGGGGCGAGTGGCGTCCCAACACGTCAGCCACGGACCTTGGCATGGTCGGTACGAAGGACGCGACGAGCTATTTGTTGTCGGTGGCGGCGCGGGACGATTCCCACATCGCGGAAAACGCGATCTTCCCGGCCGTCCTCGCGGACAGTGTGACGATTTGGCCCGATCTCTTGAAGATGGCTAAAGACGAGAAGGTCTCGCGGAAGGTGCGGCGGTCGGCGGTGTTCTGGCTCGGACAGGCGGCTGGGGATGCCGCCACCAGGGGGCTAACCGACCTCGTGGCCGACGGAGATCAGGATCATGAGGTGCGCGAGTCCGCGGTATTCGCGTTGTCGCAGCGGCCGCATGACGAGGGCGTGCCGGCGCTCATCCGCATCGCCAAGGACAACAAAGATCCGGACCTCCGCCGCAAGGCAATCTTCTGGCTCGGCCAGTCAGACGACCCCCGGGCCCTGTCCCTGTTCGAGGAGTTGCTGACCAAGCCCTAGTATCTTGTGGCATGCCATTCTGGACGGGGCGGCGTGCCCTCAGCGGGTTTCTCCTCGCAGGCCTCTTGCTCGGCGTCGGGTGGGCAGCCGTGGTCGTTGCGGTCGCCGTGCATGCCGCTCGCGACCAGGCTACCGGCGCCGATGCGATTGTTGTCCTCGGCGCCGCACAATACAACGGCCGGCCCTCACCTGTCTTTCGTGCCCGACTCGATCACGCCGCGACGCTGTATCAGCGCGGGTTCGCTCCCGTCGTCCTGGTTACGGGCGACGTCGGCCCGCGCGATACCCTCAACGAGGCGAACGTAGGGCGCGATTACCTCGTCCGGCTGGGTCTGCCGAGTGAAGCCGTGTTACCGCTCGCCGGCGGTCACGATACCTACACATCGCTCGAGCAGGTCAGGCGCTGGTTTCAGGGCAAAAACAGCCGTCGCGTACTGCTCGTCAGCGACGGTTTTCACATGCTCAGGCTGCGGATCATTGCCGAACGGCTGGATCTGACGCCGTACACATCACCCGCCCCCGGCTCGCCGATCCACGCCAACGTCCGCCGCAACACGGGGTATCTCTTCGCCGAAGGCTTCAAAGTTCCCATCACCTGGCTGTTTCAACGCTAAAAGGGAGAGCTGATGCAGCTCGCCAGTAAACGAATCCACAAAGGCCGGGTCATAGACCTGGACGTGGATACGGTCCGTTTTCCGGACGGATCGACAGGGCAGCTGGAAATGATTCGTCATCCTGGCGCTGCGGCCGTGCTCCCGTTCGCGTCGGATCCGCACGGCGCAGATCCCACGATCCTGCTCATCAAGCAGTACCGCTATGCGGCGAACGGGCCGCTGATCGAGATACCGGCGGGGCGGTTGAATCCGGGAGAGGACCCGAAGGATTGTGCCCAGCGGGAGCTGCTCGAGGAAGTCGGTGTGAAAGCCGGGCGGATGGAGCGTCTTACTACGATATGGACAACACCCGGGTTTACGGACGAGAAGATTCACCTGTTTTGGGCGTCGGACCTCACGACCGGCAAGCACGCTCGCGAGCCGGACGAGTTTATCGAGGTTATGCCCAAGCCCCTCTCGGAAGCACTCGCACTTGTCCGGGATGGGGGTATAAGCGACGCCAAGACCGCCCTCAGCATCCTATTCGTGGCTGGTTTCACTCTCGGGCATTAGTTCTTTCCCCCTTCGGATCTAGATCGTATGTAGAATTGCGCTGTCCGCTGGCTCGGACAATATTCCGCGTTCGCATCCTCCTGCGAGTCGCAAGTTATTGGTTCGTAAGCGGTTAGTCCTTGAGCCGGGGAGGCACGATTCGTGCCCAACGCACCTAAGGCAAGGCACCACAGAATGTTCCGTGTTCCCGTCCGCAACGTGAGGGGACGTATGCAGACCACGCTCAAACCGACAATCGCCACCGCCAGTCCCGCCCCTGCCTCCACACCCTCGGTCGAGTCGGCGCGCGCGCTCCAACGGGAGGCGCTGCACGAGTTGGATGACGGCCAGGTCGTGATGCGGCACCTGGCGGGCGAACCGCAGGCCTTTGGCACCTTGGTGGATCGGTATCAAACCCGGCTCCTCAATTTCGTGAACCGCACGATCGGAGACCGGGAACGGGCCGAGGATCTCGTCCAGGAAGTATTCATCCGGGTTTTCCGGCACCTGCACCGCTTCGATCAGACCAAGAAGTTTTCGACCTGGATTTATACCATTGCATCGAACCTGGCCAAGAACGAGTTGCGCAATCGCAGCCGCAATCCCCTGGTCCTGTTTCAGACGATCAAGAAGAATTGGGAAGCCGATCATCGGCCGCTGCAGTTCGAGGACACAACCGCGCGTCCGGACGATCTGTACCGCAAGCGCTTCCTGAAGGACGCCGTTGACCAGTGCGTCCAGCGGCTCCCTGAGCACCACCGGGAGGTGTTCGTGCTCCGGGAGCTCGAAGGGAAGAGCTATCAGGAGATCGCCGAGATCACGGGGTGCAATTTGGGGACTGTGAAGAGTCGCCTGAATCGGGCGCGCAACAGCTTCGCCCAGCTGATCGGCCCCGTCCTCGTTTAAGCACAAAACGACCCTCCCAACCCCTGGCCACGGAACACGCCGTGGCCAGGGGTTATACATTTCATCGTTATGCTGTGCAGCGAGTTCCTGGAGCGGCATTCCGACTTCCGCGACGGACTGATTACCGCCTCGCGCGAGTTGCGGCGATTCGCCCGACACATGGCGCATTGTTCGTCGTGTCGGTGCTATGACGCGACCGTCCGCCAGGCTGTCCAGGTTCTCCACTCCGCTTCCCCCATCTCCCCATCACCCGCCTTCCGGCAGCGCCTCGACGCTCGACTGGCGTTGGAGCGGCACCCAATCCTCGTACCCCCGGCGCGCGCGGGAATCTCCGCCGCGCTGTTGGTTCTCGCCGGGGTGGCGCTCTTCGTTTTCGAGGTGGGACGGCGGCCGCGCGTCGAAGCCGTCCAGCTGCTCCCACCGGCCGCATTTCCGAAACCTGTGGCCGGCGCCGCCTTGCCGTTCGTCTCATTTCAGGATCCGCGCGCGAGCGTGGTGAATGGGAATCCATACCCGTACGGCACCGCGCTGGTGCAGCCGGCCGCAATCAACTTCCAGCCCGCAACTCCAGGCCGTTAGCAATCTTTCGACCTTTCTCCCAGCACAGGGCGGGGGTAACTTGCGACCTGTATGGCGGCGCTCACGCTCGACGCGCTCCTGCGCGGCCTCAAAAAGGGCGCTCGGAGCGCCCTCGATCCCGTCTATCTCCTTTATGGTGACGAAGACGTCCTCAAGGACGAGGCTCTTCGCCTGCTCGTCGACGCCGCCATCGGAGGAGACGCCCACCGCGACTTCAACTTCGATTCCCGCTTCGCCGCCGACCTCACGCCGGAGCAATTCCACGCGCTGGTAAACACCCCGCCGATGCTGGCGGAGCGGCGCGCCGTCGTCGTGCGGGGCGTGGAGCAGCTCGGTAAGCGCAAGACGAAGCTGCGCGACGAGGTGTCCCGCTACCTCGCTGCTCCCAATCCGAGTACGCTGCTGGTGCTCGTCTTTGCCGCTGGTGAGGAGCCGGACGCCGAACTGATGCGCGCGTCGACCGCGGTCGAGTTGGGACCACTGTCTCCCGAACGGGTGCCGCGCTGGCTGCAGCATCGTGCCGGTACTCTGGGGCTGACGTTCGAGCCGGACGCGGCGACGCTGCTGCTCGAGGCGGTCGGCAACGATCTGACCACGCTGGCGCGCGAGCTCGAAAAGCTCGCGTCGCTAACGGCCGATACGCATCGACCCGCGACCGCCGCGGATGTGACGGGGCTCGTAGGCGTGCGACGTGGCGAAACGGTATATGATCTCGTGGACGCGGCGCTGGCGCGTAACGCGGCGCGCGCGGCGTCGCTGGTCGAGCGAGTCTTGGAGCAGGCCGGCATGAGCGGTGTCAAGATCGTCTCACTTCTCGGAACCCATCTCGTAGGAACGGCGCTGGCGCGAGCGGAGCGGGACCGCGGGGCTCGGAGGCTGCCGGATACCCTGCTTCGGCACCTGCTGGCGACCCGCCCGTACGGACTGCGCGGCTGGAAAGACGAAGCAGCGCGCTGGAGCGAGTGGAGCGCCACCTGGACACCGCCGGAGTTGAGCCGCGCCTTGAAGGCCGCGCTCGCTGCCGACATCGCCTTGAAGACACCAACCGTCAGTGATGACCGAGGGATTGTCACCCAACTGGTGCTTGGATTTGCGCCCCTGAAGCGGGAGGCCGCATGAGGCGGCCGGACGGCCGGACGGTCGGACGGCCGGTAACGTTCGCGCTTCTATTGCTGGCCGTCTGGCCGTCTGGCCGTCTGGCCGCCCAGACCGACGCGCGGCTTGTGGAGGCTCTGCGCCTGGCACAATCGGGTCAAGCCGATTCCGGGCGCGCGATCGTGCGGCGTTTGCTGGCCAGGTTGCCGCCTTCGGACTCGGTCTATCCTGAGGCGTTGCTCACAGCCGCCAAGATCGCACCCGATGCGCAGACCGTCGCGTCGAACCTGAACCGTATCGTGGTTGATTATGGTTCGAGCCAGTGGGCCGACGAGGCGTTGCTGTTGCTGACCCAGCTCTACTACGCACAGCACGACGCGGCGCAAACGATTCAGGCCGCGGAGCGGATGAATCGCGATTACCCCGACTCGCCGCTGCGGCCCCGCGCGAGCTTCTCCGCCGCGCGCGCCTACTTCGAGCTCAAGAATGAGGCTCGCGGCTGCGAGCTGATCCGGCAGGCGCTCGACGGCGCGGGGGACGACGTCGAATTCAGGAATCAGGTGAGCTTCTACGCGTCGCGCTGCAGCGCATTCACCACCTCGGCGACGGTTCCTCCCGCGCCTCCATCGAGCGGTGGCACGCCGGCGAACACGGCGTCGGGAGCCCGCGCCTATGCCGTGCAAGTGCTCGCGGTGAAGAGCGCCGCCCAGGTGGACGACATGCTTACGCGACTCAAGGTGATGGGCTTTGAGGCGCGGGTCGTCCGCGATACGACCGGCTTCTTCAAGGTACGAGTAGGCCGCTACGCGACACGCGAAGAAGCCCAACGCGCCCAGCAGCGGCTCAAGACCAAGGTCGGCGGGAATCCTTTCGTGGTGGATGAGCCGTGACGGGAAAAGTCGTCAGCTCCGATACACCCGTCATGCAGCAGTACCGCGACATCAAGGCCCGGCACCCGCAGGCCATCCTGTTTTTTCGGATGGGCGACTTCTATGAAATGTTCGAAGACGACGCCAAGCTTGCGGCGCGCGAGCTCGGTCTGACGCTCACGTCGCGCAACAACGGCGGCGCGGCGGAAGTCCCGCTTGCCGGCGTACCGGTCAAGGCAGCTACGGACTACCTGCGCCGTCTGATTGCGAAGGGCCACAGCGTCGCGATCTGCGAGCAGGTCGAAGATCCAAAGTTGGCGAAGGGCGTCGTGCGGCGGGCGGTCGTCGAGACCGTTACGCCCGGCACCGTGCTGTCCGAGGATTGGCTGGACCGCAATCGCAACAACTATCTGGTCGCCGTGGACCCGCGCGGCGCGAATGCGGGGATCGCCGGTCTCGATCTCACAACCGGTGAGTTGATCCTCGAGGTTGTGCCGACCTCCGAGCTCGAGTTGGCGCTCGCTCGGTACGAAGCCCGCGAGCTGGTCCTGCCGGCTGAGACGACAATCACCGCGCCGGCGGGGACGATGACTGCCCGCGAGGCATGGGAGTACGATCCCGAGCTGGCGCGCGAAGACCTGGCGCGCACCTACGGAGTCGCTTCGCTCGACGGACTTGGCGTCGCCGGCGAGGATCGGCCGGCGCTCGGTGCCGCCGGCGCGCTGCTGCGCTACGCGCGCGAACTCAAGCCGGGCGGGCTGCCGCATCTCGCGCATCCGCGGATCGTGCGGCGCGGCGATGTACTGCCGCTCGACGAGATGACCCGGCGCAATCTGGAGCTGGTCGAGCCATTGCGCGCCGGCGCCGAAGGCGCGACCCTGCTCGAAGTCATCGACCGGACGCTGACGCCGATGGGCGGGCGCCTGCTGCGCCGGTGGTTGCTTGCACCTCTGGTCGATCCCGCCGCGATCAACTCACGCCTCGACGCCGTACAGGTCCTGGTGCGGGACGGTCGCGGTCGCGAGCGGCTGCGCGAAGCACTCGACGGTGTACGCGATCTCGAGCGGCTCGCCGGGCGGGCCGCGCTGGGGCGCGCCACTCCTCGCGAGATGGGCGCGCTGCGCGATTCGATTCTGCGCCTGCCCGATGTCGCTGGTGCGGTCGGAGGGCTCGAGGGACGCGAGCAATCCACGCTACTCGAGACCACCGCGCACACGCTCGACCTGCTCACCGATGTGGCCGATGAGCTCGCCCGCGCGCTCGTGGAGCGTCCACCGGCCCAGCTCGACGATGGCGACACCATTCGGACCGGTTTCGATCGCGAGCTCGACGAGTTGCAGGAGACCCGCGACGGCGGGAAGCAGTACATCGCCACCTTGCAGGCGCGCGAGCGGGAACGCACCGGTATCGGATCGCTCAAGGTCGGCTTCAACAAGGTGTTCGGTTACTACATCGAGATCACGCACGCACACCGCGAGCGCGTCCCGACCGATTACGAGCGGCGGCAGACTCTCACCGGCGCCGAGCGGTACGTGACGCCGGACCTCAAGGAATACGAAGCGAAGGTGCTCGGCGCCGAGGAGCGCATCGCCAAACGTGAAGCGGAGCTGCTCGACGCGCTGCGCCAGCATGTAGCGCAGGCGATCGGTCGGGTGCAGTCCAGTGCGGGACTGCTGGCGCAGCTCGACGCCTGGGCCGCCCTCGCCGACGTGGCCGAGCGCGAACGGTATGTGCGTCCGGAGGTGAATGCCGGCTTCACGCTCCAGCTCGAGGGCAGCCGCCATCCCGTGGTCGAGAGAATGATGGCGCGGGAAGCGTTCATTCCGAATGACATCGCCCTCGACGAAGCCGGACGCGTGATCCTGCTGACGGGCCCCAACATGGCGGGAAAATCGACG
>Ga0066652_100001628_pt1 | contig 11770 bp, 14 predicted proteins | sample GraSoiAngelo_101_FD_71413 | JGI IMG/M metagenome (GOLD analysis project Ga0066652, IMG submission 71413) | Grasslands soil microbial communities from the Angelo Coastal Reserve, California, USA - 14_0903_02_30cm | ecosystem: Environmental > Terrestrial > Soil > Grasslands | place: USA...
CCGCGCGCGCGGCCGGGCGCTTCTTTCCGATGATGACGACCGCCGCTGGAACCGTCGCGCCCGCGCGCGTGATGGTCCTGGGCGCGGGTGTCGCTGGCCTTCAGGCAATCGCGACGGCCAAGCGGCTCGGCGCAGTCGTCACCGGATTCGACATCCGCCGCGCGGCTTGGGAGCAGATCGCGAGCCTGGGCGGGCGCCCGCTCGAGCTCGACTTCATCCCCGATGCCGAGGCCGAGGGGGGCTACGCGCGGCCCCTGACCGACGAGGAGAACGAGAAGGTTCGCGAGGCGCTCGCCGACGCCGCGGCCAAACAGGACGTGATCATCACCACCGCCCAGGTGCCGGGCCGGCGGGCTCCGATCCTGATCACCGCCGACGCCGTGCGGAACATGCAGCCCGGGTCGGTGATCGTGGATCTCGCGGGCGACTCAGGCGGCAACTGCGAGCTGACTCAGGCGGGGGAGACCGTGGTGGAGAACGGCGTCAAAATCATCGCGCCGGACAACCTCCCGAGCGACATGGCGGCCCACGCCTCGCAGCTCTACGCCAAGAACGTGGAGAACCTCCTGAAGCTGCTGGTGGGCGAAGAGGGCCAGCTCAATCTGGACTTCGACGACGAGATCGTGGCGGGCGCCTGCCTGACCCACGATGGCGAGATTCGCAACGAGCGAGCCCGCGAGGCCGCGGGGGTCGGCGCCTGATGCCGCTCATCACCGAGATCACGATCTTCGTCCTGGCCGCGTTCGTCGGCTTCGAGGTCATCTCGAAGGTCCCCACGACCCTGCACACGCCGCTGATGTCGCAGACCAATGCTATTCACGGGATCGTGCTGCTGGGCGGCCTCATTGTCGTCGGCCTCTCGAATTTCTGGCTCGACAACCTGATCGGGACGATCGCGATCTTCTTCGGCACGATCAACATCGTCGGCGGATTCATGGTTACGGACCGCATGCTCGGCATGTTCGTCCGGAAACCCAAGAAGGAAGAGCCGGCCGAGAAGCCGGACGCTGGCGACGGCGACGCGGGAGCCGAGTGACCGCGCCCCTGCTCGCAGCGCTCGACCCGCAGTCCGCCTTCGTCCAGGCCTGCTACATCGTGGCGTTCTCGCTGTTCATCCTCGGGATCCGGCGGGGCACGCACCCGACCACCGCCAAGCAGGGCAACCTGATTGCCGCGACAGGGATGGTGATCGCGGTCGCCACGACCCTGGCGCTCAAGGGAATCGGCAACTGGGGACTGATCGCGATCGGGATGGGCGGCGGCGCGATCGTAGGGGTGGTCGCGTCGCGACGGGTCCAGATGACCGCCATGCCGCAGATGGTCGCGCTCTACAACGGCGTGGGCGGTGGCGCCGTGGCGCTGATCGCCTGGGGGGAGTTCCGCCACTTCCTCGCTCTCGGTGAGGCGATCCCGCTCGACACCTTCGTCCCGATCCTGTTCTCGATGGTGATCGGGTCGGTCTCGTTCTGGGGGTCGAACATCGCCTTCGGCAAGCTCCAGGGGCTGATCCCCGGGCAGCCGGTGAAGGTGCCGGGGCAGCAGGTCCTGAACGGGTTGCTGCTGGTCGGGATCGTCACCGTCTGCATCGTGCTTGGGTTCGACCACGACTCGGGTCCCTCGCAGGGCCTCTTCATTGCCGTGCTGATCGCTGCCGCGCTCCTGGGGAACCTGTTCGTGCTGCCGATCGGCGGGGCTGACATGCCGGTGGTGATCTCGCTGCTTAACGCCTTCACCGGGCTGTCGGCGGCCGCCGCCGGAATCGAGCTCGACAATACGGCGCTGATCGTGGCCGGGACGCTGGTGGGCTCCTCGGGAACGATCCTGACGCTCGCGATGGCGACGGCCATGAACCGCTCGGTGCCCAACATCCTCTTCGCCGGTTTCGGCGCTCTGCCGACAGGCGCCGCGGAGGCGGAGGAGCGCCCGGTCACGTCGATCGGCGCCCAGGACGCCGCGATCAAGCTCGCGTACGCCGACTCCGTCGTGATCGTCCCGGGCTACGGCATGGCGGTCGCGCAGGCTCAGCATGCCGTGAAGGAGATGGCGAACGAGCTCGAGAAGCGGGGCGTCGACGTCGCCTACGCAATTCATCCGGTGGCGGGTCGCATGCCGGGTCACATGAACGTGCTGCTCGCGGAGGCGGACGTTCCCTACGAGGAGCTCAAGGAGATGGACGACATCAACCCCGAGATGCCGCACACGGACGTCGCGGTCGTCATCGGCGCCAACGACGTGACGAACCCCGCCGCCAAGGACGACCCCAACTCACCGATCGCGGGGATGCCGATCATCGAGGTGGACGAGGCCCAGCAGGTGATCGTGATCAAGCGTTCGCTGAGTCCCGGCTTCGCCGGAATCGACAACGACCTCTTCTACAACGAGAAGACCTCGATGCTGTTCTCCGACGCGAAGCAGGCGGCTGCGGACATCGCCGCCGAGATCGAGAACCTCTAGCGCTGCTCGTGGTCGCGTTGGCGACTGCGCACGATCGGGGTGACATAGCCGATGATCATGCCGAGGAGGACGGTGATCACCAGTAGGAAGATCAGCGGAGCCGTCGTGTCGACGAACAGGAACTTGACCTTCACGCTCTGCGAGTTCTGCGCGATGAAGATGATGACGAGGATGACGAGCACGCCGAGTCCCCAGACGCGCCAGTTCGTCTCCTTGCGCTGCGGCTGAAGGTCTCGTCCGTCGGCCACGCCGCGACTCTACCTGTCCGGTCAGGAGACGGACTGGATCGCGTTCTCGACGTCGTCGAAGCCCGGCGCCGTGAGGACCTGGCGGCCGCCCGGGCCCTCGACGACGACGGAGGGGGTTCCCCGGAGTCCCAGGCTCTGGGCCTCGCTTGCCGTCTGGGCCAGGTCGGCGTCCCAGCGGGACGATTCTCGATCGCGATTCCACCGCGCGATGTCCTTGACGCCCGCGCCCCTGGCGATCGCCGTCAGGAAGGCGGGGGTGACGTAGCCCGAGTCCTCCGCGCCCTGGTTGCGGTAGAAGAGTTGGACGTAGTTCCAGTAGCGGCCCTGCTGCGACGCGGCCAACGCCGCCTTCGCCGCCGCGGTCGATTGCTCGAAGGGAGGCTTGCCGATCACCGTCCACTGGCGCAGGTCGTAACTCGCGACGCCTTTGCGCACGACCTGAGAGATCAGATCGGGCGCGTCGTCGGTCGCGAAGCCGCGGCAGATCGGGCACTGGAGGTCGCCGTACTCGATCACCTTGACGTCGGCCCGCGGATCGCCGAGGACCGTTCCGTGCTGGGGGATTCCGGCGAGCTCCTGGCGTACGAGGCCGGCGTCCTCGAGATCCGTATCGCCGCCCGCGCCGCCGCTACCGGCCTGGCTCACGACGATGAGGGCGGCCACGGCGCAGACGGCCAGGAAGGCGACGCCGCTTGCGATCTGGCCCAACCGATGGCGGTCCACTAGGCGGACCGTAGCGGGCGAACATGTTGACGCGGACGCGTCTGACATTCGCCACGATCCGCGCACCACGCGCGCGCCGGTCGCTCCTACGGTCGCGCCATGAGCGCCGAGGGCTCAAGGAGCCTCGCTCGCCAGGCCGGGCAGAGCACGGTCGAGTGGATCGGCCTGCTCTTCATCGTCACGGTGCTGATACTCGGTGTCACGGCGGGGGTCCGCTCGTGGCTGCCGGGCGTGACGCTCGCGGAGTCCATCGCGATGCGCATCCTCTGCGCCGCGGGGATGTCGTCGACGTGTGCCCAGAGCGGCGACCTGGTGGCGGCATACGGCCCCGAGCTCGCGGCCGAGGTCGAGAAGGACGCGCCCCAAATCGTCTACGAGGACGGGATGGGCGCCGTGCCGGTGGACTTTCGGAGCTGCAGGAACCAGCGCTGCGGCAGCGGCCCGGACTCCGGCAAGGTCTCGCGTTCATACACCGGCGAACCAGTGGTCGCGTTCGTTCATGTGGTCGATTGCAGGACGGCGCTGTCGCGGACCAAGGGCACGGCCCGGGGCTACGACTGCAGCGGCGAGCGCACGGGCAACCTCTACGTCCAGTACTGGACCTACTACTACAACTCCTCGAGCCTCAGGCTGCTGCAGCCGGTGGTGGACGGACCGCCGCTCAACCAGCACGCCTACCACGACGACGACTGGGAGGGGTACCAGGTGCGCATCGGGCCAGATGGCGTTGACGCTCGCGCCTCATCGCACCACGGCTACAACTACAGCGGCGGCCCAGGCAGCTGGCTCTCGGATGCCGGCCTGGTGCAGCGCTCGGCGTGGGGGCCGTCCACGGGCAGGCTCTACGTCTCGGGCGGCAGCCACGCCGGTCACGCGTGGGAACACAGGCGCTTTTCGGTTCGCCGGCTCGCCAGGGCCGGCGCCGATCTCGGCGTCGACGGGTACGCGCTGGCGAGCAGCCGGCGCCCGCCGGCCGAGCTCCCGCGTCACATGGGGGTCAAGCCCCCGAAGCGCCGGTGGACTCCCTCGTCCCGTCTGGAGCTGGTCCCGATCGAGACGCTGGACGCGGGCGCGCTCTCCACGCGATTCGCCATCACGCCGCCCTGGGACAAGCCGGTCTACAGCGACCCGGAGAGTCAGGGCACGTAGTAGCTTGCCTCGGCAGTGAGGCCTGGCGACAGATCAAGGGTCCCTACCGTCTCGGAGGTCGTTGGCAAAGCGGCCGCGATCTGCGACCCAGACGGCGATGACGCCGGTGTGCGCGGTCTCATCGACAGCTTCGAGGACGACGACCGTCCGGTGACCGCGGTCGAGGACCTGAGCGGGGACCTGTCGAGCACGGAGAGGGGGATCGACCCCGACCAGGACACTCCCGCCGCGCAGATGGCGGTCGCCGCGGCGATCTGGCTCTCCACGAATCCCGACCAGGAGCACGAGGGCGAGCACGTCCTGCGGGAGTCGGCGCGCATGTACTTCCACGACAAGCCGCCCGCCGACGTCGCCGAATGGCTGGCGGAACGAGGAATCGACTAAGCGTCCGAGCCGGCCGGGCTAGGCGACCTCGCTCAGCCCGCCAGTTTTCACGTCGTAGACGAAGCCCCTGATGCTGTCCTTGTTCGGGATGAAGGGGCTCTCTTGCAGCCGAGCGATCGAGTCGCGGACATCCTGTTCGACATCCGAAAACGCATGTGCTCGCCACGACGGCCGCTGTCCCGTCTCCTGCTCGAGCTTGTCGGCGAGCTCGTCGTCCGTGAAGGTGAGCATCCCGCAGTCGGTGTGGTGGATCAGGATGATCTCCTCGGTCCCGAGCAGGCTCTGGGAGATCGCGAGCGAGCGGATCGCGTCGTCGTCGACGACCCCGCCGGCGTTCCGCAGGATGTGCGCCTCACCCTCGTTCAGTCCGAGGATCCGGGATGGCACCACGCGGGCGTCCATGCATGCGAGCACGGCGACCTTCTTGGACGGCGGCATCGACAGATCCGCCTTGTCGAATCGCTCCGCGTAGGCGCGCGCATTGTCGAGCAGGCGATCTGTCTCGCTCATCGCCGCTGGCTCCCTCCGGTCGCCAGCCGGTGATTCGCTCGCCACCGGTCGCCATCCATGTCTCGCTGCGTCATCGTGGCGGCATTCTAAGGGCCCCGTCGAGGCGGATGGTCTCGCCGTTCAGCATCGGGTTCTCCACGACGTGGCAGGCGAGCGCCGCGAACTCCTCCGGTTGGCCGAGCCGGTTCGGAAATGGGATCTGCGCTCCCAGCTCGGCTCGCGCCTCCTCGGGAAGCGCTGCGAGCAGGGGCGTGTCGAACGTCCCCGGAGCGATGGTCACTACGCGCACACCCCGCCCCGCCAGATCTCGAGCGGCCGGCAGCGTCAGGCCGACGATGCCTCCCTTCGAGGCCGAGTAGGCGACCTGGCCGATCTGCCCGTCGAACGCCGCGATCGACGCGGTGTTGACGCAGACGCCGCGCTCCCCGCCCTCGTCGGGCTCGTTGTCGACCATCTTCGCGGCCGCGAGCCGCAGCACGTTGAAGGTGCCGATCAGATTCACCTTGATGACGTTGTGGAAGATCTCCAGGTCGTGCGGCCCCTGCTTGCCCGCCGTCCGCTGGGCCCATCCGATCCCGGCGCAGCAGACCGAGATGCGAAGACCGCCGTCGCCCCGCGCCGCCTCGTCCACCGCGGCCTGAACCGGTTCGGGCTCCATGACGTTCGCCTCGGCGAAGCTCGCCCGGTCGCCGAGCTCGCCGGCGAGCGCCTCGCCCTTATCGCGGTTGAGGTCGCAGACGACGACGGAGGCGCCGGCGGCATGCAGAGCCCGCGAGGTCGCCGCTCCCAATCCGGAAGCGCCACCGGCCACCAGCGCGCTCGCCCCTTCGATCTGCACGGCGGCGCAGGATATGGAGTCCCGCCGAGCCGGGTTCGAAACCAGTCGCGGCCATCGTCCCGATGGCAGCCGGGCCTGGTTTCTTCACACCACTCGCATCCATGCTCGTTCCCCGACTGTGTAGCCTGATCGGATCTCGGCGCCGGCTCAGCTCAGCACCAGGGACGAGATCGCGCAGCGGTTGGAGGAGGCTCGGCAGCGCACTCTCCAGCTCGTCGAGCCGCTGACCGACGATGAGCTCAATCGCGTCTACTCGCCGATCCTCTCCCCGCTCGCGTGGGACCTCGGGCACATCGCGAACTTCGAGGAGCTGTGGCTGGTGCAGACGATTGGCGGCCGTGAGCCGCTGCACGGCGAGCTCGGGCGCTTCTACGACGCGATTGAGAACCCGCGCGCGACCCGCAACCAGCTTCCGATCCTGCGCGGCGAAGACCTTCGTTCCTATCTCGAGGATGTGAGGGCGCGGACGCTCGAGGTCCTGAGCGACATGGACCCGGAGTCGGACGAGGACCCGCTGCTGGCAGGCGGCTTCGTCTACGAGCTCCTCCTCGCTCACGAGCACCAGCACAACGAGACCATGCTTCAGCTCATCCAGATGATCGACGGCTACGAGCCCGTCGAGTCGGTGAGCCCACCTGAGCCGCGCCCCGACGCCGACGGTGCGGAGATGGTGCGGGTGGAGGGCGGGGAGGTCGAGATGGGGGCGAGCCCGGAGGGCTTCGCCTACGACAACGAGCGTCCCCGCCACACGGTCGAGCTCGATCCGTTCCTGATCGACCGCGCGCCGGTTACGAACGCCGCCTATACCGAGTTCATCCGCGACACGGGCGCGGAACCGCCGATGTACTGGGAGCCTGACGGCGAAGGTGGGTGGATCAGGGCCGCGATGGGGCGAAACGACCCGGTCGACCCCGCCGAGCCGGTGGTTCACGTCTCGTGGCACGAGGCCGACGCTTTCGCACGCTGGGCCGGGAAGCGCCTGCCAACGGAGTTCGAGTGGGAGGCGGCGGCCCGCGGCGCCGACAAAGAGCGCGCGAACCTCGATCAGCTCGCGTTCGGGTGCGCTCGGGTGGGCGCCTATGCGGACGCCCCGTCCGATTGCGGCGCGATCCACATGCTGGGCGACGTGTGGGAGTGGACGTCGTCGGACTTCCTCGCCTACCCGGGCTTCGAGGCGTTTCCGTACAAGGAGTACTCCGAGGTTTTCTTTGGCGACACGTACAAGGTGCTGCGCGGAGGCGCGTGGGCGACACGCCGCAACGTCGCGAGGACGACGTTCCGCAACTGGGACCTGCCGCAGCGGCGTCAGATCTTCGCCGGCCTGCGGTGCGCGAAGGAAACGGAATGATCACATTCGAACGCTCCCGCACGTTGCAACGTATGCAGGTCCGAGGAGTCGAATAGAAGAGTGTCGGGCGCAGCGTCCCAAGAGATCACTATCGATGTCCATCTGCCTCCCGGAGGCCCACTCTCCGGGATGGCGGCGGATGTGCGCGCCGGGCTGACGAAGCCGTTCAAGGAGTTGTCGCCGCGCTACTTCTACGACGAGCGCGGCTCGGAGCTCTTCGAGCAGATCACCGAGCTTCCGGAGTACTACCCGACCCGGTGCGAGCGGGAGATCCTCCAACTCCATGCGCGGGAGATCTGCGCGGCGGCGGGCGCCCCCGCGACCCTGATCGAGCTCGGTTCGGGGTCGGCCGCCAAGACACGGCTCCTGCTCGACGCGATGCGCGACGCCGGATGTCTCGAGGCGTACGCGCCCGTGGACATTTCCGAACAGATCACCCGGGACACGTCGGAGGCGATCGCGGCCGAGTACGAGATCATCGTCCACGGCCTCGTCTGCGACTTCGAGCGCGACCTCGAGCGGATCCCGCTGCGAGGGCCGCGCGTGATTGCGCTGCTCGGCGGCACGATCGGCAACTTCGAGCCGGCCCAGCGCGCGAGCTTCCTCGCCCGCGTGGCCAACCTCCTCGGCGAGGACGATCACTTCCTGCTGGGCACCGACCTGGTGAAGGACCGTGCAACGCTCGAAGCCGCATACAACGACTCGGCGGGCGTCACCTCAGAGTTCAACAAGAACGTGCTGGCGGTCCTGAACGAGCGCCTCGACTGCGACTTCGACCTCGACGCGTTCGAGCACGTCGCGTTCTGGGATGAGGAAAACCTGTGGATGGACATCCGCCTGCGCTCGCTCGCGCGGCAGGTTGTCAACATTGCCGCCCTCGAGATGCACGTCGCTTTCGACCGCGGAGAGGAGATGCGGACCGAGATCTCGACCAAGTTCGCCCGCCAGGGCCTCGCCGGCATCTACGCGGAGTCCGGGCTCGAGATGGCCGGTTGGTGGACCGACCCCAGCGGTCTCTACGGGCTGTCGCTCGCTCGGCCGGCCCGCTAGCTCTCCTGAAGGACCGAGAGCACGTTCCCGGAGGGGTCCTTGAACCAGGCGATGTCCGGCCCTTGGCCGGCAGCGATGCCGCGCATCACGCCCTTCTCATCCTGCGGGAACCCGTCGTAGCGCTCGAAGCGCACGCCACGGGAAGCGAGCTCGTCGACGGCCTCATCGATGTCGTCGACCGGGAAGTTGAGGATCGTGAAGCTCGCGGGCGTTGCGTCCGGCGAGCGGTAGACGAGCGTCGGCCGGTCGCCCGCGAGATCGAGCTGCATCAGGCCGTTCCCCTCGTCGAGGATTGAGACCTTCAGTCCGAGCGTCTCGCCATAGAACTTCTGGGCCTCGCCGAGGTCCTTGACCCCGATGCCGCTGAAGGCCTTGCTGTTCTCGAGCATGTTCAATCGCTCCTTCTATCGCTTACGCCAGGTAACGACCGCCCCGCGGCGGCAAACTCATCGCGGCGCGAGCGCCTCGATCAGCTCGCCCATCCGGTCGGGCGTCGTGATCGGGGTCAGGATCGGCAGCGTGATGCCGCCCTCGACAAACGCCTCCAAGCGCTCGCGCATCTCATCCGGCGAGCCGAAGATGAAGGTGTCCTCGATGATGTCCCAGGGGGCCGCAGCCACGGCCGCCTCACGATCCCTCGCGCCCCAGGCCGCGACCATCTCGTCGATCCGCTCGCCGTAGCCCAGCCACCGGAAGAACGCCTCATACACCGGGACCGTGATGTACGAGGCGAACATGAACCGCGCGAGCGGCTCGGTCTGCTCGCGCTCGCCCGGTATGCAGAAGAACCGGCACAGGAGCTCGAATCCTTCCGGCGCTCCCTCGAGCTGTTCGGCGACCTTGGGCAGGCCGGCCAGCGGCAGGAAGTTCGTGAACGCCCCTGAGGCGCGCTCGACCGCCAGACGGAGCATCTTGCCGCGTAGGGCCGCCAGGACGATCGCCGGCGGCTCGGCCGGCGGCTGCTCCAGCTTGAATCCGGTCGCCGTGCGCTCGCCCGCGAATGCGGCGTCCAGGAACTCGACGGTCTCGGCCATTCGGGTCAGCGGGCGATCGAACGGCATCCTGTTCCACCCCTCGACGATCCGGTCGGACGACGCCCCGATGCCGAGCGCGAATCGCCCGCCCGACAGGTCCGCGAGCGCCGCGGCCTGCTGAGCGAGGAGCGCCGGGCCGCGGGTGAAGACCCCGACGACGCCGGTCCCGAGTCGCGGTTTCTCGGTCCACGCCGCTGCGGCCGCGAGCGGTGTGAAGCCATCCGGGCCGTTGGTCTCGCCACTCCACAGATCCGTATAGCCGGCGGCCTCCGCGCGCCGCACGAGATCGGCGTGGTCGCGCACGGGCAAGTTCGGCAGCGGAAGGGTCAGGCCCCAGCGGCTGGCCACGGCACGACCCTATCTAGTGCGAGCTGTCGCGCGGCCCGCGAAGCTGGGCTAAAGTCGGCCACGTATGAACGGCACATACCTCTGCCGGCGCCTTACGGCACCGGCTTAACGCACATGGACTTCTCGCGGCTCGACCGGAACCGCACGCTGCTGGGGGGCACCGCGGCGATTCTGTTCCTCGTGAGCATATTTCTGCTCCCTTGGTTCTCGATTCACGTCACGCCGCAGCAGACGAGGCAAGACGCGTGGATCTGTGGCACCGGGGATTCCTCGTGCACGGGCTTCGACACGTTCCCGATCCTTCGGTGGTTTCTCCTGGCGGGCGCGCTTTCGCCATTGATCCTGGCCTGGATCATCATCCGCGGCCACAAGCTCTCGTGGCCGCCTGGCGAGATGACCATGGTCGTCGGCTTCACGATGATGGTGCTGATCGGCTACAACGGCATCATCGACAAGCCGGGGTCCGGCGTGACCGAGAACTTCGTGAGTCTGGACTACGGATATTGGATCGCGTTCGTCTCCTCGATCGCGATCGCCGCGACGGGATTCCTGCGCTCGCAGGCCGGCCAGCGACGAGAACGAAAAGCCCCGGGCACGGTCTAACCCGCATCACCTAGGCTCTGGCCATGGGGTCGGACGAGACCAGCGTCATCTCCCACGACGTGCGGGAGACGAGTAAGCCGGACCGAAACCTCGCGCTCGAGATGGTTCGCGTCACGGAGGCCGCCGCGCTAGCTGCGGCGCGGTGGGTTGGTCGTGGCGAGAAGGAGGAGGCCGATCAGGCGGCGGTGGACGCTATGAGACTGCTGCTCGACACCGTTCCGATGGACGGCGTCGTGGTGATCGGCGAGGGAGAGAAGGACGAGGCGCCGATGCTCTACAACGGCGAGCGGATCGGGGACGGCAGCCCGCCCGAGGTGGACATAGCGGTCGATCCGCTCGAGGGCACCACGCTGACCGCGCGGGGTATGCCCTCGGCGCTCGCGGTGATCGCCCTCGCGGAGCGGGGGACCATGTTCGACCCGGGGCCGTGCGTGTACATGGAGAAGCTCGCTGGCGGCCCAGGCATCGCCGACCTCCTCTCCCTTGACGAGCCGCTCACCGACGTCATCCGGAAGGTCGCCGAGCGCAAGGAGGTGGACCCAACCGACGTGAGGGTGATCATGCTCGATCGCCCGCGTCACGAGGAGCAGGTGGCGGCGATCCGCGAGGTCGGAGCGCGCATCCGGTTCATCAGCGACGGGGACGTCTCGGCGGCGCTCTTCGCGGTCTCGCAGGGCACCGGAGTCGACCTCCTGTGGGGGATCGGCGGTACGCCCGAGGGCGTTCTCTCGGCGGCCGCTATCAAGTGCCTGGGCGGTGAGCTGCTCGGCAAGCTCTGGCCGCGAGACGACGAGGAGCGCCAGGGCGCGATCGACGCCGGCTATGACCTCGACGAGGTCTTAAACGCGAATCGGCTGGTCGCGGGAAATGACGTCTTCTTCGCGGCGACGGGAGTCACCGATGGCGACCTCCTGCAAGGGGTTCGATATCTGGACGACGGACACGCCACGACCGAATCGCTCGTCATGCGGTCAAGATCCGGGACGGTTCGCACCGTGCAGGCACGGCACGACCGACCCAAGCTCCGGGAGATCACCGGCGGTCGCTACGGCTAGCTCGCCCTGAGTCGAGCGGGCGCGAC
>Ga0066652_100001629_pt1 | contig 11769 bp, 9 predicted proteins | sample GraSoiAngelo_101_FD_71413 | JGI IMG/M metagenome (GOLD analysis project Ga0066652, IMG submission 71413) | Grasslands soil microbial communities from the Angelo Coastal Reserve, California, USA - 14_0903_02_30cm | ecosystem: Environmental > Terrestrial > Soil > Grasslands | place: USA...
CGGCTTCGATCCGCGATTCATCGAGCTCGCCGGCCAGGTGAACGGGGCGATGCCGCACTTCGTCGTCGAGAAAGTCGCCGACGCGCTCAACAGCCACCAGAAGCCGATCAAGGGATCGACGATTCTGATTCTCGGGCTGGCCTACAAGAAGGACATCGACGACATCCGCGAATCGCCGTCGCTCGACGTCATGACGCTGCTGCACGAGAAGGGCGCGCGCCTGAAGTACGCGGATCCGCACGTCCCGGTGCTGACCGCCCGCGGCTGGCACGGCGGCTCCGAGATGCGGAGCGTGGCGCTGACGGCCGACGCGCTCGCCGGCGCCGACTGCGTCGTCGTGCTCACCGCGCATTCGTCGGTCGACTACGAGATGGTCGCGAAGTCGTCGGCGCTGATCGTCGACACGCGCAACGCGATTCCTGGATCGCATCCGCACGTCGTCAAGCTCGGCGCGCCGAACAGAGCGCCGATGACGACGACGGCTGATCGTGAAGAGGCGGTGGCGTAGCAACCCATGGCGTTCGTCTTCTGGACATCGATCGGGCTGATCGCTTACGTCTACGCGGGCTATCCGCTCCTGCTGGCGGTGTGGTCGGCCTGCCGTCGATTGTCGAATCCCCAGTCCGCACTCCGCAATCCGCAATTTCCCGGGGTCTCCATCGTCATTGCCGCCCGCAACGAGGGACCCCGGATCGCCGCCCGGATCGAAAACCTGCTCTCGCTCGACTACCCCGCGTCGCGGCGCCAGATCATCGTCGTGTCGGACGGGTCGACCGACGAGACGCTCGACGTGCTGTTCCGTTATCAGAAGGTGGCGCACGTCATCTCGGTTCCGGCGGGGGGCAAGGCGAACGCGCTGAATGTCGGGGTCGCGCGGGCGACGAACGAGATCGTGATCTTCGCGGACGCGCGTCAGGTCTTCGCGCGTGACGCGCTCCGGGAACTGGTCGCGCCGTTTGCGGATCCCGAGGTCGGCGCCGTCAGCGGCGAGCTGCTGCTCGACGCCGAATCGGCCCTCTTCTCGAATCGCCGCGAGGCCAAGGACCGCCGCCGCGGCCACGCCGGCCAGCTGCGCTCGTCCGGCATCGAACGCCGGATAATCGATCGCCGCCGATCGGTCGCGTCGACGATCGCCGACGGCGTCGGCATGTACTGGCGCTACGAGAAGCAGTTGCGCCGTCTCGAAAGCGAAGTCGGATCGATGCTCGGCGCGACGGGCGCCATCTACGCGATCCGCCGATCGCTCTGGCAGCCGCTGCCGGCCGGCACGCTGCTCGACGACGTGCTGACGCCGATGCGGATTGTCCTGCAGGGATTCCGCGTGGTGTTCACCGATCGCGCGCGCGCGTTCGATCGCGCGCCCGTGGACGCGGAGCAGGAGGCGCGGCGCAAAGTCCGGACGCTCGCGGGCAACTACCAGCTGATGGCGCTGGAGCCGCGGCTGCTGCTGCCCTGGCGGAATCCGGTCTGGCTGCAGTACGTCTCGCACAAGCTCGGACGGCTCGCCGTCGCCTACGCCCTGCTCACGATGTTTGCCGCGACGATCGCGCTGGCGACGCGCGACTGGATCTACATGACGGCCCTCGTCGCGCAGGTGTCGTTCTACCTGCTCGCCGGCTATGGCGCGCTGGTCGAGCTCTCGGCGCGGCGTGAGATTTCGCGCGCCTCCACGCGGACCGCCGAAGGCGCCAAGGCGGTTGCCGGCGATCCGCTGCAGGGAGTCGCGTGATGGGCGCCGCCGTCGCACGGATTGCGCGCGTCGCGTTCACGTTCGTGATGATGAATTACGCCGCCGTCGCGGGGCTGTTCGCCGCCGCGCGCGGACGGCGCGTGTGGCGGTGACCATGGAGCGTCTCACCTTCAACGTCGGTTCGACCAGCGGACCCGCGGTCGTCGCCGGCCGCGCGCGTCCGGGCCGGAAGCTGGAGCCGTCGCGCCGCTCGACGACGGCCGCCGCCGTTCCGCGCGAGCGTCTGGGCTGGGACTACATCTGGATGCTGTCGTTCACGGCGCTGCTGTTTTTCCGGCCGCAGGACCAGATCCCCGGCCTGCAGGTCCTGCACCTCGCGGAGCTGACCGCGATCGCGGGGCTGGCGGCGATGGCGGTCCGGCGCCTGTCGTCGGGCGAGACGATCGCGAAGATCAACGCGGAAGTCGTCGGCGTGATCGCGCTCGGGGCCGTCATGGTGCTGACGATTCCGTTTTCCATCTGGCCCGGCGGCTCGATGCACGTCTTCAGCGACATCTACGTGAAGATCATCCTGATTTTCGCGCTGATGATCAGCACGCTGACGTCGCCGAAACGGCTGCGCCAGATGACGTGGGTGATGATCGCGGCGTCAACCTACATCGCGGCGCGCGGCGTCTTCGACTATGCGCGGGGCGTCAACCTCATGGAAGGCGATCGGCTGCGGGGCGCGGTCGGCGGCATGTTCGAGAATCCGAACGATCTCGCGCTGAATCTCGTGACGTTCCTCGCGCCGACCCTCCTGATCGTCGTCGAGGACCGCAAGGGATCGCGGCGTCTGCTGGCGGCCGGGTGCGCGGTCATCATGCTGATGGCGATCGTCTGCACGAAATCGCGCAGCGGGTTTCTCGGCCTCCTCGTGACGGGCCTCGTCATCGCGTACTACACGCTGAAGGTGCGTCCGGGGATCGTCGCCGCCGCGGTCGTCGCGGGTCTGCTGGCCCTGCCGGCGATGCCCTCGTCGTTCTGGGACCGCATGGACAGCATCACCAACGCCGAAGCCGACCCGACCGGATCGCGCGCCGCGCGCCTGCGGCTGATCGATCAGGGCGTCGAAGTCTTCGCCGAGAATCCGATCACCGGCATCGGCGCCGGGCAGTTCCAGAACTACAACGCTCCCGGCGTGACGATCGAGAAGTGGCGCGTGACGCACGACGTCTGGCTGCAGGTCGCGTCCGAGCTCGGCGTCTTCGGACTCCTCATCTTCGGATTCCTCGTGATCCGCGCCTACAGCGCCTGCCTCGTGACCGGACGGCTGCTGCGCGGACCGCGGCGCAGGCGCGGCACGGCTCCGGACCCGTCCGCAGCGCTCGCCCTGACGGATGACGAACGGACGATTCTCGACGAGAACGCGAAGGGCATGCTGGCCGCGATGGTCGGCTGGACGATCTGCGCGCTGTTCGCATCGGTCGCGTTCAACTGGACTTTCTATTACGTCTTCGCGCTGGCGGTCGCCGGGCGCGACATCGCAAGGAGCCGGACGCCGCAGATCGAGCAGGCCGCGGCGCCGACCCCCGTGCTGCCCCGGCTCGTGCGCGCCCACGCCTGACATATGACCCGGCGGATCCTCGTCGACGGCCGTACGGCGGTGAATTACGCGATGTTCCAGCCGGTGCACGACGCCATGCGCGGCGACGCGCGCGTGCGCTTCTCGTTCATCGCGAGCGAGGACCCGGCGCGGGGCGGCGCGATTTTCCGCGACGCCGGACCGGACGCGCGGATCGTCGGATCGTGCGTCGCGGCGGTGACCCCGTTCGACGCATACGTCACCTCCGACTTCACCTGGACGCGCCTGCTCCACCCGGCGTGCCGCATCCAGATGTTCCACGGCGTCGGCGGCAAGTACGGGTTCGACGCGCCGACCGGACGCCTCGACGCCTGGCACCGGCTCTTCTTCGTCAACGAACGCCGCCTCCGCAACTGCATCGCGGCCGGCGCGCTGGATGCGGACAGCCGCTCGATTCGCCTCATCGGCATGCCCAAAGTCGATCGCCTCGTCGACGGCACCATCGACAAGCGGGTGGTCGTGCGTAGTCTCGGACTCGACGACGACCGGCCGACGGTCCTCTACGCGCCGACGTGGTCGCCCGCCTCGTCGCTCAATCGATTCGGCACGGCGATCGTCGAGCGGCTCGGCCTGATGCCGGTCAACGTCATCGTCAAGCTGCACGACCGCTCGCGCGACCCGGGCATGCAGTACTCCGGAGGCATCGACTGGGCCGAGCGTCTGCGGCCGCTGCTCCCCCGCGGATCGGCGGTGCTCGCGCCCGGGGCGGACATCACTCCGTATCTCGTCGCCGCCGACGTCCTGGTCACGGACCACAGTTCGGCCGGCTTCGAATACCTCCTGCTCGATCGCCCCCTGGTCCGCATTCACCTGCCGGCGCTGCTCGAGATCGCGAACGTCCATCCGGACTACGTCGCGCTGCTCGCCGCGGTCTCCGAATCGACGCGCGCCGTCGACGACACCATCGCGGCGGTCGAGCGCGCGCTCGCCGATCCACGAACGCGATCGGCCACGCGCCGTTCGGTCGCCGCCGACCTGTTTTACAGGGCGGGCACGGCGACGGCGCGCGCGGTCTCGGCGCTGTACGAGGCGATCGATCTCGAAGCACCCGCTGTGGAGAACCTGGAGCCCGGAACCCGGAACCTGGAACCCGTCTCATGCCCGCCGTCAGCGTAATCATGCCGGCGTACAACGCCGAGGCCTTTCTCGCGACGGCCGTCGAGTCGGTGCTTCGGCAGACCTTCGGCGATCTCGAGCTGCTGATCGTCGACGACGGATCCGGCGACGGCACCGCGGCGCTGGCGCGCCGCTTCGCCGAACGCGACGGCCGCGTTCGCGTGCTGCGGCAGGCCAATGCGGGACCCGGCCCTGCGCGCAACGCGGCGTTCCGCGCCGCGGAAGGACGCTACTTCGCGTTTCTCGACAGCGACGACGAATGGGACGAGTCGTTTCTGTCGGAGCATCTCGCCGTGCTGCGCGCGCGCCCGGACGTCGACGTCGTCGTCGGCAACGCGCGAAACCGCGGCGGTCCGCGCGACGGACGTCCGTGCCGGCCGACCCGTGGCGGCGGCGTGCCGATCACGCTCGCCGAGATTCTCGCCGACGAGATGGTGCTGTTCATCATGTGCGTGTTCCGCCGCGAAGCGGCCGAATCGGTGGGCGGCTTCGATGCCGCGTTTCTGACGAACGAGGAATACGAGATGTGGATCCGCGCGGCGCTGGCGGGATTCACGTTCACGCGCCACGTGCGGCCACTCGGCTGGTACCACTGCGGCCGCCCCGACAGCCTGTCCGCGAACCGGACGCGGATGCTGGCGGGCATCCTGCGCGTGCTGGCGAGAACGCGGCCCTCACTCGCCGCGCGATCGCCGGAGCGGGCGATCCTCGAGCGACAGGTCGAGCGGTTCGAACGTGAGCTGGCCGCCGAACGGCGGCGGCTGCTGCTGTCTTCTCCTTCCCTGGCGAGGGCGTATGCGCTGGTTACGGGCACAGCTGACGCGCGCTGACCGCGCGCTGGCGCGCATGAGCGGCCGGCGCCGCGTCGTGGTCGACGCGCGGACGCCGATGAACTTCGCCATCCTCGCGCCCGTCTTCGAACGGCTGCGGCGCGATCCGCGCGTCGAGGTGTGCTTCACGGCCGACGAGCCGTCAGGCGACGCGGCGGACGGCGTGCCGGCGCGGGTGCGGACGCGCGCGGCCTTGAAGTGGCGCCGGATCGACCTCGCGCTCAGCGCCGATCCATGGGATCCGATCGTGCTGCGCCGGTGCGACGCCCGCCTGAACTTCTTCCACGGCGTCGCCGGTAAATACGATCTCGATTCGCCGGGCCATCTGCCCATCGACTTCGGGCAGTACGACCGCGTCGGCTTCGTCAACGCCGATCGCATGCGGCGCTATCTGGACGCCGGCGTCGTCTCGCGCGAGGCGGCGGTGCTGATCGGGTATCCGAAGATCGACGCGCTCGCGAACGGCCGCTACGACCCGGCGGCGGTCCACGCGCGGCTGCAGCTCGAGATGCACCGCCGCACCGTGATCTACGCGCCGACGTGGTCGCCCGCCTCGTCGCTGCACCTCGCCGGCGAAGCAATCGTCGAACACCTCGTCGCGTCGGGCTTCAACGTCATCGTCAAGCTGCACGATCGGTCGCTCGACCGGACCGATCCGAAGTACAGCGGCGGCGTCGACTGGCGCGCACGCTTCGCGCGGCTCCATCGACCCGGGCGCATCGCGTTCGTCGAAGCGGCCGACGCCTCGCCGCTCCTGGCGGCGAGCGACGTGATGGTCACCGATCACAGCTCGATCGGGTTCGAGTTCTGCCTGCTCGACCGTCCGCTGATCGTCTTCGACGCACCGGATCTCCCGCGCGTCGCGCGCATCAATCCGGAGAAGATCGCCCAGCTGCGCAGCGCCGCCCGGGTAGTCTACGCCGCCGACGAAGTTGGTCCCGCTGCGCTCGACGAGCTCGCGCACCCCGATCGCGCGTCCGCGGCGCGACGCCAGATCGTCACCGACCTGTTCTACGAGCCGGGCACGGCGACCGGGCGTGCGCTGCACGTCGTCTATGAGCTGCTCGACCTTCCCATGCACGTGCAGGCGGTGCCGGGAGAGGTGCCGGGCGATCTCCGGCACCAGCACGGGCTCACATCATGAAGTTCTCCATTGTCATCGCCACCTACAAGCGCGCCGCGATTCTCGGCGACACGCTGCAGAGCCTCGCGGCGCTGAAGCCGGACGCGCCGTGGGAGGTCATCGTCGTCGACAATAATTCGCCGGATCGGACACGCGAGGTCGTCGAATCGATGGCGCCGACCTATCCGGTCCCGCTCGTCTACGCATTCGAGCGCGAGCAGGGACGGAGCGCGGCGCTCAACTGCGGGTTCGCCATCGCGCGCGGGGACATCATCGTCACGACCGACGACGACGTGCGGGTCGAGGCGGACTGGCTGACGCGAATCGAGCACGGACTGGACGCGCAGCGCTGCGATTACGTCGGCGGACGCGTGCTGCCGCTGTGGGAAGGTCCGCGGCCGGAATGGCTGCCGGCGACCAATGGACGGCTGTGGGCCGTCATCGCGCTGCTCGACTACGGGCCGAAGCCGGTGAAGTTCGGCGCGCGGGTGCCGCTCGGCGTGAACATGGCGATCCGGAAGCCGGCGCTCGATCGCGTCGGCGGCTTCGACCCGCGCATCGGACGCAAAGCGGGCACGCTGCTCGGCCAGGAAGTCCGCGAATGGTGCCTGCGCGCGACGGCGGCGGGACTCGCCGGGTACTACATTCCCGATGTCGCCGTCCGGCATCTGATTCCGCGCGACCGGCTGACGAAGAAGTATTTCCGCCGCTGGTTCTTCTGGCGGGGCATCAGCCGCGCCATGCTGTACGCCGAAACCGGTCTCGACATGGAGAAGCCGGAACAGTCGACGCTCGATTTTTCGCGCGTGCCGCACGTCGCGGGCGTGCCGCGGTATCTGTTCCGCAGCGCCTTCGACGCGCTGAAGACGTCGATCGCGGCCGCGGTCAGACGCGATCCGGCCGTCAGCTTCGAGCGTGAGCTGTTCCTGTGGTTCTTCGCGGGCATCGTCAGACAGCGATGGCGGGATCGGCAGCGCGACATCAAACCGGCGGTCGCGAGGGCGGCATGATGGACGCCACGGTTCTCATCTGCACCTACAACCGGGCGGGTCACCTGGCCGAGACGCTGGACACGCTCGCGCGGACGCGGTTCGAATCCGGACGGCCGCTGCAATGGGAAGTGCTCGTCGTCGACAACAATTCGACCGATCGCACGCGCGAGGCGGTGGAGTCGCGCGTGGCCGGCTATCCCGTTCCGCTGCGGTACCTGTTCGAGCCGCGGCAGGGCAAGTCGAACGCGCTCAACACCGGCCTCGCCGAGACCACAGCGGCCATCGTCGCGTTCACCGACGACGACGTGCGCGTCGACGAGCGGTGGCTGGAAGCCGCCTGCCGCCCGATACTCGACGATCCGTCCATCGATTACACCGGAGGCCCGGTCCATCCGATCTGGGAGCGCGAGATTCCCGAGTGGCTCGACGACGTTCGATCGGATCTCTGGGGCACGCTCGCGATTCTCGATTACGGGCCTGAGCCGTTCGTGTTCGAGGAGCGGCGGCGCATTCCGCTCGGCGCGAACATGGCGGTGCGGCGGTCGCTCGTCGCGCGCATCGGCGGATTCGATCCCGGCCTCGGCCGGACTGGAGAATCGCTCCTCGGTCAGGAGCAGGCGGACTTCTTCTGCCGCTCGCGCGCGGCTGGCGCCCGCGGTCTTTACGTGCCCGCAATGTCGCTCCGCCATCACGTGCCCGCGTCGCGGCTCGAGCGCGACTACTTCCGGCGCTGGTGGTTCTGGAAAGGAATCTCCAAAGCGCGGCTCGAACGCGTGCGGCCCGTCACCGAGCTCGGCGTCGATCTGTCGCGCGTTTCGAAGATCGCCGGTGTGCCGCGCTACATGTTCCGGTCGGCAATCGCGGACGCCGCCGGATGGATCAAGGCGCTCGTCGCCGGGCGCCCCGAAGATCAGATGCGCCACGCGATGATGCTCTGCTACTTCGCCGGGTACTGCCGCGGCGCGTGCGCGCCGGCGACACAAAAGCAGTAAATCGTTTCCGCGGCACCGATCTCGCAGTTCCACATTTCATGACAGTGTGTCGTGCGCGTTTCACGAAGATCGCCGCCTGCAGCGTCGCTGTTTTGTGCGCCATCGCTACACGGTCGCATGCCGCGGAAACACTCTGCGATCCATCGTTCCAGAACTGCCGAACCCAGCTGTTAGCGCTGATCGACTCCGAGAACGTCGGCATCGACGCCGGCTTCTGGTTCATGGAGGACCAGCGCTATGTCAGTCACATCATCGCCCGCTGGAACGCGGGCGTTCCCGTCCGGCTCATCGTCGATCCACGGGCCAATCCGACGTACACGCTGAACGCGACCAGCCTCAGCGCTTTCCAGCAGGCCGGCATTCCGATGATCAAGAAGACCGGCGGCGGCATCATGCATTACAAGATGATGCTCTTCGCCGGCCAGAACGTGGTCGAGTTCGGATCGGCCAACTACAGCGGCAACGCATTCGTGCCGGTGAGCCCGTATCAGAACTACGTGTCGGAGACGATCTTCTTCGAAGACGACCCGGCGATCGTCCACACGTTCATGACGAAGATCGACAACCTGTGGACCGACGCCGCCAATTACTCGGTGTACGCGAACGTGTCGTCGCGGCAGCGCGTGTATCCGACGTACACGCTCAGCGCCGACATGAACTTCCCGCCGGCGCAGAACTACGCCAACCGGCTGATCGGCCGCGAGAACGCCGAGACGGTGAAGATCGACATCGACATGTACCGCATCACGCAGCAGTCGCACAGCGACGCGATGATCGCGGCGTTCCAGCGCGGCGTGCCCGTGCGCTACATGGGCGAGACGCTCGAGTACCGCGATCCGGATCGGCTGTGGGTCGCGTGGAACATGGACCGCATCTATGCCGCAGGAATTCCGATGCGCGTCCGCTCGGCCCAGGGGGAGAACCACGAGAAGCTCGCGCTGTTGTACGGACAGGGCCTCACCGTCTTCGGATCGTCCAACATGACGAGTCCGTCGGCGTCGAGCCAGGAAGAACACAATTACTTCACGACCAAGAGCTGGATCTTCCAGTGGTTCCAGAATCAGTTCAACCGCAAATGGAACAACTCCAACGGCTTCAACGAAACGGCGCCGTTCGTGCCGCTGCCGCCCGATAAACCGCTGTATCAGTCGATTGCCGACGGCGCGACCGGCGTGCCGACTTCCAGCCAGCAGCTCGTGTGGTACGGCGGGCCGTGGGCGCACATCTACGACGTCTACTTCGGGACCGATCCCACCGCCGGCGTCCTGCTCGCCGCCAATCAACCGCTCGGCCCCAGCGAGACGACGACGGAGTACCAGCGCTATTCGCTGCCGCCGCTGCTGCCGGGGACGACGTACTACTGGAAGATCGTCTCGAAGACGGCGGCACTCGTCCCGAAAACCGGGGTGATCTGGAGTTTCACGACCTCGGGCACGGGCTCGGGCGGCGGTCTGCCGGCCCCGTGGGCCGAGACCGACATCGGCGCGGTACCGTTTGCGGGGTCGACGCAGTACTCGAGCGGCACGTTTACCGTCACGGGATCCGGCGCCGACATCTGGGGCAGCGCGGACGCGTTCCACTACGTGTATCAGGCGCTCAGCGGCGACGGCAGCATCCAGGCGCGCGTCGGCAGCGTCCAGAACGTCAACGCGTGGGCAAAAGCAGGCGTGATGATCCGCGAGTCGCTCGACGCGAATTCGAAACACGCGCTCATGCTCGTCTCCGCCGCGAAAGGCGAACAGCTGCAATGGCGCGCAGCGACCGGCGGCGCGTCGTCGGGCGTCGCCGGTTCGCTGTTGGCCCCACCGCGCTGGGTGCGCCTGGACCGCGTGGGCAACACGTTCACCGGCTACGAATCGGCTGACGGCGCCACGTGGACGCAGGTCAGCGAGCAGACGGTCGCGATGGCCGCCGACGTCTTCATCGGCATCGCCGTGACCAGCCACAGCACCAGCGCATCGACCACGGCCGTCGTGACCAACCTGACGATTTCCGGATCCGGCGGCGGCGGAGGAGGAGGCGGGTCGACGCTGCCGCCGCCGTGGACCGACGCCGACGTCGGCGCCGTGACCATCGCCGGCACCGCGGACTACACGAACGGCCTGTTCACGATCACGGCGTCGGGCGCGGACATCTGGGGGACGGCCGACGCATTCCACTTCGTCTATCAACCGCTGAACGGTGACGGCACGATCACCGCGCGCGTCGACAGCGTGCAGGAGGCGTACGTGTGGTCGAAAGCCGGCGTCATGATCCGCGAGACGCTCGCCGCGAATTCGAAGCAGGCGATCATGCTCGTCTCTGCAGCGCGGGGTGCCGCGCTGCAATGGCGTCCCACGACCGGCGGCGCGTCCTCGAGCGTCAGTGGATCGACGTCGGCGCCCCCACGCTGGGTGCGCCTGGTCCGCACCGGCGATGCATTCACCGGGTACGAGTCCGCGGACGGCGTGACCTGGATCCAGGTCAGCAGTCAGTCGATTCCGATGGCGGCAAACGTCATGGTCGGCCTCGCCGTGGCGAGCCACAACACGAGCGCAACGACGACGTCGCAAATTGAGTCCGTGGTTATTCAGTAAGCAGGGCACACTCGGGCGCCCGTCGCACGGCTGAGCTCCACTCAGCTGGCTTTCAGTTTGCACCTCGTCCGAATGCCGTGTCTGCGCGACTTCGAGTAGCCATCGTCGCACCATCGTTGGGGATTCTGGGCGGACAGGCGGTGCAGGCGGATCGTCTGCTGCGCGCGTGGCACGGCGATCGGGACGTGCACGCGTGGCTCGTACCGGTCAATCCGCTGCCCCCGCCGCTCCTCCGTCGGGCGCTCGACGTCAAGTACCTGCGCACGATCGTCACGGAAGCGACCTACATCCCGACACTTCTACGCCAGCTGTCGCGCGCCGACGTCGTGCACGTGTTCTCGGCGTCGTACGCGTCGTTCCTCCTCGCGCCGCTGCCGGCGATGCTGGTTGCGCGCGCGCTGGGCAAGCCGGTCATTCTGAACTATCGAAGCGGCGAAGCGCTGGATCATCTCGCGCGGTCGGCGATCGCCCGGAAGGCGATCGCGCGCGTCGATCGCAACATTGTTCCGTCGACGTTTCTCGTGGAGGTGTTCCGCGGCTTCGGCATCCGCGCGGAAGTCATTCCCAATCTCGTCGATCTCGGCCGCTTCGCGTATCGGGAACGCAATCCGCTGCGGCCCCGGCTGCTCTCGACCCGCAACTTCGACGCGCTCTACAACGTGGCGACGACGATCCGGGCATTCCGGCTCGTTCAGGATCGATTCCCCGATGCGTCGCTCACGCTGGTCGGCGCCGGGCCGCAGGACGACTCGCTCCGCGCCCTGGCGGCGCAGCTGCGGCTGCGGCACGTCAACTTCGCCGGCCGCGTGACGCCGGAGCTGATTCC
>Ga0066652_100001630_pt1 | contig 11768 bp, 10 predicted proteins | sample GraSoiAngelo_101_FD_71413 | JGI IMG/M metagenome (GOLD analysis project Ga0066652, IMG submission 71413) | Grasslands soil microbial communities from the Angelo Coastal Reserve, California, USA - 14_0903_02_30cm | ecosystem: Environmental > Terrestrial > Soil > Grasslands | place: USA...
CGGCTGGAAGCTCGCCGCGACGTGCGAAATTGCTCAAGATATTGAGCCGCCGGCGAGCCATCGATCGGGTCAGGGCGAGACGGCGAAGTTGTAGGTCCGCCATCCGAGGCGGTTCGGCGGGGCGCCAATGGTCCCGTTGTACTGGTTCGAGCCCCAGACCTTGGTCGCGTCGCTCGGGTCGGGGCTGGCGGCCGCATAGTCGCCCCAACGACACGGGCTGCAGCTGAAGTCGCGGTCGATCGCCGAGCTCGTGACCAGGGTCGACTCGTTGCCCATCGTCCCGAGCGCGTCGGTGCCGATCCGCGACTGGACGCGGAGGTCGACGAGGTTCGCCGAGCTTCCCTCGTTGAAGTCGACCATCGCCGAGTTGCCCGCGCTCGTCGGCGAGATCGCGCCGTTGAAGACGAAGTTGGTGGTCGAGGAAACGTTTCCCTCCTGGCGGTTCGCGGTCGCCGGGCAGGCTGGGGGGGTTCCGGGGCTGCAGTTGCTCGGGATCAGCTCGTACCAGCGGACCACTGAGCGCCCGCCGGCGCCGGCGATCGTGTGCTGCGTCCACAGCGCCTCGGCGCCGGTGGCGTCGGGATCGGGGTTCTCGACCGCCTGCGTGAGCCGGGCGTCGGAGCTGTCGATCCTCCTGGTCGTCCCGGGCTGAGGGACGTTCGCGGGGACCTGGTAGTTGGTGACGCTCACGTTTCCGTCCTGGACCAGGGTGGGGACGGTCGCGGTGCCCCCGACGTGCCAGACCATGAGCTGGTTCGCGGTGCCGCTGTGGTCGGAGGGGTCGTCGGCTGCGACGACATAGCCGCTGCCGCCCGTCGGGTTGACCGTGTTGGCCGGGACCGGGGTGAACGCGGTGTCGTTGTCGGCGGTCTTCAGGGCGCTGCCGGCGGTGCCGTTGTAGCCGAAGAACGGGATCCCAAAGCTGGTCGGGCAGGTGGTCGAGCCGTTGGCCGGCTTCGGCAGCGCCCAGATCCGGGCGCCATTGAAGGTGTTGCCGGTGAAGACGTTCGAGCCGATGATGATGTGGCTGGCGTCGTGGCCGAGCTTGTCGTAGTCGTCGATTCGGGTACCGGTGTCGATCGCGTACTTGCACCAATCCGACGAGGCGAGGCTCCCGGTCGGGTTCGCGGTCTTCGACCAGCCGAAGACCATGAAGTTCTGCCCGGCCGTGTCGCCTTGGTCGGAGATCGCCGTGTAGAACCAGCGGTTCGCGCTCTGGTCCCACTGGATCTGAGGATCGAAGACGTCCCGCCCGGTGGGCCCGGTGAAGACGTCGAGCTGGGCGGTGCCGAAAACCGAGGGGGGGCTAGCGGTGCGGTTGTACGAACGGACGACGCTGTTCACGAACTCGAAGTAGGAGCCGCACGGCGTGCCCGCCCCCCCACAGCCCGTACTCGTGCTGGGGCCGACTGCGCCGGTGGTATCGGGTGGGGTGCCGAGGAAGGTGGTGTTGTCGCTCCAGATCAACCCGTTCCACTGCGCCGACACCGCCGCGGGGCTGAGCGGCGCCTGCGGCGGTCCGGTGGTGCTCTTCTGCGCCGCCTTCTGCTTCAGGTGGTCGAGCCTCGAGGGGTGCTCCTTGTGGAGCGGAATGGCGCGGGGAGGCGGGGCTCCGGCCTCTGCCTTCGCGCTTCGGGGCGGCGCCTCGAAGAAGCTCGCGCCGACCTTGTGGGCGGTCCGGTGGCCGGATGGCTGCAGCGTCTTCGCGGATGCCACGGCCGCCGCCACGAGGAGCGAGAGCACGAGTCCCACCAGAACGGCCGTCGTCAGGCGGCGCAGCACTGCGGCGATGTTAGCGGGACATCTCCGGAATCGGCAAAGGCAAGCGCCACTACCCTGACGACGTGGAGCAAGGCGCCACAACCGCGAAGCCGGGCGCGCCCGAGGCGTTGGGCCGATTCAGCGTCCCGAACATCCGCGCCGCCTGGTGGGCATGGCGGGCCGCGCGGCGAGCGGACCGCGGCCTTCGTCGTCTCGGCCTCCACGAAGCCGCGGGGGTCTTTCCACCGCCGCCACTTCCCGCGGGAGCCGAGCGCGGCGTGCGTGCCGTCCTGCGCCGCACCGAGGACACCTGTCTGGTCCGGTCGATCGTCCTTCAGCGCTGGTACGCCGCCCACGGCGAGCCCCGCGACCTGATCATCGGGGTCACCAGCCCCGACGACGAGTTCGAAGCCCACGCGTGGCTCGAGGACGAGCCGGTCGACGAGCGGTTCCGCGAGCTGTTGCGCCGGCCCCCACCGAGTAGCTAGGCTGCGGATCCTGGCCGCAGGATCGCGGCGTCGCCTTCACCATGCGAGCTCTCGTCACCGGCTGCGCCGGGTTCATCGGATCCCACCTCACCGAGTCGCTGCTCGACGACGGCGTCGAGGTGGTGGGGGTCGACTGCTTCAACAACAACTACGACCGGCCGTCCAAGCTCAGCAACCTCGAGCGGGCTCGGGAATGGAACGCGTTCGAGTTCGTGCCGGTGGACCTCGCGCGGGGGGAGCTGGAGGATCTGGTGGAGGCGGTCGACGCGATCTTCCATCTGGCGGCGGAGCCCGGCGTGAGGTCGAGCTGGACCGCTCGCTTCGAGACCTACCTCCGCAACAACCTCCTGGCCACCCACCATCTGCTCGACGCCTGCCGGCGGTGGCCGGAGAAGAGGTTCGTGTATGCGTCCTCGTCGTCGATCTACGGGCAGGCCGAGACCCTCCCCACGCCCGAGGAGGTCGTGCCGCGCCCGTTCTCGCCTTACGGGCTGACGAAGCTCGCGGCCGAGCACATGTGCTCCTCCTACCGAGCGAACCACGGGATCCCCACCGTCACCCTGCGCTACTTCTCGGTCTACGGCCCCCGCCAGCGCCCGGACATGGCGTTCGCCCAGTTCTGCCGCGCGACGATCGATGGCGATCCGATCACCGTGTATGGCGATGGCACCCAAACGCGGGACTTCACGTACGTCGACGACGTCGTTACGGCGACCCGCGCCTCGGAGCGCATCGATGCCGCGGTCGGCGGGACCTACAACATCGGCGGCGGATCGAGGACGAGCCTGCGGGAGGCGATCGAGCTGCTGAGTGAGATCTCCGGGAGGCGGGTCGAAGTGCGCCATGAGCCGGCTCAATTCGGTGACGTTCGCGACACCGGCGCCGCGACCGAACGGGCCCGCCGGGACCTCCGCTACGAGCCCGCGACCGAGCTCAAATCAGGACTCGAGGCGCAGTTCGAATGGGCGGGCAACGTACGGGCGCGGTGAGAACCGTGGGGTTTCGTACCGCTCAGCCGGCGGCTGTGCGCCGACGCCACCGCAGCGCGACGTAACCCAGCGCCGCCAGCAGGCTCAAGCCCAGAACGATCGGAAACGCGAGCCCCATTCCCCCGGGGTCCCCGCCTCCCACCGCATGATTGACCGTGTTGCCGAGCCCTGATCCGGTGTCGGCGCCGGGAGCGGAGCCTTGGCTTTGCCCGCCGGATCCCGGACCCGCTCCTTTCCCCGATCCTCGCACCGCGGCTCTTGGTGCGGTCGCCTCGGCGAAGTCCGCGGCCTTTGATCCGATCGCTCCTTGAGCCTGGAGGGAGTGCCGCGCGGCGTTCGACAGCGTCGACGGGCTGCCCGACGGTCCTCCGCCCGACCCGCCACCGCCCGACCCGCCGCCGTTGCTCGGGTGGTTCCCGCCTCCGGCGCCCGGGAGGTTCTCCAGGTACTGATCCACCGCTGAGTTGTCCGAGGCACGAGCGCCCCCGGCCGCGATCAGGGCGAGGAGCGCCACGAGGGAAACGGCGACCGAGATCCTGCGCATATACCTCTGTACGAAGGCGACCCCGTCCACCTGACAGTCAGAACAGCCGTCCGCGCAACGTAAAAGGGCACATGGCGGCGATGGTCGACGATGCGCGCGCCGAGGGTGGCGGCGTGCTTCGAGCGCCTCCGCCCTTCGGTTGGTCCCTCCCCCTCAGCCTGGAGCGTCTCGGTCCCGCCCTTGCGGGCTCGGTCCTCCCCTTCCTCCTCGTCCTCTACCTCGCTCTAAAGCGCGGCGGCTACGACGAGGTCGTCTACGGGGAGGTCGGGATCGCCGCATGGTGGATCGTCCTCCTGGGCGCCCTGGTGGGCGTCCTCCCCCGGCTTCGCGTCGCGACCGGCGGCTGGATCGGCATCGCGCTGTTGGGCGCTTTCGCGGCCTGGACCGCGCTCGGCATCGGCTGGTCTGAGAGCGCCGAGCAAAGCGTCGCGGAGGTCGGGCGCGTGGCCACCTATCTCGGCATCTTCGTGCTCGCCCTGCTCGCCCAGGGGGCGGACGGGCTTCGGCGGACCGTGAATTCGGTCGCCGCCGCGATCGCCGTCGTCGCCGGCCTCGCCCTGCTGTCCCGATTCCATCCGAGCTGGTTCCCCGCCAACGAGACCGCCAGGCTCCTTCCCGAGACACGGGACCGCCTCAACTACCCGCTGAACTACTGGAACGGCCTGGCGGCGCTGATCGCGATCGGGCTCCCGCTCGCGCTCGTTGCGGCAACCAGATCGCGGACCCTGGTGGCGCGCGGGCTGGCGGGGGCCGCTCTGCCGGCGATGGCGCTCGCGTCCTTCTACACCCTGTCGCGGGGAGGGGCCCTCGAGGTGGCGATTGGGCTGATCGTGCTGTTGGCGCTCTACCCGCGCCGGCTGGAGCTCGCGCCCACCCTGGCGATCTCGGCGGCCGGCAGCGCCGTCCTGATCGCGGCCGCGACCCAGCGCGACGCGCTCGAGAACGGGCTCCTCAACGACGCCGCGCGTTCGCAGGGGAACGAGATGCTGGCGATGGTCCTGGTCGTTTGCGCCGGGGTGGGTCTCGCACAGGTGGCGATCGCGATCGCGTCCCGCCACGGCCTTGGCCCCCGGGTTGCCGTGTCCCGGAGCTGGGCCGCTTCGATCCTCGCGGCCGCGCTCGCGGTCGGCGTGGCCGTGGCGCTCGCCGCCGGTCTGCCCGGATACCTGTCCGACCGCTGGCACGACTTCAAGCAGCCGACCGTCGCGAGCAACGGCTCGACGCAGCGATTCGAGAGCGCGAGCGGCAACGGCCGCTACCAGTACTGGAAATCCGCGAAGCACGCCGACGCGACCGACGCTGCGAAGGGAATCGGTCCGGGCACCTTCGAGTACTGGTGGTCGCGAAACGGAACAATCCCCGGCTTCGTCAGGGACGCGCACTCGCTCTATTTCCAGACGCTCGCCGAGACCGGGATCGTGGGGCTCGTCCTCGTCCTCGGATTGGTGCTGTGGATACTCGGTGCGGGTGTCGTACGGAGCCTCTCGAGTGGCATCGAATCGCGCTTCCTGCTGGCGGGCGCGACGGCCGGCTGCGCGGCCTTCGCGACCGCCGCAGCGGTCGATTGGGTGTGGCAGCTTGCGGTGATCCCGGCGGCATTCGCGCTGCTGGCCGCGGCGATCCTCGGACCAGGTGCGGCGCCGGGGCGCACCCAGTCCTCCCCTTCGTTCTCGCCGGCCAGGGGACGAAGCGCCATCGCGAGCAGGGCGGTCGTCATTCTGCTCGCGCTCGCCGCCACGGCGGCGATCGCCGTCCCGCTCGCCGCCACGGCCGAGGTCCAGCAGAGCCAGCAGGACGTCCGTGCCTCCGATCTCGGCTCCGCGCTCGACCGCGCCCGCGCTGCACACAAGATCGAGCCGTACGCCGCGACGCCGAGCATGCAGGAGGCGCTGGTCCTCGAGCGGCTCGGAGACCCGCGCGCCGCGTTGGCTCCCGCCCGCTCCGCGACCGAGGCGGAGGCGACCAATTGGCGCACCTGGCTGGTGCTGTCGAGACTCGAGTCCGAGCTCGGCGACGGCCGGCAAGCGGTCGATGCGTATCGCCGGGCCCGGTCTCTCGACCCCCGCTCGTCCCTCTTTCCGTGACGTCGCCGAATCACGAAGACCAGGATCTCGAGCGCCTTGCCGAACGCCTTCGGGCGGGACGCCCCGTGCCGCAGGCGGACTTTCGCGGTGAGCTTCGCGAGGACCTGCTGGGCCGATTCGCCCCTCGCCCCACTCCACCGCGGCGTGCTCGCTTCCTCGTCGCCGCGTACGGCGGAGCCGGACTGGCGCTGATCGCGATCGCGGCGATCGGCGTGGCGGGCGCGGGACCGTTCGCCGCCGGCTAGAGGTCAGATCGAAGGCCGGCGGCGGTACCGCGCTCCTCGAGCGCGGCGCGCATGCTGCGGAGCGAGCGCGAAACGATTTGGTCGACGTTGGCCGGACCGATTCCCGTGAGCTCGGCGATCTCGCGGCTCGTCAGGTCGCCGCCGAAGCGAAGCGCGATCACCTGCCTCTCCCGCTCCGGCAGCCCCTTGAGTGCCGCCTCGAGCTCGGGATCGACCCCGAGCCCCGGGTGAATCGGGGGCTCGTGGCCCAGGCTCGCTTCCACCGCGTCCCCCTCCTCGATCGGCGTCTCCCGCGAGGCGCGATCGCGGCGGTAGTGATCGATCAGCAGGTTCTTGGCGATCGCCATCAGCCAGGTTCTGGGGCTCGCACGCTCGGGGTCGAAGCCGCCCCAGGCGCGCAGGGCGCGCTCGAAGGTGAGCTGGGTGAGATCCTCGGCCTCCTCGCGCGAGGCCACTCGATAACCGAAGAAGCCATAGACCCGCCCTACGTGCTCGTCGTACAGCTTCGCGAACTGCTGTCGGTCCGGGTCCCCGGTCATCAAGGCCTCTCCCCCGCAGTCACCGCTCCCCGCACTGGAGCGCGGAGCTCTCCGCCGAATGCGCGATCTGCGCAGGCTATCCGCATCCGGATTCGTCTTCAACGCGGCGCGGGGGCTGCGTTAGGATGGCCCGCGCTGCGGGGAGACGGACGCGTTGATGGCTGACACGCTCCAACCATCGGATCTGGCGCCTGGTCTACTCCTCGGGGATGGAGCAGAGGTGGCGCCGGACGTCGCGATCGGTGCGCGGGTCGTCATCCACGCCGGGTCCCAGGTGGGGGCCGGGGCCGTGCTCGAAGACGGCGCGGTGGTCGGCAAGCAGCCCCATCTGGGCGCCAAATCGACAGCAGCCCGAGACCCCGTTGCCCCTGCCGTCGTGGAAGAGGGCGCCGCGGTGCTGGCCGGCGCAGTCGTCTTCGCCGGCGCAAGGCTCGGTCCGCGATCGATCGTGGGGGATCAATCGCACGTTCGCGAGCGTGCCCGGCTCGGCGCGGACACCGTGATCGGACGGGGCACCTCGATCGACAACGACGTCGTCGTGGGCGAGCGCGTCCGGATCCAGACGAATTGCTACATCACCGCCTACTGCACGATCGAGGACGACGTGTTCATCGGCCCGGGCGTGATCACGACGAACGACAACACGATGGCTCGGCAGCCGCTCGACGCTCCGCTCGAGGGACCGGTCCTGCGGCGAGCGTCGCGGATCGGCGGCGGGGCGATCATCTGTCCCGGCGTCGAGGTGGGCGAGGACGCCTACGTCGCAGCCGGTGCCGTCGTCGCGGGGGACGTCCCCTCCCACGCCGCGGTGATGGGGATCCCGGCACGCGAGGTTCGAGGGGTTCCGGATCAGGACCTGCTCGAGCGCTGGCAGTGATCCGATGGGATCGAGCGAACGAAGAGCCATCCCGCTGTTCGCGACCTGGCCCGCTCTCGAGCCACTGATATCGGAGGTGGCCGACCGCCAGCGGGCGGTGCTCGGATCGGGCCGCTACATACTCGGCCCCGAGGTTGAGGCTTTCGAGGCCGAGTTCGCGGCGTACGTAGGCCGCCGCCACTGCGTGGGCGTGGCCAGCGGCACCGACGCTTTGACGATCTCCCTGCGGAGCCTCGGCGTCGGTCCCGGCGACGAGGTGGTCGTCCCCGCCTACACGTTCTTCGCGACGGCGGAGGCCGTGGTCAACGCGGGCGCGCGCCCGGTCTTCTGCGACATTGACCCTCGTACGCACTGCATGACGGCGGCCACCGCGGAGGCAGCGATCGGCCGTCGGACCCGGGCGCTCCTGCCCGTCCACCTCTTCGGGAACCCCGCGCCGATGGATGAGCTGATCCGCCTCGCAGCGGAGCGCGGGCTTGCCGTCGTAGAGGACGCGGCTCAAGCGGCGGGCGCCCGTCTCGGCGACCGAATGGCCGGCAGCTTCGGCGACGTGGCGGCCTTCAGCTTCTACCCGAGCAAGAACCTGGGCGCCTTCGGAGACGCGGGAGCGATCGTCACCGACCGCGATGAGGTCGCGGCGAGCGCGCGCCGCCTTTGCGACCACGGCTCGGAGCGACGGTGGGTCCACGCCGAGGTCGGCTTCAACTCCCGCCTGGACGAGCTGCAGGCGGCCGCCCTCCGGGTCCTCCTCCCGCATCTCGACGAGTGGACGGAGCGGCGCCGCGCGGTTGCGATTGGATACGCCGAGGCCGGCTTGGGCCGTCTGGTGACGCTGCCCGAGGCCACTCCGGGGGCGGAGCCGGGATATCACCTGTATGTGGTCCGGGCCGACGATCGCGAGGGGCTTCGCGAAGCGATGGACGGGGCGGGGATCCAAACGCGCGCGTACTACACGCCGCCCCTGCATAGGCAGCCGGCCTTTCAGAGCATCGTCGATGGCCGCAGCTTCCCTCGTGCCGAGCGGCTTGCCGACGAGTGCCTCGCGCTCCCGATGGGCCCTGCCCTCGAGGGTGGCGAGATCGAGCGCGTCGTCGCCGCCGTTCGCGGGGCAACTCACGCGACGATCCGCGCCTGAGCCTGAATCGAGCCGGTCGCGGGAGCTAGTTGACGCCGCGACGGAACAGGACGGCGGGAATCGTCCTCAGCAGGAGGTTGACGTCCGCCCATAGCGACCAGTTCGCCACGTAGAGGTAGTCGAGCTTCACCATCTCCTCGAACGGGATGATGGTTCGACCGAGCACCTGCCAGGGACCGGTGATGCCCGGCGCGAGCTCCAACCTGATGCGTCCGTAGCCCCTGATCTGCTCGTCCTCGGAGGCGATCAGCGGTCGCGGGCCGACCAGGCTCATGTCCCCGCGCAAGACGTTCCAGAGCTGGGGCAGCTCGTCGAGGCTCGTGTGGCGGAGCCATCGGCCAACCCGCGTTATCCGGGGATCGTCGTCGATCTTCAGCCAATAGCGGCTGTCGCTGAAGCGGAGGAGCTCGTCGAGCCGCTTTTCGGCGTCGATCGCCATCGTCCGGAACTTGGCCAGCATGAATCGGTGGCCGCCCTTGCCGATGCGCTGCTGTCGAAACAGCACAGGGCCCGGCGAGTCGAGCTTGATCGCGATCGCCGCCGCCGCCATCACCGGCGCGAGGAGCAGCAGACCCAGCCCAGCCCCCATCACGTCCATCGAGCGTTTGAGGAATCGGGATGACCGCGAAAGGATCAGGGGGTTGAGGCCAAACAAGGTGACTCCTTCGACGTTGTCGACCTGGACGGAGGGACCCATCGCGTCGACGTAATGGGGGAGGATGCTCACCTTGGTGCCCGATACCTGAAGCAGGTCGAGAATGCTCTCGTCATCCACATCGGCTTGGATCACGATCACGCGTTCGACGCCGTAGTTCGAGATCAGGGCGGGCAGATCTGCCGTCTCGAGCGTGCCGAGCACCGGTAGATCCGCATGCGGGCTGGCCGAGTCGCCGACCACGAGGCCGATCGGGTCGAGCGCGTACTCCGGGTGGGTGCGGATCTTGCGCAGCAGGGGCTGGAGCACCGGCCCGCCGCCGACGAACATGGCCCGCTCGCATCCGAACCATCGCCGCGCCAGGTGCCTGACCGCGGTGCGCATGGTGGCTACGAGCAAGAAGCCGGCGAGGGCGAGGACGAGGACCTCGCCGAGCACCAGCTTGTGGACAGGAGCAACCCGAAAGCCGATCCAGGTGGCGAGAAGGCCGATCAGAAAGGCGTGGAACAGCGCGGGCAGCTCGTCGAGCACGCCGTGATTGATCCTCTTCTCGTCGAGGCCGTAGAGGCCGTAGAGACGAAAGAGGGCAAGCCAGATGGGAAGCACGGGCAGGATCCAGACGACGTCACCCAGATCTCGGCCCTGAACCGGGGAGAGCAATAGGGCGACCAGGAGCGCGATGAAGATCGCCGCGAGGTCGGTGACAGCGAGCGCCCGTCGCACGACGTAGTCGCGCCGACCGTCCAGGGCGCGACGCTGGGCGGATCCCTCATGGTCGGTCGTCGCCGAGGCGATGCTCCACGGCGGCGCCTCGGGCGCCAGGTCGTCCGCGGCGCCTTCGGGTGAGGTTCTAGCCTGCGGCAAGGTCCTCGTCCATCACTGCCACGGGGCGACCTGTGTCCCGGAGGGATGCATCTGCGGCCTCGCTCATGCGCACGACGTCTCGGCAGAGCTCGACGTGACCGTCTGGGGGCGCGCACCGACGGATCGAGCGGACAAACTCGTCCATCTCGAGCGCGAGAGGCTCCGCCCCATCGATTTTCGGCGACAGAATGTCGCCCGTGCGATACGAGAGCTGGTACTCCCCGAAAGTCTCCGGGTCGCTGTAGACGACCCCGTGGTCGAAGATGCGGACCGGCTCGTGCCCGCCCTCCTCGTAGACGACCATCTTCTTGCTCCCGACGACCACGGTGCGGCGCAGCTTGCTCGGTGCCAGCCAGCTCATCTCGAGATTGGCCACGGCGCCACACCGGAAGCGCAGCGCGAGGAAGGCAACGTCGGGGATCCCCGCCACGATCGAGTCTCTTCCGGTAGCGGAGATCGACCAGGGCGCCTCGCCCAGCCAGTACCTCAGGATCGAGAAGTCGTGAGGGCCGAGGTCCCACACGACGCTGACATCGGGCTGGTGAAGGCCGAGGTTCACCCTGCTCGAGGAGACGAAGTAGATCTCTCCCAGCTCCCCGCCATCGAGCAGTTGCTTGACCGCCCGGACCGGGGGGCTGTACAGGAACGTGTGGCCGCACATCAGCGCCCGGCCACGTTCACCGGCGAGCGCCAGAAGCTCGTCCACCTCGCCCGTCGACGCCGCGAGCGGCTTCTCGACGAAGGTGTGCTTTCCCGCCTGCAGGCTCTGAGAGGCGAGCTCGAAGTGGGCGAAGACGGGGGTCGCGATCAGGACGGCGTCGACGGTCGGATCCTCGAAGAGGTCGCTGCTGCGCTTCGTTGGGCGCGTCGCCGGATATCGGCGCGAGTAGCGCTCGAGCCGGTCCTCCCGGAGATCGCAGATCCACGCGATCTCGACGTCGGATCGATCCGAGAGAACGCGTAAGAGGTTCGGCCCCCAGTAGCCGAGGCCGACAAGCCCAATGCGTAAGCCGGTTCCCGGGCTCAGCCCGGAGCCCGCCCCGTTGATCGGATTGCTCACTTCTCCCTGGTGCGTGAGTGGTTCAGTCGGATGCGAGCCTAGCGGCTTTGGACTCAGGGAGGCAAGGCATTGGCCGGGCCAGCCCGTCTGGGATCCTCCCGGCTGCGCAGATGTCGCCCGATTTCCCGCATGTCACGGTCGTCATTCCCACGAGGGAGCGGTGGGGCCTGCTTCGGCGCGCCCTTCGGTCCGCGCACGCCCTCCCGGACGGCCGCGTCATGATTTGCTCCAAGCGAACGTGATCCTTCCGCGTCCAAAGTCGTGCGAAGGTCGTCGCTTGTCGAGAGGTGCGGTGGGTTCGACGAGCGCCTGGAGTACGCCTGCGCAACCGGCGGCCGGAATGGCTCAAGGCCTATCGATGACGGGACGAGGCAGGCCAGGTGTCACGACCTAAACCCGAGGTCACGGCGGTGATCCCGACGCGTGATCGGTGGCAGCTCCTTCGCCGAGCGCTTCGGTCGGTGCTCTCGCAGGAGAACGCCCGGGTCGAGGCGATCGTCGTGGACGATGCCTCACGCGAGCCACCT
>Ga0066652_100001632_pt1 | contig 11756 bp, 15 predicted proteins | sample GraSoiAngelo_101_FD_71413 | JGI IMG/M metagenome (GOLD analysis project Ga0066652, IMG submission 71413) | Grasslands soil microbial communities from the Angelo Coastal Reserve, California, USA - 14_0903_02_30cm | ecosystem: Environmental > Terrestrial > Soil > Grasslands | place: USA...
CCGCCGTGTGGAGCTGCTCGCACCCGTCATTGACCCGCAGTGTCGCGCGCAGCTCGACACGATCCTCGACGCGTACATCAACGATCCAGCCGCCTGGGAGCTGACCTCAGCCGGCGAGTATGTCCGCCGTCACGGCACCGGACCTGGCGCCCAGGATCAGCTGCTCGAGACGACGGCCGCGATCAAGTAGCTGCTTAGGCGCGGCCGCCGAGGCACGACTCGACGATGTATCGCTTGGCGAGCCGGGGATTGTTGATCGTCTCGTAGAAGTCGTCGTAGTACTTCAGCGTGTAGCTCACGTAGTCCTGCTTCAGCATCGCGCCGAACGAGTCGCGATACAGCGCGTAGATCGCGTCCTTCTTCGCCCGGAACAGCGCGAACGCCTGCTCGAAGTTCGCCGGGTCGGTGCAGTAGCCGCGCATGAGTCGCTCGGTGACCCGCTTGATGCGGAGCAGTGGCGACGGCACGGCATATCGTGAATTGACGACGCCGGACCAGTCGAAGTCGTATGCGACGGGAGCGTACGCCGTGTCGCGCTGGAACAGGAGGACGTTATGAAGCGCGCCAACCGAGAAATCCGTGTTGGCGATGAAATACTGGAACACGCCGAAAAACGCGTCCTCGGCTGGGTCGAGGTCTGGCCCGGCGGCGCCCTTGATGTCCACCACCTTGCCTCCGAGACGCGCGGCGAAGTCCTGCTCTTCTTCCAGCAGGAATCCGTACTTGTGCGCGAGCGTGTCCTTCTTCTCCGCGTCCACATACGTCACGCGCACGAGCCGCGTGTTGAGGGCGAGCGGGGTGAGCTGGCGCTGCACGCGATAGAGCTGATACTCGCGCAGCACGTACTGCTCGTAATCGTCGGTGTTGCGGCACTGCAGCACGAGCCGGATGCGGTCCAGGTGCCGGAACTCCGTCTTCTTCGTGGAGTCCTTGTTGAAGTTGAGACGCAGCGGCGGGATCTCGCAGTTCTGCCGGCGCCAGACGCCGCGGGTCCGCAGGCGAACGGGCACGCGCACCGACCCGCTGTCCCCGGCGTACAGGATCTCCGCGGGTCGCCACGGCGTGGTGCCGGTGCGATCGCGCTTGAGCTGCTTGAAGGGGCCGACGAGTGTGATCTCGAGCGGCTGCTCGGCGGAGAAGATGCGCGGAGGCGAGTAGGGCTTCGGCTCCTTCGCCGCTTTCGGATCGCCCTGCGGCGCCTGCGCCGAAAGCGCACCGGCGGCGAGGGCGCACAGCAGCACGGATGTCGTCGCTCTCATTTGATCTCCACGCCGATGGTCGGTGTCTTCTCCTGCAGCGCGTCCAGCAAGTCGGAGGAGCGCGCGGTCTTCTTGAGCTGCACGGCGTACTCGACGACGTGCGTGCCGTCCTTCTCGTGGACGACGCCGCCGAAGCGCCACTTCTTGAGGAACTCGTCGAACATGACTTCCGCCGCGATGCGCGACGCATCGGGATCGTACGTGCGCAGCCGCAGCAGTGCGTCGCGGTTCTGCATCTCTTCCTCGGACAGCTCGTCCTTCTGCAGCCGGCGCTTCCGCCGCCAGGCGCGGTCGGCCGCTCCCTCGAGCTGCTCGGGGGTCATGTTCTCGAAGATCTCGTTGTCGAGGAGCGCGACGAAGCTCCCGGTCTGCCGCATCCGCCGCTCCATCGCTTCCATCTTCCTCTTGGCGCGCTCGCCTTCGAACGCCTGGGACTTGCCGAAGTCCGTCCACCAGAGCGTCAGCACGAGCACGTTGAACAGCACCGAGATCACCGCCGCCACGGGCAGCTGCACCGCCGCGGCGAGTCCGATCGCGGTCGCCAGGAACACGTAGACCGCGTCCTTGCTGTCATCGAGCGTGTTGCGGAATCGCACGGCGGCGACGATGCCGGCCAGGCTGAACGCCAGCGCCAGCGAGTACTTCACCATGACGACGACGCCGGCGACGAGCGGTGGCAGGATCATCAGCGTCTGCACCACGGACTGCTGGTAGCCGCGCTTCTGCCGCGTCAGTGCGTAGATCCATGCGACGGGCAGGGCGAGGAGCACCGCTCCGATCATCGCGGCCGCCACCGTCAGCGCCAGCGTGGTGCTGTCGACGGTGTTCGCGCCGAGCGCTCTCGCCGCCTGCGACTTGCTGGTTATTGCCTCGAACGTTCCGCCCCCCGCCAGCAGCGATTCCAGGGAGCCGTACATCACCGTCTTCGCCTGTGGCAACCGGTACAGCAGCGCCGCGATCCCGAACAGCACCACGTAATACGTGGCCGTTCGAAGGACGACGTTCTGGGTCATGGGTACAGAGTGGTCCTGCGGGTCGGCCACCTGCGCGAGCTCCGGTAGAGGCTGCGCAACAATATGGCGCGTGCAGGGTCGACGCCATCGCACACGATGGAATTCCGCGCGCAACGCCGTCATGTTTCGCTTCCCTGCAACGTTACCCCCCGATTCTCATGCTTTCTCGACGTCCATATGCCATCGCCGGCGCGAGCCTTGTCGCGACAGCCCTGACTCTTGGCTGCATGAAGGCGACCGCCAGCGCCGCGAATGCCGTCGCGGTTCCGGCCGCGGTGCCACCGAAGCTGATCGTGTTCATCACCGTGGATCAGCTGCGCGGCGACATGCTCGATCGCTATCGCGCCGATCTGCACGGCGGCTATGCGCGTCTCATGAGCGGCGCCTGGTTCGTGAACGCATACCAGGATCACGCGATCACCGAGACGGCCCCGGGACATGCCAGCACCATGTCCGGCCGTTTCCCGCGCAGCACCGGCATCACGTCGAACCTGACCGGTGTGATCGATCCCAACTACCGGCTCATCGACGCCGCGGACGGCGAGATCGGTGCGTCGCCCGAGCGTTTCCGCGGCACGACAGTGTACGACTGGCTCAAGGCCAGGGACGCCCGGAGCAAGGCGTTCTCCGCGTCCAAGAAGGATCGCGGCGCCATCCTGCCGATCGGTCGCTCGAAGTCGAACGTGTACTGGTACTCGGGCAACGGGAACTTCACGACCAGCAACTATTACCGCGACTCACTGCCCACCTGGGTGCAGCAGTTCAACGCCCGGCATCTCGGTCAGCGCTACGCCGGACGAGCCTGGACGCTGTCGCGCGATCCATCCACATACGCGGAACCCGACTCGGTGCCGTTCGAGAACAACGGTCGCGACTTCATGTTCCCGCACGCGCTGCCGGCGGATTCCGCCGTCGTGACGCGAGTGCTGCCGGCCACGCCGTTCATGGATTCGGTCACGGCGCTCTTCGCGCTCGAGGCCGCGCGCCAGCTCGCGCTGGGCGCCGGTCCGCAGACGGACCTGCTCGCCGTGTCCTTCTCCGCGACGGATTACGTGGGACATGCCTACGGTCCGGATTCACGCGAAGCGCACGAGAACGAGATCCGGCTCGACCAGACCATCGGCTGGTTCATCGACTCGCTGTACCGGATGCGCGACTCCTCGACGATCGTCTTCGCGCTCACCGGCGATCACGGCGCGTCGCCGATTCCGGAGCTGGCGCGCGCGCGCGGCGAGGCGAAAGGCAATGAGGCGCTTCGGGTCAACCTGCGGCCCCTGGTCTCGCAGATCCGCTCCGGACTCGGCGCCGCGGGCGCGGATACGAACGCCTTCTTTTATGACTTCGAGACCGTGTCGCTCGATCGCGCGGCGCTGGCCAAGGCGCGGCTGAACGCGGACTCGATCCTGAACGCGTTTGCGGCTGCAGCGAAAGCGGTGCCCGGAGTGTGGCGCGTCGATCGCATCCGCGACCTGCGGCGGGTGGATCCGGCCGCAGACCCGTTCGCGCGGCGCTGGTCCCACCAGATTCCGGACGTGTCTGCCGTGGAGCTCGTGATCACGCTCACCCGGTACAGCAACTACGGCGGCATTCCGGCGACGCACGGCTCGCCATGGGATCAGGACGCCCACGTTCCCATCATCTTCTATGGGCCGTGGATCAGGCCCGGGCGCTACACGCAATTCGCCCGCGTGGTGGACATGGCACCTACCCTGGCGGCGATCGCGGCACTGCGACCGCTCGAGAAGCTGGACGGAATCGCCCTGCGGCAGGCTATTCGATAGAAGGCAACTTCGGTTCGCTCGCCACGTGCGTGACGCCGCCGGACACCACGAACGCCATCAGTTCGGCGGAGTCGGTCGCGAGCGGTCGGATCTGCGCCTTGGGATACACGCGGATCACGCCGGTGAACGTGTACGAGAAGGGCAGATAGACGGTGACGTGGTCGTCGAGTCCGAAGCGTGACATCCCTTCGGACGTCACGAATCCAAACGCCTTCTCGATGCCGTCGGCGCTCATCGTCACCACGACGGGCCGGTCGAAACGCCGTTTCTCGCCCACGAACGCGTCGAGGAGGTCACGCGTCGACGTGTACACCAGCCGCACCAGCGGTGTGCGCTTGAACACGACGTCCACGAGTCCCAGCAGCCAGCGCGCCAGCACCGTCGTCGCCAGAAACCCGAAGAGCGTAACGAGCGCGATCGTCACGATCACCCCGAGGCCGGGTATGCGGAAGCTCATCCACTGGTCGACCGTACTGAAGATCAGCCAGAAGACGTAGATGGTGACGACGGCGGGCGCGAGAATGATCAGCCCGCGAAAGAAGTAGTTGAGGAGGCGTGACACTCAGGGCGTGGTGAACGGAACCGCGAGCTCAGTCGTGTCCCAGCGAAACCTGAGCGTCCCCGCATTGTCGCCCGTCGGATCCACGAGGATGGTGAATCGCTCCACTGGCGCACCGAGCTGCGATGCCTGCAGCGGCACACGCACGAGATCCTGTGTCGGATCGTACACTGTCCCCCACTGCCCCACCTGCTTGTTCACGATCAGCTGATAACGTCCGGGCATCGCCACCGTCCACAGGGTATACATGCCGGGTGGGACGGCCTGCCCGCCGATGGTGAGTGGCGCGCTCGTGCGGAACTGCGTCGCTGCGTTCGCGCCCGTCCGCCAGATCGTGTCACCGAGCACGCCCGTCGCGCCGAACACGTGGCGGCCGCGCAGCATCGGGCGGCTGTAGTCCACCCACAGCTGTGCGCCGGAGATCGTCGCCGTCACGGTGTCGCGCGGCGAGAGCACGCCCATGGTACGCGACTGCCGCTCACGCTCCGCGAATGTGGTGGCGAGCGCGGCGACGTCGAACACCGGCTGCCGCGTCGTCTGGATGTGCAGCGTGGTCCGCGCCCCATCGACCGCGAGCATCCGGCCCTGATCGTCGGTCGTGACCTCGAACGGATTGCCGAAGTAGTACACCCAGTAGCGGTTGGGTCCCTTGCGCGCGACCGCGAGCGCGTTGGGCTCCCTGGATCCCGCCGCGTAACTGTTGTACAGCGCGCTATCGCGCCCGGACGCGCGAAGCGCCGCGATCGGGAGCGCGAACAGCGAGAACGCGTTGCCGATCGTCGGATACGCGTTGCGCGCCGCGGCGCGAACGACGACCTGGGTATCGCGTTGCACCTGGGTGATGGCGCTGTCGCCCACGAACGACACGGTCAGGCTGCGGGGTGCGTTCGCCATCAGGGAACCGTCCGGGAGTCGCGTATTCTGCTCGACGGACGCCGGCGTGCCGTCAGGATTCAACGTCACCACATACCGCGTGACGGTGGTGCGCGGCGTCCGCTGCAGCAGCGTTCCTTCGACGCGGTTGCCGGTACGCGTGTATTGGTCGACCGCGAGCGTATCATTGCCGAGCCTGATGACGTAGGCGCCGGACTGAGCGGACGGGGTCACAGCCGTCGAGGGTCGGCACGCGAGCAGGATTGCGGGCGCGGCGGCGAGCAGAGCAGAGCGCGGAGTCATCGTGGCTCACCCATCAGGGAGAAGTCGTCGGGATTCTATCGGTGTCGCGAAAGCGGGGGAAGCCGTTGGCCCCGTGCTTGCCGCCAGAGCTGGTGTTTCCCGATTCAGGAGATCCCCCAATCATGAGCAATGGTAACGAGCGCGAGCCGGCGTCCCCGCAGCAGGTCGAGGGCCGCCACGGCAACAAGACGCACGCGCGGTTCGTGGAGCAGCTCCACGAGACCACGCCAGACACGGCAACGGACACGACCGATTCCACCCGCGCCGCGGAAGCGAAGGGTCAGCCCGTGGTGGGCCATCATCGCCTGCACGAAGACCGCCAGCAGCACGACGAGGCCGAGAAGGACAGCGAAAAGACGCGCGCCGAGCGCGAAGTGCGCCGTGGGCACGAGGATGAAAACGTCATCGCACAGGCGCGCGTTCCTCATGAAGGCGATTCGCGCTGAAATGGCGATCGAGCACGCGATCGTGACCGGCTCCGCGGCGGACTTCATTCCACCGCGGCCGTCGCTCCAGAGGCTCCGGGAGGCCTCCAAGGGCTGCAGAGGTTGCAGGCTCTGGATGGTCGGAACGCAGACCGTGTTCGGGGAAGGGCCGGCGCGCGCGCGCGTCATGCTCGTCGGCGAGCAGCCCGGCGATCAGGAGGACCGGCAGGGGCATCCATTCGTGGGTCCCGCCGGGCATCTCCTCGACGAGGCGCTGGAGGAGGCCGGCATCGATCGCGGGGGCGTCTACGTCACCAACGCGGTGAAGCACTTCAAGTGGGAGCGCGGCGAGAAGGGCAGGCGACGGATTCACAAGAAGCCCAACGATGGCGAGATTCGGGCGTGTCGTCCCTGGCTCGATGAGGAGATCGCGCTCGTGAAACCGGACGTAGTCGTATGTCTCGGCGCCACCGCTGCGCAGGCGCTGCTCGGCAAGTCATTTCGCGTGACGAAGAGTCGCGGCCAGAAGGTTGCCGCACCCTTCGCGAAGGCAGTCTTCGCGACAGTGCATCCGTCGTCCGTGCTTCGCGCACCGGATGCCCGCGCGCGCGACGACGCCCGTCGTGCGCTGGTCGCCGACCTCGCGAAGGTCGCGCGCTTTCTCCGACGAGGCGAGCGCGAAGTGAAGCGCGGCACCCCCGGCACCCCCGGCATCCCCGGCGCCCCACGAGCGGACTGACATGCAACGCGGGCTGCTGTTCATCACCATGTCGGTCGCGGCGGGCCTGGGGGGCGCGGTCGGATCGATGCTCGGCCACGCGGCGGGACGGGGCGGGCTCATCGTGGGCGGCGTCGGCGGCGGCCTGGCGCTCGTGGTTGTTGCCGGATTCCTGGCCGTGCGACTCGGCTGGATTGACAGACCACGACGACTGTGGACAGTGCTCGGTGGCGCCTTCGGGTTTCTCCTCGCCGTGCTCGTCGCCTTATCCACGCTGTCGAGTCCCGTCGGTCCCGCGTTGAGCACCGTTCTGGTCGGGCTTGGAGCGGTGCTCGGCGCGACGGTCGGACCAAGCGCGCACGAAAAGGCTTGACGCCCGGCCGCTGAGGCCGGCAGCGTTGTCGCGGCGATGCGTCAGCCGCAGTCGCGGCGATCTCCCACACCGATCGTCATGTTCCTCGTTCCCATATTTCTGTTGGCCGCGCTCGTGGTCGTTGTGGCGCGCGCCAATGCGGCGAAGAAGAGGGGAACGATCACGGAGTCGTCGTATCAGACGGTCGTGAGCGTCAGCTCACTCATCGTCACGATCGCGGCGCTCGCGGTGATGTTCGTCCGACTGCGCAGCCGCTGACCGCTGATGCTGGCACTCTTCCCGCAAGGGTCGAGGCCGTATGTCGGTCCGTGAAGTCGTCGTTCACTCACTCGGCGAATTCGTCGACGTCGTCACGCCGCGGGACCCGGATCCACAGTCGGGACGGCGGCGCGACACCGGGGTCTATCGCGGCGCATCGTTCGCGAAGCGGCCGCTGCTCACGTCGCTGGATCGGCTGGGCAGTGAGGACAAGCCGCACGCCAAGGTGGACCTCGAGGAACACATCCTCCGGAATTTCATCCGCTATTCACGACCTCACCTCGACGCCGCGCGCCCCCACAACGACTGGGAGTTGCTGATCACCGCACAGCACCATGGTGTCCCGACGCGCCTGCTGGATTGGACCTACTCGCCGCTTGTCGCGGCGTTCTTCGCGACGCGGCCGGCGCACGGCGGTGGGGAGCGCGACCGCGCCATCTGGCGTCTCGACTGGCAGCGCCTGCACAAGCATTTCAACCTGCCGCCGCTCGCGCTGCTGCTGCAGGACCTCGACACACTGCTCGGCGCCAAGGAAGGGCAGCCGTTCACGCCCTGGAAACTGTTCAGCGCCAGGAATGGGAAGCCGTTCGCCTGCATGATCGAGCCGCCGTCACTCGACGTGCGCATCGTGACACAGGGGGCGACATTCACCCTCTGCTCGACGACGACGCAGGCATTCGACGCGTTCCTCGAGGAACAGGGTCTCGCCGCCGCGCTCACGCGCTATCTCGTCCCGGCGGACGCCGTCGGGCGCTTCCGCGATCAGCTCGATCTCGTCGGCATAGACGAGCGTCGGCTGTTCCCGGATCTCGATGGCGTGGCCAGCGCGATCCAGCGCTATTACGGCTGAATCGCGGCGCGAGCGGCGGACGCGTCAGCGCTCGCGCAGGTGTCCGCGCCGGTTATGCTGTTTCTTCGGCGCATCCACGTGCATGGCGTCGTTGGGACTCTGAGCGCCGCCGTGGCGCGGCGTCGCTTTCGCGCGATCCTGAGCTTCGCGCTTGGTCTCCGCTGGAATTTCGCGATCGTTTCCGGTCAGCCGTTTCTTGCCCACATCGCGCGACGCCATAGAGTCTCCAGTCCGGGTGTGCCGGCAATGACGTCATGCACCGTGCCAGTTTAAAGCAGTCGCTTGTGGCGCTTGCGACGCCGGGACTTGCTGCCGGGCCGGTACATCACCCGCGCATGCCCCGCGATGGCCGCGATCGCGATCTCAGCGGTGTGGTGTGTGATCTGCCAGCGGACTCGCCCGCGTTTCTCCATACGGATGGCATTGAGCCGCGCGCGCATCTCGGCCGTCGTGTTCATGTTGCCGGGCGTCATCGTCGGGGTGTCTCGCTCATCCGGAGGGGGTGCATCGGTGACTAGATTGCAGACATGAAATATCGCGGTCTGTTCCGTGTCGCGAGCGTGGCGGCGCTCGCCACCCTGATGTCCGCCTCGGCGCCTGGCGCGAGCGAGACGGTAAAGCCCACGCATATCGTGGTGTACAAGGATCCCAACTGCGGCTGCTGCAAGAGCTGGATCGAACACTTGCGGAAGCACGGATTCAACGTCGCCGTCCGCGACACGTCGGACGTGAGCGGCGCAAAGCGAACGGGTCGCGTCCCCGAGCGGCTCGCGTCATGTCACACGGCTTTCGTTAACGGCTACGTCGTGGAAGGGCACGTGCCGGCCGCAGACATCCGGCGCATGCTGGAGGAAAAGCCGAAGATCGCCGGCATCGCGGTACCGGGGATGCCCGCGGGATCTCCGGGCATGGACATGGGCGGACCCTCGGATCGCTACGACGTCGTCGCGTTCACGCGCGACGGTCGCACGAGCGTTTTCGCGAGGCACTAGCCGATGCAGGTCGGCGCGGATGTCACGAAGAAGGCTCGCGCGCACCTGCGTCGCGTCGATCCGGTGATTGCACGCGTGATGGAATCAGTCGGTCCGTATCGGCCGGCCGATCGCGCCAGCGGCTCGCACTTTCACGCCCTGATCCGATCGATCGTGTTTCAGCAGCTGTCCGGAAAGGCTGCGTCCACCATTCACGGGCGGTTTCTCGATCTGTACCCCGGCGGGTCGCCCACGCCCGAGCAGGTGCTCGCCACGCCCGATGAGCAGCTGCGCGCCGCCGGATTGTCCAGACAGAAGATCGGTTATCTGCGCGACCTGGCGCAGCGGGTGCATACGGGCGAGCTCCCGCTGGATCACGTGCACACGCTCGCCGATGCCGAGCTGATCGCGCACCTGGTGCAGGTGAGAGGAATCGGCAGGTGGACCGCGCAGATGTTCCTGATGTTCAAGCTCGGTCGCATGGACGTGCTGCCGGAGCTCGATCTCGGCATCCAGAACGCGATCAAGCGCGCGTATCGCAAGCGGAAGGTGTCGCCGAAGGACGTACTGCGCATCGGCGCCAAGTGGTCGCCGTTCGCGAGCATCGCATGCTGGTATCTCTGGCGCTCGCTCGACAACGGCGGCGGCCAGCTCGGCGACGCCAAGAAGAAGTAGCGGCGCTACCGCGCCCGCACACTTCCCCGCTGCTCCAGCTTGATCACGCGCCCGCCCTGCATGACGAACGTTACCCGTCGCAACGCCTCGATCTCCCGCGACGGATCGCCGTTCGTTGCGATGATGTCCGCGCGAAAGCCGGACGCGAGCACCCCGAGCTCCTGGCCCAGCCCGAGCGCTTCGGCGACGCGCGAGGTCGCCGACGCCAGCGCATCCATCGCGGGCTGTCCGCCCTGCCGCACGCGACAGACGAGATCTTCCACTTCGCGTCCATGCGCGCCGGCCACGGCATCGGTGCCCCATACGAGCTTCAGGGACGGTGTTCGCGACGCCATGCCGATCACGCGCTCTGCCATGGGCATGGCGCGCTTCATCGATTCGAACCCTTCGTTGTTGAAGTTTCCGATCCCCTCGTAGGCCGCGCGATTGTCCAGGTAGTTCTGGAAGATCAGCCCACACTGCGGATCGAAGTAGGTGCCGCGCTGCGCCATCAGGTTCAGCACATCCTGGGTGACGAAGATGCCGTGCTCGACTTGCGTGCATCCCGCCATCACCGCGAGCCGGATGCTCTCTTCGCTGTGCGCGTGCACCAGCGTGCGCAGGCCGAGAGACCTGGCCTCACCGCAGAGTGCGCCGAGCTGGTCGGCAGACATCGTCGTGGTGCCGCCTTCGCGAATGCTTCGCGACGCGAAGATCTTGATCGCGTCCGCGCCAGCCGCCTTGCGCTGTCGCACGAGCGCGCGGAGCGAGTCGGGTGTGAGCGATTCGTTGGTGATCGGGTTCAGTGTGGTGATCAGGCGGGGCCCGAGGATCGCGCCGGCGCGGATGGCGTCGCGAAAGTCGGCGTCGTCGGTCGATCCCATGCTCTGCGCCGTCGTGACGCCGCTCTCCAGCATGCGGCGGAGATTCAGCGCCACCGCGAGCGTTGCCTGCGCGGGGGTGTCGGAATCGTTTTGGGTGTGCAGCCGTCCGGATGCATTGATGTATTGCGTCGCGTGGACGTGTCCGTCGATCAGGCCGGGCAGCAGCGTCGCGGCGCCGAGGTCGTAGATCGTGGCGCGCGGACGCGCTCGTGTCGCCGCTTGTCCCTGGAGCACCTGTACGATCCGTCCATCGCGGATCACGACCGCGGCGTTCGTCATGCGGCGCCCGCGTCCGTCGATGAGCGTGCCCGCGCGTATGACCACGTCCGCGTTGTCCGACGCCTGTGCCCTGGCGTCCTTCGGGACGGTCACGGCGAGAACGGCAACGACGATGGCTCCGCGAACCGTCCGACGGGTAGAATTCATGACGTACTCCGTCTCCGTTTAACGATCATCGAGGCTGCTGTGAAACGACTGTTCGCGCTCGCGCTGCTCGCGCTGCCCCTGAAGCTGGATGCCCAGATCACCGCGCGCGAGTACGCCGCCCGCCGCGACGCACTCCTCGCTCGCCTGCCGGACAACGCGGTGGTGGTCGCGCTCGGCGCGCCTGAGCCGAAGCAGGACTATCTCGAGTTCGACCAGAGCCCGGACATGCTGTACCTGACCGGGGTTCGCGAGCCGAACGTCGGGCTGGTCATGGTGAAGCAGAGCGGGCGCGCCTCACAGACGCTGTTCGTGCTGCCGCGGGATCCGGCAGCGGAGACGTGGACGGGCGCGCGACTCGGAACCACCGGGGCCACGCAACAGACCGGTATCGCCGCGCGGACCCGCGACG
>Ga0066652_100001634_pt1 | contig 11749 bp, 6 predicted proteins | sample GraSoiAngelo_101_FD_71413 | JGI IMG/M metagenome (GOLD analysis project Ga0066652, IMG submission 71413) | Grasslands soil microbial communities from the Angelo Coastal Reserve, California, USA - 14_0903_02_30cm | ecosystem: Environmental > Terrestrial > Soil > Grasslands | place: USA...
AATGGGTGCCGGACAAAGACCGGTCCGCGGCTGATCGCGTGCGCCTCGCGGTCGCTGATCTCCTCGACGTGTTGCGTCGCTGACTAGGAGCGTGTCCGAGAAATACGAACACGCTCCTAGTAGGCCGGCTCCGCCGGCGAAAAACGCTCCGAATTCGCAAGTCGTTCCGCGCGAAGCGCGGCTACTAGGAGCCCGTGAGGCATTACTCCGACGGGCTCCTAGAACAACCGGCGGTAGTCCGCGTAACTCACGGGAATCCCGATCACCAGACTGCGACGGTGCTCGACGGCCCGCTTTGTGGCCGACGCGAGCTCGTCCGGATCGGTCGTGCGCAGACCGTCGACGCCGCAAGCCTCGGCCATCTTCACCGTATCGATCGGCCCGAAGTCCACTCGATACGGCTCGAGGTGTTTTCCCTCCTGCGACAACTTGATGAGCGAGTAGCTGCCGTCTTCGATCACGACGGTGACAAACGGGGCGCCGACGCGTTTGGCCGTCTCCAGCTCCTGACAGTTCATCGAGAAGCCCCCGTCACCGACGGCCGCGAGCACCGGGACATCGGGTCGGGCGAGCCTGGCGCCGAGCGCGGCGCTCAATCCGTACGCCATCCCCGACAACCCGTTGGACATCCAGAAGGTCTGCGGCTGCCGGCTCGGCCAGAACTGACCGAAGAGATACTTGTGCGAGCCGACGTCGGTGGTGACGATCGCTTCAGGCGGCAGAGCCGCTGCCAGGGCCTGCACGATATCGCCGGGCCACATGGTGCCCGATGCTCGGGAGCGGTCGTTCAGGCGTTCGCGCCGCTTCTGCTGCAATTCGCGGAACGGCGCCCGCCACGTTGCCGGCGGCGGATCATCGAGCAGGGCATCGAGGATCTGCGCGTGGTCGACGAGCTGCGTGTCGGGCGGGACGATCCCGCCGACGTTGGAGGCTTCCAGGATCCAGTGAATCGGCAGCTCGGCGTGCCACGTCCCGTCGATCTCCACCGGATCCAGGCCGACCCCGATCAGGAGGTCCGCCGACTCGAGCGCCTGACACATCAGATTGTCGGCTGCCATCCCGCCGACGACGCCCACGAAATTGGCGGCGGTCTCGTCCACGATGCCTTTGACCTTGGGCGTCACTGCGACGGGCAAATCCCAGTCGTTCACCCACTGGCGGATGCGCTTGGCGTTGGCTGGATTGATCCCCAGCCCCAGCAAGACCAGCGGCCGGCGGGCGTTTTCCAGCAGGCCAGCGAGGGCCTTGGCTTTCTGTCGCGCATTTCCCTCGCGCCGCGGAATCGTGCCGCCGTCCAGCGCGGCGCCGCCACCCGAGCTCGCCGGCTTCAGGGCTTCGCGGGCGGACAGCGTCAGGTAAGCCGCTCCGAACGGCCGGTTCATGCATTCGGCCAGCGCGCGCGGCACCACCTCGGCGACGTTCCGACCCGTGATTTTCGCCACGTACTTGCTCACGGGCCGGTACGCGTCAACAAGAGGCAGCAATTGATGCGTGTGACTTGCGGGAAAGTCGTCGGGGATCTGAGCGGAGATCGCGAGCAATGGCTCCTGGTCCAGGCAGGAGCTGCTCAACGGCAACATCAGGTTGGCGGCACCCGGGCCCAGCGTGGTCAGCACGACGCCGGGCTGTCCGCGCAGTTTGCCATGCACCGCGGCCGCGATGCCGGCATTGGACTCGTGCCGCATCAGGACGAAATCCACTCCCGCGCGCCGCAGCTCGTCCATCAGCACGAGCACTTCGCCTCCCGGCAGTCCGAAGACGCGCTCGATGCCGGCATCGGCCAGGAGTCTGGCGGTTGCTGCTGCGGTCGTGACGCCCAATGTGAATCCCGAAGTCGCGCGCTATCTTAAGACTCTACCGGGACCACGAAGGCACGAAACTCACGAAGGAGCACGAAGAAAAGCTTTTCTCTTCTTCGTGATCTTCGAGCGTCTTCGTGTTTTCGTGGTTGCATTTGTATTTACACCCGCTGTGATCATCAGCTTCTAAAGCCTCTCCGGCAAAAACTTACTTCATTTCGTCAAAACGTGGCTTTAGAAGATGTCCAGCCGATGGCTTCCAGACCGAACGCGACGCCGGACCTCAGGCTTGCGCGCCCAACCGCTCAGAATCGCGCGATGAGCGCGACACGAATCGCTCGCGGGAAGCCCGGCGAGATGTTCGCGTTGCTGTCGGCGTTGACGTAGTACTTCCGGTCGAACAGGTTGTGGACATTCGCCTGAACACGCATTCTGTCCGTGAGCGGGACGTACACGGCTGCCTCCGCTTCAACGTAACCCGGCAACGTCACGGTGTTGTCGATGGCCGCGTACATGTCGGTCCGATGGACGACGCCGAAAGCCGCCCCCATCTTCGGGAAGAACTGGTACTGGTTCCAAAGAGAAAGGTTGTGGTGCGGCGCTTGCGCGACCTGGGCGCCGGCTCGCGCGGCCGTGGTCGCGCTCGTCACAAACGCATTCTGATACGCATATCCTCCGGCGATCTGCCAGGCTCGGGTGACGCGTCCGTTTACGCCGACCTCCCACCCGTCGGTCCGCTGGCTGCCAGTCTGCACGATCCTCGTCGAATCGTTGGGATCGATCGCGCGCGTATTGGTCCGGTCCAACCGATAGAGCGCCGTCGTCAGCGAAAGCCTCGGCTGGACGTCCCATTTGGCGCCGATCTCGTAGCTGTCGAACCGTTCCGGTTTCACCTGCTGCGTGATCGTGGTCAGCGACGAAAACTGATCCCCGGAACTTGGCAAATAGGACACGCTGTAACTGCCGTAGAGCGAAAGCGGCGTCGCGGGCTTGAACACGAGTCCTGCGCGAGGCGAGACCAAGTCGTCGGCTCGGCGCAGATTGTCCCCGTTCCGGTTGTTGTGATACTGAAGCTCGAAATGGTCGAGGCGAAGACCGGCGATCAGCTGCACTGTCCGGGACAGATCGATCTGATCCTGCGCATAAGTCGCCGCCACGTTCGTCGTGATGTGGTTGTCCGCGTCGGTCGCGCTCTGCCGGAACGTCACCGGCGTGGTGATCGTCGGGCTGGCATATGGAACCACGATCGACGTCGCCGTGTTGTTGAAAAAGCCCGTATTGCGGAAATTGTCTGTGAGCTGATGTCCGACTTCCACGCCGGCCAGGAGCGTGTGCCGGATGCGCCCGGTCGACACGGTGGACGTCAGATCGGTCTGATTGAAGACGTTGAGCCGTTTGGTGGCGTTGTTGTACGCGGACAGCGCGACCTGAGTCTTGTCGGCCGTCACCACGCCCGGCACGAAGTTCTGGTAGCCCCGGTCGTAGTCGCCCAACAACGTCCTGTTGCGAAGATGGACTGCGCCGGCCTGATGATCGATCGCAGCCGACGCCAGATTGACATGGGCCCTCACGTGGCTGTCATCGGGATTGCCGAAATACGTCGCAATGTCGGTGTCGGCCGGCCTGCCCTGAAACGACGGAATCCCACGGTCGGCGATGCGGGCGTCGCGGAAGTATTCGTAGCCGAGTGTGATCTTCGTCCGGGCGTCAGCCGCGACCGTCAGCGTCGGACTGATCCCGTACCGCTCGAGATTGACGGCATTCCGAAAGCTATTCGAGCTCTCGTACATCCCGTTCAGGCGGAAGGCCGCTTTGCCTGTGAGGGGCTGGTCGAGATCCGTGGTGATTCGTCTGTTGCCGTAGGCGCCGCCCTGCAGCGCGACCTCGCGCATCGGCGCGAAGCTCGGTTCTTTGGTGACCCGATTGATCACGCCGCCGCCGCCGCCTCGGCCGAAGATCATGGCGTTGGGCCCTTTCAGCGCTTCCACCCGGTCAAGATTGTAGAGATCGCGATAGTACTGGACATCGTCGCGCACGCCGTCGAGGAAGAAGTCGGCCGACGAGTTGTTCCCCCGAATGATGACCTGGTCACGGTTGTTCTCGCCCTGGTGCGCGGTGATACCGGGCACATAACGCACGACGTCGCTGATGCTCGTCATGAGCTGGTCCCTGATCAACGCCTGTGTGACGACGGTGACCGATTGCGGCACGTCGCGCAAAGGCGTGAGAGTCTTCGTGGCACTGGTGATGGCCGGCGCCTCGTATCCCGGCGCCTGTGCGCTGACGGTCACCGTGTCGTGAACACCCGCCAGCTGCAGGACGAATTCGCGCGATTCCGAGCCCGTCTGCGGCGCCTGGATGGCGTGCGACGCGGCGAGAAAACCGTCGGAAGTGACCGTGATCGTGTAGCGCCCGGCGTCGAGCACCAGTGTGAAATCGCCGTTCTGGTCCGAAACCGCTGCTTGACCTGCGATCTGCCCGTCCGGAACGCCTGTAATGCGCGCCCCGGCGATCGACGCGCGCAGCGGGTCGAGGACCCGGCCGTGAAGCGAGAAGCGCGCCGGCTGGGCACCGGCTGGACGGGGAACAACGCAGGAAACAGCGGCGAAGAGCAGCAGCAATCGGCGGAGTCGCATGAGGCCTCCTTGGCCTGTTGCGCCCGCGCCGCCCACTCCGTACAATGCACGGAGTCGGACGCGTTCAGGCGCGCCAGCGCGTGAAAGGGTCTGTCCGGACCTGCGTTCGACGACCGGCCCGCCCGGTGTCTTGAGCACCGGACGGGCTTTTTGTTGGTCGCAGGAACCCCGAGTCCCGGGTTCGTAAAGTGAGACTCGGTCTCAATTTCGACTGCTAGCCTATATCCGACCGATTAGGTCCGTCAAGCGAACCTCCGGCGAACCGCCGAAGCCTTGAAGCGCGAATCGTCAGAGTCTCGGAGCGCGAAGGCTTCAGAGCGTGTGGAAGAGTCTTGGTAGTGTCCGCCTTTTAGGCGGAAGCCGGACACTACCAGAGGCGCGATTGCGTCCTTGGACCGGCGCTGAATCTACCAGGGCATCGTCCGCTTCGAGTACCGCCGGCCGATTTCGGCCGCCTGCTGGCTGGCGGGGCCGATCATCACGCCTTCCTTGATCATGTCGACGACGTTGTCGGCGTTCATGCTGTTCAGGAAGAAGATCTTGCTGGCCTTCGTGGCCGCGAAGACTTTCGCGCGTGCGGCCTGCATCGCCGGCGGCATCGGGCCCGGCCCGTTGCGCACGCCGAGCGAGAACGCCATGTCACCCGGTCCCCATTCCGCGAAGGCGACACCAGGAACCCTGGTGTTGGCCTCGGCATTCTCGAGCGCCCACTTGTCCTCCAGCTTCAGGCCGAGCAGCAGCTCGCCGCTCGGGTTGAGCGGCCACGCGTCCGCCTTCTCCGCGTACTGGTCTGCCGAGATGCCCCAGATGCGCGCCGCGGTGGGGTTGCCGTGCACGCCCCGCCGCCCGCCGTTGGCGGGAAAGCGAATCGCCTCGACGAACGCCCGCACGGCGCCCGGCGTATCGGCGTGGCACAGCAGGACCCCGTGGACGCCAGTGGCCAGCACCTGCTGGAACATCCACGCGTTGGCGCGCACGGTGGCTTCGTCGGTGCCATTCACCGGCACGTTCACGATCACCGCCGGCGTCCGGTGCCCGCTTTTGGTCGGCCCGCCCTTGGCCAGCCCGCGCATGTAGTCGGCCAGCCCTTTCACATCGAACGGGGCGTGCTCCATGTCGTAGCTGATGTAGTCGGCATACGTCTGCGCGTCTTTCACGCCCTGCTCGAAGTTGCCGTCGGTCCCTTCGTGCGAGCCGGTGTAGTAGATCGGCTGGCCCTGTGCGAGCAGCTCGATCGCGCGGTTGATCCGTTGAGGCTTCGGGGTGTCGGCCAGGAGGGGCGCGATGCACAGCGACAGCAGCGCGCACGCCGAAAGAACGCGGAGGCTCTTGATCATACGAGGCTCCTTCATATAGGGACTGTTGGGGTTTGAATGTCGCCGTGAGCGCTCCGCTCCGGCGCGCCAGCCGGCATTGCCGGCCGACCGCGGCGAACAGGTATGGCCAGCCGAGCTCGAGCCTGTGACCAGCGTCCGCGTCAACCGACGCGAGAATACCAGAAAACTGCCCGCCGCGCGGATCGGGCCGATCGCCGCGCCGGTGGAACAGGGGATTGTGATGAAATCTGGTTATCAAGTTCACCTCTTGCAGGGGACCCGGTGAGCGGCAGCTCGCGTTGCGGCGACTTGATATCATCGCCGGATGGATGCCGCCCTCTACGGCCTGATCTGCCTGATCTGGGGGTCGACTTGGCTCGCGATCAAGGTCGGCCTGATCGGCGTTCCGCCGTTCCTGGGAGCGGGCCTCCGGTTCCTGCTGTCCACGCTGCTTGTCGGCCTGGTGCTCGCCGCCCGCCGCAAGCGCTTCCAGCTCACCCGTGACGACAAGGTCTGCGTGCTCACCCTCGGCCTGCTCGTGTTCTGGCTCGACTACGCGGGCGTCTACTGGGCCGAGACGCGCATCTCGAGCGGGCTCACGGCGATCCTGTTCTCAACGACGCCACTCATGACGTCGCTCTTGAGTGCGTACTGGACAGGGAGCGAGACGCTGAGCGGCCGTAAGGTCGCCGGCATTCTGGTGGGCGTCGTGGGGACCGCGCTGCTCTTCTGGCCGCAGGAGCACCTGGGAGTCCAGCAGGCGCTCGGGATGCTGGCCACACTGGGCGCGAGCCTGTGCGCCGCGATCAACCTCGTGACGATGAAGAAGTACGGCCGACATGGCGACCCGTTCGTGCTGAACGTCTTCGGCATGGGCCTCGGCGCGGCGTGCCTGCTCGCCATGAGCGCCGCCCTGGAGAGTTGGTCGGCGGTCGTCTGGAGCCGAACCAACGTCCTGGCGATCTTCTATCTGTCCGTTTTCGGCTCGGTGATCGCGTTTTCGGCCTACTACTATCTGATCAAAAAGATGGACGCGACGGTCGTCAGCCTGTGCACGCTCATCATCCCGATCGTAGCGCTGGCCCTCGGCTGGGCGTTCCTCCACGAGACCGTGACGCCGATGGCTGTCGCGGGCATCGCGACGATCCTCGCCGGTGTCGCCGTCGCGATCGTGCCGGGTTGGAAGAGAGCCGTGCGCCGCGACGCGTCTTCTCACCCCGCGCTGCCCGGCAGCACCGAGTCTTCGACGCTCGTAGCACACGTCACCAGCACGTCGAAGCTTCCTCGCGAAACGGTGGTCCCGGGTCATCAACCATGAAACGGCTGCTTGGCGAGCGACCTTGACCAGCGATTCCGGTGTCGCGCGGCGGCACGCCGGGCAGGGCAGAGTCGCACATCGCGATGGTTCACGGCAGCGCGTACACCGCAAGCGTGTCGGTCGCGACCACCGCGACGTACTGCTTCCCGTTTCTGCCTTGGTAGGTGATCGGATCGGCGTTTCCCCTGCGCTCGAGCCTCGTCACCCACAATTGCCTGCCGGTCTTCGCCTCGAAAGCGCGGAAGCGGTTGTCATCGGACGAGGCGATGAACAGCACACCTCCGGCGGTGACGATCGGGCCCGCCAGCGCGGGTCGTCCCGTGTTCTGCTTCCCCTCGGGAAGTTGTTCGGTGATGCCGAGCCGGATCTGCCACGCGATGTTTCCGGTCGACGCATTGACCGCCGTCAGACGGCCCCATGGGGGCTTCTGACAAGGCCAATTCGCATCGGCGATGCGCACATCGAAGGTGCCGCGGCCGCCACCGGAGCTCTTGTCGTAGGGAACGGGCGAGCCATCCTTGGCCTTCTCGATCCAGCCGAGCGCGCCGACGTCCTGAGTCGCCACGAAGACGTATCCGGTGCTCGGATCGGACGCGGTGCCGCCCCAGTTTGCGCCGCCGAGCCCTCCCGGGAATAGCAGCGTACTCGCAGGCGGGGCGCCTTCCGCGCGGAAGCGCCACGGTGTGAAGGGGCCGGCGTTGGAGACACCGCCGTTTCTCTCGACGAGCTCCGCGCAGGCTCTGGCGTGTTCGGGAGTCGTGTCCGCCGCGGTGACGAGATCCTCCGGCCTGTACCGGACGCGCGCGAGAGGCGGTGGCTTCACGGGGAACGGCTGCGTCCGAAAAGCCAACTCGCCGGGGACATCGCTCTTCGGAACCGGACGCTCTTCGACGCCGAAGATCGGCTGACCGGTCTCCCGATTCAGGATGTACAGGTAACCGGATTTCGTCGTCACGCCCAGCGCAGGAATCCTGCGGCCATTACGAACGACGTCGAACAATCCCGGAGGCGCGGGCGGGTCGTGGTCCCAGATGTCGTGGTGGATGGTCTGGAAGTGCCACTTGTAGGTGGCGGTTCGGACATCCACGGCGATCACCGAGTTGCCGAAGAGGTTTGCGCCCTTTCGGTCCCCTCCATAAGCGCCAGGTATCGGCGAAGCTAAAGGAAGGTAGAGCAGTCCGCGCCGCTCGTCGAGGGTGAAGTAGAACGGCCAGGCGTTGACGCCGAGGCGGCCTTTCCAGCTGTCGCCCTCCCAGGTGTCGTGGCCGACTGATCCCGGCTGCGGCACGGAACTGAATTCCCACAGCTTGGCGCCGGTGCGGGCGTCAAAGGCTCGGGGATTGCCGACACCGCCGAGCGCCCCCGGCGGCGTGTTCGCGCCGACGACGAGAATATTCTGATAGACGAGCGGCACCGAGTTGTACGGCACCATCATGTCCACTTCGCCTTCCTTGCCGAAGCCAGCCGCGAGCGCGCCGGTCCTGGCGTCGAGCGCGATCAGACGACGTCCGGAGGTGAAGATAATGCGAGGCGCAAGGTTGCCCTCGCCCGGCCAATACGCGACGCCGCGGCGAGAAGGCGCCGCGCCGCTGACGGGATACCGCCAGATTTCCTTACCGGTCTCCGACTCGAGCGCTACGACGCGGTTCGCGGCCGGCAGATACATGACGCCGTTCACGACGATGGGGGTCGCCTCGGAGTTCACGCTGGCGGGGCCGCCCCTTCCGGCAGGAACGGCGGCCGCAGGAGCGTCACCTTGCAGACGATAGGTCCAGACCTGAGCCAACGTCGCGACGTTCCTGGTGTTGACTTGGACGAGCGGCGAATATCCTGTCCCGGCCAGGTCGTGGCGATACATCGGCCAGTCGCCCCCGATCTTTTCTGTGCCTTGTTGTTGGGTGCCGGCTGACTGGACGAGCAGAATCGTGAACACTGCGCCGCCTGCTACGCTCTTCCTCCAGGTGCAACGCGTCATGTCCGCCTTCCTTTCGAAACCCGAGAGACCGCGCGCCATTCACCTTGATCCCTCAAGAAACCGCTGCTGAAGGAACGGGGCATAGTATATGGTCGAGGAGACCGAGCAGGACGTCCTGGCCGCGAAAGTGGCGGGCCCTATGACGCGAAAGTTCCAGGTGGACTGCTGCCGGCCGGCGCGGGGACGAGCGCCGACTAGTTCGTCCTTATGATGTATTTGCAACTGAAGGACGGCAGATAAGTCCGGGAAGGTCGAATCCTGCCGTTCATCGAAGTCAGCGATCTCCTGCGTATCCGCGTCGACATCCGTCTGTTGAACGATAGCCGCTCACGGCCTCCATGGATCGATCAACATCAGATCATCCTGGAGGCTCTCGGCTTGTGTCCACAGCACCGTGCGGCCGTCCCGAGACACCGAGAAGCCGGGCGTCAGATTACTCGGCTCGGTTGATAGTGTCGCAAGCGTCGAAACAGTCTTCGACGAGAAGGCGAAGAATTATCGTCGGCCCACCCGGTGACAGTTGGGGCGTGGACACGATGAAGTAGATGCCAGCGTCGGCAATGCCCCAAAATGCCTGGCGGACATCGGCGACCACGAACGTTTCTGTTCCGCCTGCTGCCGGAACCGACCAGAGACCAGGCACGTCCATTCCCCGCACGAAGTAGAGAAGCTGTCCGTCAGACGACTCGAATCCCTGGGAGGCCTCGCCGGCGGTCACCCGGACCGCGCTGCCTCCTTCCGGCGGCATCTTCCAAATCTGCCCGATCCCCGTTCGATCCGATCGAAAGTAGATCCAGCGCCCGTCGCGCGACCAGCTTGGCTCTTCTTCCTTGGACGGCTCCCATGTGAGGCGCGCCGACTTCGATCCGTCGGCGTTGATGATGTAGATGTCGCGGTTGCCGCCCACTTGAGATGAAAAGACCAGGCGCTCTCCGTCGGGCGACCACTGAGGCGATGTGACCACCGGTCCATTCTGGAACGTCACCCGCTTCTGATCGGATCCGTCGTCGCCGGCGATCCAGATCTCGTTCGCGCCCGTTCGATTCGATGCAAATGCGATGCGTCGCCCGTCGGGCGAAATCGCCGGGAAGTCCTCAAACCATGTCGAGCCGGGAACCTTCCTGATCGTGTCAGGGCCTGCGTCCCAGCGCCAGATGTTCACGTCGCGCGTGCGCCACTGATAGACGAGACGCGCCGGGCGGCCTGCGGTCGGGCGTGAGAAACTCGGGTGCCGTGCGCCACCATCTATGCCTGCCATGACAACGGGATGAGGCCGCTCGCCCGGCGAGGCCGAAATCTTCCAGAGCCCCCGATGCGTACCGAACACGATAACCTGACCGTCAGGCGTCCAGTCGAGCCCCTCAATTCCTTCCGAATCGACGGTCAGCCGCTCGAGCCCTTTTTCGGCGGCATCCATAGTCATCACGTACAGGTCGGATTCGTAGCGGGAGCCGAACCGCACAACGGCCAGACGACGGCCGTCGGGCGAGAACGCGCACAACGTGTCTCCGAACGTACTGCGTGGCGGCGTCGTCAGTCGCCGTCGCTCTCCGGTTTCGACTGAGATCTGAAAGATCGAGAACGGCTCGCCGGAGGAATTCCGATCGACAAAGGCGAGCGACCGTCCATCCGGCGTCCAGGAGAGACCAATCCCCGTCATCGATGTCAGCCGGCGAACTGGTTCTCCGTTCGGTGACATCAGATACAAGCCCCGGACCTGCTCGCTTTCCGCTCGGAGAAACGCGATAAGGTCGCCCTTCGGTGACCACTTGGGATATTCGGAAGCTCGAGCCGGATTTTTGTGAGCGTTGGTCAACGGCCGCGGCTGGCCCCCGCCAATGGGTTTGATGTTGGCCACAAGACACCGCCACGTACGCCAGACGCCGATTGATCAGGTTTTCTCCCGCACGTTCCCTGTCCACTCAGGCATCTCTACAAACTGCTGCAGCGCTCGGCCCTCTCAGGAATATTCGGTACAATTCGGTACATATTGTGGCCGTTGCGGTTGCGGGCCAGGGACTGATTCGGTCGGGCAGATGACTGCGCTGTTCGTGGCACTCATGGCCTCGCTGCGGGCCACGATCCGCTCTCGGCTCGAGCTCGCGGCGGAAATTCTGGCGCTCCGGCATCAGCTCGCGGTGCTGCAACGGACCAACTCGAAACGACTGCTCCGTCCGATCGATCGGCTGCTCTGGATGCTGCTATCGAGGCCTCCCGAACTGGCGGCACGTCGTGCGCGTTGCCGCGCCGCTTGTCCGCGCTCGAGCAGGCGCCGCGCCTGATACACAGAAAAGACGCTGAATTTCAAGAGCGTACGGGACAGCCTCCCCCTAAAATCTGTATTGAATGTTGCAATATGGCGGGTATTATTGCCAGGGAAGGAGGGCCGCCTTCGGAATGTTCAACCCTCGGCGGGGTTCGATCTTGTGCTGCCTCGCGGGTCTGTTGGCGGCCGGCGCATTTATGTGTGCGCTGGAAGCACAGCAACCAGCAGCCGGAGCGCCATTACCCTCCACCCCGCATCGCGACGTCGTCAAGCGGTATTGCGTTTCCTGCCATAACGGCCGCCTGAAAACCGGTGGGCTCGCGCTCGACACGATCGTCGCGGACGACGTGGGCCAGAACCCGGAAGTGTGGGAGAGAGTCCTCCGGAAGGTTCGCGCGCGTCAGATGCCGCCGATAGGAATGCCGCGGCCGGACGAAGC
>Ga0066652_100001636_pt1 | contig 11745 bp, 13 predicted proteins | sample GraSoiAngelo_101_FD_71413 | JGI IMG/M metagenome (GOLD analysis project Ga0066652, IMG submission 71413) | Grasslands soil microbial communities from the Angelo Coastal Reserve, California, USA - 14_0903_02_30cm | ecosystem: Environmental > Terrestrial > Soil > Grasslands | place: USA...
ACATATATTCAAAAAATGTACGCTTAAATTATTTAAACCAATTTCACCGTTTGTTTCGTTGCTGCTGATCTATAGGTAGCTTCCACAATACGAATATCTCTTAAGCCTTCTTCGCCTGGCACAAGCATTGCTTTTCCATTCATAATAGATAATACATCGTCGTCCATTTGTTTGGCTTGCTGCCATGGTGTATTGTAAGGATTGTTTATTTCGCCAAGCGGACTAGTTGCTTTTACACCTGAATAAGCCTGGTATGGTGCGATCTTTATATCACCCTTTTCGCAAACGATATTCATGTAATTTAAATTCTCACCAAAGCTGGTTTTAATTGTGGCCTTCACACCATTAGGGAATTCCAAAACAGCAGTAGTTGTTTCATCCAATCCATTCTTATAGATCTCGGGTCTTGTTGTTGACGTATTTGCGGAAACAATAGCGATCGGTTCCATATTCGTCCCCAATCTTGCGCCTTGTATTGAATAAACACCCATATCATAAAGCACGCCGCCACCCATTTCTTTTTTTTGTTTCCAATGATCTGTGCGATCATCCCTGTAACCAGCTGCACAATCCACACTTTTTACATTCCCTAAAAGTTTTTGTCTTACGATACGCTGGTATTCCTGTGTATTGGGTTCATGATGTAACCTGTAACCGATCGCTAATGATCTTTTATTTTTATTACATGCATCTATCATCTCCTGGCATTCTTTTACTGTCATCGCCATTGGCTTTTCACAGAACACATGTTTTCCGGCATTCGCTGCTCTTATTACATATTCTTTATGCATAGATGGTGGCAGCACTACATACACCACATCGATATCATCGTTGTTGGCGATCTGGTCAAAACTCTGGTAATTATAAATGTTCTTATCAGGAATATTATACTTTGTTTTCCATGTTTCTGCTTTTGCCGGAGTGCCGGTCACAATTCCTGCGAGATAACAATGTTTTGTTTGTTGTAACGCTGGCGCCAACAGATCGGTACTGTAATAACCAAGTCCAACTAATGCAATACCCAAACGATCTTTTTTAAAAATATTGGCTGATCTCAAAATTTTGGGAGAAAGAATAAGGCTTCCTGTTCCAAGCGCCAATGTTTTTATTACTTCTCTGCGGGATGTTAAACTCATGATCGGTGATTTAGTTCTTAAAGTTAAAAAAAATTAGGTAGTGACTTAGTTTGGATTTGAACCACTAAGTCACCAAGACACCAAGACACCAGGACACCAAGCCTCACAAAGTAAATTCTTAGTGATCCTCAGAGACTTTGTGTCTTAGTGGTTATTTTAATATTTATTAAACTAAGGCAAATGCCGGTTATCCTTACCTTTTGTTTTGTAAATTCGTATCCCTAACTTACTCACGATGCGCCAATCAACACGAAAAGAATTCTTGCAAACATCATCAGCCCTGCTCTTAGGAGCTGCGTTTGCAAGAAATTCATTTGATCTTAAAAAAGACAAACTTCCTTTAGCATTTTCGACATTGGCATGTCCTGATTGGGACTTTAAAAAAATAACAGACTATGCAGTAAAGCATGAGTACACCGGTATAGAATTACGTGGATTGAAACGGCAAATCGATCTTCCAAAATGTCCTGAGTTCAGCAATACCAAAAGTATTGAAGCGACGTTGAAAATAATGAAGGATAAAAAACTTCGCTTTGTTGATCTCGGATCATCCAGCACATTACATTTTAGTGAAGGTGCAGAAAGAGAAAAAAATATAAATGATGGCAAAGCCTTTATCGATCTTGCACAGCAGTTGAATTGTCCCAATGTAAGAGTATATCCTAACCTGCTTCCAAAAGACCGCGATAAAGATGAAACGATGGAATTCATTGCAAAGGGATTAATGGAACTTGGCAATTATGCAAAAGCCAGTGGCACAATGGTATTGATGGAAACGCATGGCGATCTTGTATGGACTCACGATATTGAAAAGATCATGCAGGATGCTGCTCATTCAAATGTTGGCCTGGTATGGGATCCATGTAATATGTGGACGATCACAAAAGAACCTCCGTCAGAAATGTTCCGGATCTTAAAAAAATATATTCACCATACACATATAAAAGATGCAAAGTTGATAGATGGCAAACCGCAATACACAAGATTAGGACAAGGAGAGGTACCGATCTTCGAAGCAATTGATGCTTTATCAAAGAGTGGATACAAAGGATATTACAGTTTTGAATGGGAAAAACTTTGGCACCCCGAACTTGAAGATCCCGAAACTGCATTGGCTGATTATCCTCTTGCAATGAAAAAACATTTTAAAGTTTAAAGTTTATAGTTTGTGGTTTGTAGTTTTTGCCTCCTTTTTTACTTTGCTTCTTATTAAAGTACATTCACATTTTAAAACCATAACTACAAACTATAAACAACAAACCACAAACATTTATCAATGCCCGATAAAAACACATACGACGCAATTATAGTAGGTTCCGGCATCTCCGGCGGATGGGCCGCTAAAGAACTTTGCGAAAAAGGATTAAAAGTTTTGGTGCTTGAACGTGGGCGTAATATTGAACATGTAAAAGATTATCCAACTGCAACAACACCATCATGGGAATTTGCACATCGCGGAAATCTTACACAAAAAGAAAAGCAAAATAATTTTATTCAAAGCCGGCACTTCTCTTACCGGGAGGATAACAAACATTTTTATATCAACGACCAGGAGAACAAGTATGACGAAACAAAACGTTTTGATTGGATAAGAGGTGATATCGTTGGTGGTCGTTCGCTTTTATGGGGCCGTGCCACTTACCGCTGGAGTGATCTTGATTTTGAATCCAATTTAAAAGATGGACATGGTGTGGACTGGCCGATACGTTATAAAGATATTGCGCCGTGGTATGACTATGTAGAATCCTATATCGGTGTAAGTGGAAATAAAGATGGCATACCAACATTGCCCGATGGAAAATTTCAACCGCCATTTGAAATGAACGTGGTGGAAAAATATTTCAAGCAACAGGTAGAATCAAAATTTAATGACCGTCACGTTATCATTGGCAGATCGGCTAATCTTACCCAACCGGTAAAGGGCCGGGGACAATGCCAGGCAAGAAATCTTTGTCATCGTGGTTGTCCATGGGGCGCATACTTCAGTACCAATGCAAGTACGATGCCCGCTGCTTATGCCACAGGCAATCTTACTGTGCGGCCACATTCGCTGGTGAACAGGGTGATCTATGATGAACAAAAACAAAAAGCAACCGGTATTGAGATCATTGATACGGAAACAAAACAAACAGAAGAATTCTTTGCACGCATTATTTTTCTTAATGCCTCTACCGTTGCCACCGCGTTCATCCTGTTGAATTCAACATCCAATCGTTTTTCCAATGGATTAGGAAATGGCAGCGACCAGGTTGGCCGCAACCTGATGGATCATCATAAAGGACTAAACGCAACCGCCGAGGTAGAAGGGTTTGAAGACAAATATTATTTTGGCTCCAGGCCTTTGCCGTTATTTATTCCACGTTTCAGAAATATAAAAGAGAAAAGAACAGACTTTATCCGCGGCTATCATGTGGGAGCGAATGCATACAGGACTTCGGCAAAGACTGATAATATGATGGGGGCTGAATTAAAAGAAACATTGTGTGAGCCGGGCCCATGGCAAATGAGTATGAATGCTTATGGTGAATGTCTTCCTTATGCGGACAACCGTATCACGTTGGATAGAAACAAAAAAGATAATTGGGGAAGACCAGTGATCAATTTCGATTGTGAATTCAAAGACAATGAAAAAGCAATGCATGAGGATATGAAGGTGACGATAAAAGAAATGCTGGAAGGAGCCGGATTTAAAAATATAAAAGTGAATGGCGCCATATCTTTCCCCGGCAATGCCAATCACGAAATGGGTACAGTACGCATGGGCCATGATCCCAAAACTTCTGTGTTGAATAAATGGAACCAATTGCATGAAGTGCCCAATGTATTTGTTACCGATGGTTCGTGCATGGTATCCAGTGCCTGCCAGAATCCCTCACTCAATTATATGGCGTTAACAGCAAGAGCTTGTGATTATGCGGTGGGAGAGATGAAGAAGATGAATCTTTGAAGTGATGATTATTTGCCATGCTGTATTACTACTATTAAACTTCCGTTGCGTCGCACTCTTGTACGTTCTGTTTATTATTCTGCTAACTTTATTCATTGCCTGATTCTAACGACAAATTGTTAAATGCTTCATATGATTCCACGTCAAAAACCGGCTAATTACTGGACAAAAGAAAAGTGTCATCAGGAATCGAAAAAGTATAATACAAGAAATGAATTTCAAGAAAAGAGCCGAGGTGCTTATAATAAGGCTTTAAAAAGTGGCTGGCTAAATGAAATTGGTTCACATATGACAGTTGTTAAAAAGCCTAATGATTATTGGACTAAGGAAAGGTGTCACTCAGAAGCATTGAAATTTGAAACAAGGTCAGAGTTTAATAAAAAAAGCGGGAGTGCTAGTAATAAAGCCAAGAAGAATGGATGGTATAAAGAAATTTGCTCACACATGATAAGATTGGGCGATAGACGCCATAAACTTATTTATTCTTATGAATTTCCCGATAGAGCAGTTTATGTTGGATTAACTTATAATATACAAGATCGAAAAACTAGAAGAAAAGCAGACCTAGATGATGCAGTGACAAAACATATAACTCAAACAGAATTGAATCCTTCAATAAGACTGCTGACAGATTACATTTCTGTTGATAATGCGGTAAAGCAAGAGGCCAGATATATAAAACTATATCAAGAAAACGGTTGGTCTGTTTTAAATAAATCGAAAGCAGGTTCTGTTGGTGGGAATGTAATAAAATGGACAAAAGATGAGTTGCGAAAAGAAGCATTAAAATATAAAAGCAGGGTTGAATTTCAGAAAAGTAACGGGACGGCATATACAGCTGTACGCAAAAATGGATGGTTAAAAGAGTTATGTTTTCACATGCCTTTATTACAAATACCAAATGGTTCTTTAACAAAAGAAGTATGCAGAAAAGAAGCACGGAAGTATCAAACAAGAACTCAGTTTGCGAGAAATAGCGCAGGTGCTTACGATAAGTCACGGAAAAGTGGTTGGCTTGATGATATTTGTTCTCACATGACTTCTATACTAAAGCCAAAGGGTTATTGGACAAAAGAAAAATGTAAAACTGAAGCATGGAAGTATAAAACAAGAACTGAGTTTCAAAAAAATAGTCCTAGGGCTTATGATATATCGCATCAAAATGGATGGCTTAACGAATTTTGTTCTCATATGAAATTACAAAAGCTACCAAATGGTTATTGGAGAGATGATAAAGAGGCATGTAGGAAAGAGTCCTTAAAATACAAGAACAGATCTGAGTTTTCGCTGAGAAAAAATGCAGCCTATGTGTCGGCAAAAGAAAATGGGTGGCTCAACGAATTTTATCCTTCCTAATTCCTCTGCTGTCGGTAGTGTTCCCATTTGTTTTCCATAAATAAAAAATACAATAAATGCTGGCCTGAGTCTCCTGCATAAGGCGGGACAAGTTGTAATTCAGGGTGATCTTTTATTTTGTCATAATTTGCAATGTGTGGTCCTCTATAAATTACTCACTTAATTAATAATTATGCAACAGGATAAAACAATTGTACTGCAAACCTTTTCAGATCTCATGGAGGCAAAGGCAATGCAGAATAAGCTGGAAGAACATGGTATTACATCATCTCTCACAGATGAAAATGTGCTTGGCCTGGATCCTGTCTCTGGCATTGAGCTTAAAATTTTTGAAAAAGATAAAGAAGCAGCGTTGAAATTAATAGGTCAATGATCTGAAGGCAGGAACTAAAAACAATATAAAATGGATAACAATAAGGTATATGTTTTTCGTCTCAAGCCCGGTGAAGATCTTCGTAAGAGTATTGAAGCTATTGTGAAAGAGAAAAATATTACAGCCGGCTGGATCAACACCTGTGTAGGCAGCCTTACTGATTATACGATACGCTTTGCCAATCAACAGCAAGGCACCCGTGGTTCCGATCATTTTGAAATTGTAAGTCTTACAGGTACGGTTTCAGTTAATGGCAGTCACCTGCATATTAGCATCAGCGATAGTACCGGTAAAACAATTGGCGGTCATTTATTGGAAGGATGTAAGATTTATACAACAGCAGAAATTGTTATCGGCACTACTTCAGCTTATGAATTCACAAGAAAGAAAGATGGAACTACTGAATGGGAAGAATTACAGGTAAATGAAAAATAGCTTCTCAAAAGAACCACAAATACACAAAGGCTCTAAGTATCACTAAGAATTTACTTTGTGCAGTCTGGTGTCTTAGTGACTTTGTGGTTCAAAATCATAATAGAGAAACTACCTGTTTAATTAGATTAGCTTATTGTCTTTTATTAGTCTATCTTTACTATGTGCGATTTAATTAGGCTCACATTCAGTATAAGACCGCTTCAAATTTTTTACTTTTTCCTTCAGTATTAATTTATCCTTCTTTACTCTTTGTCTCTGATTTTAGTCACAACTGTTCCGTTGTAAGCGGGAAGTATTTATTTTATTATTTTAAATTATTTATTATGAACATGTATGTTTCAAATTTAAGCTTTCACACAAATGAGGAAGCCTTAAGAGATCTGTTTACGCCATTTGGTAATGTCACTTCTGCAAAAGTGATCAATGACAGGGAAAGCGGAAGAAGCCGTGGTTTTGGTTTTGTTGAAATGGATGTTGTTGCAGAAGGACAGGCCGCAATGAAGGCACTGAACAATAAAGAAATTGAAGGAAGAGCATTATCAGTTTCAGTAGCAAAAGAAAAAACAACCCGTACCGATAATAAAAGATGGTAAGATAATAGTATCGGGCTATGTCTTTTAAAATTGATCTGCGGGATACTCGTCCTGCAGATTTTTTTATTCTCGGTTCCTGCAGTGGATACGAGTGCAGAGAATTATAAAATGCCAATCGCTCCACGAACCACAAAGACACAAAGGCTCTAAGTATCACTAAGAATTTATTTCGTGCAGCTTTGTGTCTTAATGACTTTATAGTTCAAACCCGAACTGAATACTACCTATAGTGTATAATCTGTCTAAATAAAAAAGAGCTGCACTGGCAGCTCATAAATTTTTAAAACACAAAATAGGATCAGTTCAATGCGACTTCTTTTTTTCTATCGGGCAAACCAATGCCAGCCACTTCATTTACTTCATAGCAAAAATTAGTGGCCAGGCCTTCTGATGCACCATCAAGAAATTTTTGAAGTTGATCAGCACTGTTTGCTTCCCAAACACAAGTGCCCGTCTTTCCATCCTGTGATGGGAAAACAGATAGAACGCTGCTGCCTGCAGGTGTATTCCCGACTACAGATTGTGCCTTTGCCCAGAAAGCTGCAGGGTCAGTGATGTTGGTGTGTTGCGCAATTACTAACATAATTTAAAATTTATATCCTTTCCGAAATAATTCAGGATCGGATGTGGTTAAAAAATAAATACAAAAGATCAAATAAAAGTTTTCGCTTTATACAAGCTTAGAGGGGATGAATAAAGTGGTGAATGTTAAATGTAGTCTTTTTCTTTCAACTGTTTGTTAATTCATAAATTTACCAGCAATTAATTCCAGGGCTCATAATTTTTATAACCCAATCAGCCACCGCCACCAATGCATAACCAATACTTCTTGCGAAAAAGAGTATTTCAATTCCTCTTTTTTATAATGCTGACATTCCCTGTGTTTGCGCAGGAAAAAAAAGACAGCACTCTACCAGTTTTACCAGCCAAAAGTTTTGTAACTATTCATAAGGGCACATTCGGAGGAAAGCCCATTTCCTATAAAGCTACCGCCAGTGAGATACATTTAAAAAATGATAAAGACGAAGCAGTAGCTTCTATCTGGTCAGTAGCGTATACAGAGGAAGGACTTACTGATCTTACAAAAAGACCGGTAACATTTGTATTCAACGGCGGCCCGGGTTCAGCTTCTGTTTGGTTGCAGATGGGAATGTTTGGTCCGCAAATAGTAAAAGTAGATGCGGATGCAAAAAAAGACGATGGCGCTGCACCTTATGTGCTTACTGAAAATAAAAATGCATTGCTCGATCTCACTGACCTGGTTTTTATCGACCCGGTAGGAACTGGTTACAGTCGTGTTATCGGTAAAGGTAAAGTTGAAGAATATTGGGGATTGAATGAAGATGCGTCATCAATTGCTAAATTCATACGGCTATGGATCACAGAAAATAAACGCTGGTTCTCTCCTAAATATATTGCGGGTGAAAGTTTTGGTACCACCCGTGCAGTGGCAGTGGCCAATACATTAGAAAGCGACGGCCAAACTATGTCACTCAACGGATTGATATTAATTTCCCAGGCATTGGATTATACAGGTTCTACTTCTATAAATGATAACATTACTTCGTTCCTTACTTATTTACCGAGCATGGCTGCTACAGCATGGTATCATAAAAAAGCAGGAGCAGGCAAACCTTTGGAAGCATTTGTTGAAGAATGCAGGCAGTTTACTTACAACGTTTATGCACCTGCACTATATAAAGGCAATTTATTAGACAGTACAGAAAAAAATGCTATCGCACAAAAGCTGGTGTATTTTACGGGGCTCACTAAAGAATATATTCTGCGATCGAACCTGATGATACTGATGCCACGTTTTCAAAAACAATTATTGGCTGACCAGGGTTTGTCTGTTGGCCGGTTAGATGGAAGATTTACCGGTGATGAAACGGATGATATAACGCAGGAACCACATTTAGGGGATCCTGCCAGTTACCACGTTGATGGTGCTTATACAGCTGCGTTGAATCATTATTATGCATCTGTATTGAACATTACAATGGACAGGCCTTATCTTACCTCTAATGGTGCAGTGAATGAAAAATGGCGTTGGAGAACAACACCAGATGGAAAAGGTTGGGAACCGTTTCCTGTAAATGTTGCACGACAATTAGCTGAAACCATGCGGCGTAATACTGCCATGAAAGTACTTGTTGCAAGTGGTTATTATGATCTGATCTGCCCGTTCTTCGACACTGAATATACTTTTTCAAGAAATGGTATTATCAAAGAGAGAGTTACTAAAACTTATTACGAAGCAGGTCATATGATGTACCTCCATGAACCGGACATGATCAAGCTGTCTGCTGATATAAGGAAATTTTTTGCTGAATAATATTACGGTATTTATTCATCTCCACTTAAAAGCAAAATAGCTGCAAGGTTTATTGGTGGCATTGCTGATGCCATGCAACTGACCACTTACGGCAACATACAGATCACCGGGGCCGGCTTTATAATTTTTCCCATCGATCATCATTTCAGATTCGCCGTCGATCATCAAAATGATCTCTGTATCCACATGCTGATGTGGTGCATGGCTCGGTCCTTTTTCTTTCAGGTATGTAATATGCATTTCGTAATTATCACACATGGCCGTTGGCCTGTCAAAATATTTACGAGTGCCTTTATTATTATTTTCTGTATAAGCAAGAGAGTCATATTTTAAAAGTAATGTGCCACCCGCATTTTTGCTTCGTTCCATATCTGCTCCTTTTCTTGACCTGAACATACACACATAATAAGTAACCGGGTCGTCACCGGTATTCTCAAAAAATTGTTCTTCGTATGGCGGTATTAACAATACGCTGCCTGTATTGAGTGTTGAAGTATGGTTACCAATTGTACATTTAAGTGTTCCTTCTTTAATAATGATCACTTCTTCTATGCTGTCCTGTGCATGTGGTGGCCTGGGCACAGCGCCTTTGTATTGTGTTGTTGCATGTATCTCGAAATATTCAAATTCCGGAGTAGAGCCTTCGAAAATTTTTCGGCTTTCCCGATCCTTGTCTTTTTTAACAGGCAGGTCATTCCAGTGAAAGACGCCTGAAGTGATCGGTTGTTGGGCAAAATTGTTCATGAAAATAGTTTGTAAAATGATTATAAAAATGATCTTCATGAAAACAGTATTTGTTTCCGAAGTTAATCTTTCAGCCGGTAGCTATCGGATGAAAGATCAAAATAACGAGGGCGATACTAGACCCATGAGAACGTTTATATTTTTCTCTATGGATACTGTGTCTCTTTGGCAAAAAAACAAATTAAATGTTGCCAGTCTCTGTTTAATGATTTATGATTAATTTTATTATACATTAATTAAACAATGTGATGAAAGTACTGCTATTGTTGTTCCTTATTTTGATCGGCTACACCGAAATATCGGCACAGGATTCAACATATGTTACTGTTAAAACAGGGGAGAAGATCGAGGATGTTCTCAAGCCGTCTGACATATATTTTTATCCGCAATTTGTATATAGCAAGATCCTTTTTAAAGATGGCAAAGTGGCGGACCCTTATATGAATTATAATCGCTTGTATGATCAAATGTTGTTCATCACTGAGAAGGGCGATACTCTTGCACTGACTGAAGTAAAGAACATCGAATACATCGTGAATGATTGGAACATATTTTTTTATAACGGAGGATATTTAAGGCTTATTGCTGACGATACCGTTATAAAACTTGCCGAGAAAAAAGTTTGGGAAGTTGCAGATGTCAGAAAGATGGGTACGTTCAACACACCTACAAATACTGTAGCTATTACTTCTGTAGGCTATTTTTCAAATGGACAAGACGCAGCAAAAAGTAAAGAATTAATAATGAACGCAGAGACTTTGTTGCGGAAAGAAACACAATATTTCTTTGCAGACAGATACAACCACTTTGTCCGTGCCAGCAAAAAGAAATTATTCGATCTTTTTCCCAAAGACGAGCAGCGCATTGAGAATTATTTAAATGAACATAAGGTCAACTTTGATAAAAAGGATGATCTTGAAAAACTGTGTCAGTTCATACTTCAGCTTAACCGGTCTTCAAAACGGCCGGTATAAAATAATGACTCGATCAAACTTATTATACACCACTTAAGCCATATCATGAAAGCACTGGTATCGTTGCTTCTTAGTTTGATCGTTTATGCAGATCTGTCTGCGCAGGACTCGACCATTGTCACCATTAAAACAGGCCAGAGTATTAAGGATGTTCTTACACCAGCTGACATATATCATTACTCCCAGTTCACAAATGGCAAAGTTTTTCTGCGAGATGGTTCAAAGGCTGCAGGCAAAATGAACTATAACCGCCTGTACGGACAAATGCTTTTTATCAATCCCAAAGGAGATACTCTTGCACTGGCTGACGAAAAGAATATCAAATTCATAATCATTGACCGGGACACTTTTTATTATGGTGAAGGATGTTTGCGGCAAATTGCGAACGATGGGGCAATAAAGTTGACTGAAAAACAATTTTGGGTGCTTGCCGATATCCGCAAGATAGGAACTCACAATACTCCTACTACCACTGTTGCTGTTACTTCTTTTAGCTCCTATACAGATGAACGTGATGCAGCAAAAAGTAAAAATTTAATAATGAACGAAGATATTCTGTTACGAAAAGAAACACAGTATTACTTCGGAGATAAATACAACTTGTTTGTTCCAGCCAGTAAAAAAGGATTATTGCAGCTTTTCCCAAAAGAGCAACGAAGCATTGAAAATTTTTTAAAAGAAAACAAGGTCAACTTTAATAAAAAGGATGATATTGAAAAACTGTATCAGTTCCTGTGTCAGCTGAAGTGACCGGAATGATCGTTGATCATGAATCTGCATATATGAAAAAACTATTTGTCTTATTCATTGTAATATCATTCTTTACTTCTTTTACAAAGAAAGAAATTACAT
>Ga0066652_100001637_pt1 | contig 11744 bp, 12 predicted proteins | sample GraSoiAngelo_101_FD_71413 | JGI IMG/M metagenome (GOLD analysis project Ga0066652, IMG submission 71413) | Grasslands soil microbial communities from the Angelo Coastal Reserve, California, USA - 14_0903_02_30cm | ecosystem: Environmental > Terrestrial > Soil > Grasslands | place: USA...
GGCTCCTCGAGGTTGATCGTGTGGCCGGACCAGGGCAGAACGACCAGGCCGGCGGTCGGGATATGGCGCTTCATGAGGAGCCCCGGCTCGAGGCACGGATCGTCCTCGTCGCCCGTGATGATGAGGGTGGGGACATTGATCTTGCGCATCGCATCGGTGAGCTCGTAGAGCGAGGGCCTTCTCATCTGCACGCCGCGCATGGTCAGCGCTTGCCCCTTGGCGGAGTGCTCGGCGAGCTGCTGCGCGAACTCCGCCCAGCCGCGCGGGTCCTTGTTCTGGAACTGCACCCGCGTCGGCCCGAGCGCGTATTTCTTGGCCGCCTCGCCCCAGTTGGCGTAGAACGAGGCCGCCGCCGCCTCGCATTCGGCCTGGAACTTCTCTTTCTTGTCGGGCTCGGCGCCGTAGCCGCAGCCGCCGATGACGAGCGAGCGCGCGCGCGAGGGGTAGGCGATGCCGGCGTGCAGCACCGCGAAGCCGCCCATCGACAGCCCGACCAGATGGGCCTGGTCGATGCGCAGATGGTCCAGCACCGCGATGATGTCGTCGCGCGCATGCTGCTGCGAGTAGCGCGCGCCGTCTTCGGGCACATCCGAGGGCGGAAAGCCGCGCGCATTGAAGGCGACGCAGCGGAAGGTGCGCGCGAAGAAGCGCAGCTGCGGCTCCCAGCTGCGGTAATCGCCGGCGAACTCGTGCACGAACACGACCGGCGTGCCGCTGCCGCTCTCCTCGAAATACAGCCGGGTGCCGTCCTTCGCGCTGGCGTGGGGCATCAAATCCTCCTCGTTTAGGAATTATCATAGGCCGTGCCCCGACCGTTGAGCCCCGAGGTCATCGAGGCGATGCTCGCCGTGCAGGACGTTCCACTGGCGGCGGGCCGCGCCGAGCGGCTCGCGCTCGGCGTGAACGCGCTCGCCGTGGCCGATCCGCTGCGCGCGGCGCTTGCCTTCGAGGTCGATGCCACGACCTACCTGCTGGCGCTGAGCACGAACCAGTGAGCGACCTGGCGGCGCTCACGCTGGCCGAGGCGGCGCACGGCCTGCGCCGGCGCGAGCTTGCCGCGGAAGATCTGCTGCAGGCCTGCCGCCGGCGCATCGAGCGCTGGCAACCGCGCATCAACGCCTTCGTCGACCAGGAGCCGCGCAACAGCCCTCGAGTAGGACCGCTCGGCGGCATCCCGCTCGCGCACAAGGACATGTTCTACCGCGCCGGCCGCGTGTCGAACTGCGGCTCGAAGATCCGCAAGGGCTGGCTCGCTGCCGAAACTTCCGCGGCGCTGGAGCGGCTCGACCTCGCCGGTGCGCTCGACATCGGCACGCTGAACATGTCCGAGTTCGCGTACGGGCCCACCGGGCACAACGAGCACTGGGGCGATTGCCGCAATCCGTGGAACCCGGATTACATCACCGGCGGCTCCTCGAGCGGCTCGGGCGCGGCCGTGGCCGCGCGCCTGGTGTTCGGTGCGCTCGGCTCCGACACCGGCGGCTCCGTGCGGCTGCCGGCGGCGGCGTGCGGCGTCACCGGACTGAAGACGACCTGGGGCAGGGTGTCGCGCCATGGCGCGATGCCGCTTTCGCACTCGCTCGACACCATCGGGCCGCTGGCGCGCAGCGCCGCGGACTGCGCGCTGCTGCTCGGCGCCATCGCCGGCCACGACCGACGCGATCCGATCAGCTCGCCCGAGCCGGTAGAGCTCGCCGTCGACCGGCCGATCGGCTCGTTGAAGATCGCGCTCTCCAGCGCATGGATCGAAGGCAACGCCGATCGCGAGATCGCCGCCGCCGTGCTGGCCGCTTCCAGGATCTTCAAGAACCGTGTCGAGGTCGAGCCGCCGGATTTCGATCTGCTGTCGGCGCATTGCCTCGTCGTGATGCAGGCCGAGGCGTCGGCGCAGCACGCGCAATGGATGCGCGAGCGCCAGGCCGATTACTCCTCCGCGGTGCGCGTGCGCCTCGAAGCGGGCTTCGCGATTCCCGCGGCGCAGTACCTCGAGGTGCTGCGCTTGCGCTCGGCATGGCTCGAGCGCTTCTGCGCGACGACGCTCGCCGGCGTCGACCTCTATCTCCTGCCGGCGATCGCCGTGCCGCTGCCGACGCGCGGCGAGACCGGGCCGCACGGCGGCCCCGCGATGCCGAAGCTCCTCGCCGGCGTCACGCGCCTCACGCGCTGGGTGAATTACCTCGGTGTGCCGGCGCTCGTGCTGCCCTGCGGCTTCGATTCGCGCGGCCTGCCCATCGCCATGCAGCTGGTCGGCCGGCCGTTCGCCGAGGGCACCCTGCTCGCCGCCGGCCACGCGTACCAGCTCGAGACCGATTGGCACCGGCGCTTGCCGGCCGAATGAGCGAGCTCTGCTTCCCCGCGCGGTAGATTCGCCGACTGACCTGGTGATAGGTTCGCCGCTCCCAACATTCGATCAGAAAGGATTGCCAGCATGACATTCCTGCGCCGCTTTCTCTCCATTACGCTCATCGTGTCGATCGCCGGCATGGGCCTGCCACTACCCGCGCAGGCTGGCATGCTGCCGACGCCGACGGCCGCCACGGAGCCGGCGAAGCAGCGGATCATCGGTCTTCTCGAGCGCAGCGACGTGCGTGCGAAGCTCGAAGCGCTGGGCGTGAATCCGACGGATGCAAAGGCCCGCGTCGCCGCGCTCAATGACGACGAGGCGGCTCAGCTTGCCGCGAAGCTCGACAGCCTGCCGGTCGGCGCCGACGGCGGCGCGCTGATCGGCGCGCTGGTGCTGATTTTCCTCGTGCTACTGCTCACCGACATCCTCGGCTTCACCCACGTCTTCCCGTTCACGAAACCGATGAAATAGCGGCTACTGCTCGAGCTTGATGCCGGCCTTGGCGATGAGGCCGCGCCACTTGACGACCTCGGCGCTGATGAAGCGTCCGAGCTCGTCGGGCGTCATCGTCAATGGCTCGGCGCCGAACTCGATGAAGCGGCTCTTCACCGCCGGCTCGGCCATGGCGGCGACCACCTCGGCGTGGAGTTTCTCGACGATCGGCCGCGGTGTGCCGCGCGGCGCGACGAGGCCGAACCAGGCCGACGACTCGTAGCCTTTCACGCCGACCTCGGCGGCGGTCGGCACCTCTGGCAGGGCGGGCAGGCGCGTGTTGTTCGCCACGGCGAGCGCGCGTACCTGTCCGGCCTTGAGCGCCGCGATCACGTTGGGCAGGAGCTGGAAGCTCACCGGCACTTCGCCGGCGACGAGATCGCTCTGCAGTTGCGAGGTGACCCGGTAGGGCACGTGCGTCATCGTCACCCCGACGAGCTGCTCGAAGAGGGCGCCGGCCAGGTGCTGCGAGCTGCCGTTGCCCACGGAGCCGTAGCCGACGCCGGGCTTTTCCTTCACGTAGGCGATGAGCTCGTCCACGGTCTTGATCGGCAGCTTGGTGCTCACCACGATGATGTTGGGCAGCCGCCCGTACATCGAGATCGGCTGGAAATCGCGCTCGGCGTCGTAGGGAAGCTGCGGCTGCAGCGCCTTCGCCACCACCATCGGGCCCGAGGCGCCCATGAGGATGGTGTAGCCATCCGGCGCCGCTTTCGCCGCCATGCCGGTGCCGAGCGCGCCGCCGGCCGCCGGCCGGTTGTCGATGACGAAGCGCTGGCCGACGTTCGTGCTCATCCTGTCGAGCACGATGCGCGCGATGACGTCGCTCGCGCTGCCGGTGGAGAAGGGCACGATCACCGTCACCGGCTTGGCGGGGTAGTCCTGCGCCCAGGCAACGTTGAACACCGCGAGCAGAAACGCGAGAAACCTCATGCTGGCACTCTCCCTGTGGCACTACCGAAGCGCTGCTCCATCACCTGCTCGAACGATAGCCGGCTGGACGCCATGGCACCGCCGGCGCGCACGCGGTACGCCGCGGCGCGCTGCGCCGAGGCCGGCTCGCGGCCCTCGCGCAGCGCTTTTACCTCGGTGAGCATCAAGCGGCGAAAGCGCACGATCGCCGCGTCAGTCGGTGTCAGATGCTCGCGCGTGCGATCGACGATGAGACCCTGGCTGTCCTGCGCCAGCGCGTCCTGCTCGGCGATGCCGTTCACGCCGGTGAAGCTGCGGTGCTTCTGCTCATCGCGGTCGATGAGATAGTCGTTGGTCCGGTTCCTCAGCGGCACGTAGCCCGGCCCGAGCTCGGCGAACTGGCCATAGCCGCCTCTCTCGAAGCGCGCGCGTTCCTCGCCGCTCAGCGCGCGGTCCGGATGCCATGCATAGGTGTAGATCCAGCACGACTCGTCGTCGATCGGCACCCAGCTATAGCCCTGGAAGAACTCCCCCGGCATCGCCGAGGGCGCGACCGAGTGCGAGGGCAGCATGAACTGCGTCGCGCGCCAGTAGAGCTGGTCGCCGTCGGCCTTGCGCGAGCCGCCGACGGCGAAGCCGACCTCGTGCTCGAGCACGGTGAACTGCGGCATCGGGTCATTGCGCAGCCAGCGCAGGCGGTTCTCGTCGGCCGCGGTCGCCGGGTTGACATACTCACCCACCGAAGGCGCCGGCATATGCAGGAAGGAAAAGTGCGCCGTGTCGAGCGCTCCCTCCATCGACTGCGCCCAGTTGCACATCTGCAGCCGCTTGGAGACGTATCGCTGATGTGGCGCGACCACGGCATGTTCCAGTTGCGGAAGGTCGGTGGGCATCTGCTGGCGCGGACCGAGGTAGGCCCACACCATCTCGCCGAACTCGCGCGTCGGGTAGGCCTTGATCGACACCTTGCCGTGGTAAGCGGCGTCCGCCGGCACGTTCGGCATCTCGATGCAGCGGCCGTCCACGTCGTACTTCCAGCCGTGGTAGATGCAGCGGATGCCGCCTTCTTCGTTGCGACCGAAGAAGAGGTTGGCGCCACGGTGCGCGCAGGTGGGTTCGATCAGGCCGACGCGGCCGTCGGTGGCGCGAAAGGCGACGAGAGGCTCGCCCAGCACCTGCGCGCGCACCGGCGGGCAATCGGGCGCGGGCAGTTCGCGCGAAAGGGCGATTGGCAGCCAGTGGCGCCGGAAGTAGTCGCCCATCGGCGTTCCCGGACCGGTGCGGGTCAGGAGCTCGTTATCCGCCGCAGACAGCATGCGTCGGACTCTACGGTTTTTGCCGCCCGCCTGTGTGAGCGGGGGTTGAAATGAGAAAAATAGGGTCCGTCCCCATTTATCTCCGCGGTTTGGTCCTCTGGCGAAACGCCTTGAGTCCCAGCGCCGGCGGCAGGAGCCAGGCGAGGGCGGTCGCCTCGTCGGCGAAGCTGCGCAGGTTGGCTTTCTTCAGGCGGGCGAGCGCCTCGATGTACTGGTGCACAAGCTGCACCTCGCGGTGCGTCGCGACCAGCGCCACGCGCAGCCGCGGGGTCGCGGCCAGCAAATCGATGAATCGCGAGCCGTGGTATTTCTCGATCTTGTAGCTCGCCTGCGGCACGTGGACATAGATGAGCACGCGCGCGCTGGCATGCCTGAGCACGGCGGTCTGCACGCCATTCAGGAATTTCTCGAGCTGCGGCGCCGCGAGCTGATGGATCAGGTCCGCTCGCAGGTAATCGCGTTTGTCGCTGGTGGTGGCGCCGCGCATGCATGAACATAACACCGGCGCGTTGCCGGTGATTCCACCGTGTGGACTAGTTCGCTAGCGCTGCGCGGCGCGTGCCTGCTCGACGAGGCGCTGGTTCTCCGCGCGCAGCGCGCTGTCGGCGCCGGCGTAGCTGTTCGAACGCGCGGCGAGGCTTTCCGCCTGCGCGTAGTCGGCCTGCTGCAGCCGCACGCGCGCGAGCTCATGCCACAGGCGCGGATTGCGCGGCTCGATGCGTAGCGCCCGCTCGAGCGAGGCCGCCGCGCTCGGCAGCCGGCCGGCGGCGGCGTCGGCGCGTGCGCTGTCCATCAATCCGGCGATGGCGACGTTCTCTTTAGTCGCGGGGACGGCCACCGGCGGCTGCTCGACGGGCGCGGGCGACGGCGCCGGCTCTTGCGCCGCGCAAGCGACCAACAGAAATAAGAGCGCTAGCGCCCGAAGATGCGTTCCCACCAGCTCTTCGCTTTCTTCACCGAATTATCGACAGTATCGATCACCGCGCCGGCGACACTCACGCAAGGCGAGCGCTCCGGCGGCGCGGAGCCGAGCATGAAGGGCAGCTCCACCGCGCCCGCGCACTGGCTGTCGCCGCGCAGGTTGGTCTGCGGATCGATCCAGACCTGCTCGATGCCTTCGGCGGCAGCAAGCGCCAGCGGCTGCGGCATTAGCGCCGCCATGATGTCGCCCCACACCGGCAGCGCGGCCGCGGCGCCGGACAGGCGGGCGGCGCGGTTGTCGTCGTAGCCGAGCCACACCACGCCGAGCCGATCGCCCGTGAAGCCGGCGAACCATGCGTCGCGCTGCTCGTCGGTCGTGCCGGTCTTGCCCGCCGCCGCGACCTCGGGTGGCAGGAATGCCTTGAGGCCCTGCGCGGTGCCTTCGCGCACCACGCCCTGCAGCGCCGCCGTGATCAGCACCATCGGCTCGGCCGGAAAAGCCTGCTCGACTTTCAGCGCATAGCGCTGTAGCGGTTTGCCTTCCTGCGTCGTCACTTCACGGATCGCGCGCAGCGGCGAACGAAAGCCGCCGGCGGCGACCGTCTGGTACATCTGCGCCACCTCCAGCGGGCTCATCTCGGTCGCGCCGAGCAGCGTCGAGGCGAAAGGCCGCAGCTCGCGCTCGACGCCGAGCTTCTTCACCGTGGCGAGCACCTTGTCCAGGCCGACGTCCGTGCCAAGGCGCGCGGTGGCCGCGTTATAGGACTGCGCGAGCGCCACGCGCAAGGGCACCAAGCCGTGAAACTTCCGGTCGTAGTTCTTCGGCTCCCAGTCGGGCGCGCCGCGACTCTTCCAGAGGAACGGTCCGTCGTCGATCGGTGTGATGAGCGTGTAGCGCGAAGGCTCCGACAGCGCCGTCAGATACACCGCCGGCTTGAGGAGCGAGCCCACCGGCCGCGCCGCATCGATGGCGCGGTTGTAGCCGCGATAGCGCGCATCGCGCCCGCCGACGAGGGCCTGCACCTCGCCGCTCGACGGATCGGTCATCACCACCGCGCCTTCGAGCCCGGGCTGGCCGAAGCGGCGCTCCTTGTCGTACTGCGCGATGCGCTTGGCGAGCGCGCGTTCCGCCGACAGCTGAGCGCGTGGGTCGAGCGTGCTGAAGATGCGCAGGCCTTCCGAACGCAGATCCTTTTCGTCGTAGTCGCGACGCAGCTGCCGATGGACGAGCTGTACGAACGCCGGATAAGGCGACGTGCCCATGGACGGCCGCGGCGAGACGCCGAGATCCGCGGCGCGCGCCGCCGCGTACTGCTCCATCGTGATCGACCCCTGGTCCTTGGTTTCCCGCAGCACCAGGTTGCGCCGCTCGAGCGCGCGGGCGGCATGCCGGCGCGGGTCGTAGACCGCCGGGCCCTTCACCATCGCCACGAGGAGCGCCGACTCGGCGACGGTAAGGTGCTGCACGTCCTTGCCGAAGTAATACTGCGCGGCGAGGCCGACCCCGTGGATCGCGCGATCGCGGTCCTGCCCAAGGTAGATCTCGTTCAGATAGGTCTCGAGGATCTCGGCCTTGCCGTAGTGCGCTTCGAGGAGGATCGCCATCACCAGCTCGGTGAATTTGCGGCTGAGCGTGCGCTCGGGCGTGAGGAAGAAGTTCTTCACCAGCTGCTGCGTGATGGTGCTACCGCCCTGCATGCGGCCGCTGAACACGCTGGTCGCGGCGCGCGCGAGGGCGCGCGGGTCGAAGCCCATGTGGTCGTAGAACTTGCGGTCCTCGGTGGCGATCAGCTCCTCGATGAGGTGTTTCGGCACCTCCGACAGGCGCACCAGCACCCGATCTTCGTTGCCCGCGGGGTAGATGCCGCCGATCGGCAGCGGCTCGAGCCGCGCGAGAGCGAGATCCTTGCCTTCCGCATCGGTCAGCCTGCTGACTTGCGGGCCGTCGAATACCGCGCGCAGCCGACGTGCCGGCTCGGCGCCGTCCCAGAAGACGAAGGGCCGCGCCGCGATCTCGACCGCATTGCCGTCGACGCGGAACCAGCCCGACTCGCCCTCACGCGGCGCATCGCCGTAGCCGAGCTCGCGCAGCTCATCCACGACGTCGGCCTGCGTGATGCGCACGCCCGCATGCAGCTCGAGCGGGCGGGCGTAGATGCGCGCCGGCAGCGCGAAGCGCCGGCCCTCGAACTCGTTTCGCACGCGCACGTCAAGCTGGAATGCGAACACGCCGAAGACGCCCACGGCGAGCAGCAGCGCGTACATGAAATACCTTAGGATGCGACCCCGGCGCGGCATCGGCCGATTTTAGACCGCGCCCTCGGCAATAAATGCGCATTGAAATGCCGCTCGAACGCCCAGTACTTCCTTTGCTCGGTCCGCAGCGCGTGGCCGCCGACTTCGGCGCGAGCTATCTCGCCGCGGCGATCGTCGCGTTTCTCTTCTCCTGCACCGGACCGGTGGCGATCATCCTGTCGATCGGCGCCGCCGGCGGGCTGAGCGAAAGCGACATCGCCTCGTGGATCTTCGGCGGGTTCTTTCTGAACAGCCTCATCACCGTGGCGTTCAGCCTCGCCTACCGGCAGCCGCTGGTTTTCCTCTGGAGCATTCCCGGCACGGTGATCGTCGGCCCCGCGCTCGGGCACCTGACATTGCCGCAGGTCGTGGGCGCGTATCTCGTCACCGGCTTGGTGATGCTGCTCCTCGGCCTTTCGGGCTGGGTGCGCCGCGCGATGCAGGCCGTGCCGATGCCGATCGTCATGGCGATGGTCGCCGGCGTGTTCCTGCGCTTCGGCGTGGGGCTGGTGCATGCGTTCGGCGACGATCTGACCATTGCGTTGTCTATGTGTGCCGCGTGGTTGTTATTCACCGTAGTAACCACCATGGGACGGGCCGTGCCACCCCTGATCGCGGCATTGACCGCCGGCGCCGTCGCCATCGCCGTCGAGGGCACGTTCCAGCCCGTTGCCGGCGCGCTTTTCGCCTTTGCCGCGCCCAATATCTATGCGCCGCAATTCTCGTGGACGGCGCTCGTCGAGCTGGTGATCCCGCTCGCCATCACCGTCCTCACGGTGCAGAACGCGCAGGGCATCGCCATCCTCACGGCGAACGGCCATCAGCCGCCAACGAACGCCATTACCGCCGCGTGCGGCGTCGGCGGCATCGTCACGGGGCTGGTCGGCACCGTCTCCACCTGTCTCACCGGGCCGGTGAACGCCGTCATTTCCAACACCGGCGAGAAGCATCGCCAGTACACCGCGGCGCTGATGGTGGCCGCCTTCGCCATGGTCTTCGGCCTGCTGGCGCCTTTCTTCACCCGGCTGCTGCTGGCGACGCCGCCGGCGTTCATCGCCACGCTCGCCGGCCTGGCGATGCTGCGAGTGCTGCAGACGGCCTTTAGCGCTTCGTTCGGCGGGCGATTCACCTTGGGCGCGCTGGTGTGCTTCCTCATCACCGTCGCCGACATCTCCATCTTTCGCATCGGCGCGCCGTTCTGGGGATTGGTGTTCGGCGTCGCCGCGTCGCGGCTGCTCGAGCGCGATGAATAAGTTCCGCTACTACTGGGAGGACTTTCCCGTGGGCCGGGTGTGGGAGTACGGCTCGCGCGAGCTCTCCGAGGCGGAGATCATCGCCTTCGCGCGCGACTGGGATCCGCAACGCTTCCATATCGACCCGGCCGCGGCCAAGGCGACGCCGTTCGGCGGCCTCGTCGCCTCAGGCTGGCACACCGGCTGCGTGCTGATGCGCATGATGTGCGATGCATACCTGAACGAGAGCTCGTGCATCGGCTCGCCGGGCATCGACGAATGGCGCTTCGCGCTGCCGGTGCGGCCGGACGATACGTTGCGCTATCGCGCAACGGTAATGGAGGCGCGGCCGTCGGCGAGCAAGCCCGACCGCGGCATCGTCAAGTGGCGCTGGGAGCTCCTCAACCAGCGCGATGAGGTGGCGGTGCTGATGGTCGGCACGCAGTTCTTCCTGCGCCGGCCATGAAGCACGTCCTGCGGCATCGCGACTTTGGCCTGTTCCTCGGCGGGCGCTTCGCCAGCGTGCTCGCGGCGCAGATGCAGTGGGTGGCGAACGGCTGGTACCTCTACGATCTCACCGGCGATCCGATGACGCTCGGCTGGGCCGGGCTCGCGTCGTTCCTGCCGATCGCGTTGCTGACGCTGCCAGCCGGCGACCTCGCCGACCGCATGGACCGGCGCTGGATCCTCGGCGTCGCGCATTTCATCCAGGCGCTCGCGGCCGCGCTGCTTCTGGTTCTGGTCGCGTACAAGACGAGCGTCACCTGGCCGTTCTACTGCGCGCTGGTCCTGTCCGGCTCCACGCGTGCGCTGGCCGGACCGGCGTCCAAGTCACTCGCGCCGCTGCTCGTGCCGCGCGAGCAGTTCGCGCAGTCGGTCGCGTGGGCGACCTCCGGACAACAGACGGCAATCATCGCCGGCCCCGCGCTCGGCGGGCTCATCTATCTGCTCGGGGCGCCCTTCACCTTCGCCGCGTGCTTCGTGCTCGCGCTCCTTTCTGCCGTGGCGATGCTGGCGATCGGCACCAAGGTGATCGCGTCAAAGGAGGGCGACACAACGGCCATCGAACGCGCGCTCGCGGGCCTGCGCTACCTGCGCACGCAGCCGATCGTCTTCGGTGCGATTTCGCTCGACCTCTTCGCGGTGCTGCTTGGCGGAGTCAACGCGCTGCTGCCGGTCTTCTCTCGCGACATCCTGCACGTGGGCCCCGCCGGCTTGGGCGTCCTGCGCAGCATGTTCGCGGTCGGCGCCATCACCACCAGCCTGGTGCTCGCCCAGCTTCCCGAGCAGCGCCAGCCGCACGCCGGCCGCGCGCTCTTCGGCGGCGTGGCGATCTTCGGCTTCGGCGCCATCGTCTTCGCGCTGTCGGGCCACTTCTGGATCGCGATGATCGCGCTCGCCATGATGGGCGCAGCCGACGCGATGAGCGTCTTCGTGCGGGCGACGGTGGTGCAGCTCGCCACACCCGATGACATGCGGGGGAGGGTGAGCGCGATCCACGTGCTGTTCGTCGGCTGCACCAACGAGCTCGGCGAGTTCCGCGCGGGACTCCTGGCGTCGCTCTTCGGCCCGGTGGCCGCGGCGCTCGCCGGCGGCATCGGCACGCTCATCATCGTCGGGGTTTGGAGCCAGCTCTTCCCGAGCTTGCGCAAGGTCGATCGGCTGAGCGAGGTCACACCCCGCAATTCCGTACAACGTCCGTAATAAGTATTTCGCACAGATCATGGGCACAGTGCTCGGCGCGGCGGCGATGGTGTCGAGCCTCGGCATGGCGATCGGCCCGATGATCGGCGGCTGGTTGTTCGACATGTTCGGCAGCTACGCCCCGCTTTACATGTATTCGTTCGCCATCGGCCTCGGCGCGGCGGCCGTCGCGCTCGCTTTCCCGCGCCCGATTGCGCGTGAGCCGGCACTGCATCCGGCATGATCGCGCCCAAGGCGCTTTAGCCGCCGACCCCGAGATAGGTCGCGGTCACCTGCCGGTCGGCGCGCAGCCGCGCCGGCGTGCCTTCGAAGACCACCGTGCCGTGGTCGATGACGTAGACGCGATCGGCGAGCTGCAGCGCCATCTCCGCGTTCTGCTCGACCAGCAGCATGCTGACGCGCTCGGCCTTGAGCTCGCGGATCGTGCTCATCACGTCATTCACCACCATCGGCGCGAGGCCTTGCGACGGCTCGTCGAGCAGCAGGAGCTCGGGCCCGGTGAGCAGCGCCCGCGCGATGGCGAGCATC
>Ga0066652_100001638_pt1 | contig 11743 bp, 9 predicted proteins | sample GraSoiAngelo_101_FD_71413 | JGI IMG/M metagenome (GOLD analysis project Ga0066652, IMG submission 71413) | Grasslands soil microbial communities from the Angelo Coastal Reserve, California, USA - 14_0903_02_30cm | ecosystem: Environmental > Terrestrial > Soil > Grasslands | place: USA...
AGGCCGCGCGGATAGTCGAACCCCGGAATGTCGCGCTGCCGCCCGCCGTGCGCGAGCTGGAGGATGTACTTGCAGCCGTGCTCGTGCACGCGCTCGCCGAGCTCGCGCCAGAACGGGATGCTCTCGTCCCTGTCGATGCCGGCGTAGCCGGGCACGATGAAGCCGCGGCGGTCGACGCCGCACCACGATGAGATGATCGCGCCGACGCCGCCGCGCGCGAACCGCAGCTCCCAGTTGATCCGCGCCTGCGTCCCCGACCCGCCGTAGTCGTCGAACCGGCCGGAGATGCTCGAGCGGAAGATGCGGTTGCCGACCTCGAGGTTGCGAAAGCGAAGCGGCGTGAAGATCGGGTCGGCTATGGCGACGCGAACTGGGGCGGCTCGAAGACCGAGAGAATCTCGCTCACCATTGCCTCGTGGGAGTCGAAGCGGCTCTCCTCGTAGCAGCCGAGCGGGTTCTCGATCTGGTTGATGAGGCACTTGTTCGAGTACGTACAGGGCCGCTCGGGGCGGTCGACGCCGGATCGCCAGAGCTCGACCAGGTTGTTGTTGGCGATCAGCGGGCGACCGATGGTGACGCCGTCGCAGTCGCCGCGCTCGATCGCGCCCGCGACCACGGACGCCGTCTGGAAGCCACCGGTGCAGATCACCGGAACGGAGACCTCCTCCTTGATCGCGCGAGCATCCTGCAGGTTGATGCCCTCGACGCCGCCGCGGCTCGGACGCCGCCATAGCCACCTGAAGATCGCGTTGAACGGCCAGTAGCGGAAGATCAGGTAGTTGCGGAACGTGTGGCTGCCGCTCGAGATCATCGTGTCGTAGCCGCGGACGACGTCGTGGACCGGGAAGTCGCCTGCGGGGTTGCGCGGGTGCGGAAAGGAGTTGCCCGACGAGACGTGGAAGCCGTCGACTCCCGCCTCCTCGAGCCACTTGCAGACCTGGATCGAGTCGTCGATCTTCGTCCCCTTCGACCACCAGAAGAACAGGTCGTCGCCGTAGTCGACCCCGGTGATCTTGAACTGCAGGTGGAAGTCGGAGCCGACCTCGGCCCGGATCGCGCGCACGATTTCGAGCGGGAAGCGCGCGCGGTTGGAGAGCGAGCCGCCGTACTCGTCCTTGCGATCGTTGACGGCCGGGGACAGGAACTGCGTGATCAGGTAGCCGTTGCAGCCGTGGATCTCGATCCCGTCGGCACCGGCCTCCCGCGCACGGCGGGCCGCATCCGCGAACCGCTGCACCAGCTCCTTGATCTGCGGGATCGTCATCCGTTCGCAGGCGAGCCCGTGAACCGGCTCCTCCTTGTCGGTCGAGCTCCAGCCCTTCTCGTACTGGATGCCGCCGAGGTCGCGCTGGCGGCCCGAGAACGCGAGCTGCACGATGTACCTGCAGTCGTACTCGTGGACACGCTGGACGAGCTCGCGCCAGAATGGGATCGTCTCGTCTCGGTCGATGTGCGCGTAGTTCGGCACGATCAGGCCGCGTGGGTGCACAGGCGCGTTCGACGAGATGATCGCCCCCACTCCGCCGCGCGCGAACTTCAGGTCCCAGTTGATGTGGACCCGCGTCCCGGTGCCGTCGTAGTTGTTGAAGCGTCCGGCGAGGCTGGAACGGAAGACGCGGTTCTTCACCGTCAGGTTGCGGAACTGCAAGGGCTCGAAGATCACGCTCGCGCTCATGCGGCAACCGGCTCCGGCACAGGCTCGTAGACCGAGAGAATCTCCCGGATCATCTCGTCGCGCGAGTCGAACCTGCGATCGTCGTAGCAGCCGAGCGGGTTCTCCACGAAGTTGAACAGGCACTTGTTGCAGTACGTGCACGGCCGCGGCGCCCGATCGTGCCCTCGCTCGAACCAGCGCACGAGATCGGGGTTTGCGATCAGCGACCGCGCCATCGTCACGCCGTCGCATGCGCCCGTCTCGATCGCCTCGGCGATCACCGACGCGGTCTGGAAGCCGCCCGTGCAGATGACGGGGATGCGGACGGCCTCCTTGACGGCCCGTGCGTCCTCGAGGTTGATCCCCTCGACGCCCTTCCTGCTCGGCTTCTCCCAGTGCCACTTCCAGATCGCGTTCAACGGCCACCAGCGGAAGACGAGGTAGTTGCGGAACGTGTACATGCCGTTGGAGATCAGCCCGTCGTAGGTCTTCACGACCTCCTTCGTGGGGAAGTCGCCGGCCGGGTTTCGCGGATGGGGGAACTCGCCGCCCGTACTCACGTGGATACAGTCGACGCCCGCCTCCTCGAGCCATTTGCACACCTGCAGCGACTCGTCGCGCGAGTTGCCCTCGTCGAGCCACGGAAGGATCTCGTCGAGGTGCTCGCGGATGCTGATCTTGAAGCCGAGGAAGAAGTCCTTCCCGACCTCGGCGCGAACCGCCCGGACGACCTCGAGCGCGAATCGCGCTCTGTTCTCGAGCGACCCGCCGTACTCGTCGTCGCGGTCGTTGATCGCCGAGCTCAGGAACTGCGTGAAGAGGACGCCGTTCGCGCCGGCGAGCTCGACTCCGTCGGCGCCCGCCTCCCGCGCCCGCCGCGCTCCGGCGGCGAACTCGGCGATCACCTGCGCGATCCCGTCGGTCGTCAAGCGCTCGCAGCGGAATCCGTTCAGCGGCTCGGGCTCGTCGGTCGAGCTGACTCCCGTCGGGTACTCGAAGCCGCCGATGATCCGCTCGCGTCCGGCGTGTGCGAGCTGGACGATGTACTTGCAGTCGTACTCGTGCACCCGACGCACGAGCTCGCGCCAGAACGGGACGCGGTCGTCGCGGTCGATCAGCGCGTACCCAGGCAGAAGCCGGCCCCGCGGGTGAACGGGGGCGTGCGAGGAGATGATCGCGCCCACCCTACCCCGCGCGGTCTTCAGGTCCCAGTTGATCCGCGTCTGCGTGCCGGAGCCGTCGTAGGCATCCCAGCGCCCGCCCGTGCTCGACCGGAGGATCCGGTTCTTGATTGTCAGATTCGGCAGGCGAAGCGGCTCGAAGATCGCGCTCGTGCTCATGGCCGGACGCTGCGGCGTCGTCCGCGCATGCTGACTCCTCTCCCGACGGCACTGCCGAATCTACGACTCCCGTGGCGGCGGATCAAGCGGATGGCGCTGGACATCGACGCGGCACGACCTCAGAATGGCGGGGCCTGTGACCGTGGATCGCCTGCCGTCCGATCCCGAGGCGCGTTCCGACGCGACACTGCTCGCCCGGTTCACGCCGTTCCTCAAGTACGACTCGCTCGAGAGCTTCCGGGCCGACTCGGCGGCCGAGCTGCCGGAGGGCTACGTCGACGACGGCTCGAAGTGGAGCTACACGAACACGCTGAAGCATTCGAACGGGACCGTGATCGCATCGGCGCACCCGGGCGCCGGAGGTCAGCAGCTGACGCTCGGCTTTCTCGGCGCGCACTACGCAGGCGGCGCAGCGGCCGTGCACGGCGACTACCTCGACGAGGACGGCCATAACTACGTCGAGGACGGGCGCCGGCTGCACGCAAACCCCGCGTACGCGAACCGCATCTACGGCCACGCGGTGCGTGACAAAGACGGCCGGACGTGGCTCCAGTACTGGTTCTTCTACTACTACAACAACAAGAGCTTCCTCGGAATCGGGCTGCACGAGGGCGACTGGGAGATGATCCAGCTCCGCGTCGGCCCGAACGGCGTCCCCGACCAGGCGACGTACGCGCAGCACGACACCGGCCAGGCGCTGACGTGGTCCGAGCTCGAGCTCCACGACTCCGCAGCCGGCAAGGTGCCGGTGGTGTACGTCGGGCGAGGGTCGCACGCGTCGTTTCCCACCAGCGGCGAGCACTGGGTGATCCCGTTCTCGCCGGACTACGCCGACGGGAAGGGATCGGGACTGCAGCCGGCGCTCGACGTGATCTCCGACGCCGGCCCGTCCTGGGCGCTGTGGCCGGGGAAATGGGGCTCGAGCGACGCGAGCCCGCACGGGCCGTCCGCGCACAAGCAGTGGCGCCAGCCGGCGGCTTTCCACTCGGACGTGTCGGAGCGAGTCGCGCCGCCGGTGCGGCGCCCGCCGCCGCCCCCCGCGCCGGAGATCGACGTGCACCGCGTCGCCGATCGCTTCGTCGTCGCCTACCGGTTCCCGGCGGTCGCCGACGGCGCAGCCCGTCCGGATCGCCTGGTCGTCTCCGTCGACACCCCCGACGACGACCTGCCGCCGGCGACGCATGCGTTCGACATCACCGGGCCGTCGGGCGTCGTCGCGCATCCCGCGAAGCTGGACGGCGGGCGGTATGTCGTCCGCGCCGTCGCCTACAGCGAGGACGGCGTGCAGAGCGAGGTCGTGTCCGTGGAGACGGACGGCAAGCGATGAGCGAAGCGCACTACGACGCCGTCGTGGTGGGTTCCGGCTTCGGCGGATCGGTGATGACGTACCGGCTCGCGGAGGCCGGGATGAAGGTCTGCCTGCTCGAGCGCGGCAAGCCGTGGCCGCCCGGCTCGTTCCCGAGGAGCCCGTGGCAGGTCGCGGGAAACTTCTGGGATCCGAGCGAGGGCATGCACGGCCTGTGGGACGTCTGGTCGTTCCGCGGGCTCGGCGGGATGGTCGCCAGCGGCCTCGGCGGCGGTTCGCTCGTGTACTCGAACGTGATCCTCCGCAAGGACGAGTCGACGTTCGTGAAGGAGGACCTCGAGCGTGGCGGCTACGAGTACTGGCCGGTGGAGTACGCGGACCTCGAGCCGCACTACGAGCGCCACGAGCGGATGCTTGCGGCGACGCCTTACCCATTCGATCGTCCGCCGTACGACGGCACCTACAAGACGAAGGCGATGCAGTTCGCAGCCGGGGAGCTCGGGCTCGAGTGGCTCCTCCCCAAGCTGGCGATCTCGTTCGCCGGGCCCGAAAGCTACCCGGGAGAGCCGATTCGCGGCGACGCTCCAAACCTGCACGGGCGAACGCGCCTGACGTGCCGTCTCTGCAGCGAGTGCAACATCGGCTGCAATCTCGGCAGCAAGAACACGCTCGATTTCAACTACCTGTCGATTGCATCGATGCAGCACGGCGCGGAGATCAGGACGCGCTGCGAGGTGAAGACGTTCGCGCCCCGCGACGGCGGCGGCTACACGATCGACTACGCCGACCACACGAACGCCGTCGAAGGCGAGAAGCGAACGCAGGCGCCGCCGTTGCACAGCATCACCGCCGACCGCCTCGTCCTCTCGGCGGGCAGCTTCGGCACGACGTACCTGCTGCTCAAGAACCGCGCCTCGTTCCCGCAGCTCAGCGAGAAGCTCGGCACGCGCCTCTGCGGCAACGGCGACATCCTCATGCTCGCGGTCGAGGCGAAGGAGAACGGGAAACAGCGCATCGTCGACCCGGGCTACGGCGCCGTGATCACGAGCACGGTCCGCGTCAAGGACGAGGCGGAAGGCGGTCCGGGCCGCGCGTACTACATCCAGGACGGCGGCCACCCGCAGATCGTCAACTGGATCATCGAGTCGAGCTACCAGCTCGGCGTCGTCCGGCGGCTCGTCCGCTTCGCGTTCGGGCTCGTGAAGCTCTGGCTGCGGCTGAGGCGCCGGAGCGAGATCGGCCGGGAGGTGTCGGCAATGTTCACGTCGTCGCTCTCGTCGTCGTCGATGCCGCTGTTCTCGATGGGCCGCGACATCCCCGACGGAAAGATGAAGCTCACGAGCGACGGCTACCTCGACGTCGACTGGACGACCCGGCGCTCGGAGGCGTTCTTCGGCAACGTCCGCCGTACCGGACAGGACATGGCCCGCGTGTTGGGGGCCGACTTCCTCGACAACCTGCCCTGGTACGTCGGCCGCTCGACCACGGTTCATCCGCTCGGCGGCTGCCCGATGGGCAGGAGCGACCGCGAGGGCGTCGTCGACTCCTACGGGCGCGTGTTCGGCTATCCGGGATTGCTGATCGCGGACGGCTCGGTCATGCCGGGCCCGGTAGGCCCGAACCCGTCGAACACCATTGCGGCGCTCGCACATCGCTTCGCCGACCAGTTGCTCGCCGAAGCGGACTGAGGAACGCGGGCGCCCGGCCCTTCGCCGTCAGCTCCTCACAGAGCGCGTGGGTGTCGAGGGGCCACCTGTGGATGGAAAGTCAAACTTCCGCCTCAAACCAAGGGACAGTCCCTTCGACGTGGCTCCGCGGAACAGGTGTGGACGAAAAGGCACACACTCATCACACCGGCTCGGCCCGGTCTGACCCGCTTTAGACCGGTGACGGGACCCTAGTCAGCTCGTGGCACAGCTTGTCGAGATCGTCGCTCTGGTGCTCGATCATCTCCTGCGCCTTCTGCTTGAGCGCGGCGATGTTCGTCGCTGTCGCGTTGTCCATGTCGTCGCTTCCGACGTTCAGCTCCGTCTGGAACCGGTAGTAGCGCGGATCCCCGTCGTCGCTGTCGCGGCACAGGATCTTCATCTGGTGGTCGACCGTATCGCTGACGCCGTCGAAGACGACGTTCAGGATCGGCTTCGCCCACAGCGCCAGGCCCCAATCCTTCGCCTCCGCGTAGTGGATCGGACGCGTGTGCTCGCCCGTTCCCATCGACACGACGAGGATCTCGTCGTGGTCCGGATGCAGGTCCTTCGTCTCCACGTAGGCGCAGAGCGCCGGATTGTTCGCGTAGACGCCGCCGTCGACGAGGCCGCCGTGCGGCGTGGTCGTCTTGAGCTCCTCGGGCTCGAAGAACGTCGGCGCCGCCGAGGTCGCCCGCGCGACGAACCTCATGGGGAAGTCGTAGCTCGGGTCCTTCTGCGCCTTGTGCCGCGCGAAGAACCACGGCTGCCGCGACTCGAGCTCGTAGCTGGTCACGAGCGTCTCCGTCAGCGCCTGGCTCAGCATTGCGTCGCCGAAGTAGTCCTTCAGTACACCCTCGATGCCGGCCGAGTCGTACTTCTCGTCGATGAGGTTGTCGAGCGCGACGATCGTGTGCCAGAGCGAGCGGTCGAAGATGCGCGTGCCCTCCTTGTCGTAGAGGGCGGCGAGATCCGCCGCCGAGTACTGAGGCTCGCCGTCCTGGCCGGGCTTGACGAGCCCGAGCGCGAGGATGCCACCCGTCGAGGTGCCCGCAACCAGGTCGAACAGCTTCGCGATCCGCGTGTTCGTGCGCTCTTCGATCGCGCTGAGGACCATCGCGGGGATGACGCCGCGTATGCCGCCGCCGTCGATCGCGAGAACCTTGAGGACGTCTGCCATGGCGCGCTCCTTCCGCTCGGACTCGAGCCGGACGGCGCCGCAGGTGTCCGGACGGCTCCCCGGCTCAAGCTACGACGGAGGCCGGCGATCGTCAAGCCGAAGCGGGAGCCGTGTCTCCGTCCGGACGCTGAAGCACGCGAGAGATCTCGGCGATAGTCGCGATCCCGATCACGACGCCGATCACCGCGCCCACCGTGCGAGGCTCGCCGACTCCGAGGGCCTTCAGCGCTCCCCAGGCGACGAGATAGGTCCAGCCCGCCAGCGCGGCGCCGTAGACGAGCGCGAGGCCGGCGACCTGATGGACGGGAACGAGGCCGCCCAGCTTCAGCGTGGCTCGCGGCAGCGAGGCGCCCATTCCGAGCTCGCGCTCGAGCCGCGCGACCCGCTGGAATGCCGCGGTGTAGACCTGCGAGTTCCGGAGCTCGTAGAGCAGCACCCCGATCGTGGGGACGAGGCCGAGGAGGCCAACGGCGAACAGGTCGGCCGCGGGCCTGGGATGCCCGAAGAGACCGACGGTCGCGCCCGCGATCGTCGGGACGAATGCGAGCAGCCGGAAGCGGATGTCCGTCAGCGTCCGCAGCAGCTGCGTCGTCTGCTCGTAGTCGAAACGGAGGCGGTCGCCTTCGTCCATCGTCGCCCGCGCGAGTATCGGGCGGGCGACCGGCACGGTCAAGAGCATCCTTGAAATCCCAGGCCCCGCGGTGACACGATCACCGTGTGCCGGCGCGTCTCGTTCTCGTCGCCCTCGTCGGAGCCCTCGCATTCGGCGTTCCCGCGTCGGCAGCTCCCGCCCCGTCCTTCACGGCTCCCGTGCGCCTCGGCTTCAAGCTCGGCGACGACTGGGAGCCGGCGATCGCCGCGGATCGCTCCGGTCACGTCTACGCGGTCTGGTCGCACTACGTCGACTTCAGCGGCAGCGGGAGCGGCGAGCCGGACCCGAGCTGCCCGACGTGCGCGAGCCCGCACACCGACCTGCAGGTCTCGAGCGACGGCGGCAGGACCTGGTCGGGCGTTCGTGCGTTGGCGCCGTCGACCGAACGCCAGGACGATCCGCAGATCGTCGTGGACGTCGCCGACGGGCGCACGGTCTACGCCTCCTTCATGGAGAGCAACAAGGCCAGCGAGTACGTCATGCGTTCCGACGACTTCGGGCAGACCTGGAGGACGATGCTCGTCGAGCCGCTCCAGCGCGGGACCGACAAGGACATCCTCACGGCGCGCGGCGGGCACGTCTATCTCGTGTACCACACCCAGCAGAAGATCTTCGCGTCCGTGTCGCACGACGGCGGCGCCACCTGGTCGACGCACAACCTCGTCGGGACGACGAACTCGCAGCTCGGTGTCTCGCTTCCGAGCGGGGGCGCGATCGACTCGCGCGGCAATGCATTCTTCGCGTGGAACGGCGCGAACAACCCGGGGCAGGCGAAGGGGACGAAGAACCTCTACGTGACGCGTTCGACGGACGGCGGCGCGACGTGGACGACGGCGCTGGTCGACGTATCGCAGCCGCCGCTCCAGTGCGGTTGTCCGGGCTGGGACTACTGGGGCGCGCAGATGGCGCTCGGGGTCGACGCCAGGGACCGCGTCTACGTCCTCTGGGATGCCGCGCGGACGAACGGCGGGACGCAGCGACTCTACTTCGCGCGGTCGGCCGACCGAGGCGCGACCTGGAGCGCGCCGCAGGACGTCTCGCTCGCTCCCATGGGGTCGAACAATCTCTTCCCCGCGCTCGCCGCCCGCGGGGACGGCGACGTCCGGATCGCCTGGATGGACGACCGCAACGGCTTCGATCCGGGGGGTGACGACCCGGCCGCGCGCTGGAACGTCTACTACCGCGCCTCGGCGAACGGCGGCGCGACCTGGTCCGCCGAGGCGAAGCTTTCGCAGTACGCACCGGGTTACGCATACAAGTACGCGCAGCCGAAGGACGGCTTCGCCGAGCCGTACGGCGACTACTTCGAGCTGGACGTCGACGGGGCCGGACAGACGCACGCCCTCTGGGGAGAGGGCCCGAGCTACGCGGGGCCGGGCAACGTCTGGTACGCCCGCGGGCAGTAGCGCGCCGCTCTCCGACGGAAGACCCGCGCGGCGTATCGTTTCGAGCCGTGAGCGACCGACCGACGATCAAAGACGTCGCCGAGCGGGCAGGCGTCTCGATCGCGACCGTCTCGCGGGCGCTCAACGACCGGGGCGACGTGAGCGTGGAGACGCGCGATCGCGTGCGCCGAGTCGCCCGGTCCGTCGGCTACAACCCTGATCCCGCTGCGCGTTCGCTCGCGACGCACAGCACGGGCCTCGTCGGCGTGGTCGTCGGAGACAACGCCGGCCACCGGGATCTCTCGCTCGTCTTCTTCGCCCAGGTGCTGGCGGCGATTTCGCGCCGGCTCGGTGAGTCGCGGTACGACCCGCTACTCCTCCAGCCCCGCGACGCAGCCGCGCACCGCTTCGACGTCGCCGTGCTGATCGGCGTGGACGGCGACGACCCGCTCATCGCGGAGCTGGCGTCGCGTCAGGTGCCGCTCGTCGGCGTCGACGTGCGTTGCGCCGCCGGCCGCGCCGCGTACGTCGGCTCGGATCACGCCGCCGGGGTCCGGCTTGCGCTCGCCCACCTCCATGCCCGCGGGCGTCGCCGGATCGCGCATATCGCCGGCGCGCTGAACACGGTCGCCGGCACGGAGCGGCTCGCGGCGTTCACGACCGAAGCGCACCGTCTCGGGCTCGACGTCCCGGAAGACCTCGTCCGCCGCGGCGACTTCTCGTCCGCCTCGGGCTACCGGGAGACCTGCGCGCTGCTCGCCCTGCGCGAGCCTCCGACGGGGATCGTCGCCGCCTCGGACCTGATGGCGCTCGCGGCACTCCAGGCGATCCGAGACTCGGGCCTCGAGCCCGGAGCGGACGTTGCGATCGTCGGCTTCGACGATCTCGAGGCGGCCGCGCTCGCGCATCCGCCGCTTACCACCATCCGCCAGGACCGGCAGGAGCTCGGGACGCTCGCCGCGGCGAGGGCGATCGAGCTGATCGAGGACCCGGGTACGGCACCGCGCGACACCGTGCTCCCGGTCGAGCTCGTGGTCCGCGGCTCGACTGCAGCCTAGGAGGCTCGCGCCAGCGGCAGCGTGAAGGCGACGCGCGCGCCACCCGAATCGCGATTCTCCGCCCAGATCCTGCCACCGTGAGCACGGACGAGTCCCTGCGCGATCGCCAGGCCGAGGCCCGCGCCGCCTGTCGACCGGGCACGGGAGGAGTCTTCACGCCAGAACAGGTCGAACATGCGCCGAGCCGCGAGATCCGTCACGCCCTTGCCGGTGTCCTCGACGGCGACGACCGCAAGGTCGGTGTCCGACTCGACCACGACCGAGACGACGCCGCCCCGCGGTGTGTGCCGGACGGCGTTCGCAAGCAGGTTCCGCAGAACGCGCTCGATCTTCTCCGGGGCGACAAGCACCGACGGATCGGTGCCGTTCATCCGCTCCTCGAGCCGGACGTCGCGCGTCTGTGCATCGGCCCGCAAGGCGAGGACGCAGCGGGAGATGAGGTCCCGAAGCGAGCTGTCCCGCACCTCCAGCGGGACGACACCCGCGTCGATCCGTGCGAGCTCGAACAGGTCCTCCACCAGCAGCGTGAGGATGCGGACCTGCTCGCGGATCTCGGGGAGATACTCGCGCGGCGTCGCGAGTCCGTCCTCGAGCGCCTCGACCATCGCCGACAGCGAGGCGAGGGGCGTCCGGAGGTCGTGACTCGCTCCGGCGACGAGCTGGCGCCGAGCGTCGAAGAGGCGTTCGATGTTCGCGGCCATCTCGTTGAAGGACGCGCTCACGTCGTGCAGCTCTCGCGGGCCCACTTCGGAAGCCCGGGCAGACAGCTCACCGCCTGCCAGCTGCGCCGCTGCCTCACGGAGGCGTTCGAGCGGCCGGAGGATGCGGCGGGACATCAGCGCCGCGCCGGCGAGAGCTGCAAGGGCCGAGGCAACTGACACCGTGGCGACCTTCACGTCGGCATGCATGCCGAACATCACCCAGCCGGACAGCAGCACCACCGCGAGCGGCAAGCTCACCGCGGCGAGAACGAGGGCCGCGAGCTGGAGACGGAGCGTCGGGAGCGCACCGAGCGCGGCCGCGCACGCGACGCCGGCCACGAGGACGAGGAGTCCGACTGCGAGCGCGACGCCGATCATGCGCGGAGGCGGTAGCCGACGCCCCAGACCGTCTCGATCAGGCGTGGTTGCGACGCGTCCGGTTCGAGCTTCTCACGCAACCGGCGAACGTGGACGGTGACGGTCCCAGTATCGAGCGCGGACGAGTATCCCCAGACGCGGTCCATCAACTGGTCGCGTGAGAAGACCCGGTTCGCGTTCGACGCGAGGAACCACAGCAGATCGAACTCTCGCGCCGTCAGTTGGATCGCCTTGCCCGCCAACCGTGCCTCGTGCCTCGTCGCGTCGATCACCAGCGGACCGACCGAGACGGAGGTCGGTGGCAAATCGCCCCTGCGCGCACGTCGGAGGACGGTCTTGACGCGCGTCGCCAGCTCCCTCGGCGAGAACGGCTTCGTGACGTAGTCGTCCGCACCCAGTTCGAG
>Ga0066652_100001640_pt1 | contig 11740 bp, 10 predicted proteins | sample GraSoiAngelo_101_FD_71413 | JGI IMG/M metagenome (GOLD analysis project Ga0066652, IMG submission 71413) | Grasslands soil microbial communities from the Angelo Coastal Reserve, California, USA - 14_0903_02_30cm | ecosystem: Environmental > Terrestrial > Soil > Grasslands | place: USA...
CGCGCCGGACGTGGTCCTCGTCGATCTCGTTGCCGTGCCCGCCCCACACCGTGCGGGCGAGCATGGCGGTCACATCTTCGCTGAGCCCCATCGCCTTGCCGACCTCGCGGATCGCCATCCGCGGGCGGTAGTGGATCACCGTGGCGCACAGGCCCGCGCGGTCGCGGCCGTATTCGGCGTAGATGTGCTGGATCACCTCCTCGCGCCGCTCGTGCTCGAAATCGACGTCGATGTCGGGCGGCTCGCGGCGGTCGGCGGAGATGAAGCGTTCGAACAACAGGTCGGCGCGCTGCGGATCGACCTCGGTGATGCCGAGACAGAAGCACACGGCGGAGTTCGCGGCGGAGCCACGCCCCTGGCAGAGGATGCCGCGCCGGCGCGCGAAGCGCACGATGTCCCACACGATCAGGAAGTAGCCCGCGAGACCGAGCTTGTGGATGAGCCCCAGCTCGTGCGCGAGCTGGTCGCGGTGTTTCCGGGTGATCTGCTCGTCCGTCCAGCGCTCGCGCGTGCCCTGCTCGACCAGCCGCTCGAGATACTCGTCGGCGCTGACGCCCGGCGGCAGGGGAAACGCAGGGAGCGTGGGGGAGAGCTGCTCCATGCGGAACGCGCACCGCTCGGCGATGGCGAGCGTGTCGCGAATGCCCTCTGGCGCGTGCTGCCAGCGCCGTCGCATCTGCGCGGCGCTCTTGAGGTACCATTCCGCGTTGGGACGCAGCCGCGTGCCCATCTCGTCCAGCGTCTTCCGATGCTTGAGGCACGCGAGCACGTCGTGGACGACGCGATCGCTGGCGCGCGCGTAATGCACGTCGTTCGTGACGACCCAGGGAATGTCGAGCGCGCGCGCGATGTGCCGAAGCTGCGCCGTCGTCTCGCGCTCTTCGGGGAGCCCATGGTCCCAGCACTCGATGGCGACGCGCCGGTCGAAGATGTCGAGCAGGGAAGCGGCGGCATCGCACGCGCGGTCAACGTCTCCGACGGCGGCGAGCGACGGCACCCAGCCGCGCGGACAACCGGTGAGCGCGAACAGCCCGCTGCTGTGACGGGCGAGTGTATCGAGATCGACGCCTGGCTCGCCGCGCGGTCGTTGCATGCGCGCGAGCGTCACGAGCGTGGAGAGATTGCCGTAGCCTTCGCGCGTCTCGGCGAGCAGGACGAGGTGATGGAGATTCTCGGCCGCGGCCGAGAACGGCTCGATCGAGATCGTCAGCTCCGCGCCGATGATCGCGCCGATGCCGACCTCGCTGGCTGCCTGCGCGAAGCGCACCGTGCCACCCAGCTCGTCATGGTCGGTGAGCGCGAGCGCGGGATAGCGCAGCTCCGCCGCGCGTGCGACGAGCACTTCGGGGAGCGCGGCACCGTCGAGCAGCGAGAACGCCGAGTGGCAGTGGAGCTCCACGTAGTCGCTGACAACGCCCGACTCAGTCATACCACCCTTGCACCCACCATCCCGCGGCATCGTGGTACACCATGAGATCGCCGAGGTCGGCGTCGCTTTCACAGCGCCAGTAATCGCGGCTGTAGCCGTCGCGCCACCAGTCGCCGGACAGGCGCTCCGGCCCGATGGCGTTCGTGATCGCGATCGCGCGTCCACGCCAGACAATCCGGCGCGGTGCGACGTCGCGGTCGACGTCGACACGTTCCGCGGCTTCGAGCAACCGAAGGGCGTGTTCGGCGAGCACGGGAGCCGGGAGCCGGGAGCGGGGAGCAGCGGCGTCGTGTACGGGCAGACGAGAAGCGGCAGTCATCGCCGTCGCTCCCGGCTCATCGCTCCCGGCTCCCGGCTCCTCACGCCAGCCTCCGCTTCGCTCCGGGGTGTAGCCATCACTGGCGTGAGGTTTCACGACGACATTCGGGCCCAGTTCGGCGCGCACGCGCTCGAGCGCGGCATCGGCGGCGCCGGGATCACGCCAGCTCGTGTCGAGCAGGTTGCCCTGCTCGCCGGTGAGCGGCGACGTGATGCGCACCGTGAGTCGGAGGGCGATCACCGGCGCGGTGAGTGTCCACTGCGACAGCAATCCCCGGCAGCGCTCGAACAGCGGCGCGGGTCGCGCGAGAGGTCGCGGCATGCGGATCTCGCGCGTCACCGTGTGCGGTTGTCTCGGGCCGGGGGCGGTCCGCGCGGCGGGATCGGGCGTGGGGAGCGCACCGCGCGCGTCGTCGAGGGTGAGCGTGACGGCGAGCGACGCAATGGCGCGTCCCTCCGACACCACCTGCGACACGAGGTTCTCGATCGCAGGACGCGCGAGGAAGAGCACGGGCTCCATGGTCTCCGCGGGCAGGCCGAGCTCCATTTCGACGTGCGGCTGCGCGTCGGGCCGTGCGAGCACGGGCCGGCGCGGATCGTCGCCGTGCGCGAGCCGCCACGCGGTGAGCCCCGCGTCACCCCAGCGCTGCTCCACGTCGCCGGCGTCGAGATCGGCGAGCCCGCCGATGGTGCGGATGCCAAGCGCGCGCAGCGCATCGCGCATCTCGTCGTCGAGCGGGAGCAGCGCCAGCGGAGCAGTGTCCAGGAACGACGCGTCCCGGCCGGCAGGGACGATGCACACCGGCTCTGCGCGCGGGGTGGACGTCCATGTGGCTGCACGTGCGGCGACGCAGCTGTCCGCGAGCGCGATGCGAGCGTGCGGATGCCACGACCGCGCGAGCGAGGCGAGCATCTGGACGAGTGCTCGCTCTCGCTGCTTCGGTGACGCACCGTGCGTCGCGAGCCCCGTGGCGCCGATCCACCACATCCCCGGCGTGCCGGCGACGGGTGTCACCTGCGGGCTGGCATGCAGGAACAACGCGCTGGTCTCGATGGTCGCGGCCTCGATCGCCGCGTCGTTCCAGGTGAGGACCTCGACGCTGCCGCACAGCGCTCGTGCTTCACTGAGCGTCATGCCGGCGCGGATACCTTCGCGGGCGGCGGCCGCGCTCACGCTCTTCAGCCGCGGGCGATTCGGCGCGCCGTCGGTGACCACGATGGGCCGCGCGTCCCAATGCGGCTCGGGCGTCGCGTCAGCAGTGCTGGAGCATTCCTCCGCCGCCGCGCCCTGTATAGGAAGGAGTAGCTGCACGTCGCCCTGCCTTGCCGAGGCGACCCGATGCCGTGCGCGCAGTACCGCGCCGATCGGGAACCTCGGAATGCGTATACAGGCGACGCGCCACTCCGTTTGCACAACGCACCTCCACGACGTGTTGAAACCGATTGCTCCTGCCAGGGACACCGCTGCCGACACTGCCTCCTTTCTCGATCGCGATCGTGAGGCGTTGTCGTCGTCGCTGGACGCGCAATCGCACGGCGCCGCCGAGCTGTGTCGCGCTCGCCGCGCCGACGATCACGAGCGCGGCATTGGACTCCCGCGCGAGTCCCGTCAGCCGCACCGCGATCGCGCGCGAGATCGGGGGCGCCGAGTCGAGCACCACGAGCGAGAACGCGCCGCTGCGCAGCAGCACGTCGGCGCACCAGGGCGCGCGTGCGGCATTCTCCTTCGGCGGACGAATGATCCACACGCCGCGCGCGTCGGTCAGATGTGCCCAGTCGCGCGGGGCGAGCGTGCGTGACGCATCGATGTACGCGACCCACTCGCCCCGTGTGACGGCTGCGTCCACGATCTGGCGCAGCAGCGTGAGCTTGCCCGTCGACCCCACGACCTCGCTCAGGCGGCCGCGCGGCAATCCGCCGGACGCGAGCGCGCCGTCGAGCGCATCCATTCCGGTCGGCATCCCCGGCGCCACGGGCAGCGGCGCAGGAAGTAGCGCACGCAGCGATTCCACGCGCAGATCCGGAGCGGTCTCACGGAGACTGAGTTCGTTCGATACCGCAGCGGCGACAGCAGCAGTGCTCACGAAGAGGCAGGGTTGCAGGGTTCGGGCCGATACCCGAAGAAAGACCGAAATAGTGCTGCGGGAAAACGGGCCCGTCAACGGTTATCCGTCAACGGTTTGTCCACACTTGTCCACACGATGGCAGTTCGACGACAGCTAGATCAGCATCAACTGGTCGCTGACTGCCTCCTGCTCGTTCTCGTCGTCGTCATCGTCATCGTGCCCGAACTGCACGCCGTGCCGCGCACAGATCTTCGTGAAGTAGCGCTGCAGCCCTTCGCGATAGCGCTCCCCCGCGTGATGGCTGTAGCGGTACGTCGCGTGGTAGCGCGACGCGAGCTGCGGGAACTCCTTCTCGATGAACGGCAGGTATCGCTGCCGCGCGGCTGACCTGAGGCGCAGCGCGCACGCCGCGACGTACGTCGCGCCAGCCGCGGCAATCGCCTTGATGAGCGGCTCGAGCTGGTCGGGGCGGTCCGTGATCCCGGGCAGCACCGGCATCACGTTGATCCCGGCTTCGATACCGTTTTCGCGCAGTCGCGCCAGGGCGCGGAGGCGCGCTTCCGGAGTGGGCGCGCGCGGCTCGAGCCGTCGCGCGAGCTCGCGATCGATCGTGATCAGCGAGATGTGCACGCTCACCCTGTTGTGCCGCTGGATGCGCCGGAGAAGATCGATGTCGCGCGTCACCAGAGGGCTCTTGGTGATGATCCAGAGGTACAATCCCTCGTGCTCCGCCAGGACCTCCAGGATCCCGCGCGTGATGCGAAACTTTCGCTCGGCCGGCTGATACGGATCGGTCGCGGTTCCAATGCCGATGCCCTCGCCCTTCAGCAACCTGAGATGCTTGTCGGATCCGTGGCGCAGCGTCTTTCGCAGCACCTCCGCCGCGTTCTCCTTCACGAAGATCTGACGCTCGAATGCGAGCCACGGCGGCAACGTCTCGAATGCGTCACGCAGCAGACGCTGCTCCGGATGCGCGGCCACCGAACGCTCGATCACGGAGCGGTGGGCATATCGAGCGTAGCAATACGCGCAGCCGAATGCGCAGCCGATGTACGGATTGATGGACCAGAAGCCCATCTTCGTCACATCGGTTCCATTCAGCACGGACTTCGCCCGCGATGAGTAATACCGGATATCCTTCTGCTCACCCAGAATCGGGAGCGCCGGTCTCACGAGCGCCTTCTCGGTCGTCGCGTCGAATAATGACTGCGCCTGCATGCTGTTCATTTTAGCCGAACAAAAACCGAAAGCGCAAGAACCTCTTTCGCCAACCGTCCTGGACCGGTGACGATCGCACTGACGCGGGCCGTCCCGGCAACGATCGTGGACTGCGAGCTGACGCACATCGCGCGCACGCCCATCGACTGGGTGCGCGCCAAGCAGCAGCACGCCGACTACGAGGCCACGCTTCGCGCGCTCGGGTGCACCGTCCAGCGGCTGCCCGAACTGCCGGATCATCCCGACTCGGTCTTCGTGGAGGACGCCGCGGTGGTATTCGACGAGTGCGCGGTCATCACGCGGCCGGGTGCGTTGTCCCGCCGCGACGAAACGGAATCAGCGGCGGCGGTGCTCGGTGGCATGCGAAAGCTGCATCGCATCGCCGAGCCGGGAACGATAGACGGCGGCGATGTGCTGCTCGTCGGACGTCGAGTGTACGTCGGTATCTCCACGCGCACCAATCGCGACGGAGCCCGACAGCTGGCGGATGCCCTGTCGCCGTATGGATACGAAACCATTCAGGTCGAGGTCCGGAATTGCCTGCACCTGAAGTCCGCGGCAACGGCTCTGCCTGACGGACGCGTGATTGTCGATCCGGATCAGATCGACCCGCGCGTCTTCCGTGACACGGAGTGCGTCACCGTGCACGCGGGAGAGCCGGCGGGAGCAAACGTGCTGGCGATCGATCAGGCGGTGCTCGTGCCGGTGGCGGCGCCTCGCACACGCTGGCGGCTGGAGGCCGAGGGTTTCAACGTCGTGCCGGTGGATGCGTCCGAGCTCGCGAAGGCCGAGGGCGCGCTCACATGCTGCAGTCTGGTGTTACGGGAGTGACTCCGGTTCGGACACATCGCGACGTCGGCCGCGCCACCAGGTCGACAGCCGATACACCGGGTAACTCGCGACGAGCACCAGAATCGAGCGCACGCTGTTCTCGCGGTCGCCGACGATGCTCCCGGCGATGAACGCCGCAGCCCCGATGAGCACGATCGCCGGAATGATCGGGTAGCCCCACGCGCGATACGGTCGCGGCAGGTTCGGCTCGCGGACGCGCAGGACGAACAGCGACGTGAAGCTCACCCCGTACTGCATGACATAGAAGAACGCCGCGAGGGCGAGCACCGACGCAAACGTCCCCGAAGCGATGAGAACCAGCACCACCGCCACCGACGCGAAGTGCGCGATGTCGGGTGTCCCGCCGCGGTTCACGCGCGCCATGGCGTGCGGCAGCAGTCCGTCGTGCGCCATGGCGAAGGGCACGCGCGACAGCAGCATCATGATGGCGCTCACGTTGCCGAGGATGCTGATGGCCATGACCGCCGTGACGATGCGCTCGCCGTACGCGCCGAACACGCTCACCGCGGCTGCTTTCGCGGCGAACTTTTCGCCGGCGAGCCCGCCGATGCCGAGCGTATGCAGGAACGCGGCATTGAGAGCGATGTACACGACGGCGACACAGACGACGCCGAGCGCCATCGCGCGGGGCACGCGCCGAGCGTCGGTCACCTCGCCCCCGAAGTACGCGTAGCCGGTCCAGCCGTCGTAGGTGTACATGACGTTCTGGAACGCGATCACCACCGCCGTCCCGAGCGCCAGCCCCGCCGGGAGGGCGACGGCGGATGCGCGGCCGGCGATCGGCGTGGTCACGAGACACGCGACCGCGACCGCGAGAAGCGTGAGGACCTTCGTGATGCCGATCGCGCGCGTGGACACGTCGCCGGAGCGCACGCCAATCCAGTGCAACACGCCGAAGGCGAGCGTGATGGCGAATGCGATGGCGGTCTTCGCCGGCAGCAGGGAAGGCCAGAACTCCGCGGACAGCTCACCGAGTCCGATCGATGCGGCGGCGATCGCGGCGGCGCTGGAGATCCAGTCGGTCCAGCCGATGACGAAGCCCGCGTACTCGCCCATGGCCCGGCGGGCGAACACGTACTGTCCGCCGGACTGCGGGAGCATCGCAGCCAGCTCGGCCACGGTCATGGCGCCGCAGAGGGAATACAGCGCGCCGATGATCCAGACGCCGAGGAACCACACCGGGGAGGGCAGGGCGGCGGCGACGTCTCCGGGAGTTCGCAGGATGCCGACGCCGATGGTGTTGGCGACGATCATCGTGGCGCCGAAGAGCACGCCGAGGATCTTCAACAGCCCGGTGCCGGATGACCTGGGCGCGGGAGAGACGTGCAGCGGTTGCGGCGGCGCGGAAATCGGTGAGGTCACGCGCACAACTTATGGTGCGTCTGTCGCGCCGAACAGGAACCGACTAGTATCGAGGCCACATCATGGTCGAGAAACTGTCGGACCTCGAGATTCGCCGCGCACTGGGCGCAGTGCCCGGGTGGACGCGCAAGGGCGACGCGCTCAACAAGACGTACAGCTTCGCGCGTTTCGCCGATGGCATCCGTTTCGTGGACGCGGTGGCGGCGATCGCGGACCGGATGAATCACCATCCGGACATCGACATCCGCTACACGCAGGTGACGTTCTCGCTGTCGTCACACGACGCCGGCGGCATCACGCAGCGGGACCTCGATCTGGCGCGCGCGATCGAGACGGCTGCGTTCGAGAAACCCGCGGAGCGAACCTAGCGCGACCCTGGCGCTTGCAGGCCCTCGAAGAGATCCTGAATGACTGGCCGCGGCTGGGCGACGCCCGCGGCAAGCGCGAACAGCTCGTCATCCGTTGCGCCGCTCTCCTGAAAATGTTTGTCCATGGCCTGCTGTGACGCGTGGGCGCGCCATGCGGTGAGCTCGCGAGCGCGGAACGCGCGCACGTCGATGGCGGCGCTATGGGGCAGGCCGATCGCAGGCATCTGGGAGTCCGGCGCAGGATTCGCCCATGTCACGTAGAACAAGCGGGCGGGCACGTGCGGCATCAGTCCCTGCAGCTGCCACTCCTGATATTCGCCGGGATGGCCGCTCAGGAAATACGCGGCGGTCGCCGCGCGCGAAATCACCTTGTGGTCTCGGTGGTGATTCGGCGCTCCTTCCGGCGCGAACGTGACCACCACGTCGGGCCGCTCCATGCGAAGATGCGCCACGATGTGGCCGATGAGGTCATCCTGGTCGACCTGTCCGAGTGCGCCATCGGGATAACCCAGACACTGCACCTTCGCCACGCCGAGGATATCCGCAGCCTGGTGAAGCTCTGCCCGGCGCAGTTGACCGAGCTCCTCCTTCGAGCTGACGCTCAGGCCTGACGTCTTGCCGGCATCCCCATCCGTCGCGACGAGCAGCGTGCAGCGCACGCCGGCAGCCGAGTATTTCGCGAGCGTCCCACCGGCAGAGAAGGTCTCGTCGTCGGGGTGGGCGTAGATCGCGGTGAGCGTCGGCATCGATGCAAGAAAACAACGGCGGGAATGGCTGTCGAGCCATTCCCGCCCCGGCGCTCTATCTCTTTCTGAGCTCCACGTTGCCGTTCACAGTCGACATACGAATCCGCGGTCCGCCCTTGCCGAGCGTGGCCCGCAGTCTCTTTGGATCGATGCGGCCGGTGATCGTGACGGGAAAGTCAGTCAGGAAGCGCCCGTTGACCGTGCTCAACTCGATTTCCGCGTTGATCTCGTCCGCGAACTCGGCGACCACCGTGCCGTTCACGCTGGTGAAGCGCAGGTCCGAGTTGAGATCGAACTTGCCCATGCTCGCCCGAACACTGCCGTTCACGGTGTTCGCGTTGACCGGACCGCTGGTGGACGACACGGTCACGGATCCGTTGACGCTCTCCGCTTCGACCTCGGCGGCGACGTCCTCCACGCGCACTTCGCCGTTCACGCTGTGCGCACCGACTTTCACGCCTTTGGGCAGCTTCACCTGGAACTCGACGAAGATCTCGTTCTCGCGGCCCCAGCGTCCGCTGTTGTTGCGGCCGTGATAGCCGTCCTCGTCGCAGTCGGCATTCTCGCCCCAGAGCGCGCAGATGCTCACGTCCTGGCCGCTCGGACCGAACTTGCGAACCTCGAATCGCACATAGTCCGGATCGCCGCGTCGTATGTGCTTGATGGCCGTCACCTCGACTTTGTCGCTGGTGCCCTGCGACACTTCGACGCTGCCGTTGAGGTTGTGCACCACGATCCAGCGTCCGTCAGGAATCTTGCCGGACCAGGTGAAGTCGTCACGGCCCACCACCGTCGCCGGCCGCTGGGCCGAGGCAATGGTCGGCGCGATGACAACGAGAGCCGCGGCAGCGGCTGCGAGTCGAATGGAACTGTTCATGAGAGCGCTCCGGCGGCTTCGCCAGTAGTGTCGTTCGGTCATTGCTTGGCCATGCGGAGACGCACGTCGCCGCTGACGGTGTGCACTTCGAGGTCGCGGCCACCCTTGCCGATGCGCGCCTCGAGGCTGCGACGGTTCATGCGACCATTCAACGTGAGCGGAAACTCGCTGTCCAGCTCGCCGCTGACGCTGCGCATCGACACGTCGGCGTCCACATTGCGGGGCAGCTCGGCGGTGATGTTCCCACTCACCGAGGAGAACTCGAGCGTGCCGCTGCCCGTGAGCGACTCGATGCGTACGGTGACGTCGCCGCTCACTGACGACGCCTTCACGGTCGAGACTCTCAGGGCCTCCAGGCGCACGTCGCCGCTGACGGAGCCCGCGCGTACGCGATCCTGCATTCCCGTGACGATGACATTACCGCTCACCGAGTGCGCATCGACGAGCATCGACGTGGGCACCTTCACCTGCATGTCGATCGACGCGTCGTCCCAGTCGCCCTCGTCGTGATGGTGGCTGTGCATCCGGAAGCCGTTCTCGTCGCAGTCCATGTCGGCGTCCTTGATGAGCGGACACACGGTGATGCCGCGCGACGTCTCCACGACCGTGAGCGTGATGTCCGCGCGGTCGCGGCCGTGCTTGAGGCCGACGACCTCGACCTTGCCGTTCGTGGAGGGCACGACGGTCACGTCACCGCTGAGGTTGTGCAGCGACACGGTGCTGCCGGCGGCGAGCGCTTTCTCCCATCGGAAATCGGCCTGTTGCGCGGACAGCGTGGTCGCCGAGACAACAAGCAGCGCGAGCGAACGAATCATGGCGGTCCTCATCGGTCGGTGACCCTGCGGTTCTTGGAACGGATGGTGATGTCTCCACTGAAGCTCTCGGCGCTCACGCGCGCGTCGCCCTTGCCGATCGCGAAGGTGAAGCGCTTCGCGCCGGAACCGATGCCATGCTCGCCCGGAAGCAACGTGATGGGGAAGTCGCTTTCGATGGAGCCGGTGTACGTCGCAACGGTGAGCATGGCGCCCGTCGTCTCGGGGATGACGAGGTACACGCTGCCCGAGTGCGAGCCGAGCTCGTACCGGCCGGTGCTATCCACGGTGCCGTCGTAGGTCACGTCGCCGCTCGTGCTCTTGGCGCGGACGTAGCGCGCGACAATCGTGCGCAGGTCGATCTCGCCGCTCACCGACGTGGCTTCGACGTCGCCCTTCACGTCGGACAGCGTCACGTCGCCGCTCACGGCATTCACCTCGACGTTGCCCTGGAGGCCTCGTGCAATGATGTCCCCCGAGAGCGACCCGAGATCGATCATGTCGGCCGCGTCCTCGATGGCGAGATCGCCGCTCTGCGTGCGTGCTTCCACGCCGCCTTTCGTGCCCGTGATCGAGATGTCACCGTTCGTGGCGCGCGCGCTGACGCGGACGCCGACAGGGACGTCGAGCTCGAACCGGGTGTCGCCGCCGCGCGGGCGCGACAGGTCGAGTGTGAGACGCGAGGAGCTCGCGTCCATGCGGATCGTGGCGCGCTCGGAGCGCGCGCGCACCCGGATCTGGTCGCGATTCCAGGCGCGCACGATAATCTCCCCCGAGCCGACCGAGAGCGACACGGTGCCGCGGCGGTCGAACGCGAAGGTGGTATCGATGACGCTCTCGTAGTCCTCGTCGCGATCACGATCACGATCACGATCGCGATCCCGGTTCTGCGCCATCGCCGGCGCGGGCAGCGCGGCGACGACCAGCAGCACGGCGAGAGCGAATGGTCTGTTCATCTCTGTCTTCACCTCAAGTGCGACTCGGCAGCAGCGCCGCGGTCCGCATCAGCTCCACTTTGGCCTGGAGCGACTGGTTCAGGGATTCAATCAGGAAACGACTCGCGGGATCGCGCGCGATCGCCTTCTTGCACTCCGCGATCGCTGCATCGATGACCTGCAGGTTCCGCTCGATCACTGCGACAGTCACCGGATCCATTTGGTTGCGTCGCTGATCGATCAGGACGCGCAGCTTCCCGATCTCGCGATCGTAATCCGCTACGAGTCGGTTCGTGGCCTGAACAGCGGTCGTGGGCGCCGCGGCAGCCGGCGCGGCCACGGTCTGCACCGGCGTGCCGCCGCCGGCGGGCGACGTCGACGGCACAGTCGACGCTACCGTGACGCTCGGCGGCGTCGGAACGACCGCCGTCTCCGGCGCGACGGCCGCCGGTGTCGTCTGCGGCCGCTCGGCGATCGTCGTCGCGCCCGCGCCGACCGGGGGGCGACGCGCGCCACCGAAGTAGCCGAGCACCGCGGCGCCCACGAGCGCAGCCGCCATCAACGCCGGCCGAACCCAGCGACGCACCGGCGCACGACGCGCCGGAGCGGTTGCGACGGGGAATTCGCCGGTGATCGGAACCACGGGCGTCTCGATCCGCTTTTCGATCCCGCTCCACAGGTCGCGCGACGGCGCCAGCTCCGGCAGGTTCGCCGCGTCGATGCGCAGCTTCCGCAGATCCGCGAGCAGCGCGCCACA
>Ga0066652_100001644_pt1 | contig 11730 bp, 9 predicted proteins | sample GraSoiAngelo_101_FD_71413 | JGI IMG/M metagenome (GOLD analysis project Ga0066652, IMG submission 71413) | Grasslands soil microbial communities from the Angelo Coastal Reserve, California, USA - 14_0903_02_30cm | ecosystem: Environmental > Terrestrial > Soil > Grasslands | place: USA...
ATCGCCGGCTCCTTCTTGCCGGACCTCTTCGGCATACTCTCAGGCGCGTTTGCGGCAAGTCTGCTCATGGCCTTCGCAATGCTCGGCCTTGCAGTCCTGCATGCGATCACGCGCGGATCGAGCAGTCGCGCCGTCGTGCTGGCGGCCGTCTATGCCGCCACCATCGTGCTCGGCTGGCCGCTCTTGGCGCTGTCGCTTCTGGGCCTTGCCGAAGCCGCCTTCAACATTCGCAATCGTGTTGCACGTAAGCGCGGGCCGCCTGCTTTGCGGCCGTGATCGAAGCTCGACGGAGGAGATGCAGTCATGGAAGTGATCCTGCTTGAGCGTGTGGCCAAGCTCGGCCAGATGGGCGATGTCGTACGCGTCAAGGACGGCTTCGCGCGCAACTATCTCTTGCGCAAGGGCAAAGCGCTGCGTGCCACCAAGGAGAACCGCTCCCGCTTCGAGCACATGAAGGTCGAGCTCGAAGCGCGCAACCTCGAGCAAAAGACGGAAGCGGAAAAGGTCGCGCACAAGCTTGATGGGCAAAGCTTCACGGTGCTGCGCCAAGCGGCCGAGGGCGGGCAGCTCTACGGGTCGGTCTCGCCGCGCGATCTCGCCGCGCTGGTCACGGAGGCAGGGTTTGCGCTCAGCCGGGCTCAGGTCGCGCTCAATGCGCCGATCAAGACGATCGGCTTGCACCGGGTGCCGATTTCGCTCCACCCGGAAGTCGAAGTGATGATCAAGGTCACGGTTGCCCGCAATGCGGACGAGGCGCAACGGCTCGCACGCGGCGAGGACATCACCGTCGTCCGCGAGGAAGGCGAGGAGGCCGCCGCGGCGGCGGCGGAGGCGTTCTTCGAGCCGGAGGCGGTCGCTGCGCGCCGCTCGCGCGAGGAGGGCGATGAGGGCCCGCAACCCGAGCCGGCGGAAGAAAAAAAGTAGCGCGCTTGTCTCGAGCGCCCCGGCGGCTAACGCGAACGGGGCGTGCGGCGCGCGAGGGCGTGCGTAGGCCTGAACGCCGCGGTCGCCCGCGCTCGCTGCTATTCCTCGAACTCTTCGCCTGCCGACTGGCGTGACGGCGCCGCCGCGGCGGCCTGCGGCGCCCCCGCCTCGGCGCCGTTGCCCGGCGCGGCAGCGATCGGGAGATTGCCCGCTTCTATGCTCTCCGATGGCCGACGAGGTCTCGCCGCCGCGTTGCGGTCGTTCGCCGCCGCTGCGGCCTGATCGCCTGCCGGTTTGCCCTGATCGGCCCCTGGCGAGGCCGCCTGTCCCGCCCCCAACGTCGGCGGACGCCGCTGCTGAACCGCCCGCGTATCGCTGCCGATCGAGGCGAGATAGGCAGCCATGGCGGCGGCTGCGCGCGGACCGGTGGTATAATGATCCCGCAGAAATGCCGCGCTCGTGGCCTTGATTTCCCGTGGACTGCGGTGACACGCGTTGCAGGTATCGGCGAAGATTTGCGCGGCAGACTTTCCGGCGTCGAGGTTCGCTTGTGCCCTTGCCGGCGCAACCCCCATCCAGGCGGCGGCCGCGACGACAGCCCAGGGCAAGACGAGAGCGATCCTCGACACGACGCGTCTCCGTTCCAGCTGATCCTACCCGATCCTTTGCTGCCACTTTTTGGCCAAATGAGGATGCGGCCGGGCAGACAGCGGCCCTATTTTTTCGGCTGTTGCGATGCAAGCGCGTTGCGGCGCCCCAGAGACTTTGTTTTAATTCTTGGGTTTCGCAGGTTTGCGATCGACCAGGGCCTTGGCTTCACGGCGGCGCCGGCAGGAAGGTCATGAGCGCCGCGGGCGAAGAACCATGTGACGCGATGGAGGCGGCCGGTGGATCGGTTGCTTCGTGTGGTCTGCCAAACGCTGTTTCGCACCGGCGATCTTCGGGTCACGACCGCGGCCGGATCGACCTTTAGCTGCGGGGACGGCTCTGGCACCCCGGTGGCGATCCGTTTTGCCAGCCGGGCGGCCGAGTGGCGCATCCTTTCCGATCCCGACCTCAGATTGGGCGAAGCCTATATGGATGGCGGTTTCGTGATCGAGCAAGGCTCGATTGCGGAGTTTCTCGACCTCGCCGTCAGAAATCTCAGCCGTAATAAGGTCCGTCCGTGGATCCGCTCGTTGCGAACCTTGCGGTCGCTTGCTCGCGCGCTGATCGAGCGCAACACGCTCGCAAGGGCGCGGCGCAATGCCACGCATCACTATAACATCGATTATCGCATCTACCGGACGTTCCTCGACTCCGACTTGCAATATTCATGTGCTTATTTCGAACATAACGGCGCTTCTCTCGATCAAGCGCAACTCGCCAAGAAACGCCACATCGCCGCCAAGCTGCTACTCAAGCCGGGGCTGAAGGTTCTCGACATCGGCAGCGGATGGGGCGGACTGGGTCTTCATCTCGCGCGCAGCTCCAAGGTTTCGGTCGTCGGCATCAATCTATCCGACGAGCAGGTCCGCATCGCGCAACAACGCGCGGCCGCCGCGGGCGTGGCGTGCGAGTTTCGCATCCAGGATTATCGCACCGTGTCGGAAAAGTTCGATCGCATCGTATCGGTCGGAATGTTCGAACACGTCGGAAAACGTCATTACGACGCGTTCTTTCGCAAATGCCGCGACTTGCTCGCGGACAATGGCGTCATGTTGCTGCACACCATCGGACGCTGGAACGGTCCGGCCGAGACCAATGCCTGGGTTCGACGCTACATCTTTCCGGGCGGATACACGCCGGCGCTGTCCGAACTCGCTCCTGTGATCGAAAAGTCGGGCCTGATCGTCAGCGATGTCGAGGTCTGGCGCCTCCACTACGCGGAAACATTGCGCGCATGGCGGACCAATTTCCTCGCCCATCGCGACGACGTCGTCAGGTTGTTTGATGAAGCTTCGGATTTGAAGTCGCGGTTCGGCAGCGCGGAACGATTCATTCGGATGTGGGAATACTACCTTGCCGGATTCGAGGCGTCGTTCAGATGCTACGGACTTGCCGTGTTCCAAATTCAGCTTGTCAAGAACATCGAGGCGGCGCCGCTCACGCGAGATTATATGTACCGCAAGCGGCCAGAGGTCGATTCGAGCGCCGACTTCCCAGCGGCGGCCGAATAGACTTGCGACGACCGGGGCGAGGGAGAGCGATCCGCTTCGCTGTTGAGGCCCGCCGGAGGAACTGCGCAACCTCCGAAAGCCATGATGTCGTTTGCCCCGGCCCGCGCACTCCCGCTGTCGCGCCCGGCGATGCCGCACGGCCTAGCCTCGGGACCTCGGCGCTTGATGGTCAAGGCTTTTGTCTCGACAATCATTCGGCCCGGTGGGTATCGGGGAAAGCGGGAACGGGTCATCGCCTCGAATCAGCGGCGGGTATAAACCCGCCACTCTTTCGATCGACCTAGGCGATTCGCCAAGCACCATGGCTCCGCTCGATTCCGCTCTACGCAAGCAACCCGGGGACACGGCCCCGCCCTATCGCGCCGCGCCGCACAATATCGAAGCGGAGCAGGCCCTGCTCGGCGCCGTTCTGGTCAACAACGAGGCGCTTTACCGCGTCAGCGACTTCCTCGAGCCGGAGCATTTCTTCGAGCCGATCCATCGGCAGATCTACGACATCTCGCGCAGCCTTATTCGCACCGGGAAACTCGCCTCTCCGGTGACGCTCAAGACCTTCCTGCCCGCCGAGATCGATATCGCCGGATTGACGCTGGCGCAGTACCTCGCCCGGCTCGCCGCCGAAGCGACGACCATCATCAACGCAGTCGACTACGGCCGTACCATTTACGACCTGGCGATCCGGCGGGAGTTGATCACCATCGGCGAGGATATGGTCAACGTCGCGTTCGACGCGCCGGTCGATTTCGCGCCAGCCGATCAGATCGAGGACGCCGAGCGTCGCCTTTATGAGCTGGCGGAGGTAGGACGTTATGGCGGCGGGTTTCAGAAATTCGAGACCGCGCTGACCACGGCCGTCGACATGGCGGCGCGCGCCTATCAACGCGAGGGGAAGCTCTCGGGGCTGGCCACCGGTCTCAAGGACCTCGATAGCAAGATGGGCGGCCTGCAGGCGTCCGATCTGATCATCGTCGCCGGCCGCCCGGGCATGGGCAAGACCGCGCTCGCCACCAACATCGCCTACAACGTCGCGCGCGCCTGGCGCGGCGAAGTGCGTGCGGACGGACACATCGACACCGTGAACGGCGGCATCGTCGGCTTCTTCTCGCTCGAAATGTCGGCCGAGCAACTCGCCACGCGCATCATCGCCGAGCAGAGCGGCATCCCCTCCAGCACCATCAGGCGAGGCGGGATCAACGAACGCGACTTCGAGAAGATCAAGGACGTCGCGATCGAGCTGCAGCACCTACCGTTCTTCATCGACGAGACCGGCGGACTGACCGTCGCGCAACTCGCCGCCCGTGCCCGCCGTCTCAAACGCCAGAAAGGTCTCGATCTCCTGGTCATCGATTACATCCAGCTGTTGCAGGGCTCGACCCGGCGCGCCATGGAAGGGCGCGTACAGGAGGTGACCGAGATCACCACGAGCCTCAAAGCGCTCGCCAAGGAGCTCAACGTCCCGGTCGTGGCGCTGTCGCAACTCTCGCGCCAGGTCGAGAACCGCGATGACAAACGGCCGCAACTCTCGGATCTGCGCGAATCCGGCTCGATCGAGCAGGACGCCGACGTGGTGATGTTCGTTTTCCGCGAGGAATATTATCTGAGCAACAAGGAACCGCGGCCAGGCACCGACGACCATACGCGCTGGCAGGTGGATATGGCGAACGTGCACGGCAAGGCCGAGATCATCATCGGCAAGCAGCGCCACGGCCCGACGGGTACCGTCAGTGTCCAATTCGACGCCGCGGTTACTCGCTTCGACAACCTCGCGCAAGACGATCAGATGCCGGACAGGGTCTAATCACAGGCAATCGACGTGCATTGACGGCGAGCTTGCGATGGGACTCGTGCCGGCCGGGCGCGACCCGCGTTTCTGCTCGCCCGCTGCCCTGGACGGCCGCCTCTGCTCTCGCCATAAACGTTCCCCATGACCGTGCACGATGCCGACATGCGGCCCGCCGCCGCGCCACTCGTGACCGCGGAACCGATGGAAGCCGGTGGCCTCCTCACCATCGATCTTGCCGCCGTCGAATCCAATTGGAAGCGGCTCGCGAGCTTGACCGTGCCGGTGGAATGCGCCGCCGTGGTCAAGGCCGACGGCTATGGGTGCGGGCTCGAGCCGGTCACGCGCATTCTATACAGAGCCGGGTGCAGGACCTTCTTCGTCGCCGACGTCGCAGAAGGGCGGCGGGTGCGCGCCGTTGCGCCCGAGGCCGCCATCTATGTGCTCAACGGAGTAATGCCAGGCTCGGCGCAAGCGTTCGCAGCCGACGATCTGCGGCCGGTCATCAACAGCACCACCGAACTTGCCGAATGGGACGCCTTCGTCGCCACCAAGAACTGGCGTGGCGGCGCCGCCCTCCACATCGATACCGGCATGAACCGGCTCGGCATCACACTCGAGGAGGCGACCGCCATCGCGCCCCGCCTGCAATCCGAAAATCACGGTTTCACGCTGGTGATGAGCCATCTTGCCTGCGCCGAGTCGCCCGATCACCCGATGAATGCGCGACAGGTCCGGCTGTTTCGCGACATGCGCATGCTCTACCGCGGCGTGGCGTCCTCGCTCGCCAATTCCTCGGGCATATTCCTCGGCGAGCGCGCATATTGCGACCTCGTTCGGCCCGGTGTCGCGCTTTACGGCGTCAATCCCACCCCGGGCAAGTCCAATCCCATGCGCCCGGTGGTGGAGCTCAAGGGTCGCATCATCCAGGTGCGCGCAATCGAGAAGGGCGAAACCGTCGGATACGGCGCCGCTTTCACCGCGGCTCGGGCGAGCCGGATCGCGATCGTCGCCGTCGGTTATGCGGACGGCGTCTTGCGCTCGGGCGCCGCCGCCAGAGGCAAGCCGGCGGCCGAGGTCATTGTCGCCAAAAAGCGTTGTCCGCTCGCCGGCCGGGTATCGATGGACCTGCTGGCGGTCGACGTCACGGATCTCGCCCCCGGCGCCGTTCGCCGCGGCGACCTTGCCACCCTCATCGGCGACGGGTTGAGCGTCGACGACCTCGCCGCCGGGATGGGGACCATCGGTTACGAGGTCCTCACCCATCTCGGGCGGCGTTACCACCGCCTTTACAAAGGCGAGTGACTCTGGACCAGTAATCGCGCGCGTCGCGTGCGCGAGTCCTGAACGCGCTGCTCCGCGCCCCGCTACACCGCATCCGCAGGCAAAGATTTTCAACCGGCGGTATCCGAACCAATGGCCCGTCGCGAAACGACCTTCATCTGCCAGGACTGCGGGGCGGCCTACGGCCGCTGGCAAGGCAAATGCGACGCCTGCGGCCAGTGGAATACCATCGCCGAAGAGATATCCTCTTCTTTGCAGGTCTCCGCACGCGCGCCGCGCAAGGGGCGGCTCTTTGCGCTCGAGCCGCTCGCGGGGGCGGGCCACGACGCGCCGCGGCTCGCCTCGGGTCTTGCCGAATTCGACCGCGTCACCGGCGGCGGTTTCGTCCGCGGCTCGGTGTTGCTGCTCGGCGGTGATCCCGGCATCGGCAAGTCCACCTTGCTGATCCAGGTCGCGGCCGCGCTGGCCCGCCACGGGCAGCGCACAATCTACATCTCCGGGGAAGAGGCGGTGGCGCAGGTGCGGCTGCGTGCCGAGCGGCTCGGCCTTGCCGGCGCCGAGGTCGAGCTGGCGGCCGAGACCTCGGTCGAAGACATCGTGGCGACGCTCGCAGAAGGCGTGATCCCGCGTCTCGTCGTCATCGATTCCATCCAGACGATGTGGACCGATCTGGTCGAGGCCGCTCCCGGTACCGTCACGCAGGTGCGCGCAAGCGCGCAGGCCTTGATCCGCTTCGCCAAGCGCTCGGGCGCCGCGGTGATCCTCGTCGGACACGTGACCAAGGATGGTCAGATCGCCGGGCCGCGCGTCGTCGAGCATATGGTGGACGCGGTGCTCTCGTTCGAAGGCGAAGGCTCGCACCAGTTCCGCATTCTGCGCGCGGTCAAGAATCGCTTCGGTCCCACCGACGAGATCGGCGTGTTCGAGATGAGCGGCGGCGGGCTGCGCGAGATTGCCAATCCGTCGGAACTGTTTCTCTCCGAACGCGATCTTGGTTCGCCCGGCACGGCGGTTTTCGCCGGCATCGAAGGCAGCCGGCCGCTGCTGGTCGAAATCCAGGCGCTGGTCGCCCCGACCTCGCTCGGCACGCCGCGACGCGCGGTGAATGGCTGGGACCAGAACCGGCTGTCGATGGTTCTTGCGGTGCTCGAATCCCATTGCGGGGTCCGTCTCTCGGGCCACGACGTCTACCTCAATGTCGCCGGCGGCTTGCGCATCCAGGAGCCGGCGGCCGACCTCGCCGCGGCGGCGGCGCTGGTTTCCTCGCTTGCCGATGCGCCGTTGGCGGCCGATGCCGTCTACTTCGGCGAGATCTCGCTCTCGGGCGCGGTGCGGCCGGTGGCGCAGGCCGCCGCGAGGCTCAAGGAGGCGCAGAAGCTCGGCTTTGCCCGCGCCATTCTGCCCGAGTCCGCCCGCGCGGAAGCGGTAGCCGAGGCAGGACTGTCGCTCAAACCGGTGAGCAGCCTTGCCAACTTGGTCGCGGATATCGCTGCGCAACCGATGGACGGCGGGCAACGACGGACCAAGTACCCGCGCCAAGAAGACGGGTGACGGCGCGGCCTCCTCCCGCTATACAGCGGGCCGAACTGCCGACCCCTCGCCCCGCGCGGCGACGGCCCCGGAGGGCGGATATGGCAGGAACTTTAACAACTTGGGGGGCCATCCTTCGGCGGGTCTTGCGGAGCAAGCAGGAGGCGGGGAGCTTGGTATCATCGCATTCGCCGATTCGACCGGCGGCGTCCTGAAGCTCAGGAGCATCCGAACTCGGTCATGCCCATCACCCTCCTCGATATCATCCTGATCGGCGTCATGCTGGTTTCGGGGCTGCTCGCCATGATTCGCGGCTTCATGCGCGAGGTCCTCTCGATCGCCGCTTGGCTGATCGCCGCGCTGGTGACGCTTTATTTCTACAACAAGCTGCTGCCATTCGCGAAATCGTATTTCAACAACGACATCATCGCCGCCGCGGTGGTGGTGGGCGGCACGTTCTTGCTGACGCTGCTGATCGTTTCGGTGATCACCGTGCGCTTCTCGGACATGGTCCTGGATAGCCGCATTGGCGCGCTCGACCGCACGCTCGGCTTTCTGTTCGGGCTCGCGCGCGGGCTGGTCATCGTTGTCATCGCCTTTCTGTTCTTCGCCTGGCTGGTGCCCGACCGCAGCCAGCCCGATTGGGTCCGCAGCGCAAAATCGCGGGTCGTGTTACAGGGAACCGGCGATTGGCTGATGTCGATGTTGCCGGATGACCCGGAAAGCACCATCTTGAAACGGTTGAAGAAGCCCAAGCCGGACGAGGACGAGCCGGCAGCAGGTCAGCGCTCGGGCCTCGACGGTCCGCCCGAGGCTGCCCAGTACGGAGCAGCCGACCGGTCCAGTCTGCGCGACTTGACCCGCAACAAGGCGCGTTGAACGCGCTCGCCGGATGAAGAGGAGATGAGATGACCGAAGCTCGAAACGATGCCGGCCTCGACCTCGACGGCGACCGGCTGCGTGAAGAGTGCGGCGTCTTCGGCATATTCGGACATACGGACGCGGCGGCGATCACCGCCCTCGGCCTGCACGCGCTCCAGCACCGCGGCCAAGAGGCCGCCGGCATCGTCTCTTTCGATGGCAGGCGATTTCATTCCGAGCGGCGGTTGGGGCTCGTCGGTGACAACTTCTCCCGCCGCGAGGTGATCGAGCGCCTGCCCGGGGTCTCGGCCATGGGCCACGTGCGCTATTCGACGACCGGCGAGACCATTTTGCGCAACGTGCAGCCGTTGTTCGCGGAGCTCGACGGCGGCGGGTTTGCGATCGGCCATAACGGCAACCTGACCAACGGCCTCACCTTGCGCCGCCAGTTGGTGCGCGACGGCGCCATCATGCAGTCGACCTCCGATACCGAGATCATTCTACACCTCGTCGCCCACGCCAAGCGCAACCGTTTCATCGACCGCTTCATCGAGGGGCTGCGCCAACTCGAAGGCGCCTACGCCTTCGTCGGCCTCACCAACAAGAAGCTCATCGGCGCGCGCGATCCGCTCGGCATTCGCCCGCTGGTGATCGGCAAGCTCGACGGATATCCGATCCTCGCCTCGGAAACCTGCGCGCTCGACATCATCGGGGCGAAATACGTGCGCGACGTCGAGAACGGCGAGGTCGTGGTGTTCGATGAAGACGGGATGCACTCGCACAAGCCGTTCCCGCCCATGACGCCGCGGCCGTGCATCTTCGAATACATCTATTTCTCGCGTCCAGATTCGGTCGTCGGCGGCCGCAACGTCTATGACGTGCGCAAGACCATGGGTGCGCAGCTCGCCCGCGAGGCGCCGGCCGGCGCCGACGTGGTGATCCCGGTGCCCGATTCCGGCGTTCCGGCGGCCATCGGCTATGCCCAGGAATCGGGCATCCCCTATGAGCTCGGCATCATCCGCAACCATTACGTCGGGCGCACCTTTATCGAGCCGAGCCAGCAAATCCGCCAGCTCGGTGTTCGCCTCAAGCACAGCGCCAATCGTGCGGTGGTCAACGGCAAGCGCATCGTTCTCATCGACGACTCCATCGTGCGCGGGACCACGTCGGTGAAGATCGTGGAGATGATGCGCGAGGCCGGGGCCAAGGAGGTGCATTTCCGCATCGCCTCGCCGCCGATCACCCATTCCGATTATTACGGCATCGACACGCCGGAGCGCGACAAGCTTCTCGCGGCGACGCACGATCTCGAGGGGATGCGCCGCTTCATCGGCGCGGATTCGCTCGCCTTTCTGTCGGTCGAGGGCATCTACCGCGCTATGGGCTATGAGCAGCGCGACCCGACGAAGCCGCAATTCACCGATCACTGCTTCACCGGCGACTATCCGACCCCGCTCACCGACCAGACCGGGCGGGAAGCATCGCCGCGGCAGTTGTCGCTGCTCGCCGAGGCGAGTTGATCCGACGCGCGCCGGCGGAGCCGCGCCCCGGCCCGCCCTCCCCACCCGAATCGTTGGCATTTGAAATCGGCAAACCCGGAGACTATGGATTCCGGCGATCCTTTCGCTCGTCGGACATGATGAGAGAGCATCTATGCCGCCTCCCCTTGCCGATCGGATCGCGCTCGTCACCGGCGCCTCGCGCGGCATCGGCTACGCCACCGCACTCGCGCTGGCGAAAGCGGGCGCCCATATCGTCGCGCTCGCGCGCACGGTCGGCGGGCTTGAAGAACTCGACGACGCGATCAAGGCGTTGGGCGGATCGGCGACGCTCGTGCCGCTCGACCTCAAGGACTACGCCGGCATTGACCGGCTCGGCCCGGCCTTGCACGAACGTTTCGGGCGGCTCGACGTGCTCGTCGGCAATGCCGGGATTCTCGGAGCGCTTTCGCCGCTCGATCACGTGGAGACGAAAGTGTGGGACGATATCATGGCGGTCAACGTCACCGCCAACTGGCGGCTGATCCGCGCCCTCGATCGGCTGCTGAGATCCTCCGATGCGGGACGCGTGGTCTTCGTCTCTTCCGGCGTGGCGGCGCTGGCGCTCGCCTACTGGGGCCCTTACGCCGTCTCCAAAGCGGCGCTCGAGGTGCTGGCGCGCACCTACGCGGCGGAGACCGCAACCACCAACGTGCGCGTGAACATCTTCACGCCGGGACCGATCCGCACCCGAATGCGCGCACAGGCGTTTCCGGGCGAAGACCCGGCGACGCTCGAAACACCCGACCGGCCGGCGCAAAAGATCGTGGACTTATGCCTGCCGAGCATGCAGGAAAGCGGCAAGCTCTACGCCTACCCCAAGGGCAGGTTTGTCGACTTCCGTCCGCCGTCCTGACGATGTGCCGGTCATTTCAACTCTATTGACGTCGTGGCCGCGTTTGCCGCTGCCACGACGGGACAAGCGGGTTGATCGCTCTGAGCGGGCTCACGCCCGAGGCAGCGCCGCATGAAGATCTCCGTACTGGACGACTATCACGACACGGTGCGTACGCTGCAATGCTTCAGCAAGCTGGCGGGACACGACGTCACCATCTGGAACGATCACGTCCAAGACACCGATACCCTGGCAGAGCGTCTAAGCGATGCCGAGGTCCTGGTTCTCATCCGCGAGCGGACGAAAATTCGCGCGCCGCTGCTCGAGCGCCTGCACAATCTCAAACTTATCAGCCAACGCAGCGTCTATCCGCATATCGATATCGATGCCTGCACCCGATTGGGCGTCGTTGTCTCTTCGAGCCAGCATCCGGGAACCCCATCCTACGCCGCCGCGGAACTGACATGGGGCCTGGTGCTCGCGGCGATGCGACAGATCCCCCAGCAAATGGCCGCGCTCCAGGCAGGCAAATGGCAGGTAGGCGTCGGCAGCACATTGCGCGGCAAGACGCTCGGCATCTACGGCTACGGCAGGATCGGCAGCGTCGTCGCCGGTTATGGCAGGGCATTCGGCATGAATGTCTTGGTGTGGGCGCGCGCGGCGGCGCTGGCGCGGGCACGGGGCGATGGCTACTCGGCCGCACCCAGCAAGGAGGCGTTCTTCGAACAATGCGACGTCATCTCGCTCCACATGCGGCTCGTCGACGCCACGCGCGGCATCGTCACCGCGGCCGATCTCGCGCGCATGAAGCCGACCGCG
>Ga0066652_100001645_pt1 | contig 11723 bp, 12 predicted proteins | sample GraSoiAngelo_101_FD_71413 | JGI IMG/M metagenome (GOLD analysis project Ga0066652, IMG submission 71413) | Grasslands soil microbial communities from the Angelo Coastal Reserve, California, USA - 14_0903_02_30cm | ecosystem: Environmental > Terrestrial > Soil > Grasslands | place: USA...
CCCCGCCCGCGCGTCGCCGCGCTCGAGTGGCTGGACCCGGTCTTCGTCGCCGGACACTGGACGCCGCAGCTCATCGACTACGCCGGGGGCGAGGACGCCCTGGGATTCGCCGGCGAGCGCTCGCGCACGGCGGAGTGGACCGAGGTCGCCGCCGCCGAGCCCGACGTCGTCGTCGTGATGCCCTGCGGCTACGACGCCGCACGGTCGCTGCAGGAGGCCGAAGACCACCGCGCGGAGCTGGAGGGGATCGGAGCCCGTGACGTGGTGGCGGTGGACGCGTCCGCGTACTTCTCGCGCCCCGGCCCGCGCCTGGTGGACGGGCTCGAGGCGCTCGCCCACCTGCTGCACCCCGACCTCGTGCCCGAGCCGGCGGCGGCCGAACGCCCGCTGCCGCTCTGAGCGCCGGATGGTCGGCCCCGGTCCGGCGCGGACCGTCCTCTATGTCCACTCCTCGGCGGGGCGCTATGGCGCGGACCGCCAGCTCGCGCTGCTCGCCTCGAACCTCGACCCCGAGCGCTACCGCGGCGTCGTCGTGCTGCCGAAGGACGGGCCGCTGGCCGGTGAGCTGCGCGCGGCGGGCGCCGAGGTGCACGTCCGGCCGGGCCTCGCCGTGCTGCGGCGGGCCCTGTTCAACCCCGCCGGCGTCGCGCGCGTGGCCGCGCGGGCGGCCGCCGATGCCCGTGGCCTCGCCCGCCTCGCGCGGGCCAGCAGGGCGCGGCTCGTCCACAGCAACACGTCAGTCACGCTCGGCGGCGCCGCCGCGGCGCGCGCCGCGCGCCTGCCGCACGTGTGGCACGTCCGCGAGATCTACGCCGACTTCCCCCGCTGGTGGCCGGCCTACCGCCGGCTGCTGCTGAGCGCCGACGCCGTGCCGTGCCTGTCGGAAGCGACCCGCGCCCAGTTCGGGGACGCCCCCAACGCGCTGGTGATCCACGAGGGTCTGCCCGTCGAGGCGACCGGCCGGCGCCCGCGGTCCCGACGCGAGGCGCGCGACGCACTCGGCCTGCCGGAGGACACATTCACCTGCCTCGTCCTCGGGCGGCTGAACTCGTGGAAGGGCCAGGAGGTGCTGGCCCGCGCACTCGCCGAACCCGCCCTGCGCGAACGCGCCGCGATCGGACTGGTGGCCGGCGACGCCTGGCCCGGCGAGGAGCGTTACGAGCGTCGGCTGGAGGCCCTGCGTTTCGAGCTGGGGCTGGGCGACCGCCTCCGCCTCCTCGGATTTCGCGACGATCTCGATGCGCTGTACGGGGCGGCCGACGTCGTGTGCGTGCCCTCGACGCGGCCCGAGCCGCTCGGGTTGGTGGCGCTCGAGGCGGCCGCGGCGGCCAAGTGCGTCGTCGCCTCCGACGCGGGCGGCCTGCCCGAGATCGTGCGCGATGGGGAGACCGGCCGGCTCGTGGCGCCGGGCTCGCCACGGGCGCTGGCCTCAACTCTCGGCGAGCTCGCCGAAGCGCCCGATCTGCGGGGTCGGCTTGCCGCCGCGGCGGCCGAGGACGTGCGCGCGCGCTTTTCCACGGACCGTCTACTGGAGCGCACCCAGGCGCTCTACGACGAGCTCCTGGCGTAAAACGAGACTCAGAGGCCCGACCCACCCGCGACCGCGAGCGAGCCGGCGACCGCCGCGGCAGCGATCACGGCGCAGAAGACATAGCCCACGCCCGCGAGGCCCGGCCGCTCCCCCACCTCGATCAGGGCCAGGGCCGCGATCGCCCCGCCGATGAGCCCGCCGATGTGGCCCCCGATCGAGATGCCGCCCCAGGTGAAGCTCAGGAGGAGGTTGATGACGATCAGCCCCGCGATGGGCGATCGCCACGGATCCATCCCCCGCGCACGCATCACGATGACCGCCCCGCCCATCAGCCCGAACACCGCCCCGGAGGCGCCGACCGTCGGTGAGTCCGGCGTGATGAGCAGCGCGCCGAAGGACCCGCACAGCAGCGAGGTGAAGTAGAGCGAGAGAAATCGGACCCTGCCGATTGCCGGCTCCAGCAGCGTCCCGAGGAAGTACAGGATGTACATGTTGAACCCGATGTGGAGGATCCCGAACGGCAGGTGATAGTCGTGCAGGAACGCGCCGGTGACGATTCGCCAGACCTCGCCCTGACCATCGATCAATGGCCCGAAGAGGGCGCCGTGCTCGTAGATCCAGCCTCCTCCCACCTGCCCGGCTGCCGCGGCGACCTCGGCGATCCACGCCACCACGTTGATAGCGATCAGCGCATAGGTGACGACCGGCTCGGAGCCGACGTTGCGGATCGTCCGCACCGGCGTGCGCTCACGCGCGCACTCGGGGCAGCGCATGCCGACCGGTGTCGGCGTCATGCAGTCGGGGCAGATCGGGCGCCCGCAGTTCGAGCACGACACGCCCGTTTCCCGATTGGGGTGCCGGTAGCAGGTCGCCATGAGGCTCGGTGACGCTAGCAGGAGCGCCTCAACCCTCCGTGAAGGCGCTCAGGCGGGCCGGGCGACGATCATCGGCGAGCTCGTCGGCGTCAGCGAGCCGCCCTTGGGCTCGGCCGTCACGAGCACCTGATCGCCGGGATTCACTGAGTGGGCGATCGGGATGTCCCCCGAGCGCACGACGAACGTCGTCCCCGCGGGCACCGGCGCGGCGCGGCCGTGCTTGACCCACACCTCGTAGACCCTCTGGGCGGGCGGCTCGGGCATGTCGCGCACCATCAACGTCGCGCGGTGGTCCTTGACGCGCAGAGCGGCGGTCGTCCCCGGCACCACACCGGCCACGGAGGTCACGTGTGCCTGAACCGTGCGGACCGAGCCACCGGTGTCGACCCCCCCGCCGACGAGGAAGCCGACGATGGCGGCGACCGCGAGACCGCCCGCGGCGGCGGCCGCGAACGCCGGCCGCGACAGGAGCGCGCCCAGGCCGCGGCGGCGCGACTCCGACGGCCGGTCGGCCTTCTCGCCGGCCGCCTGGAGCAGCTCGGCCTCGGCCCGAACGATCGACATCACGCGCGGCTCGAGCTCCGCCGGCGCGTCCACCGGCGGTGCCGCGCTCGGCAGCGCGTCGACCGCGAGGCGCAGCGCTGCCAGGTCCCCCTGGCAGCGATCGCATTCGCGGAGGTGGGCCTGCACGCGCTCCGCCTCGTCGTCCGGGAGCGCGCCGAGGGCGTAGGCGCCCAGCGCCTCGGCGGTCTCGGCATGCGCGCGCGTGAAGGAATGGCTGCTCACGACAACGCCTCCTGCAGCCCGCCGAGGCTGTCTCGGAGCTTCTCGAGGCCGAGGCGCATCCGGCCCTTGATCGTCCCGACGGGAGCGTCGAGCATCTCGGCGATCTCCGAGTGGGTGAAGCCGCCGAAGTAGGCCAGCTCGATCACCTTGCATTGCTCGGCGGGGAGCTGGTCGAGCGCGGCGCGCACCGAGGCCGCCTCCTCGCGCCGGGCCGCCTCCACGTCGGTTCGCTCGCGCGCCTCGAAGCGCTCCTCCAGGCCTTCGTCGCTGGCGCGGCGGCGGTCGTGCACGAGCGAGCGCCGGAGGGCGTCGATCGCCCGGTTGTGGACGATGCCCAGGATCCACGTGCGCACACTGCCCCGGGTCCCGTCGTAGCGGGTGCCGCTGCGCCACAGCGCCAGGAACGCCTCCTGCGTGACGTCCTCGGCCACCCCGCGCCGGCCGCACATCCGGTACGCCAGCGAGTAGGCGGCATCGGTGTGGCGCTCGTAGATGATCTGAAAGGCCGCGGCATCGCCCCGGCTGGAGAGCTGGATCAGGTCCTCGTCGGCCAGGCGGTGCAGGCCCGAGTCGCCTGACGGCCCGGAGGCGCGAGCGCGTGACATGCCATTGGACATACGGCCGCCGGATGAAGCCGGATCAGCCGATCAGTGCTTGGGGAGGAACTTACGCGCCCCGCCGTAGACGTCCTTGAGCGCCTGCTCGGCCGCGTCGAGCACGTTCGGTCGTGGGCGGCGGCGGCGCTGACGGGCCCGCAGCACCACGAGGGCGGCGCCGGCCGTGGTCCCGACCACCACGGCGGCCGCAGGCCGGACCCAGTTGCGCGGGTCGCGCATGGCCGACAGCTCCCAGGCCTCGAGCTCGTCCGCGGCCATCGCCGTGAGGTTGACCAGGGTCGCCTCGATGCGCTCGGGCATGTCGGCGGGCGGATCGACGGGGGTCAGCGCCTGGCGCAGCAGCAGCTCGAAGTCGGCGGCGTTGCTCACGAACCCTCCTCGTCAGTGGTCTTCACGATCTCCTCCAGCTGCCGGATGGCACGGTGGATGAGCACCTTGGTGGCGCCGTCCGAGCGCCCCATGGCGCGCGCGATCTCGCGGTTGTCCATGCCCAGCGCGAAGCGCATGATCAACGCCTCGCGCCGGTCGTCCGGAAGCTTCTGCACGCCGTCGAGGATGGCCTTCAGCTCCTCGCGCCCCTCGACGAGCGTCTCGGTGTCGTGCGGTGCGCTGATGACCGCCGCGTCCTCGATCGCGGTCTGTGGCTTGCGCGAGCGGTCGCGGTAGAAGTTCGCCGCGAGGTTGTGGGCGATCCGGATGAGCCATGGGCGCAGCGGGCGGCCGTTGGACTCGCGCTGCGCGCGCTCGAAGTGCCGGTAGGCCTGCAGGAACGTCTGCTCGGTCAGGTCCTCCGCATCGTGGTGATTGCCCACGCGGTAGTACGAGTACGAGTACACGTCGCGCAGGTGTTGGCGGTAGAGGTCGGAGAATTCCGCGTCGAGCTGCGCCTTGGTTTTTTCCGTGGTGGCCACGCATGGAGAGGCTACTGTCCTTCGGTCAGGCCGCCCGGGCCTTTCGGGCCTTCGCGCCGGGCGCCGTGATGGCGGCCGACCAGGTCCCGGGCTCGATTCGCCCGGCGATCAGTTCGGCGAGGCCGCCGACGGCGGGGGCCGGGAGGCCCTCGCCGTGGAGCACGCCCGCGAGCAGGGGCACCGCGTCGACCGCCTCCGCGGTCTGGCCCAGGATCGGTGTGACGTCGGCGGCGGGCACCCCGGCGGCGAGCAGCTCACCGGCACGCCGGCTGCGGCCGTTGGCCGCCGTCACGGTGGCGACGAGGTCGCCCGTCCCGGCCAGCCCGGCGAACGTCTCGGGCCACGCCCCGCGGCGGCGCGCCAGTCCCTCGACCTCCGCGAACACCTTGCCGGCGGCGGCGCCGGCGACATTGGGCCCGGCGGGGGCGGCGGCGGCCGCGGCCAGCGCCGCGGCGTTCTTGGCGCAGCCGGCAAGCTCGACGCCCGTCACGTCGCTCGTGCGGTGAACATCGAAGCCGGCGGTGTCGAGGGCGTCCGCGAGCAGGTGGGCGTAGGCGCCGTCGGCCGAGGCGACCACGAGCGACGCGCCGTGCGCGAGCGCGTCGCGGGCGTGGGCCGGTCCGCCGATGCAGCCGACCGCCTTGGCGGCCACCCGCTCCCCGACGTAGGCGGTCGGGAGCGTGCCCAGCGGCGGTACGAGGCCCTTCGCCGCGACCAGGACGTTGGCCCGCGCGGGGATTCGGGTGCCGTGCTCCGCGAGCGCGGCGGGTAGGCCGCGCGCCGGCACGGCGAGGCACACGAGGTCGGCACCGGCCAGGTCGAGCTCGGCGGCCGGGCGGACCGAGACCGTCTCCGTCAGGCGCACGCCGGGAAGGTAGCGTTCGTTCTCGCCCGTGCGCGCGATCGCGTCGACCTGCTCCCGCGTGCGGCACCCGAGCTGGACCTCGATACCGGCGCGGTCGAGCGCGACGGCGAGCGCGGTGCCCCACGAGCCGGCCCCGACGACGGCGACGCGGCGCAGCGGCGGGATCCCGCCCAGCCACTCCCACTGCAGCATCACGCACGGCCAGATGCGCTCGGTCACCGCCGTGGCCAGCGCGGCCGAGGGCTCGGCCACGTGCGGGAAGGTGAGCGGGCGGCCGCACCGGATGCGGACCTTGTGGGGCCGGATGCGCCAGCCGCGGCGGACAGCCTCGGTACCGAGCACGGCGACGGGGACGATGGGGGCGCCGGCCTCGAGCGCGAGGCGCCCGACGCCGCGCTTCGGCCGGCCGAGTCCGCCGGGTCGCACCCGCGTGCCCTCGGGGAAGATCACGACGCAGTCGCCGCGCTCCAGGATCGCCCGCGCGGTGCGCATCATCTCCTCGTCCGACGCGCCGCGGTCGACGGGGAAGGCGCCGAGGGCGTTGAGGATCCACGCCTGCCAGCGCCGGGCGAACAGCTCCTTCTTCGCCACGTAGTACACCGGCCGGCGCACCAGCGTCCCGATCACGAATGGGTCGAGGAAGGAACGATGGTTGGCGGCGAAGATCACCGGACCGTCCTCCGGCACGTGCTGGCGGCCGATCCGGCTGAGACGGAAGTAGAGGTGGAAGAACGGCTGCAGAACCGCGCGTACGAGCCAGTACACGTAGGGGTTCACGCCGCGCCCCCGGGCGCGGTCGTGGAGCCTCGAGGCGACGGCCGGATCCATGTGCCTGATCCAACCCCGAGCCGCCGGCCTCGTTACAGTTGCGACGTCATGGCGATCGACTGGACAGCCACCTCACGCGGCGCCGCCGCCGGCGTCGTGGCCGCGGGCGTATGGGCGGCGCAGATGCCACTCGACAAGCGGCTGTTCAACAGCGACTACGACGACGTCGAGCTGCTCGGCAAGGCGGTCGTCGGCAAGCACCGCCTGTGGTACCCCGCGGGCCTGGCGTTGCACCTGGTCAACGGCGCCGCCTTCGGCGCCGCGTTCGCGCTCGCCGGCCAGCGCGTGACGCTCCCGCTCCCGCCGTGGGCGCGCGGCCCCCTGGCGGCGCTGGCGGAGAACTTCGCCACCTGGCCGCTCGCGTTCGTCTCCGACCGCTACCACCCGCGCCGCGACGACCTTCCCGCCCTGACGGGCAATGCCCGCGCCCTCGCCCAGTCGACCTGGCGCCACCTGCTGTTCGGTGTCGTCTTCGGCGAGCTCGAGCGTCGGGTCAACCGGCCGGACGAGGACCTGCCTCCGGCATACGAGGCCTACGTGTCCCCCAACGGCCACGGCTCGATCGAGCACGCCGCCGCGGCGGGCGCCGCGGGCGAGGCGTGAGCGCGCGAGCGTAGACTCGGCGCCCGGCGCCGGAGTAGCTCAGCTGGTAGAGCAGCCGCCTTGTAAGCGGCAGGTCGTCGGTTCGAGTCCGACCTCCGGCTCTTCCCGAAAGACCTGCAGGGGTGAACACGCGCAACGGGCTTCGCCCCTTGGGGACGAGCAGCGGAACCCGGCTTGGAAATGTGGGAGCCCGGCCGGATAGCCGGCCGGGCTCCGTAGGTCAGGCCTGAGCTTGGTCCCGGGGCCCTAGCCGGTTCGCCTGGGCTCCTCCTCGCCGAAGACGATGATCCCGTACACGATCCATGCGCAGAGGGCGAAGGTGGCGAGCGACCAGAACGGGTGGCTACCGCCCATTCCTAGGAGCGCCCCGATCGCGCCGAGGCTCCCGGCGATGATCCCGACGATCCGGCCCCAGGCATTGCCCGACATCAGCGACAAGCCTCCGGTGAGCTGGATCACCCCGAGGATGATCAGGACCCAGCCAAGCGCGTTGAGGTCGGTGAGGATGTACCGCGTGTCGTTGGTATAGAAGTTCGCGCCGTCAAGCGCGCCGATCCCGTAGATGATGTTCAGGGTCCCCACGATCAACAGGAAAATCGCGGCGAACACAACCCGGCCTGCACCTCTCATTGATGGTCCTCCTTTTCGCCGACCGCCACGAGAGGCGGTCGTGTCCGAACCAAACGCGGGTGCGCGCCCCGAACGGCCCCTTCGCACGACGCGTTGTGGCTGCTGGATTCGCCGTGGGAGGCAACGCTCCTGCCGGGCCGGGTGGAGACATGGTTCGAGTAAGCCCGAGCAAACCAGGTGCAACCCCCTCCGTAAGCAGACCGGGCCGGCACGAACGCCGTGTTACGCGGCTGCAGGATTGACCTTGGTGAGCTCACGCACGGGTTCGCCGGGACCGCTCTCGACCTCGTCTTTCTTGTAAGGGACAGCTCGTCGGTTCGAGTCCGACCTCCGGCTGTTCTGCCCGAGCGGGCCGAGGCCAACACGGCGTGGGCCGGCCCGCGAACCGCGCTAGGGTGCGCGGCCGTGCGACGCGCCGCGCTCATCTCCGTCGCCTGCGCCATCCTGCTCGCCGGTTGCGGAGGTGGGGGCAAGGACAACTCGACGGTATCCACGGCCGCCGCTCCGCCGGGCACCTCCACCGCCACGGGCACGGCGCCGGCGCAGCCGACCGGCGCGGCGCAGCTCGGCACCAAGCCGAAGGTGACCGTGCCCAGCGGCAAGCCGCCGACCAAGCTCGTGATCAAGGACATCGTCACGGGCACCGGCGCCACCGCCCAGGCGGGCGACACCGTGTCCGTCCACTACGTCGGCGTGTCCTATGTCAACCGGAAGCAGTTCGACGCGTCGTGGGACCGCCACCAGCCGTTCACGTTCCAGCTCGGCGGGGGCATGGTCATCCCCGGCTGGGACCAGGGCATCGCCGGGATGAAGGTCAACGGCCGCCGCGAGCTGATCATCCCGCCGGATCTCGGCTACGGCGCCCAGGGCCAGCCGCCGGCGATCGCCCCGAACGACACGCTGGTCTTCGTCATCGACCTGCTGCGCGTCCAGCCGGGCTCGGGCGGCTCGAGCGCTCCCGCCCCGTAGCGCGGCACTCCTGGCACAGCCCGGTCAGGACGACCGCCGCGCCGTCGGCGGCGAATCCGTCGCGGCGCGCTGCGGCCTCGGCACCGAGGAGCGCGTGCTCGAGCTCGTCGGCGCCGTCGAAGTCATCGACCCGGCCGCAGCGCCGGCACACGGCGTGGTGGTGCAGGTCGCTGCGCGGGTCGTAGCGGATCGCGCCGCGGCCGGCCTGGACGCGCCGCACGATCCCGAGCTCCTCGAACAGCTCGAGCGTCGCATACACGGTGGGCAGGGAGATCCCGGGCAGCACCGCGGCCACGGCATCGTGTGCCTCCTCCGCCGTGACGTGGCGGTCACGGGCCCGCAGCTGGCGGTGGATCACCAGTCGCGGCGACGTCACGCGCAGACCGCGGGAGCGCAGCAGGCGTGTCAGCTCGGTGTCCGGATCGCGATGGTCATTGGGCGAGGTCACGCACGGAGTGTAGCCAAATCTTAGGGATACCTTATTGCAAATAGTTTGTATTATGACCTCCGTGAACGTGATTCAGGCGGCCAGGCAGGACGAGAAGACGTTCGTGCTGCGGGTGGTGCAGCCCGCGCTCGTGGGGCTCATCGACGGCACCGTGTCGACGCTCGCGCCGATCTTCGCCACGGCCTTCCTGGCCGGCTCGCACGCCGCACTGCTCGTCGGTCTCGCCACGGCGATCGGAGCGGGTATCAGCATGGGGCTCTCCGAGGGCCTGTCCGACGACGGCTCGCTCACCGGACGCGGCTCGGGCAACACGCGCGGCGCCATCACGGGCCTGGCCACCACGTTCGGCGGGACCTTCCACGCCCTCCCCTTCGTCATCGCCGACCGCAACACGGCCGTGGTCGTGGCGTCGTGCGTCGTCGCCTGCGAGCTGGTGATCATCGCCTACCTGCGGAAGCGGTTCCTGGCGGTGTCGTGGCGGTCCTCCCTGCTTCAGGTCACGCTCGGCGGAGCGCTCGTGACGTCGGTCGGGTTCCTCATCGGCAACGCCTGACCGGCCGCGCCGGCGTGTCATAAGCGGGCATCTGCTAAGAATGCCCGCTGCCCATAGCCGAGTCTCTGGCCGTCAGCGGCCGGGGAGCGGGGGAACCACCGCGGTCTTTCGGGGCCGCATGGGGCGAATCGCCGCCGTCGAGCGGCGTAGCGCAGGTCCAGCGCGAGCCCGTCAGCTCACCTCGCAGGCACACGAACCGAAGGAGCCAGCCGGTGCCAATGCTTGACGACGTCATGCACTACGACGCGCCGCGTCGCGATCTCGCCTCTTTCGAGCTCTGGGAGCGCTCGCTGCGCCGCTCGCGCCACCGGCGCGACCTGGCCGCGATCAGCCGTCGCGAGCGGAGCCGCCGCAAGGGCGTGTCCGCCGTGGTCAGCGCCGCCATGGTGACCGCCCCGGTGGCCCCGACCCTGGCCGCCGCGGCCGGCAGCGCGGGATCCCAGGCGGATGCCACCCAGACGTCGGGCGGCGACGTGCCGGTCGTCCTGAAGGCCGGGAGCACCGGCCCGGGGGTCGAGGCGCTGCAGCGGGCGCTCGGCATCACCGACGACGGCATCTTCGGCCCGCAGACCGAGGCGGCCCTCCGCGCCTTCCAGGCGCGTAACGGCCTGCCGGTCACGGGCGTCGTCGATGCCGCCACGTGGTCGCAGCTGTTTGGGACGAGCGTGTCCGTCGTTGACGAGAGCTCGCCGCTGGCCCACGAGGTCATGGCGAGCGCCGGCGCGTCGGGCGCCACCGCGACGACGTCGACGGTCGCCACGACCGCCGGCGCGCGGACGCCGGCAGGCGACGGACCGGCGCCGGCGAGCGCCAGCGCGAACGGCACGCCGCAGCAGTCCGCGCCTCGCGGCGGTGGCAGTGGTGGCAGTGGCAGTGGCGGTGGCAGTGGCAGTGGCGGCAAGAGCAGCAACAGCGGCGACAGCTCCAGCGGCTCCCCGCGGGTGCCCGAGAACCAGATCGGCTCGAGCCCGACCGCCTCGACGCCCGCGCCCGCCCCCAACCCGGGCGGCGGCGGTAGCTGCGGCAGCGGTGAGATCCGCTCGCCGGTCACCGGCTACACCGTCACCGGAGTCTTCGGCGAGAACCGTGGGGACCACATGCACACCGGGCTCGACATGGCGGTGCCGGCGGGAACGCCGATCCGCGCGGCCTCGTGCGGCACCGTGGCCAGCGCGTCGTATGAGGGCGGCTACGGGAACATGGTGTGCATCACCCACAGCGGCGGCTTCTCCACGTGCTACGCGCACATGTCGCGCTTCGCGGTGGGCGCCGGCCAGTACGTGCGCATCGGTCAGATCATCGGATACGTGGGCTGCACCGGGAGCTGCACCGGGCCGCACGTGCACTTCGAGGTCCGCTACCACGGCACGGCCCGCGACCCGCGGCCGTATCTCAGGCATCAGGCCAGGATCGCCGGCGGCACGGCGAGCAGCGCCACGGCCGTGGCCGTGTACAAGACCCCCACGACCTCCAGCGCCCAGACCGCACGCGCGGCCATGGTGAGCGACCGCGGCGGCTTTGGCACGATCGCCGGCGGCGCAGCGCCTCAGCCGGCGGCGCAGCCCGCCGCGCCGGGCCAGCCGCCCTCGTCGACGACGGCCCCGGCATCGGTTGCGGCACCCGCGCCCAGCGATCAGGTCGCCCCGGCGGCCGAGGCGCAGGCCACCGATCAGCAGACGACAGGCGCTCAGACCACCGACGGGCAGGCGAGCGATCCCGTCGCCGAGGACTCGGCGACGGACGCCGTCGATACCACGTCCGCCGCGACCGACCAGCCGGCGAGCGACCAGGCCCCGGCCGCGACCGACGAAGCCATGCCCACCACCGACGAAGCCACGGCCGCGACCGACGACGCCACGGCCGCGACAAACGACACCGCGGCCGCGACCAACTCGTCAGCGAGCGGCCCCGACATGACCGCGACGAAGGGGTCCGCCGCGAGCGACCAGCCGGCCGCGAGCGATCAGTCGGCGAACGCCGGCAACTCGACGTCGGACGCGCCCGCGCGCAGCGAGGCGCCGGCGCCGTCCGACGACGCCCCGGCCGGTTCCGGCGCGCAGCCGGCCACCCAGCAGGACGGCACCGGAAACGGAGACGAGGCAACCGG
>Ga0066652_100001646_pt1 | contig 11718 bp, 10 predicted proteins | sample GraSoiAngelo_101_FD_71413 | JGI IMG/M metagenome (GOLD analysis project Ga0066652, IMG submission 71413) | Grasslands soil microbial communities from the Angelo Coastal Reserve, California, USA - 14_0903_02_30cm | ecosystem: Environmental > Terrestrial > Soil > Grasslands | place: USA...
GTGGAGAACATGAACAAATCGTTCGCCGGCATCGGCGCGGGGATCTTGTTTGCGATCGTGCTCGTTTATTTTGTGATGGTAGTCAATTTCCAATCGTGGACCGATCCGTTCATTATCATTATGGCGCTGCCGGGCGCGTTGTGCGGCATCATCTGGATGCTCTTCATTACCGGCACCACGCTCAACGTGCCGTCGCTCATGGGCGCGATCATGGCCATCGGTGTCGCCACCGCGAACAGCATTTTGGTCGTTAGTTTTGCCAACGACGAACGTTGCGGCGACCAGCCGAAAAATTCGCTCGATGCCGCGCTCTCCGCCGGTTTCACCCGGTTGCGTCCGGTCATGATGACTGCGCTGGCCATGATCATTGGCATGTTGCCGTTCTCATTCGGTCTCGGTGAAGGTGGCGAACAGAACGCGCCGCTCGGTCGAGCGGTCATTGGAGGTTTGATTTTCGCCACGTTCGCCACGCTCTTTTTCGTACCAGTTGTTTACAGCATTTTGCGAAAAGCGGAGTTCACTTGCGACGAGGACGAAGAGTTCGAGCGACAGGAGCGACGCGGGCTTGAAGGAGGACAGCCGGCGCCATGAACCAGACCAAACATCGCAAGCGCCGTCACGACGGCGCCGAAGATGGACATACAGAAGATCGAGATGTGCGGACGCCGCAGCGCGGCGTCCCTACCAGGCCCCCGGTGCGTAGCGTTGCCGTTTGGGGACCGATCGCTGCGGTCACAGTGCTGGCGTTCCTTGTCACCATCGGCGTATGGCGGCAGGTCCACGAGCGCGGCCAGGAAAAGGCGTTCACAAAACAGGCGACGCAACTCGAGGTCAACGTGGTGACCGCGCAGCGCGATCGCAAGCCGCAGGAATTAATTCTGCCAGGAACTTTCCAGGCATTCAAGGAGACGACGATCTATCCGCGGTCCAATGGCTACGTGAAAAGCTGGAAGGCCGATATCGGCGACGACGTCAAAGAGGGCCAACTGCTCGCTGAGATCGAAACGCCTGAGGTCGATCAACAACTCGCACAAGCGAAGGCTAGTTACGAAATCGCGAAGGTCACAGCTGATCGCTGGCGCGACCTGGTCGGGAAAAAGGTCGTATCCAAACAGGAGTATGACCAAAACGAAAAAGCCTACGAAGGAGCCAGGGCGAACTACGAGCAGCTTCAAAAATTACAGGGCTTCAAGGAAATCATCGCGCCATTCGGTGGAAAGATTTCCGCGCGAAATATCGATGTTGGCACCCTCGTCACCGCCGGCACCGGAAACGCCGGCACGCCGCTCTTCAGCATCGTGCAAAGCGATCCGCTTCGCGTTTATGTTTTCGCACCGCAAGCCAATGCGCCTTCCATTCACGAAGGATTGGCGGCGAAAATTCTCGTCCAGGAATTTCCCGGTCAGGATTTTGACGGCACGGTCACACGCACCGCCGGTGCGCTCGACCCGCAGTCACGCACGATGCAGGTGGAGGTTCAAGTGCCCAACCACGAGGGCAGGCTTTATGCCGGCATGTATGGTCAGGTGAAATTTCTTTTGGCTGATGAAAACGCGCCACTCGTCGTGCCGGCGAATGCGTTTCTCTTTCGCACACAGGGACCGCAAGTTGCCACAGTGGCTAACGACAACCGGATTCACTGGCAAACGATTCATGTTGGGCGCGATTTCGGCACGCAATTAGAAGTGCTCGACGGCTTGGCGGAAAATACTAAAATCGTTATGAATCCGACCGACGATTTGGGAGAGGGCATTCAAGTTCAAGTGAAGCCGACCGAAAAGCCAAAGGGCGATACAAGCGGCAAGCCGGGGCGCTAATCACCGCGCCTGTGGCAACGCGCCTCATCCAATCGGTCGGCGTGCTTGCCACCTTCGCCTATCTCGGCATTGCGTATTTCATTGTCGCGATCATCGCGGCGTTGTTCATGCAAAACCCTCCAGAAGGTTGGCAGCCGGAAGGATGGACGCCGACTGCCAAGCAAACCTCCGAGCGTGCCACTCACGATTACGTCTTATCCGAAGCGCTGAAAACCTGGCAATGGTGGGTGCTCTGGTTAATCCTCTTCCTGAACACCACCACCGGGATCGCGGTGATCTCGCAGGAAGCTCCCATCTTTCAGGAACTCACGCGCGTCAGCGCGATTGTTGCCGGCGGCATGGTCGGTATCGCCAGCCGCGGCAACGCGGTCGGTCGTGTTTTTTGGGCGTGGACATCTGATCTGGTCACCAGGCGCGTGACCTTCGGCGCCATGTTTGTCGTGCAGGTCCTGCTCTTTTGGTTTCTCCCACAAATCACCGCGTCTTCCATCATGACTATCGTGACTTTCGTGATTCTCATGTGCTACGGCGGCGGCTTCGGCACCATGCCCGCTTTTACCGCAGATTATTTCGGACCGAAAAACGTCGGGCCGATCTACGGGCTGGTGCTGACGGCATGGAGTTTTGCCAGTGTCTGCGGTCCGCTTTACATCGCGCGCATGCGGGAGACCACCGGGAATTACGGCGGAGCGCTCCACGTCCTTGCCGCTGTGATGGCTGTTTCGATTTTGTTGCCGATCATCGTCAGGCCACCTCGACGCGAACGTTAATGTTGTAGCCGCGCGTCGCTGACGGCGGCGGGTCTATGCGCGGCAACATCCCGGGCAGCCGAAGTCAGAATCTCGGCTACAACTGTCTGTCCAGGATTACGCGTTCGATGTGCGAGTAGATATTAAACGAGGGCGGGCGAAGAAATCCGATCAAGGTTTGATTGCTCTCGCGGGCGAAATTTACTGCGAGTGTTGACGGGGCGGAAACCGCGGCGACGATCGGAATTCCCGCCGCCAATGCTTTCTGCATGATCTCGAAAGACGCGCGGCCGCTGACGAGAACAAGGTGTCGATCCAACGGCAGAAGCTCATCCAGAAACGAACGGCCAATTGCCTTATCGACCGCGTTGTGACGTCCGATGTCTTCACGAACGATTTTCAAGTTACCGTCAACATCGAAGATCGCAGCAGCGTGAATGCCACCGGTGCGCGCAAAATCGCCTTGTTGTTTTCGCAAAAGCGAGGGGAGCGGAAGCAGAGTGTCGATGCCAATCCTGATGTCTTTAGATGTAACTGGAGGAAAATTTTGCCGGATAGCGTCGATGCTGGCCTTGCCGCAAATTCCGCAGCTGGTGGAAATCGTTCCGAATCGCCTGGTGGAACCTGCAGCCGCGGGATTCAATTTCACTCCCGCGGCCGGTTCAACAACGAGGATGTTTTCGCGATTCCGTCCGTTCGCCGGGCGCGAGAACTTGTCGATTTTGTCGCCTATGCGGATGATTGCTTCGGAGACCAGAAAACCGGCGGCGAGTTCTTCATCGTGGCCCGGAGTGCGCATCGTTGTCGCCAACGTTTTGCGACCGATGCGAATCTCGAGCGGTTCCTCGACAGTGAGATCGTCGCGCTGAAATTCGAGCGAGCCATCCGGCTTTCGCCGAATGATCCGATCCGACCCGATCCCGTCAGTTTCGTTTTTCAAAGCTTCTCAATCGCATCGTATGCCTTGTAGCCGAGATCGTCGACCTCGGCCAGCCCAAGGTAACAATACATGATTGCCGCTCGGTCAGCCCTGTAGCTGAGGTCGCTGACCTCGGCTCTCCAAAATTGCAATCCATGACTGCCGTGATCAGCGAACCAGCGGCTACAATCTGCTTAATCCACAACACCGGTCGCGAACAACGCGGAGCAATGTTACCATTGCAGCCGTGGAAATCTGCCATCTTTACATTTCCCCGGCCCATAATTTCCTTGGCCACCACGGGCGCGAACCGGATGTTAATCCGGCGATCGAAGTGCCGATGATCGAATGCGTGGCCGGCCGCGGCATTCGCGGCGATCGCTATTTCGATTTCAAAGACGATTACAAGGGCCAGATCACATTTTTTTCGGCTGAGGTATTCGATGAACTGCGCGGATGCCTCGAACTTCAGGATTGCTCGCCCGCTTTGGTTCGTCGCAACGTGATCACGAGCGATGTCGATCTTAACGAGTTGATCGGTTGCGACTTTGAAGTGCAGGGCGTGAATTTTCATGGAGTGGAAGAGTGTCGACCTTGCTATTGGATGGATCGCGCCATCGCACCGGGCGCGGAGGCATTTCTGAAGGGTCGCGGCGGTTTGCGCGCCAGAATTTTGACAGATGGTGAATTGCATTCTACTGCGCGCATCCCTGAAGCGATTGCATGAACATCAGCGCGGTGCTGCTCGCCGGCGGCGAATCGCGCCGGATGGGCAAGGACAAAGCAACACTGCTGTTTCGCGGCAAACCGCTCTGGCAAATTCAACTCGATCTGCTGCGGAAATTGGAACCCGCGGAACTTTTCATTTCGGCGCGAACTGATCCGGTTTGGCGATCGCCAGAAGTAAAGTTTGTGCAGGACGATCCACCGTCGCGCGGAGCGCTTAGCGGGCTCGCTATGGCGTTGGCGCGAATGCGGACCAAACATCTACTTGCGCTCGCCGTGGACATGCCGTTCATGACCGACAAATACCTCCGTTTCCTTTGCGACCAGATTGGGCCAGACCGCGGCGTCGTTCCGATGATTGGAGATCGCGCTGAGCCACTGGCGGCCATTTACCCCGCTGAAGCGCATCGCGATGTTATCGCTGCGCTTTCCGGCGCCAATTTTTCGCTGCAAACCTTAACACGACAGCTTATCAAGATGGCGAAATTAAAAGTCGTGTTTGTAGCGGAAGAAGAGGAAGCACTTTTCCGAAACCTCAATGAACCATTTGATTTGTAGTGAGTGCAACGATCCCGGTCGACATCTGGATACGACCGAGAACCCAAATGTGAAATCCGCCCGGCTGAGGCGGGCAGAGCGCGTCAAGCCCCGAAAGTTTTCGGGGCGCTTTTGCCGAAGGACGATTCGCGGTTAATACGACCCAGTTGAACAAAGACTCGACGGCTTAAAGCCGTCGAGTCTTCACTTGCCGCAATCCCAATGTTCTCGAGCTGCGAGCGCGGCACCCGCTGGCACAAGATGAGCGCTCACCCAGCGGAGTGACGCGCCGATAAAAATTCATTTGCCCAATTCGTGATAATACGCATGAAACAGCCTGGTCCTCTCCGAATCAAAGATTCTAAACGTTCCCAGGCCCATCTTCTGCATCCTGAACTTGAGCGAAGTCCAAAGCACCCCTAGGCCATATTTCACGCTCCGCTTGAAACTGATCGAGGATGCTTCCGCAAAATACTTTGTCGGGCACGATATCTCGCCGATCTGATAATTGAAGTAAATGGCCTGAGCCAGCACTTCGTTATCGAACAGAAAGTCGTCGCTGTTTTCCTCGAGTGGCAACGACTCGAGCACGCGACGGGAGAACGCCCGGAATCCGGTGTGGTACTCCGACAGTTTGTAACCGAGTAGCAGATTCTGAACAGCAGTCAGGAATCGGTTGGAAACATACTTATAGCGCGGCATCCCGCCTTCTAGCGCGCCGACGCCTAAAATGCGCGAGCCCAAGGCAACGTCGTAATGACCGGAGGCTATCATTCCGGTCAGTGATGTCACCAGCTTGGGCGAATACTGGTAATCAGGATGCAACATGATCACTATGTCCGCGCCTCGCTTGAGCGCTTCGCGGTAGCAGGTTTTTTGATTCCTGCCGTAGCCCAAATTCCTCTTGTGCTGGAATGTCGTGACATTCAGCTCGCGAGCCAGATCAACTGTCTCGTCGGAACTGCTGTCATCGACCAGGAGCACCTCGTCAACGATATCGAAGGGAAGCTCCTCGTATGTCTGGCGCAATGTCCTAGCGGCGTTGTACGCCGGCATGACTACGACAATTCTTTTTTCGTTGAGCACGTGATTGTCTCCTCAAGTGTCTTGTCGAAGCTGTTAGGTGAGTTTAAGATTCGCTCGTTTTGATGTAGCGGGTTCCAATATCCTACGCAACCGGGAAACGGGTTTACGTCGGCGCCATCTAATTTGCTGGTTTTTTCCCCAATTTATTGACTGAGATGAACCGCAACGGAGGCGCTCCAAAACTTCTGCCACTCACACTGGCGCTGAGCGTGCTGATCTGGATTATTGCGACTACTGGTGGTAACCAGGTATTCGTCAAAGAGTGGCTCGGGGAAGCATATGATTCCCAAGCGGAGCACCTTGTGGGCAGTGATGTGGGGGTCGACGTGAGGGCGATCGGCCCTGAAGCAATGATCGTCAACGGGAAGGTGCGCATGTATTTTGGGCCCTTCCCTGCTTTCTTGCGAATTCCTCTGAATTTCATCTATCCGACGGGACGTGGAACGTGGTCTCGCGTTTCTGGCTTTTTCGCTGGAACGATTGCGCTGTTTGCTTTCGCAGGTCTGGTAGCGCACGCCGTGCGCGCATCTCCTCTTTCAGCAAACGCGCGCCGCTGGTTAGCAAATGCGTGCGTGATGGGATTTGTCCTCGGTTCGCCCTTCCTCTTTCTTCTCGGAAATCTTTCGATTTACAATGAAGCAATTATCTGGGGATTGGCCTGGTCGCTTGCGGCGCTCTACTTCGCCAACATTTGTCGAAATGCGGAAGGCCGCGTATTCACCTACTCGCTAATTGGATTCTCCGTCTGTTCGAGCTGCGCCTTGCTATCGCGGGTCACATTCGGGGCCGCGCTTGTTCTGATTGCTCCGCTCCTTGCTCTGCGAATACGGCGTGGAAATCGGCTGGCTAATTTCGCCGCACTCTCTCTTCCCCTTGCCACAGCGCTCGCCTTTCACCTCATGCTGAACTACGCCAAGTTCGGTACCCTCATTGGAGCAACCTACGATTTCTACGTCAATCCGGTGCATCGGGAGTTCGCCTACAGGCACGGCATCTTCAACCTGACCCGCGTTCCTTACAGCTTTGCGGATTATTTCAGTTTGGTTCCTCCATCTTTGCATCTTCAGCCGCCGTTTCTCCGCGTAGATAGACATGCTCTTCCGAATTCTGCACCTTTCTCGCTTCCCCTCAGCGAGACTTTCTTATCGGTTCCATGGTGCTCGAGTTGGCTTGTCGTTGGCGCTATTATGGGAGTCGTCTGTCTCCTTCTACCAAACCGAACGGACTATTTTCAGCGTTGGGTTGCGGCGGCGCTTTTCGCCGAGTTCGTTTGCATATTGTCGTACTTTGCCCTGGCTCAGCGTTATGCGGCAGATCTCTACCCCTTCCTGATTTTTTGTCTCGTGGTTTTTCTAGGCACAGGTGGAATCGTCTTGGTTCGCATGCGGCACTTGTTGGTCGGATTAGTCGCCATCTCGATTGTCATCAATTCGCTAGCCACCGCCTTCTGGCTCGCATCTGATCCAAACCTGCCGACGGAGACGCGCACGTTTTGGAGTGCGATTGCGGGCAAACAGCCACGCTCGCTCAAATGAGCATCACAACTTCGATGGTGCATTGAACGGCAACCAGCAATGCAACGGCGCACGCGATTCTCTCCGATCTGCGCACAATTTTCATATCGATAAAGAGAAATGCCGCTAAGAAAAAGGAAAGCAACCCAGGCAGGATAAGCCGGGGAGTCCAGTAGCCGAAGAGCGCACCGCCGTGAACAAAGGGGATCGGTAGAAACATTAGCAAGAAGTAGGCGACGCCCAGCAGCACGGTGAGGTGCTCGCGCTCAAGGTCGCCTTTGACGAGTCGGCGAAGAGCAGATGACAAAAGCCACGCAGTTCCGACCAACGCTGACGCCGTCCAGATTATTCCCAGATACATTGACGCCGACATGACCGGCGTCTTCCAAGCGGGACGCGTCTTCTGATCGGGAATAAGAACTCTGCCGATATTTTGTGGGACAGAAAGCTCTTGAAACAGATTCATTGGATCAGTGAAAACGCCCATGTGCGACAAACCGAGATAGCTGTATCGGTGCGGCAGAAGAATCTCGCGCTTGAAGTACTCGGGCGCCCGAAAAAGTCGGAGGTCGTTCGCCTTTACAGAAAGAAGGTCTCTGTAGGTCATATCGGGAGGGACGCCTTTCTGCAGCCAATGTTTTTCCGTGTTGTAGCCGTGCGCTCGTGTGCTTGCCCAAAAACTGTGGATCGATAGCACAGAGGGGAGCAGCAAGCTCAGCAGGCAAATCGCAACGAAGCGTTGCAACTTCCATTGCCGTTTTATCCACAGGAAAAAGAAAACAACGACCAGCGCGGGGAGTAGCGCCATAAAGCTGTACTTCACCCACACTGCCACGGCTAACGCCGCACCGAGAAGCGCGGCGCTCCAAAGCGGCGATGTTTCGTGGACCAAAACTCTGTTGACAACAAAGAGCAGCAAAACAAACAGCGGAACTGTCATCGAATCGGGCCCGAGCGTCGCGGCGTGGATGATTCGCACTGGCAAAAAGATCAGAAATAAGAAGAGGGCTGAATGAACTATTGTGGACCTAAAGCATGGCTGCGTGTAACAAAAAAAGTACCACAGCGCGACGAGATTAATCGCCAATTGGAGTATAGACAACGCAATTGGAAACGAATTGGTCGGCCCGACAACGAAGAAAAGCGGGTGACCTAACAAGTAGTAGATCGGTGGGTTGGTGGCGGCGAAATCGAAAACCTTCGGCCATTGGATCAGACGCGACAGATGCGTCGGGTAATCCGGCCCGATGTAGCCACCGCGAAGCGAGGCACGGACCGACAAAACAAACGCGAGGGCAAGTGCAGCGGTCCACAGAATGCGCGGCCCACGCTGATTTACGGATGAATGAGGTTGGTCCAAAGAAATTGATACGTCGCCGCGGCGTTAATCAAGACCGACACGGCAAAGAGCGACAATTCAATCGCCGAGATTTTTGGCGGCCCGTTCGTGACGATCAGCAGAAACATCCACGGGAGCAAAACCATCGCGTACCGATAAGAAAATTGCCAGCCGCCGGGATTTCCGTGGCACCAAAGGACAAACATTATCGCCCCGATGATCAACCAGATAGCCCCCTTGAACTTGCCGCCCTCACGAAAAAGAAAGACAAGAAACGGGCTGGCGAGAAAGATCGAACAACCGAAGGGATAAAATCGAAAGAAAGGGAAACGGGGATAATCATTAAAACCTTCGAACAAGCTTTTCTGCATGTTCCATGGGATTGCGCGGATCGAGAAGAGGCCGCGTTGATACCACGGCTCTCTCATCAAGTTCGGGATGTGCGCGTATCCGAAATCGAAAATAGAATTAAAGCGCGCGAAGTTATAGGCGGCAGTCAGCAGGCCGAGAACTACGGGGACGATCAGAAACCAAATAAATCCCGGTAAACTTTTGCGGAGACTGGGCAAAAGATTAGCCAGAGTTGGAAAAGGATCGATATCGGCGGGCGGACGCCAGACGAAATAAAGGAAAAACGGGAGCGTGAGCACGAGCTCGGTGCGGTTGCCGACTGCGAGGGCGAAAAAAATTCCGGCCAAAAGCGGCCGCGGCCGAACCAGGACAAAATATAGCGCTGCCGCTTCACCAAGCAGGGCGAAGCCAAGCGCGATCTGCCACGCCCCGCCAAATCCGAGGTTGCACCACGCCCACGTGCCGAAGATTGGAAAGAGCGCAAGTAAAATTCGCCGGACGAGCGGCTGGCTCCGAATTTCCGTTAACCGAAAAAAGAAATAGACAACGCAGGCGACGAGAATCGCGGCGATCCAATGGCCGGGAAAATTTTCGATCCAGCGGGCGCGCTGCAAAAGAGCGACTGGGAGCATGCTCGCTACAGCGCCGAGTGGAAAGACCGAGTAGAAACGGCCATCGCGCGGGACCATTTCGTTCAACCACGAAGCCTGGCGGCTCTCCAGGCCGACGTGGCCGTGCAACAGCGCGGCGGCGATTCGAAACGTGTAATCGAAATGTTGCTGCGTCGGCTTTGTGGACTTGAAGAACACCAGGGCCGCGATCAAGCCAAGAATAATGGCCACGACCAAATCGCGTCGCGCCGCTGTCGATGTCTCCGATTCGCTCATTGGGGAAAACGATGTCGATCTTATCCAGCCTCGAATCGCGATGGCGACTCAATAAATGGGTCTCGTGGGCGATTCACCAGACGTCGGGCCCGCCAGTGGAAGTTGGTCACCAAGATAAACTGCTACCCCTAGGTAAATGAGAGCTAACATGCCCGAAAACTTTGCTTTCGGTAATTAGCTGGCAAAGCGAGAAAGGCAACGCGAAACCGATTGTCCCGGCATCTCCATTCCCCAACTGCGCTCAAGCGTCTTCGGTCCTGCCCAACCAAGCGATTGAAGCCAACGGATCAGTTCGCGGTGCTTGATCGGTCTAGGCATGTACCGCCTCGTGGGCGCACTCGCGCGGCGCCGCGTTGATTGAAGTTGCCTACTTAACTCCCTACTGGGGGCCGCCGAACCTCACCGTCACTTCATTAGAGCAGTTCTGGGTGCCCGCTTCGCACACCTTGTAGGTGTAGGTAGCGCGCCCCTTGTTGCCGGTGGAATCGGTGTAGAAACCGTCGTTCGCCGTCGTCGCGACCACCACGCCATTGCGGTAGACGTCGATATTGGCCGAGGCCCCACCGGTCCAGTTGAGATCCACCGTGTGAATTCCGTGCACCCGGTAGCCTCGGGCGCTTAGCGTGAGAGGTGCAGGTGTAGGTGTCGGAGTTGGTGTCGCAGTAGGCGTTGGAGTTGGAGTTGATGTAGGCGTAGGCGTAGGGCTAGGGCAACGGCTGAAAACTATGTGCGCGCTAAGCGCACCGCCAGGGGCTCCTGGCGTACTCACGTTGAGCGTGCCATTGTCGCCACTCACAGCAGGCCAGGCGTCCATTGTGCCAAACGTGCCGCCGATCGGTGTGGGATCACCGCGCCGCGCTGCGATCAGCAGACTTCCATCGGTCAACCCCAGGACAAGGCGGTCTGATGTCCCGTTGCTATCAAGGTTAGTCCAGAACACGACATTCCCTTCCGCATCAATTGTCTGCATCGGATTGCGCGAGAGCGCAAGGCCGAGGCATTGCCCACCGTCGACGGGATCGAAGAACACAATGACCTTTCGCCAATTTCCGGGGGCTCCTGCGAACCAACCGGAATTGAACGTGTCCGGAGTAGGACGGTAATCAGCGAAGAAGGCGATCTGTCCGGCATTGTGTTAATTGAAGCAGCCTGCATATCAAAATAGGTTCCACCGATCGGGGTGGGATCGGGAACTTTAACGTACCATTCGTCCACCTCGCCTGTGCGAACAATGATGCCGCGTTCCGTAATGCCGCCGCTCACAATCGCGCGGAAGGTAATCTGATCCGAATCATTAATATCGGGCAGTGGACCGACGGGGATATTGGTCCCGTCCGCGAATCCGGCGCTTTCAGTGCCAAGCAGAGAATACGTTCCGCCTCCCGGCGCGGGATCGCCAATGGCAGCTACTTTGGTGACCACGCCGTCGTTCCACATGAAGATGTTGCTGTTGATAGTGCCGACTGCCGAGGCGAGGAAGACCACCTTTCCACTGTTGTTGATCGAGCCGGGACCAACCGCGCCAAATACACCCCCGATCGGAGAAGGATCGCCAACGGCCGCCACTTTGACGATCTGTCCAAGAGAAGCGCGATAGAGAAACAGCGCGCGCCGTGAACTGCCGCCGTTGACCTCGCAGAGAAAGAGCACATCGCCCGAATCATTGATATCGGGTGTGAAGAAGGTGCCCAAAAAAAAGCCGGCGAAATGTCCGCCAATAGGCGAAGCATCACCACAACTTGAGGTTGTATCTCCGCTACCGCCTCCAGCGCCGCAGCCGATGGCGATGGCAT